>Ga0308169_10004363_pt1 | contig 13299 bp, 16 predicted proteins | sample PhyBR1_2_FD_202139 | JGI IMG/M metagenome (GOLD analysis project Ga0308169, IMG submission 202139) | Phyllosphere microbial communities from UC Gill Tract Community Farm, Albany, California, United States - DLSLSB.R1 | ecosystem: Host-associated > Plants > Phyllosphere > Unclassified | place...
AATCTCACTTCCTTGAGGAAGAACGGTCATCGTTGACCTCTCGGTAGGTTCGGGGGTCGGCTGCCGGCCGGATGGCTGCGCCGAATGTTGTGTCCATCACTTTGCCACTCCTGCGCAATTCGCGCAAGCCCCCTAGCGTGATTCGCGCAATCATGCCAGAATGGTGGAGAGCTTCCCGCGGATCTTGCGGGATTCCAGCCGACGATCGAGCGAGAGGAGCAACGTGGCTTCCGTATTTGTGCAGGCCGACGATTTCTCCGGCGCGGCCGAGGTTGGCTACTGCTTTGTGGCGCACGGACTGTCCGCGCAGGTCCTCCTGGGCGCAGGTACTCCCAGCGGAACGCACGACGGCGGCGCCTCCTTTGCGGGGCACGTCGCCGACGTGGTGGTCGCCGATACCCACTCCCGCCCACTGGGTGCGGCTGAGGCCGGGGCGCTGGTCCGGGAGGCCTTCTCCGGTCCGGCGGCCGCCGGTGCACAGGTGTTGTTCAAGAAGATGGACTCCCTGTGGCGCGGCAACGTCCGGGGCGAGGTTTCCGCCCTGACCAGCCTCGGCTTCCACGTTGTGGTTGCGGGGGCGCTCCCCCAGCTGCAGCGCACAGTACGGGCCGGCCGTCCCTATGTTGGCAGCTCTCCGCTGGCGGACACGGACCTGTGGCACGTGGAAGTTGCGGCGCCCCCGGCTGACATTCCGTCGCTGCTGTGCCCGGAGGATCCGGAGAGAGTGCAGTCCCTGGACCTGGAGGCGGTGCGGTCAAGCAGAGTGCTGTCCCGACTGTCCGGACTGCTGGACGGCCGGCCCGCACTGGTGGTGGCTGACGGTGAAACCACCGCGGACTTGCGGCATGTCGTCGATGCGCTCCTGGAGCTGGACTTCCGGGCCGGAGGCCGCAGCATCGTGCTGGTAGGAACCGGCGGGGCCGCGGATGTCCTGGCAGCACGGCTCGCTGCACGAACTGCGCGGAATGCGCAAAGCGCAGCCCCGGCTGCCCCAGCCACCCCTGAACCGGAAGGGACCGCACGTCCGGTGCTCGCCGTCGTCGGCTCCGCCTCCGCAACCGCGCAGGCGCAGCTGGCTCAGCTGGAAGCGCAGAACTTCATGGTGATCCGGCTCCATCCGCTGTATGCAGGTGCTTCCGGCGCGTATGCAACCCAGCTCGAGGAAACCAGGCAGGCGCTTGGGGAGGGCCTGAACGTGGCCGTTACCCTGGCCGCAGCAAGGGTGGATCCCGCGAAGGCCCTGTCCATCGTGCAGGCGCTGTCCACCTTCGGCGCTGAGGCAGCCAAGGGGACACGGGCGGACCTGATCCTCACCGGCGGCGAGACGGCCCGGGAAGTCCTTGACGCCGTCGGCCACCAACGCCTGGTGCCGCTCGCGGCCGTGCAGCACGGCGCCGTGCTGAGCCGCGCCGACGACGGGACGCTGGTGGGCACCAAGCCCGGCAGCTTCGGCGATGACCTGGCCCTCCTGCAGCTGTACGACGACATCCGGGAGCGCCGCGGCCGGCCTGCGGTGCCTCCCGCAACCATTCTTTCCCGCAAGACTTCCGAACAATCTGGAGCAGACATGACCGACGAATCAAGCAAGACTGAGCAAAACGCCCTCCCCTACGTGGCCGTGACCATGGGCGACGGCGCCGGGGTGGGCCCGGAGGTGGTGGTGGCCGCCGTCCTGGATCCGCAGAGCAACGCCGAGTGCCGGCCCGTGGTGGTCGGTGACGCGCTGCGGCTGCGCCAGGCCGCGGACATCCTGGGGATCGACGCAGATATCCAGGCGATCGATGACGTGGAGGACGCTGTGTTCACGCCGGGCCGGGTGAACGTGATCGACCTGGCGCTGCTGCCGGAGGACCTGCCGTGGGGACAGCTCTCCCCCGTTGCCGGGCATGCGGCGTACGAGTACATCCGGGTGGCCAGCGAGCTGGCGATGGCCGGGAAGGTGCAGGCCATCTGCACGGCGCCGCTTAACAAGGAGGCGCTGCATGCGGCCGGGCACATTTTCCCCGGGCACACCGAGCTGCTGGCGCACCTGACCGGGACGGAGGAAGTGTCCATGATGCTGTCCACGCCCAAGATCCGCGTGATCCACGTGACCACGCACATCGGGCTGATGGACGCGATCCGCAAGATCAACCCGGACCTGGTGGAGCGCACCATCCGCCGCGGGCACGAGGCGCTGGTGCGGGCCGGCATCCCCAACCCGAAGATCGGGGTGTGCGCCATCAACCCGCATGCCGGCGAGAACGGCCTGTTCGGGCAGGGCGAGGAAGCGGAAAAGATCGAGCCCGGCGTGAAGGCGGCACAGGCGGACGGGATCAACGCGGTGGGCCCGCTGCCGGCGGACACGCTGTTCTTCCTGGCCGGCCGGGGCGACTACGACCTGGTGGTGGCCATGTACCACGACCAGGGGCACGGGCCGGTGAAGGTGCTGGGCATCGAGGCCGGCGTGAACATCACGGTGGGCCTGCCGGTGATCCGCACGTCCGTGGACCACGGCACCGCGTTCGACATCGCCGGCAAGGCGATCGCCGATTCCCGGTCCATGGTGGAGGCGCTGCACCAGGCGGCGGAGATGGCCACCCGGCCGTCCGTGGCCGTGTAGGTCACCGGTTTGATTGGCGGCCGGAACTAGCATGGGTAGCACTGCCACCGCCATGCCCACGGGAAGGAGACCGGGAATGCTCAGCGCAAACGCGCGGCGCGAGGAGATCTACCACCTTGCCGTGACCACCGGCCTGGCCTCCGTGGAGGAGCTCTCCGCCCGGTTCGAGGTGACAGCGTCCACCATCCGCCGCGACCTGGCGCTGCTGCATTCGCAGGGCAGGCTCGCCCGCACGTACGGCGGGGCGATGGCCATGGGCGCGCACCCGGAGGCGTCGCTGCGGCAGCGCACCGGCGAGGCGTATGAGCAGAAGCATGCCATTGCCCGGTGGGCGGCGTCGGTGATCCAGCCCGGCGAGAACATCCTGCTCGACGCCGGTTCCACGGCGGGTGCGCTGGCGCACGAGCTGCGGGGGTTCGAGAAGCTGTCCGTCACGACGCCGGGCATCAACACCCTGCAGGAGCTGGCGGATTCGGACGGTATCGAGGTGGACTGCCTGGGCGGCCGGCTCCGGGGTGTGTCGCAGAGTTTTGTGGGGCCGCTGGCCGAGGCGGCGCTGGAGCGGATGAGCTTTGACCGGGTGTTCCTGGGCGCCGACGCGGTCACCGCCGAGGACGGCATCTGCGAGGCCGACCACGCGCAGACAAGGCTGAAGGAGCTCATGGCCCGGCGCGGCCGGTCCGTTTATGTTTTGGCCGACTCGTCCAAGTTGGGGCTGCGTCCGTTCCACGCGTGGGCCCGGCTGGCCTTGCCCTGGACCCTGGTGACGGACGACGGCGCCGACCCCGCCCAGGTGCAGAAGTTCCGGGATGCGGGGGTACAGGTGGAGGTGGCGGCGGTCAGCTCGTAAGACCGCCCTTCGGGGCCGGAAACGCAGGGAATCCGGTGTTGCTGAACGTCGTGGCTCTGCCGCTTGTCCAACAAACACGTGCAACGTGTTCTAGGCTGGGATTCCACGGAGAAACCACCAAGTGAGCGAGGCAAACGTGCCCCAGGATGCCGCCCGGTTCCTGTCCCAGCCAGTGGCCGCCCAGCCCGGGTCGCCGCTGCGCGTGGCCGTTTACTCGCGCATTGCCGAGGCTATCCGCAACGGCCTCCTCACCCCCGGTTCAATGATCCCCACGGAAACCGAGCTCGGTGCCGACATGAAGGTCAGCCGCACAGTCGTCCGCGAAGCCCTCATGCTCCTGGAGGAGGACGGGCTCATCAGGGCGAGGCGCGGCGTCGGACGGTTCGTCTCGGACACCCTCCCCCGCATCGGCATCGAACGCATCCGCCCGTTCGAGGAAGTCCTCGCCGGCCCCGGCCAGACGCTCGAAGTGAAACGCACCCAGGTGGTGAAGCAGTCCGCGTCCGAGTTCGTTGCCCCGGGCATCGGCGTCGAGCCCGGCACCGACTGCTGGCTCTGGGAATCCGTCCTGATCCGCGACGGCGAGGCCATCGCCCACCTGCAGGAAAACGTCACAGCCCAGCCGGTCAGCTTCGGCAAGGGCGCCCCCGCGCCCCTTGAGATAAAGGACGACGGCGGCAGCACCTTGCTTGCCACGCTCAACAACCAGCTGGGCAGGTTGGCCGGCCCGGGAGAGTGCCAGATCAGCCTCAGCCAGGTGGGCCCCAGCCGGGCGAAGCTCCTGGATCTGCGCCCGTCGGACCCGGTCCTGGTGCTGACGCAGTACGTCCGGCACGGCAACCGGCCCTTCTACCTGGCCAAGTGCCTGGTCTCGGCGCGCGCCGGGCACCTGTCGGTGATGCAGCAGTTCCAGTCCTGACCAGCCCGGACTTAGGGCGCCACGCAGGCACATCTCCTATAAGCGCAGGCGGGGCACCCGCGTCGAGCCGCCGCTACTTATTGCTCTCTTACGTTCCCGCGTCCTGGACCCGGGGATTCTCGTACATAGCGTGGAGCACCCATGGCGTCTCCGGCCATCCTTCCGGATCAAGGACCACGGAGACGTTCATGTCTGGCTGTTCACGCAGCCATGCGGGTTCCGCTCGTGATTTCCCTGATCCACATACGTCAGGGAGGAAGCACATCTCAAGATGGGTGACGTGCGAAGCGTAGGCTTGCCTGCATGTTCAATGGCATCGGTGATGACGGCAAAGTCCTTGGGGTGACCCTTCTAGACGTCAGAGAGCTTCCAACTGAGAGCTCTGTCCTCGTCCTACTGGACTACATGGAGATGGGCGAGGGTCCTGCCCGCAATTTAGCAAAAGTCACGGAACAAGGCGTACTTGTCTGGATCGCAGACCTTCCGGAGGCAGATTCTCGCGATTGCTACGTGTCTATGGGCCTATCCGTTGAAGGCGCAGTTTTTGCAAATACTTGGAATGGGTTCCGCGCGACCATCGATGGCGAAACCGGCAAAGTGCTGGGCCAAAAATTCACCAAGTAACGCGTTATCGACGAGGTGTGCGATGGAGGATCGGCTTACGGGTGCTCGGTCGGTCTCATAAGCACAAGCGCACCCCAAGGATCGGGCAGTAATTATCGACCCGGCGAGGACCACAAGTCCGTGAAAGGCTCCTACACCACCCCGGCCCAAACATTCTTACCGCTCGCTGTTCATTGCCTCTTTCGGGTCCTTTGAGTCAGCACCGCCACGATCGCCACAATTGTCATGGTGGCCCCCAGAGCGGGCCAGAAACAGACTGCCGGTGGTTCCTAGGGTTAGGGAGAGAACGCCTGAGCAAACAAAGGCCCCAATCAGGAGGCTGCCGAGGATAACCAGAACCTGCGGTTTGCTTACCACGTCCTCCGCGGTTGATTGCTACGACTGTAGATCTAGCGGCTTAGGGTGGAGAGCCCTAGGATTCCTTTCCAACCCAATTTGCGGGCCATCACCGAATTCAACTCGAAAGTCATAGAAACCCGCGTCCGGTGAGGAATCCACAATCGCGCACTGGTTCTTCATGGGGCCGGTTACAGCGGCCGACCGTAGGGATAGTCCACCCATAGCCCGGTGCCGTCTTCTGGGCAAGCCAGGTCGGCGCCCTTTAGCGTGGACCAGTAGTCGGCGGGGAAGCGGGCTCCCTGGAGAACGGCGTTCAAATCGACGCCGTGCTCTTCGCGTCCGTCGGCGAATCGTACGTCATACCGAATGCTGCGGCGACGAATTTTCAACCAGCGACCCCGCCTCGATGAGGCAGTGGCTCGGATGGCAACGGGCATTTGTGAACTCATTCCTCCATCCTGCCTTGCCGCTCGCGCTCACGTAGTCATTAGCGCCGATATGCCGTTAGTTGGTCCTCTATCGGGACATCCCGGTGCTGACATGCGACTGTCATTTTCCGAACTCGTCTGCACGAACTGCCTTGAAATTCCGGGAGTTGTGCAGTCGGGTATGGACATGGTGTCCGAAGTCCCCTGCACAAAGCTTCACTTTGATCGGGAGTTGCCTGCACAGAACGTCAACGGATGGGGTTTCACAGTGTGCCCGCTCTGGATGGCCCGGTAGACGGTGGAGAATAAGGTGGGCCTCCTGTTTTTTGGAGAGTTTGGGCTGCTGGCCTCGGAGTTTGCCGTTGGCTTTCGCTACGGCCATGCCTTCGCGGGTCCGGGCCGGATGACGTCGGCTTCGAATTCTGCGACCATGCCCAGGACATTGAACAGCAGTTTGCCTACGGGGTCGATCGTCATCTCGTGGCTTGTGCCGCTCTTTCCCACTGAAGCTGCTCTCGTCTCCATGCACGGCTGGCCAGCGCTGGAGGACCTCCTGGTCCAATTCGATCGGGATCTTACCGACTGGCGTCGCCTTGCGCTGCCTGAGCACAACGGCTGAGGTCGAGAGTTGGGCCTGTTACAGGGCTCAGTTGGCTGTGCCCACGCGGTACACTTGCGTGCCCATTCAGGGATGGTTATCCATGACGCGGAGCCTCTGAAGCGAGGTTTTCCTTGATACGGTCCAGGTAGCGCCGCGTGTGTTTTCGCCACTCCTTTTCGTACAGTCTGGGGTAACCGGGGACTGCCGGGATCGTAGCTGTCATGCTCATCCTGAGAGTGCAGCCGCCCTCCGATGGCTCAATCCGGTAGGTCTGCACCATGTCATTGTCGGAAGGCGCGGCAGTTACCGTCTTGGCCCAGTAGGGTGCCTCTTCTTCAACAACCTCAATCGTCGAGACTGACCCGTCCGCCCTGATGAAGCTCTGTTGTTCACCGACCCCTGTCGGGGTTCCGGGAACCGTGAAGGCACGTGCTGCAGTGCCCAGCGGCACTGCGCTCTCAGCGGAGCGGATCAGCGACCACACCGACTCTGCATCGCAGGGGTAGCTTTCCGACTCTTCAGCCCGGAGGGTGCGGCCGGGAGCACGCACTCCCCGTGCTGCTGCCTGGTGATACTGCCTGACGGCCTGCCGAATTTTAAATCTAAAGAACAAGCCCGCAGCCGATAGAGGGATCAACAGAATGAACAGTCCGGCAATCATCCCGAATCCGAGCTGCGGATTACCTGCCGCGTCAGCCATGGCAGCAAGAACAAGGATCCCAGGTACGCCGACAATGACAACACCAGGGAGAAACCTAAGGAAAACCATCACTCGAGCATTATCCAGTCTCGTGCAATTCTGTGCCGTTCCGGCTTACCGCTAGGTACCGACAACACGAGCCCGTAAGCCGGCCCTCTTCCGGACGCTAAGCGAATGGAACGGAATTCAGAGCAACGGACCCGGACTCAATGATTGCAACTTTGCACCCGACAAACTGCCCAACGATCTGCTCTAATGTTCGGATATCTCGAAGCTGGCCTAGGTCGGATCGGTCAAGTACAAACATGCGTTCGTCGTCGCTGACGACCGGCAACGTTCGAATAGGACCTTCGTAGCCGGCGAGACTGAACGCGCCCAGGACAGCCGTGCGCCGTCCGATGTTAAACACCATCAGACAATAGTGCCGCATTTATCCGGCGGCGCCCGTAGGCCGATCGGCTTGCGGGCTGCACGTTGGTGAGACAAGTACGATGCGAACTGAGGATGAGCTGCGCGTCTTCCATCGAGCTCGGCTGGTTAGCCGGAGCTTCTTACCTCGGGGTACATGCGTTTCATTGACTCTAGGAAGTAGACACAGGCCTCAGCCTCGGACGGAAATTCGTTCTCATCACTTCGAGACCCTCGCTCCGTGTAGTACACAACGAACTTGGTTCCCTGCTGTTCGATGTTCAGGGTGTCGTTCCGGTCGCTACCGTGCATGACGTAGGAATCTGTTGGGAAGCCTTCTGCCCTGAGGATATGCTCGAGCTGCCTTCTGTCCATACCTCGATTATGGCGCCAGCAATGGCACTCTATGGCGCCGTGAGGAATGCCCTCGGCCTATACAAGGGTGCGGCTCTGCCCGTAGGAGGATCGGCTTACGGGCGATCTTGGTTCGCTGATTATGCGCCCCTTTTGGCTGAAGCGGTCTGGTGCGCGAGGGTTAATGTTTGTGCAGGCCGGTGGCGCTTTCCCAGGGAGAACCAATGAGTGAGCTGCTTTTCACAGCTGAAGAACTGCCAGAGGGGTTCTCTTATCCCCGCGGGCTCCTTCGGCTGGTGGAATTGGAACTTTTCGAACTGGAGCCGTGGTGGATACTCACAGGGGATCATCTGCGCGACCTTCAAAACGGGATGCGCAAGCGCTACTCAACGCGTCGTTTGGTGCTGTTCGCAAAGCGTCAGGACAACGATGACTGCGTCTGCTTCGACCTAGACACAAGGAAAGTAGCTTTAGTACATGACTGGGCGTCGCCGGGGTGGGAAGCCAGGGGTGAATTCCCAGACTTCAACAGCTGGCTGCACGCCGCCGTAGATGACCTGATTGAGTTTTAGCGAGCGTGTGCCTATATGGATTCCGGAGGTGATGCCAGGTCCCGTGCAATTGGTCTTACGAGACTGAGCAAAGCCGTATCTCGGGCGCTTCGACACGAGCCGTGGTTATTCGAACTCGAACTGGACGAGCACGGCTGGACATCTGCAGACGACCTGCTGGAGGCTTTGCGCAGGGAAGTTCCGGAGTGGTCTGACCTGGTGCTGGCAGACTTGCAGATGATGATTGATGTCGCGGCAAAACCCCGACACGAGATCCAGAGGAAACGGATTCGTGCCCTTTACGGACACAGCACGCCGGGCGCGATTGCCTTGGTGGCTGCTACCCCTCCCGCCGAACTTTTTCATGGCACGTCACCTGAAAGTATCGGGTCGATCTTCAGTGGTGGCCTCCAGCCGATGAGCAGACAGTATGTGCACATGTCAGCAAACGCCGAAACCGCAGTGCGAGTCGGAAACCGTAAAAGCAAGCATCCCGTGATTCTGACCATCGATACGGTCGCCGCAGTAGCTTCGGACATTACTTTCTACCGCGGAAGTGACATGGTCTGGCTTGCCCGGCATGTTCCCGCGGAGTTCATCCGCATTCTTCGGGCTGGCTGAATGCATTCCTTGCCCTAGACTTCGGGACTTCGCGTCCCATGTGTCGCCCAACGGAGCAGGGCAGCTGCGGCATGGGAATGTCGTGCTTAGCTGCTCAATCATCGTCCGCTGAGGGATCCTTCACCGGGCACCTACTACCGATGCTCCTATAGGTGTCAAATTTATGATCACGGTTCGTTGAACTTGCCGGCGTCTTGCCTCGTGAAGGCGGTTAGGCTGGTGCTTTCACAGCCTATTCAGGCTGCTGGATGAGCAAGGGGGACCGCATGAACCAGCACCAGTCTGGAGTAGTTGGATTTCACGAAGTGGACGAGGAACGGAACCCGTTGACGGCCGCGGCAGAGAGACCAGCTGAGGATGTTGTGGCGGCCGGCCTTAAGTTAAACCCATTCATCGCAGGGCTGTGGCTTGTGGTCGGAGTGCTGGTTGTCGGCGGGGTCGCGTTCCTCCTGAACGCTCCTTTGTCTGTTTCAATGACTGACCGGGTAAGCATGGCTTACGTATTGTTCTCCTTTGCCCCACCGGCTATATTCGCCGGAGCCCTAACCTTCCTGGCCCTCATGTTCTGGCATGCATGGCAGTGGCAGCGCCGGCGCAGCTAGCTCAGGTGGCGTGGGCGTAGGTTACTTTGGCTCGGTACAGCCCCCGGGTTTGGTTGAATCGCTCACGTAAGTCGCTGGGTGTCAGAAGCGTCCGGTGCGGGATCCTTCACCGGGAAGCGTTGTGTGCGCGGCACACTGAACCCCACGAGGTCTGGACAAAGTCCACGGACCTCGAAGACATGGCGGACGCAGCGCATAGGCGGGAACAGTTCCGATCAGATCCTTCCACGGCCTTCGTGGATCGCCGAACTCAGTTCGTGGGGTGGATCGATACGTCGGTGGTTCGTGCGGAGGGCTGTCACGTTGGTGCCGGGTCACGACCAAACCAGCCTGCCAGCCGTTCATAGGCAGGGGAATCCTGAGGAACCGGAATTTCCTGGCCGAAGGCTTTGTCAGGTCCCCTGAATTCAGGCTGCAGCATTCGTCTGGACCAGGCCAGCGCGTGTTCGGCAAGGGTCGGATCCAGCTCCACGGCGGTGGCGGTTGCTTTTGCCAGGTCCCAGCTGTGAACCGTCAGTTCAGTGATCTGATGATCGGCATGGAGTCGAAGTGGCGCCTGCCTGCCTCCCGGTATCGGGACCAGCCGCTCAAGGTCCGCGTCGGCCCAAATGGCTAACAGCAGCTGTGCGTCATCGGAAAATTGTTGAGCCCAGTCTGCGCGCAGCTCGCCCGGCGGCGACGTCCAGTCGGGTATCTCGCCGGTGGCGGCGACCATGAAATGGGGAAGATCCTGGGTCACAAGATGCCGGACGAGCGCCTCGACGTCCCAGACTGCGCACGGGGTCGGCAGCCCGGCCTGCGCTAGGTGTATCGTCGCGATGATTGCAACTGTCTGATCAAGCGCACGTTTAAGGACCTTGACGACGGAACCATCCATGATCGTTGCCGCTACTCTCGCCTCATATTCGCAGTCTACGCGGAGCTGTCTCGACTACCGGAACGCTTCCGAAAGACCTTCGAGGAGCTTGCCCGAAGTGCTCCGCCCGGGACTGCCCCCGGAATGCCAATCGGACCGAGACGCTACGCCGTCGCTGTCCGGTAAAGGATCCCCGACCGGACACCTAAAAGGCCTGTAATTGCTGCGATTCTGAGGCGGAGCGCTGCGAAGACAGCGTAGCGAGCATCGGTCATCAGGTCGGTTCTCGGCCGTGTCTGCGCGACGGCGGATTTCTTTGCGCTATGGTCCGGATTCGGCCCCAGCGGTTGGAAGTGCCTGTTAAAGGCCGTTTCTAGCGGTGGAATCATCGCTGCGCTGACTCCATCTCAAGGGAAGCCACATGTGTGAAGCAAAGAATGCCAGGACGACCCAGCCCGCCATGAGCAAGGACCATCAGGGACACGCACCGAGTATTGAGAACCGTCGACGACTCCTGACTCTGTGGAGCCAGCCAGATAAGCGATGCCGAGGAGGGCAAGCCCCAGCAGAACCGCGGCTGCTGCAATAAAGCTGTGAGATCCACCAACTCCGCAGCTTCGGACTGAGCCGTATAACGTGTTCAGGCTCCTGCTTCTGGAATCTGAACCAAACGTTTCGCTGCGTCGTGGCATCATGAGCTTGTGAGTGGAAAGGTGCTTCGCTGCCTTCGCGAACAACTAGGGGCTTGGGTGAATGCGAAGGAACCTCGAACTAGACGGATCCCACGAATCTCGGTGGTTGGGTTATGACAAACAACATCATTTCGGTTGCACTTGATTCTTTTCGGGCGTTCGAAGAACCGAGACACGGAGTGGGAACGAACCCCTTCAAGTTGGGTTGCTCGCTCGCAGTCCCCGCGTCGCACGACGAGATCGAAAAGACGTGGAGAGGTGATGTGCCGATCGACTTGCGTCAGCTGTGGCTGACCAGCCGGAGTGCGCGCCTTTTTGAGGACGTGGAGTACGGACAGTGGGGTCTAGGCCTCCTGTCACCCGAGCAAGCGGCTGCTCGAACAGCTGAGTTTTATGTCACTTACTCAGAGGACGCCGTCCAAGGTGACATCGTCATAGGAGAGTTCCTTGGCGACTTGGAGCTTCTGATCCTGTCCGGCGACGGGGATGGAGTGCTCGTAGTTCTCCCTCTTGACTCTCGAGTCGACTGGTATCGAGCTGCTCCATCTCTCGCTGAGTTCCTTCTCAAGTACCGTACGGCGCTCGGGAACAAGTACTGGGAAGGCGTCACCTCCGCTTGAGTCAAGCTGCCCCGGATCCTCGGTTCTCGGCAGCATCCGCGTCCGTAGGCCGATCCCTCACACGGGTAACCGCACCCCTGTCCAGACGAAGGCGATTTCGCACAGCGCCATAGAGTGCCATTGCCGGCACCATAATCGAAGTATGGATAGAAGGCAGCTCGAATATATCCTCAGGGCAGAAGGTTTTCCTACAGATTCCTACGTCATGCACGGTAGCGACCGGAACGACTCCCTGAACATCGAACGGCAGGGAACCAAGTTCATTGTGTACTTCACGGAGCGAGGGTCTCGAAGTGATGAACACGAATTTCGGTCCGAGGCTGAGGCCTGTGTCTACTTCCTAGCGTCAATGAAACACATGTTCCCCAAGGCGAGAAGCTCCGGCTAACCAACCGAGCCCGACGGAGGACTCGCAGCTCATCCCCCAGTTCGCATCGTACTCACGCTCACCAACGTGTAGCTCGCAAGAGGATCCCTTGCCATACGGTGCCAAATGGATGCGTGCGATCGACGCCAGCGGCACACCGACTGGCAGGACTCAGAAGATATACCCCGCCTCGTCCGGAAGGCCCATTGTCGTGCGGATCGACTCGGGCATGACCGCCTGCTCTGTTCCAAGCCACATGACTACCCGGTCGTGGTACTGGCAAGCAATTCCAATGGCGCCGGTCGCGATTAAAGCCCAGCCAAGGACAGGCCCGCCGTCGATTTCCACCTTACGTGCCGTGCCTTGTGTGATGCTGATGGATTGGAGGGTGTCGGCAAGGCCCGAGAGTAACCGCGTTCTGGCAAATTCGCTCATTTCGCTGGCAAGGGCCGTGATAAGGAATGCTGCATGATGAGGGCCGGGGTGAGCGGGCTTCAAGGTCGCCAAGCACTCTGGTGCGTCGGCTCCGGCGCCCGGTCCTGAAGCGATGGCGAAGTGTGCAACGACAGTCGCACCTCTCATGCCACGCATGACAGGAGCGGATACGCCGCCAGGCTCGACGCCCTTGGTGTCCATGCCTACTGCATAGGGTCCAAAAGCTTCTAGTTCGGCCAGCATGCGATCACGCAGCGAGCTGTGCGGGACGGAATCCCTGCGTTCGTACATCGATCCCCCCATGGCGACATTCTCCGTCAGGTACCTCGCGAAGGCCATCGCCAACCTCCAGTCAACGTAAGCAGCTACGTAGACGGTGATTGCCCGTAGGAGGATCCCTCACCGGACAACTCACGAATCGGTGTCGCCCTCCGCATGAGTTTGCAATGAGGGGGTCGGCCCGCCCGTCTGCTCCGGCACGTCGCTTCGGGCTTGACCGTCCTGAACGAAGGTGATCTGAATTTGGCTCCCCCGCTCAAGGACCGATCCTGCAGGAGGATCTTGGGAGGTCACCCAGAATAGCCCTGGCCACGTGCGCGAGCGAAGACCTGGACCATCAGGGTCTCCGGCTGCGAGACCGAACCCAAGGTTCGCCGCAGTCTCCTGTGCGATATGTACGGGCTGCCCAACCAGATCGGGAACATTTAGCATCTGGCCTTCGACCACCTCG
>Ga0308169_10004366_pt1 | contig 13288 bp, 19 predicted proteins | sample PhyBR1_2_FD_202139 | JGI IMG/M metagenome (GOLD analysis project Ga0308169, IMG submission 202139) | Phyllosphere microbial communities from UC Gill Tract Community Farm, Albany, California, United States - DLSLSB.R1 | ecosystem: Host-associated > Plants > Phyllosphere > Unclassified | place...
CCTTGAAAACGATGCCATGCACACAACGACGGCATCTTTGAAAATACGTCCACGTAGGAAGATCGCACGATCCTTGCGGTATCGCCATGGACTTTGATCCGGATCCTTCGGCTCGGTTGCAACACGAAATGAGCCCCAGCATAGCTAAATCGAACGGGCAGGCGATAATGCGTGACTCTTTTTGCCCCGTACAAGGAAATTGCACCGCGATGTTCGAGATCAAACCCTGGGATGCCGGCACCTATCGCCAGCAGACCCGTCGCAGCACGCTCATCGTGGCGGTGGTGTTCCTGGCGCTGGCAATGTTGCTGTCCAGCCTGGCCGTGATGGTCTTTGGCACGCCAGGGGGCGACAATTTTCGCTTCAACCTGGGTGGCGTGATTGTCGCGGTCCTGGTGTTGGTTGGCTCGATGCGCCTGTATTTCTGGTCGCAGCCGTGGATGGCTGCGGCGGTGTATGGCTGGCAGCTCAAGCGCAGCCTGATGAGGATCACCAACGTGATGCATCAGGTAAAGGCCGGCGTGCAGGCCCAGGATCCGACCGCCATGAAGCTGTTGCGGTTCTATCACCTGGGGCTGGCGCAGATGCATCAGCTGGATGCCAACTCCAGCGACCAGGGTTCACTGGTGCGCGAAGCTGATGAGCATCTGGCGAACATGCAGGCGCTGAACCTGGACACGGAACAACCGCGCCTCGACCCGTCCTGGATCGAGGAAGTAAAGCAGGCTTATACCGGGCGCTGAGCGTTTCAATGGCTGCCCGGGCCGCCTGTCGGCCAGCACGCAAGATAAATCAAACCCCGGGCCCCCGACGCCTTTCTGATGGACAGTCATCGAAAGGAGAAACGACATGCCGCGTAAAAGCCTTTATGGAACCTGGGCAGTGCTTTGGGCCACGGCGCTAGGGGTGACCGGCTGCGCCGGTAGCAATACAGACTCGCCGGTGAGCGTGCCGGGCGCAGCGAAGACGCCGACCACCGCGACGCTCGAAGCCGGGGCCGACATGCTGCAGAACAAGCCCCCGGTGCAGGCGTTGAACATGTACCTCGACGGTTTCCATTTCTATAACGGTCGGATGTCGGGGCAAATGGAGGCGCATCACTACTGCACCGCACTGAACCAGGAAGTCTTTCAATGCGCGATCTTCGACGGCAACACGTCGAGCGCCAAATTGATGGGCGTCGAGTACATCATCAGCAAACGGTTGTTCGAAGGCCTGCCGACCAGTGAGAAGCAGTTGTGGCACAGCCATGTGCATGAGGTGAAATCCGGACAGTTGATCGCTCCGGGGATACCCCAGGTGGCGGAAACCCGGCTCATGGAAAACCTGGTGACCACCTATGGCAAGACTTGGCACACCTGGCACACCGAGCAGGGCCAGGAACTGCCCTATGGCGTACCGCAGTTGATGATGGGGTTCACCGCCGATGGCCAGGTCGACCCGCAACTCGTGCGTGAACGTGACAGTCGGATGGGTGTGGACAGCGAAGCGAAAAAGCGTGCCCGGGCAGGCATCGCCGCGCCGGCGGTCGATCCTGGTGCCGATGCATGGCAGAAAGGCCAGGTGTGGCAAGTCAAGGACCCGACGGGACATAGCCATTAAGATGTGACAAAAGTGCCTTGTGGCAGACGTTGGATATACAGTGTCGGTGTTTAAGTTCGACGGGGCATTTCTCTATCAGTTACGGCTGTTTGAAGTGCCCCGGAACATCATGTTCCGTTTCGTTTGGCTTAGTTCTTTTCTGAACTTGTACATCACTGATCTCGACGCTCTTCAATTCATTGAATGTCACTCTCAGGAGCGCCTCGGCTTCCTGGGTGCTTAGCGTCTCGGTGTCCGCCTCCAACACCCGATTGTCGGGTTGGCCGTTGGCGATGAAACTGACGATGAATCGATCATGGCTGCTCATGAATGGCCTCGACGATTAAGCGCCAGGGCGCAGCAAGGCTGCGCCCCAACGGTTGCAGGGTTACGATTTTCTGCCGCCGCCATGGCTGCGTTCGCCACCTTTGCGGCCGGCTTCAGAGGCTTTTTCCCGGTCGTTTGCAAAGTTGCCGCCCGAAGCGTGTCCGCCTTTCTTGCCGGCTTCAGACGCCTTCTCACGGTCGTTTGCGAAGTTACCTGGGTTCTTGTTTCCGCTATTAGCCATTTCGAGATTCCTCATTTTGGTTAAGCGAGTAACTGCCTCGCATAACTGTGAAAGAAAATTCGGCGGGGAAGTTTAAAAAAAACGTTTCGCTGGCGACGAACGGCAATGTGGGCATTTTGAATAAGTTATACAGCCGCTTCGCTTGAAATTGTACAGGCTTGAATTTATTCAAAACAAATAACCCCCGGCTTTTATATATACGCTCACGTATCTGCTCAGTCCTCGCCACCGCTGATTTTCCAATGCTTGGCCTCCGCCGGGAAAACCACCTGTTCGACCCGATGGGCGATGCCGAAGGCCAGGGAGTTTTCCGCCGGGATGACGCGCTCCTCGGCGCACAGGCATTTGAAGATATCCAGTTGCGTGGCGGCGCCGGCGGTTTCCTTGACGTAGATCTCCACGTATCGGGCCACGTCGTTGTCCAGGCTGGACAGGTACTCGCGCAAGCGCGAATGGTCCACCGACTTCTGGCCGAAATACCAGTTCATCGGATGGATCAGGAACCGCGAATGGGGCGTGGTAGTGCGGTCGCTGGCGGCCAGGAACATGACGATGCCCATCGACTCGATGTTGCCGGCATTCACGGCGCGCACCGGCACGGGAAGGGACTTGATAAACGTATAGAGGGTGAAGCCGAAGTTGGTACTGCCGCCGACGGTGGAAAGGTTGAGCATGAGCGAGTCGGCGCCTTTTTCGATGGCCTCAAGGCAGCTGTCCCGAAAGCGTTCCGTGGTTCCCTGATCGATCTGGCAATGAAAATGGACAATGTGTTCGGACATCTGAAACTCCTGTCGACTTCACGGGTTGAAGTGTCTGCGGATCGGCAGTGCCGTACAGTTGGGAGTTCGCGGCTGGGCGGATGTTCCTCTGCCGTGGCGTCGCCGCACGTGTCCGCGTAGGGTTCGACGGGGCGTTCAGCAGGCCTCGGCCGCTTGTGTCATGCGCGTCAGAAACATCGTCAGCCCGGCTTCTTCCTCACTGAGGCCTTTGCGTTGCCGGGGTTTGGGCAGCTCGTTCAAGGCGCCGAGCATGAAACTCTCCACCACCGCAGGGTGAATGTAGCATTTACGACAGACGGTTGGCGTGTTGCCCAACTGGCGGGCGACTTGCCTGACCATCTCGGCGACGTGTTTTTTCGCCTGCGCCTCGGTTTCCCAGCGCAGCGCCCGCAACCCGGCCAGAGCCGCTGCGCTACCCGCCCAGGTGCGGTAATCCTTGGCCGTGAAATCGGCGCCAGTGAGGGTCTTGAGGTAGGCATTGATATCCGAAGAACTGATGGAATGGCGCTCGCCGTTTTCGTCCAGGTACTGGAACAGGTTTTGGCCGGGGATCTCCTGGCAGCGCTTGATGATTCGCGCCAGGCGTCGGTCCTTCACCGTGATTTGATGTTCGACACCGCTCTTGCCGCGAAACTGGAAGGCGATGGCGCTGCCGTTGACCTCGACGTGTTTGCTGCGCAGGGTGGTGAGCCCATAGGAGCGGTTGTCCCGGGCATATTGGCTGTTGCCGACCCGGATCAGGGTCACGTCCAACAAAGTGATCACGGTGGCCATGACTTTGTCGCGGCTGAACCCAGGCTTGGCCAGGATTTCCTCGAGGCGTTTGCGCAAGCGGGGCAGGGTGCGTCCGAATTCCAGCATTCGAGAATACTTGTCGGCATCGCGCACCTCCCGCCAGCGCTCGTGGTAGCGGTACTGCTTGCGCCCCCGGGCATCGCGACCGGTGGCCTGGAGATGACCGCGCGGGTCGGTGCAGATCCACACATCGGTATAGGCCGGCGGCACCGCCAGGGCATTGATGCGCTGGATCTCGGCGGGGTCGGTGATGCGCTGTCCCTGGGGATCGAAATAGCAGACCTTGCCTCGCAGTTTGCGGCGAGTGATACCGGGAGCGGTGTCTTCGACGTAATGCAGGTCGGCCGGCAGCGCATCCGGCGGCAGAATGTCGGGCATGAAAAAATCCTTGGCGGCGAATCCGGTGGCCTGTGATCGATTGACCGCAGCCCGTTGCGGTCGTGCCAAGATTTTGAGGTTGCCTCATAGCTTGAACGTGCAGTCCTCCTACTGTTGAAAGTCGACCGCTGCACCTGTGGGAGCGGGCTTGCTCGCGAAAGCGTCGGCAGATTCAACATCAATGGAGGCCGGTCCACCGCATTCGCGGGCAAGCCCGCTCCCACAGGGTTGTGATCTGAAAATCAGAAGTTAGGCCAGCACCGCCACCGCCTTGATCTGTGCCCACAGCTGTTGCCCCGGGTACAGGCCCAACTGATCGCGGGAATAACGGGTGATGCGCGCCAGTAATGGCGTGCCGGCGGCTTCCAGGCGAATGAGCACATGGGCGGCGTTGTCGGCGGCCAGTTCGCTGATCACCGTGACGGGCAGGCGATTGAGAATGCTGGTCTGGGCATCGTTCGCCAGGCTGAGGCTGACGTCCCGAGCCTGGACCTTGAAGCGCAGCGCTTGTCCAACGGCCAAGGAGGTGTGGGCTACACGCATGTTCAATTGGCTCTCAGGCAGGGTCAGTGTCAGGAGCTGGTAGGCCGGGTCATAGCCGCTGACCCTGCCCTGGATCACCACCCCCGCGTCGTCCCCCAGGGCCAGCGGCAGGTCGAGCCGAGCCAGGGTTTCGCCGATAGGCCCGCTGGCCAGCGCGCGGCCATTGTCGAGCAGCACGATGTGATCGGCCAGGCGCGCCACTTCATCCTGGGAATGGCTGACGTACAGCACCGGGATATCCAACTCGTCGTGGAGCCGTTGCAGATAGGGCAGGATTTCGTTTTTGCGTCGGGTATCGAGGGAAGCCAACGGCTCGTCCATCAACAGCAGGCGAGGGCTGGTCAGCAAGGCCCGGGCGATGCCTATCCGTTGGCGTTCGCCGCCAGACAAATGCTGCGGATGCCGATCGAGCAGATGACCGACGCCCAGCAGTTCGCTCGCCTGTTCCATGCCCACTCGCCGTTGCGCCGGGGCGATGCGCTTGAGGCCGAACGCCAGGTTGGCCCGCACCGACAAATGAGCGAACAGACTCGCCTCCTGGAACACATAGCCCAGGGCCCTCTGATGAGGCGGCACGAACACGCCGCGGTCAGTGTCCTGCCAGACTTCGCCGTTGACCTCGATGAAACCCTGACTCGGCCGCTCCAGCCCCGCCATGCAGCGCAGGCAAGTGGTCTTGCCGGAGCCGGACTGACCATACAGCGCGGTCACGCCCCGGCCTGGCAGTTGCACGTCCAGGTCCAGGGAAAAATCACCACGGTCGAGTTGAAAGCGCGCTTGGATCATCGGTCAGCTCCAACCGGCACGGGTTCGGCGGCTGGAATACAGCGCCAATAGCACAAGAAATGAAAACGCCAACATCGCCGCAGCCAGCCAGTGAGCCTGGGCATATTCCAAGGCTTCGACATGGTCGTAGATCTGCACCGACACCACCCGGGTCTTCTCGGGGATGTTCCCGCCGATCATCAATACCACGCCGAATTCGCCGACGGTGTGGGCGAACCCCAGAATCGCCGCCGTGATAAAACCCGGTCGGGCCAAGGGCAGCATCACGCTGAAAAATGTATCCCAGGGCCCGGCCCGCAGGGTGGCGGCGACTTCCAAGGGGCGGCTGCCAATGGCGGCGAAGGCGTTCTGCAGGGGCTGCACCACGAATGGCATGGAATAGATCACCGAGCCGATCACCAGTCCGCTAAAACTGAAGGTGAGGGTACCCAGCCCGAGCGCCTGGGTGAACTGGCCAAGCCAACCGTTAGGTCCCATTGCCAGCAGCAAGTAGAAGCCGATCACCGTGGGCGGCAGCACCAACGGCAACGCCACCACGGCCCCCACCGGCCCGCGCAGCCAGGAACGGGTGCGCGACAGCCACAAGGCGATGGGCGTGCCAATCAGCAATAGAATTGCCGTGGTAAGCGACGCCAGTTTCAGGGTCAGCCAGATGGCGGCGAAATCGGCATGGGTCAAAGGCATTTAGCGTTGATAACCGTAGGCTTGGATGATGGCGGCGGCTTTCGGGCCCTTGAGGTAATCCATCAGCGCCACGGCGGCGGCGTTGTCCCGGCCCTTGTTGAGGATCACAGCGTCCTGCTTGATCGGGTCGTGCAGCTCGGCGGGGACGATCCACACCGAACCGCTGGTGACCTTGCCGTCCTTGTAGATCTGCGACAAGGCGACGAAGCCGAGTTCGGCGTTGCCGGTGGAGACGAATTGGTAGGCCTGGGTGATGTTCTGGCCTTCGACGATCTTGCGGCTGACCTGTCCGGTCAACCCCAGCTTGTCCAGCACCTGGGTCGCGGCCAGGCCGTAGGGCGCCGCTTTCGGGTTGGCGATGGACAGATGCTCGAAGGCATTGTCCTTGAGCACCTGGCCTTGGCTGTCGACATACCCTGCCTTGGCCGACCACAGCGCCAATGTACCGATGGCGTAGGTGAAGCGCGAACCGTTGACGGCGTCGCCCTCGCTTTCGAGCCTGGCCGGTGTGGCGTCGTCGGCGGCGAGGAAAACCTCGAACGGCGCGCCATTCTTGATCTGCGTATAAAACTGCCCGGTCGCGCCGTAAGCCGCCACCAGTTTATGCCCGGTGTCTTTTTCGAAACTGGCGGCGATGGCCTGGATCGGTGCGGTGAAGTTGGAAGCCACCGCCACCTGCACCTCATCGGCCTGGACGGCGCCAACGGAAAACAGCGTGGTCAGCAGCAACGGCGCGAAGCGGGTGAGGTGCATGGGTGAGGCTCCGTAGGGTCAGATTCGCTATATACCGGAATATATAGCGAATGGCTGACAAACGGAACGCGGCATTTTGCCCGGGATCAACGACGTCCCAGTTGCGCGAGCGCCTCCTCTGCCAACCGCCGGGTCAGTTCGGCGCTCGACAACTCGCGTCCCAGGGGAAACGCCTGCCCCGCCCAAAGATTGCTGAAGTCCGCTTCATCCTTGGCGCGCAGTGGCATCAACGCTCCACCCGCGAGAGGGAAGGCCGGTGCCATCGGGCTCATGGGGCCTACTTCGCGCATCACTCGGTTGACGATGCCCCGGGCCGGGCGACCGGTGAACAGGTTGGTGACAGCGGTCTGGCTTTCCTTGGCCGTGCGCAGCGCGCGGTGATGGGAGGCGCTGATCTTGGCCTCGGGCGTGAACAGATAGGCGCTGCCCAGTTGCACGGCAGAAGCGCCCAAGGCGAAGGCCGCGACAATTCCGCGAGCATCGCCGATGCCGCCCGTGGCGATCACCGGCACTTTGACGGCATCCACGACTTGAGGCAGCAAGGCGAACAGACCCACCTGGGTATTCAGGTCCTCGCTGAGGAACATCCCGCGATGGCCACCCGCTTCATAACCCATGGCAATGATCGCGTCGCAACCGTGCTGTTCCAGCCAGACGGCTTCCTCGACGGTGGTGGCCGAAGACAGGATTTTCGCACCGGTGGCTTTTACCCGGTCCAGCAGGGATTTTTCTGGCAGGCCGAAGTGGAAACTGACTACTTTGGGACGCATTTCTTCCAGCACGCGGCAGGCGGCGTCATCGAATGGCGTGCGATTGGACACCGGTGTCGGCGCGTCGAAATCGGCACCAAGTTCCTCGTAGTAAGGCTTGAGCCGTTGCTTCCAGGCCTCGGCTCGCTGCTCGTCGAACGTTGGCGCCTGGTGGCTGAAAAAATTGACGTTGAACGGCTTGTCGGTCTGTTCGCGAATGCTCGTCAGCGCCTGGCGCAGTTGTTCGACGTCCAGCATCGCCGCCGGCATCGAACCCAGCCCGCCGGCGTTGCAGGTCGCGACGACCATCGACGGCCCGGTCACTCCGGCCAGCGGCCCCTGGATGATGGGCAGCTCGATACCGAGCAAGTCGAGAATGCGAGTGTCTGGCCACTGGCTCATGTGCGGGTCTCCGACGGCAGAAGGAAACCGTGTTTTTAACAGGTGTGGCCCAGCGAGGGCCAGTCGAGTTTTTCAATCGGCGGCGCAACTTGATCCCGGTGTCGGGCGGGTTACCATGCGGGCATCATTCATCAAGGAGATGCATTCATGGACGTCAAGCTCAAGACAGTCGAGCCTTTCACCGTGGCCGGTTTGCAGGTGCACACCCGTAACGTAGATGAACAACAATCCGACACGGCCAGGATCGGCCCGATGTGGCAGCAGTTCTTCAACGAAGGGCTGTTCGACACGATCCCGGCCCGGCAGTCGGAGTCGTTCGTCTACGGGGTGTATTCCAACTACGAGTCCGATGCCACCGGCTACTTCGACGTGACGGCCGGCGTGCAGGTGGATGCGACGAGCGCCGGTTTCCCCGCCGTGGATATCGAAGGCGGGGATTACCTGGTGTTCTGCGCAAAGGGGCCGATGCCCGACTGCGTGATCCAGACCTGGGGCCTGATCTGGGCATACTTCGCCGATAACCCGCAGACCTTGCGCCGTTTCACCACCGATTTCGAGGTCTATGGCAGCCCCGATTCGGTGGCGATCTATATTGGCGTTCAGTCTTGCGACGAACGTTCCAGCGCCAGTAACTGACGCTTGCGCTCCACGCCCCAACGGTAGCCAGACAGGTTACCGTCGCTGCGCACCACGCGGTGACAGGGTATCGCCACCGCCAGGCTGTTGGCGCCACAGGCCTGGGCCACGGCGCGCACCGCCTTGGGCAGGCCGATGCGCTGGGCGATTTCGGCGTAGCTGGCGGTGCTGCCCGGTGGAATCTCCCGCAGCGCCTGCCAGACGCGCTCCTGGAAGGCTGTGCCGCGCAAGTCCAAGGGCAGGTCCAGGCCCAGGGCCGGCGCTTCGATGAAACCCACCACTTGGGCGATCAACTGTTCGAACTCGCGATCGGCACCGATCAGGTTGGCGCGACGGAACTTGTCTTGCAGGTCCCGCACCAGCGCGTCCGGGTCGTCCCCCAGCAAAATCGCGCAGACGCCGCGCTCGCTTTGCGCCACCAGGATCGCTCCGAGGGAACACTGGCCGACGGCGAAACGAATATCGATGTTCTGTCCGGCGGCGCGGTAGTCCGTAGGCTTCATGCCCAGGACCTTGTCGGCGGCTTCATAAAAGCGGCTGTTGGAATTGAACCCGGCGTCATACAGCGCTTCGGTGATGCTGCCGCCATCGGCCAGGCGTTCGCGTACTTTGCGCGAACGGTGGGCGTCGGCGTAGGCCTTGGGCGTCAGGCCAGTGACGGCCTTGAAGACTCGGTGAAAGTGAAAGGGACTCAGGCCCGCGCTATCTGCCAATTCATTGAGGCCTGGAAGTTCTTCGGCGGCTTCGATCTGCCGGCACGCCGCCGCGACCCGGGCCGCTTGCTGGGCGGCGATCTGGGTCTGGTCCCGGGCCACGCGCTTGCTCGGACGATAGCCGGCCGCCTGGGCCTGTTCCGGGGTGTCGAAGAATTCGACGTTACGCGGGTTGGGCAGGCGCGACAGGCTGCTGGGGTGGCAATAAATGCCGGTGGTTTTCACGCCATAGACAAATTGCCCGTCGGCGCGCGGATCCCGAGCGAGCACGGCGGCCCAGCGAGGGTCCAGCTCAGGAGCGGTATCTTTTGAGATGCTGTTCATGGTCGTTGTATCCATTGGCCCGTTTTGCCTACCGTAGCGAGCCAGGAACGTGACGACACTCCGGGTCTTGCGGTTGAATTCTGCACCTTCACCCGGCAGTGCGAAACGTCAGGTTGATTCGCTGGGCGCCCAGGCGCGGGTGTTCCCCTGGCTTGAGCGGCAGCACGCCGTGATAACGCAACCGGTCGACGCCGCCCCAGACCACGATGTCGCCGTGGAATAACGGGACGCGCTGGCTTTTGTCGCTGCGCTCGAACCCGCCGAACTGGAACGTTGCCGGCAAGCCCAGGGACATCGAGACGATGGGCGCGGTGAGTTCGCGTTCGTTCTTGTCCTGGTGCAACGACATCCGTGCGCCAGGCACATAACGATTGATCAGGCAGACATCGGGCTCGAAGTGTTCGAACTGCGCCTGCCGTGCGGCGGCCTGGGCCAGCTCGCGGAACACCGCCGGCATGTCGGGCCAGGGGCGGCCAGTCTGCGGGTCTTGGGCGGTATAACGATAGCCACTGCGGTCGGTGGTCCAGCCCAGCGCACCGCAGCTGCTCAAGGCGACCGACATGGTGAAACCACCGGGCGTGACCATCTGCCGGAACGGTGCGGCCAGCAGGACGCTTTCCAGCGCCGGCAGCAAACGGTCGAGCCAGGGCAGGGCGAATCCGCGCAACACGAACGATTGCTCGCCGATCCGTTCGACCTGGCCAGCCGTCGTCGGCGTCTCGTCGGCGAACAGGTCCAGGGTGATTGGATGGTCGTTATTGCGCATCATGAAAAATGATTCCCAAGGTGTGGCGCCTGCCGTCGTGCACGCGGCTGACACCATGACGCATGTTCACTCGATAATAACCGCGAACACCTTTGACGGGCCGCTGATGCACGGCGAACATCACCGCATCGCCCTGTTTCAGATCGATGACCTGAGGCCGCGATTGCATGCGCGGGCGTTGCTCGGTCAGGACGAACTCGCCACCACTGAAGTCCCGGCCAGGTTCCGACAGCAGGATCGCCACTTGCAGCGGGAACACCTGCTCGCCGTACAGGTCCTGATGCAAGCAGTTGTAGTCCTGCGGGCCGTATTGCAGCAACAGTGGCGTCGGGCGCGTCTGCCCGGCGGCGTGACAGCGCTGAAGGAAATCGGCGTGCTCGCTTGGGTATCGCACCGCAAGGCCCATGCTGGCATTCCAGCGATTCGCCAGCGGCACCAGCACCGGGTACAACGACTGACGCAGTTGCTGGATGAGGTCGGGCAGCGGGTAACGAAAATACTGATACTCACCGCGCCCGAAACCGTGGCGAGCCATGATTACCTTTGAGCGAAAAAGTCCCGGCTCGGCATAGAGCGCGCTAAGGCGCTGGCATTGGGTCGCCGAGAGCAGGTTGCGGATGATCGCGCTGCCGTCCTGCTCTAGGCTTTGCTCCAGGGCTGGCCGGTCAAGATCGTCTATTCGTTGGATTCGCGAGGGGGATTGCAGGGTAATGGACATGAGCGCAAACCTGGGTGGAAAAGGATTGGTCAGTCTGGGGAGTGCTGGGACAGCTGGCACTCCGGATCTTGCGTTCCCGTACACCGAATCCCGTGGCGAGGGAGCTTGCTCCCGCTGGGTGGCGAAGCCGCCCCCCTCGATCTTCCATGCAGACCGCATCACCAGGTTTTACGACTGCTGCGCAGCCGAGCGGGAGCAAGCTCCCTCGCCACCCAAAGCCCAGCGGCAGAGGCTGTCACAGTGCTTTGCTGACACTCACTTCACTGATCTCATCATCGGTCTGGCCATGCAGCGCGTGCAACGCTGCCAGGGCTTCTTCCTGGGTGCCGGTTTTCAATTGCGCGAACTCGAAGCGGCGTTCGCCGTTGAGTTTGTATTTGATGACGTATTTGGTCGTCTGGTCCACGGTAGTGCCTGTCTGGAAGTTGTGGGCGAAGCTCAGCTCAGTTTCGAGCTGGAGCGCCGGATGATCTTGATCTTGTGGGTCAGGGTCGGCTTGCGCGTGACGCTGATCGCACGGCGGTTGACGGTGTCGATGGTGATATTCCAGAAACCGGTGCTCGGCGCGGTGATCCGGGCTGGAAAGGTATCGAACGCGCCACCATGGTAGGTGTGACGGCCGCCATTCTTGAAGCTGCGAAAGTTGGCGTCGTTCATCAAGCGGATGTTGCACATTTGCGAGCATTCGATGACGACGATGTCGTCTTCGTTCAGGTGCTCGCGCTGGTGAATGAATTTCATGGGCGCCTCCAGAAGGGCTTTTTCTACAAAATCAAACGATAGCAAGGAGAATGATGTGCAGTTTATCAGCCTCAAGGGTTAATATCCGGCCCGCGTCCCAGGCTTTGTTCATTTATCGCAGGAAGCGCAAAAAAAGACGGTGGGCGCTGGAGAAAAACAGCGTGCGCAGTGTCGGAGGGTCTTTATCGGAGGAATCATATGAAGCGCAGCGTGTGGGTATTGGCATTGGCCTTGAGTGGATGTGCCTCAGTATCGGACATCAACCAGACGCCGCCCACCATGAGCGTCATCTCTGGAAAGAACCCTCAAGAATATGCCAAGTGCGTGGCCGGCAAGCTGGCCAGTAGCCGCGGTCCGTTGCAAATGGAGCCGCACAAGAACGGCGTCCGGCTGATTGTCCCCGGCAAATTGTCGAGCCTGCCCGCGGCGGTGTTCGACATCGACGAGCGCTCCAGCGGCAGCAGCATCAAGCTGCACGAAGCCATGTCCAACGTACCGGTGCGGCCGGGCGATGTGCAGGAGGCGGCCAACGCCTGCATTTCCGGCTGACCGCCGACACGACCTGACGAGCGGGCCGGGCATCGGCTAAACTGGCGCCCTCGACAAACATGCCGCCACGGCCTACGTGGGCGGCATTGTCATTTATGGAGTCAGTCGATGAAACGCGAGCAGGTGCGTGAGCGCCACGCAGAGGGCCTGATCTTTGCCACCCACGTGATTCAGAACCCGGCGAGCCCGGGTGAATGGATTGCCTTCTTCAAGAAAAGCGCCGGACGCAGTTTTTTCCTGGTGGACGATCAGGACGAAGTGGAGTCTTTCGTTCATCTCGATGACCTGGTCGAGACCCTGCGCGGGCTGGGCATCAAGTTCGCCGAGATCCACATCTAGCAAACGCTTACTTGCACACCACCACGACGCTGCGACTGCTGTAGTTGCCGACATCGACCCCCAGGGTTTTCTCGCTTTCCTTGGCCTGCGGCGTGCCGTCGGTACCGACAATGCGGTAGCCGGTGCCAGCACAGGATGCATCGGCCTTTTCATAGCACGTAGCCCATGAGTTGGCTTCGCCGGAGCAATCGATGGCGAGGCCTTGTTCACCGTTGTTCAGGTAGGTTTTTTCGGCCGAGGCACAGCCCGCCAGGGCCAGGACTGTAAACAGCGCCAGAAGTGTTTTCATGGGATCGTCATCGAGAAGGGAAGGGGCTGGCGCGAGATTATAGCGAATGGCCAGTCCGGTACAGCTAAACAAGCCTCGTTCAATACCTTGGCGGCATCTACCGGAGGCTGGTCGGGTTATTTCTTGCGGCGTGGGCTGCGCGCGGGGGGCTTTTCGCGTTCTTTCTCCGCCGGGGCCGAGCGGTCATCCTGGAAC
>Ga0308169_10004368_pt1 | contig 13286 bp, 7 predicted proteins | sample PhyBR1_2_FD_202139 | JGI IMG/M metagenome (GOLD analysis project Ga0308169, IMG submission 202139) | Phyllosphere microbial communities from UC Gill Tract Community Farm, Albany, California, United States - DLSLSB.R1 | ecosystem: Host-associated > Plants > Phyllosphere > Unclassified | place...
TGAAGCGTCTCGGTGTCTCTATTGACGCCGGGACGCTTCGTCTTGCGCTCACACACCGTTCGTACGCCTACGAGAACGGCGGCATACCCACCAATGAGCGGCTCGAGTTCCTGGGTGACTCCATCCTGGGATTCTCCGTGACCGACGCCCTCTACCGGGACAACCCGGACCTGCCCGAAGGCGAGCTCGCCAAGCGCCGGTCCGCCGTCGTCAGCACCCGTGCGTTGGCAGGCATCGGCCGCAGCCTGGGCATCGGGGAGTACATCTACCTGGGCCAGGGCGAGAAGCTCACCCACGGCAAGAATAAGGCCTCCATCCTCGCGGACACCATGGAAGCCCTGATCGGGGCAACCTACGTCTCGAACGACATCGAGACGGCGCGCCAACTGGTCATGCGGCTGGTCGGTCCGCTGCTGAAGGACGCCGCCGTCCTGGGTGCCGGCACCGACTGGAAGACCAGCATCCAGGAACTCGCGGCCAGCCGGCAGCTGGGCAGCATCCACTATGCAGTGGACGGGTCCGGCCCCGACCACGCACGCACCTTTACAGCCGTCCTGAACATCGGGGGGACGGCCTACGGCAAGGGTTCCGGCCACTCGAAAAAGGAAGCGGAACAGGAAGCTGCAGCCGATGCCTGGCGCGTACTCTCCGGGGCCGCGGCGCAGGACGCCGGCAGCGCCAGTACAAGCTCCGTGGCGGCCCAGTAGGGTTCCATGCCTGAATTGCCCGAGGTGGAGGTTGTCCGCCGCGGCCTGGTGAACTGGGTCCGCGGCAGGACCATCCACGCCGTTGAAGTCCTCGATCCACGTTCCATCCGGCGCCATGCCCTCGGCGTCGAGGACTTCATCGGCAACCTCGAGGGTGCCACTGTCACCGACGTCGTGCGTCGCGGAAAATTCCTCTGGCTGCCGCTGGTGGACAGCTCCGCCCCCGGACGGGAGGGCCCGCAAGCCCGCAGGCCGGAAGTTGCCCTCATGGCCCACCTGGGCATGAGCGGGCAGCTGCTGATGCAGGACGCCGCCGTCCCCGATGAGAAGCACCTCAAAGTCCGGATCCGGCTCAGCCCGAAGGAAGGGATGCCGGACCAGCTGCGGTTCGTGGACCAGCGGATCTTTGGCGGCCTCTTCGTCACCACGCTGATATCGACGGACGACGGCGGTCCGGGCGGCCTCGCGGAATCCCCCCTTCCGCTGATCGCCGAGGAAGCGGCCCACATCGCCCGCGATCCCCTGGACCCGGCGTTCTCGTTCGATGTGTTCTACCGGCGGCTTCGCAAGCGGAAAACCGGACTGAAGCGTGCGCTGCTGGATCAGGGGCTGGTCTCGGGAATCGGCAACATCTACGCTGACGAAGCCCTGTGGCGCGCCCGCCTGCACTACGCCCGGCCCACCGACACCCTGCGGCGCAGCGAAGCCCAACGCGTCCTGGACAGCGCCCGCGAGGTAATGCTCGACGCCCTGGCTGCTGGCGGGACCAGCTTCGACTCCCTCTACGTCAATGTCAATGGCGCTTCCGGGTACTTTGACCGGTCCCTGAACGCTTACGGCCGGCAGGGCGAGCCATGCAAGAGGTGCGCCGCCGCGGGCATCAATTCCACCATCCGCCGGGACCAGTTCATGAACCGCTCATCCCACACCTGCCCGGTCTGCCAGCCGCGGCCGCGCAACGGCCGCTGGTAGCACCCGCCGGCCTCACCGGCCGGCCTCCGCTCCGCACCTCGCAGGGTCCCGGTAGCAAGCGGCTCAGCGGGAACGGTAGTAATCGGCCAGCCGGGCCAGGCCTTCGTCGATGGACACAGCGGGGGTCCAATCGAGGAGCTTCCGGGTCTCGCGCTGATCGAACCAATGCGCCGTGGACAGTTGTTCGGCAAGGAACCGGGTCATTGGCGGTTCGTCCTGCCTTCCCAGGCGCAGCCACGCCCTTTCAACCACCGATCCTGCCAGCCGGGCCACCCGGCCCGGGACGGACCAGGAGGGGGCAGGGACGCCGCCGGCCGCGCAGATGCCTGCAATGAGTTCGCCCACGGGCCGGGGCTCTCCGTTGGTAACCACCAGCGCCCTGCCGTGGATGTGTTCGATGCGGTCCAGGGCGGCAGCAATGGCGGACGCGGCATTGTCCACGTACGTGGTGTCGATGAGGGCGGCACCTGCGTCCAGCAGCGGCAACCGGTTCCGGGCCGCCCGGTCCAGCACCCGCTCCACCAGCTGGGTGTCCCCGGGACCCCACACCACATGCGGCCGTACGGCGGCGACGCGGAAGCCAGGCACATCCGCGGCCAGGGCCAGCAGCTCCGCCTGCGCCTTGGTGCGGGAGTAATCGCCGTGGGCGTGCACCGGATCAGCCGGCTCTGCCCCCAGTCCTGCGATGGCGGCGCCCGAATTCGCCACGGACGGGGAGGACACAAAAACGAAGTCGCCCACCCCGGCCTCACGCGCAGCGAGGAGCAGCCGCCGCGTTCCCTCGACGTTCACCTCGTCAAACTCGCGGGCGCGGCCGGTGAAGGAAACTTTGGCTGCCAGGTGAACCACTGCTTCGGCACCCCTGACGGCCACCCTGACAGCCGCATCGTCGGTGAGTGACCCGCACTGGTTTGTGGCGCCGTCGACCCCTGACGGACGCCGCTGGAAGGTGGTGACGGAATGGCCCCTGCGGACCAGGAGCCCTGCAACCTCGCGGCCTAGGAGGCCGCTGGCGCCGGTGACCAGGACTTTCATGGCGTCCCCGGGCCGCCGGCCAGCACGGACGAGGCCCAGCGGGACAGGCGTGTCCTGTCGATCTTTGCGTTGTGGCGGATGTCAGTGGGTTGCGCGGGGACAACCAGGACGGCGGCCACGGACACCCCCGCCGTCCGGGCGGCTTCCCGAACCCTGCCCGCCAGTTCCGTCCCGGCAAGCCCGGCTTTGCGGGCAGGCGGGACGGTCTCCACGACGGCTGCAACAGCTTGCGTCCCTGCCGGTCCCACGCCGACCACGGCGGCCATGCCGATGCCGTCCAGGCGTTCGATGGCCTGTTCGGCGCCCACCGGAGTGACCACCATGCCCGGCGCCGTGACCACGTGCGCAAGCCGGCCTTCCACCCACAGCCGTCCCGCGGCGTCGAAGTGGCCCACGTCCCCGGTGCGGTGCCATCCGGCGGGGCCGGTACTGAGTTCCTGGGTCAGCCAGAGGCGGTCATAGGCGTCCTTGACGTGCGGCGCGTCCACCAGGATCTCTCCCGTTACCCCGGCGTCCGTGACGGGTGCGGAACCAGGGGCCGTGCCGTCGGCTGCAAGGGGGAGAACGGCTACGCGGGCACCGTGGACGGGCAGCCCCACACACACCCCGTTGCCGGCCCCGGCCACGCTTCCGGCAGCGGCAGCAGACTCCGCCTCCCGGATTTGTTCAAGGCTGATGTCGGTGACGGGCAGCGCCTCCGTCATCCCGTAGGGGGTGTGCAGCGAGGCGCCCGGCAGCAGCTCCTGCACCTCCGCGAGCAGCGGTTCCGCAACGGGCGCCCCGGCGGAGAGCAGCAGGTCAACGCGTCCGAGTGCTGCGGTGCCTTCCGGGGTGAGTTCGCCGAGCGTGGCGACGACGTTGCGCAACGCCGCCGGGGACGCGAAGACCACCGTTGCATCGATGGCCGCCGCGGCATTGGCGAGGGCGCGCGCCGTCAAGGTGCGGGGCGCAGTGACATCCATGGCCGGCGTTACGGAAACGGCCCCCAGGGCCGGTCCGAGCAAGGCGAAGGGTGCGAAGCCCGCTACCAGCCGCTGGCCGGGACGAATCCCGAAGGTTTCACCCACGGTGTCCCGCATGGCGGCAAGCTGCCGGTGCGTGTACAGCACTCCCTTGGCGGGGCCGGTGGAGCCGGAGGTGAAAAGCACGGCGGCGGGGGAGTCCGGGCCCGGCAGGGATGTTGCCAAGCGGTCGGCAGCCCCTGCCGTGGAACCGGCCCTTGCCAGGGCGGCCAGGGAAGTCTCCACCCCCAGGAGCCGGCGGCGGCCCGGCGGCAGGTCCTTGACGCTGATCCGCCTGGCCGCCCACCCCAGCGCACGCGCGGCGGCCAAGGCCTTGTCAATCCCGATCAGGACATCGGGGGTTGCGCCCTTGACTGCCCGGCTCAGGCCCTTGGTGCCCAAGCCGGCGTCGGCGACGACCACCACGGCGCCAAGCCGAAGGCAGGCATAGAGGGCCACGGTCAGGTCAGCCCCGGGCGGAACCATGAGGCTCACCCGGCTGCCGGGGCCAACGCCCGCGGCCTGCAGGCCCGCGGCAACGTGGGTGATGTCTGCTTCCAGCTGCCTCCACGTCAGCGCCCGGGCCACGCTGCCGTCTGGAGCCATTTCGACGACGGCCCGCCCGCCTCCGGATGGTCCCGCCGCCAGTTCCCCAAGGCGGGTCCAAAGCGGCGTGTAGCCACTGCCTGCCACGGAAGCGCGGGTGCCTGCCCCCGATGCCCGGGGTTCACCGGTACCGTTCCCGCTGCCCGTGACGCGTCCGGCCAGCCACTCGAAGACCGGAGCGGCAATATCCCGGTCCTCGGCCAGCAGGTGACCCGCGCCCTCGTAACGGTGCACGTCCGCATGCGGGAGCCGGGTAATGAGGTCCTTCAGGTACCGGTCGGAGAAAATGGGGTCGCGGGGGCCCCAGAGCATCAGGGCCGGGACCTTCAACCCGCGCAGTCCCTCCGCCACAGCGGTGAGGGCCGGGAAGCTGGGATGGGATGTGTCCACGGGGATGTCGGCAACAAAGTTTCCTACCCCGTCACGGCGGGACGCGCCGCGGTAGGGGGCCATGAAGGCGCTCCGCACTTCCGCGGACAGAGGCGGATGTGCCAGCGAATGCGTCACCCGCAGGAACGCGTCCGTTGTGGTGGTTCCCCATTTGTGCACGGCGGGATGCAGTGCAAGGCGCAGGGCAGGTGGGATGGGCGAGCCGGCAGGCTGGTGGACGGCGGTATTGGTCAGCACCACGCCGGCTAGCCGGTCCTGGTGCTCCAGCGCCCAGCCCAGGCTGATCACGCCGCCCCAGTCGTGCCCCACCGAAACCACCGGGCCGTCCAGGTCCAGCGCCTCGGTGAGGTCGCCCAGGTCGTTGATCCTGTCGGCGAGCCGCCGGAACGTTCCCGTGCGCTCAGAGAAGCCCATGTCCAGCTGGTCCACCGCCACCACGCGCCACGGATGCGCGGGGTCGGATCCGGCGGCCAGCAGGCTCCGCCACAAGTAGGACCAGGTGGGGTTGCCGTGCACACACAGCAGCGTGCCCCGGGGAGCCAGGCCGCGCCGGGTCAGTTCCGCGCCGTTGTCCAGCAGGTGCCAGCGGCGGACAGTACCCGGCCTATCTGCGCCGGACGTGGAGGGGACCTCGATTTCGCGTGACCATTCAGCATTGACGCCCGGCCAGTGCGCGATCACCAAACGATTTCCAGCATTGCGGTGTTCAGGCCGGAACCGACGCCCATGCACAAGACCCGATCCCCGGATCCCAGCGACTGCGACTCGGCTGCAAGGGTCATGGGAAGCGACGCCGGCCCCACGTTGCCCCAGTGCGGGAACGTGATGGGCACCTTGTCCGGGTCCAGGTCGATCGCGTCGATGATGGCCTGCGTGTAGGCGTTGCTTACCTGGTGGGTGACGTAGCGGTCCATGGCGGCCCAGTCCCATTCGGGCTGGGCTTCATGCCAGGCGTCCACGACGAGCTGGAGGCCGCCGTCGAGCAGTCCCTTCGTGTCGGTGTGCATTCCGTCGATGCCGCCCACGCACAATTCGTGGTGCTCGGTGCCGGCGCGCATCACCCCGCCCACCACGCGGTGCGCACCGGGGTGCTCGTCCGCGGGTCCCAGGACGGCTGCGGCCGCTCCGGAGCCCAGCGTCAGCGTGGCGAATTCCCGGTTGAAGTCATCGCGGGTGGTTTCGGGCCGCTGCAGCCGGGCCAGGGTGGCCTCCTGCGTCAGCTGGGCGTCCTCGCCGTTGACGATCACGGCGTACCGGATCTGGCCCGAGTCGATCATGTTCGCGGCCAGGGTCAGGGCGTTGACGAACCCCAGGCACGCGTTGGCAAGGTCGAAGTTCATGGCCGACGACGGCAGGCTGAGGCCGTGATGGATCTTCACCGCTACGGACGGTTCCAGGTTGCGCCTGGTCACCGAGGTGTTGATCAGCAGGCCGACTTCCGAGGCCTCGATGCCGGCCTCTGCCAGGGCCTTGGCGCCGGCCTCCACGGCGGCATCATCGAACGACGTTCCCGCAGCCCACCAGCGGCGGTGCGTGATGCCGGCCACGCGCTCCAGCAGGCGCGGCGGAAACTTCAGCCGCTGCAGTGTGGATGCCAGGCGGCGGTCGAAGTCCGTGGAGCTGACAATCCTCGGAGCTTCAACGCTGCTCACCGAGAGCAGCGCGGTATTGCTGTGGCGGAAGGTTGCGTTACCTGCCAATTCAAGCCCCTCTTCGTTTCTGTCCCGCATTCCTGCGGTGACTGTACCCACAAAAACGCAGGCTCAAGAGCTTAACTATGCCTTTGCGGTGCCGGAACATGCATATTCGCCCCCGTGCCGGGGCATCGGCTCCCGGGCGCTGCTCCAGGGAAATGTCGGTCCTGCGCAGTAGATTGTAGTGAGCCGGTTCCAGCAATGTGCCCCCTACCCGCGCCAGGAGACCAGAAAAGCCTTGCACCTCAAAAGCCTTACCGTCCGGGGGTTCAAGTCCTTTGCGTCCGCCACCACCTTCGACTTCGAACCCGGCGTCACCGCCGTCGTGGGTCCCAACGGGTCCGGCAAGTCCAACGTAGTGGACGCCCTGGCCTGGGTCATGGGCGAGCAGGGAGCAAAGACCCTCCGCGGCGGAAAAATGGAAGATGTCATTTTCGCCGGGACCTCCGGCCGGCCGCCCCTGGGGCGGGCCCACGTTTCGCTGACCATCGACAACACCGACGGCGCGCTGCCCATCGAGTACAGCGAGGTGACGATTTCCCGGACGCTGTTCCGGACAGGCGGCTCCGAGTACGCGATTAACGGTGCCGGCTGCCGCCTGCTCGATATCCAGGAGCTGCTCTCGGATTCCGGGCTGGGCCGGGAAATGCACGTCATCGTGGGCCAGGGCCAGCTGGACAGGGTGCTGCACGCCACCCCCGAGGACCGGCGCGGCTTCATCGAGGAGGCGGCCGGGATCCTCAAGCACCGCCGGCGCAAGGAAAGGACGGTCCGGAAGCTGGAGGCCATGCAGGCCAACCTCCAGCGCCTCACGGACCTCACCGGGGAGATCCGCCGCCAGCTCACGCCCCTCGGCAAGCAGGCGGAGGTGGCGCGCCGTGCCCAGCGCGTCCAGTTCGACGTCCGGGACGCGCGTGCCCGTCTGCTTGCCGATGACCTCGTCCAGCTGCAGCAGGCGCTGGAGCAGGACGTGGCGGACGAGGCCGCGCTTAAAGCCCGGCGCACCGCCGTCGAGCAGCAGCTGGAAGCCGGCCGCAGGCAGCAGGCGACGCTGGAGCAACTCGCAGCCGAGGCCACACCCCGGCTCAATGCCGCCCGGGACACGTGGTACCGGCTTTCCACCGCCCGGGAGCGGCTGAGGTCGCTCGGCTCGCTGGCCACGGAACGCAGCCGCCTGCTGGGTTCCGAGGATGCCGCACCACCCCCGGGTCGGGACCCTGAACAGCTCGAACGCCAGGCGGCCCGCGTGCGCCAGGAGCTCGCAGAGCTTGAACAGGACATCGAAGCCAGGCGCAGTCTGCTGGAAGACGCCAGCGCGGCGAAGGCCGAAGCGGAGCAGGCAGCTCAGGCGGAGGACCGGCGGCTCACGGCCCAGCTCCGCGCAGCGGCCGACCGGCGGGAGGGCCTGGCGCGGCTGGCCGGACAAGTCGCCGCCGCCAGGTCACGGGTGGAGTCCGCCCAGGCGGAACTGGGCAGGTTGCGCGAATCCCTTGCCGCGGGCACGGAACGCCGTACCCGCGCCCAGGCCGAGTTTACGGCGCTGGAAAACCAGGTGGCCGGCGTGGAGGAAGGGGAGGAATCCCTCGACGCCGATTACGAGGCTGCGAGCGCTGCCTTGGATGCGGTCCTCGAGGAGATCGCCGACCTCAAGGCTGCCGTGAACGAGGGGGTCCGCAAGCGGGACGCACTTGCTGCACGGCTCGACGCCCTGAAGCTTGGCCTGGACCGCAAGGACGGCGCACGGCATGTGCTGGAGTCGGGGCTTGCGGGGGTGCGGGGCAGCCTCGCTGCGGCCCTGACCATCCAGGGCGGGCATGAAGCGGCGATTGCCGCCGCCCTGGGCGAGGCCTCCGAAGCAGTACTCGTCGAGGACAAGGACACAGCCGTTGAGGTGCTGCAGCGGCTCAAGGACGACGACGCCGGACGGGCAACGCTGCTCCTCGCCGCCGCGGAGCACCACGGGAACGGAAAAGAACCAACGCTGCCCGCCGATGCGACGTGGGCTGCCGACCTCGTCGACGGGCCCGAGGAACACATTCCGCTGGTCCGGCACCTGCTGTCCGGGACCGCCGTCGTCACCGGCATCGACGCCGCTGCAGCCCTTGTGGCCTCGCTGCCCGGCATAAAGGTCGTCACCCGCGAGGGGGATTTGTTCACAGCCGTCGCTACGACGGGCGGCTCCGCGAAGGCGCCCTCCCTCCTTGAGGTGCAGGCGGCAGTGGACGACGCCGACCGCGGACTGTCCGAGGTCTCTGCGGATCTGGAGCGGAACAGGTTCGCCCTGGCCGCCGCAGAGGCCCGGCGCGCCGGCGCCCAGGAGGAAGCCGACGCCGCCCTGGACAAACTGCACGAATCCGATGCCCGGCTCGCCGCCGTGGCCGAACGCCTTGGTCATCTGAACTCCGTCCTTCGCAGCGCGGTGGGCGAAAGCGAGCGGCTGGCGGCGTCCCTGGCACGGGCAGAGGACAACGTTGCCGCCGAGGAAGAAGCGCTCGCCGCCGTCACCGCCCGGTTGGCTACGGCCCAGGAAGCGCCGGTTGAAGAGGAACCCTCCACCGAACAGCGGGACGCCCTGGCGCAGACCGCCTCCGCCGCCCGTGCAGCGGAGGTGGAGGCGCGGCTGTCCCTGCGCAGCGCCGAGGAGCAGCTGGCGGCCACCCGGAACCGGGTGGCGTCCCTGGAACGTGCTGCCGTCACCGAGCGGCGTGCCCGGGAGGACGCCGCGGAGCGGGCGCGCCGCCGCCGCATCCAGGCCAAACGTGCGGCCGCCGTTTCCGCAGGCGTCGAACTCGCACTCCGTTACGTGAACGTCTCCGTGGACCTTGCCCGGCACGAACGGGACCTCGCCGAGGAAAACCGCGAGCTGCGCGACCGGGGCCTGCGCGAGATCAGGGACGCCAATGACGCCCTGGCCCGGGAACTGGCCGAGCTCACCGACAACGTGCACCGTGACGAACTGGCCCGCGGCCAGCAGCGCGCCAGGATCGAGGCCGTGGAGACCCGCTCCGTGGATGAACTGGGCATCACCCCGGAGGCCCTGGTCAAGGAGTTCGGCCCGCATGTCCCCGTCCCGGTTCCGGCGGAGGAATCCGGCGACAAATGGGCCGCCCTGCGCGCCCCCGTCGATGCCACGGGACAGGAGATCCTGAAAGGGAAACCCTATGTCCGGCAGGAGCAGGAGAAGCGGCTGCGCAAGGCCGAACGGGACCTGGCGAGCCTGGGCAAGGTAAACCCGCTGGCGCTGGAGGAATTCGCGGCGCTGGAGGAGCGGCACCAGTTCCTCAGCACCCAGCTTGAGGACCTGAAGGCCAGCCGCCGCGACCTGCTGGACATCATCAAGGAAGTGGACGACCGGGTCCAGCGCGTCTTTGCCGAAGCGTTCCAGGACACCCAGGCCCAGTTCGTGCGGGTGTTCGAACGGCTCTTTCCCGGCGGCGAGGGCCGCTTGGTCCTCACCGACCCCGGGGACATGCTCACCACCGGCATCGAGGTGGAGGCCCGCCCGGCCGGCAAGAAGATCAAGCGGCTGTCCCTGCTCTCCGGCGGCGAGCGGTCCCTGACTGCGGTGGCGCTGCTGGTGGCCATCTTCAAAGCGCGCCCCTCGCCGTTCTACGTCATGGACGAGGTGGAGGCCGCGCTTGACGACACCAACCTGGGCCGGCTCATCACCATCTTCGAGGAGCTCCGGGAATCCAGCCAGCTGATTGTCATCACCCACCAGAAGCGCACCATGGAAGTGGCTGACGCACTGTACGGGGTGACCATGAGGGGCGACGGCGTCTCCACCGTGATCAGCCAGCGACTCGGCTCAGAGGCGTAACGGCAGCTGCGGTGCCACGGCGGCGTGCGGCGCAAAGGGGCAGGTCAGGCGCATGCCGGGTGCCGGAACCGGGCAGGCCGTGTATGAGAAGCTAGGGGAGTGAATGACATCCTTCCCATTGTCCTGTCCATTCTTGTTGCGCTGGTGGTCATCGGCGGCCTGATCCCGGTCCTGCTCAAGACACGGAGGAACATCACCCGGTACCCCGGAACCCGGGACGCCAACGACCCCGAGATCCGCTCCGGCGGCAGCACGGCAGTGGCCGACCGCGAAGGAACCATCGAGCGGAAGGCACCCGAGGGCGTCGACCTCGAAGGGCTGGACACCACCACCGTCCCGGACACCGCCGCCGGGCTGGAAACCATTCCCGTCGAGACCCCGCTGCCCGTCGCCGGCCGCCTCACCCGCCTGCGGGAACGCCTGGTCCGCTCCAACAACATCATGGGGAAGGGACTGCTGGCACTGCTGTCCAGCGACCGGATCGATGAGAGTGTCTGGGACGAGGTGGAGGAAACACTCCTGCTCGCCGACCTGGGAACGGAACCCACCATGCAGCTGGTGGACGCCCTGCGGGAGCGGGTCAAGGTGCTGGGCACCCGGACGCCCGAACACGTCAAGACCATGCTGCGCGAAGAACTCATCAAGCTCGTGGACCCCACGATGGACCGCAGCCTCAACGTGCAGCGGCACGCCGACAAGCCTGCCGTCATGATGGTGGTAGGCGTCAACGGCGTGGGCAAGACCACCACCGTGGGCAAGCTGGCCCGCGTGCTGGTGGCTGAGGACAAGGACGTCCTGCTGGGCGCGGCAGACACCTTCCGCGCCGCCGCCGCCGAGCAGCTGGCCACCTGGGGCCAGCGCGTAGGCGTCCCCACCGTGAAATCGGACATCGACGGCGCCGACCCCGCCTCCGTCGCCTACGAGGCCGTGAAGGCAGGCATCGAGCAGGAGGTTGACGTCGTCATGATCGACACCGCCGGACGCCTTCAGAACAAGGTGGGCCTGATGGACGAACTGGGCAAGGTCAAGCGCGTTGTGGAGAAGCTGGCCGAGGTGGACGAGGTCCTCCTGGTCCTGGACGCCACCACCGGCCAAAACGGCCTGAACCAGGCCCGCGTGTTCTCGGAGGTGGTCAACATCACCGGCATCGTCCTGACCAAGCTGGACGGAACCGCCAAGGGCGGCATCGTCGTCGCCATCCAGAAGACCCTGGGCGTGCCCGTCAAGCTCATCGGACTGGGCGAAGGCGCGGACGACCTCGCTCCGTTCGACACCGAAGGCTTTGTCGACGCCCTGCTGAACTGACCTGTTGGGCTAGCTGCCCGCCCTGCGAAGCGACTCGCGGGTGGGCAGCCATCCAACGGCGGCCAGGAGCAGGATGGCGCCGGTGACGGCGAAAGCCCAACCAAAGCCCAACCGGTCCGCCAGCAGCCCCGCTACGACCGGCCCGACGATCGCGCCGACGTCGGACATCATCTGGTAGACGGCCAGCACCTTGCCGCCGGAGCGCCCGTTGCCAATGACATCGGCCACCGCGGCCTGCTGGGCGGGTCCGAAAAGGCCGGACCCGACGCCGGCGAGCGTTGAGGCCGCAAGGAACCAGGGCAGATCGGAGGTAATCCCTATTCCCGCGGTTGCCAGGGCCGCCACCAGCAGGCCCGAAATCATCATCGGCTTGCGTCCGAGGGAGTCCGCCAGGCGCCCCGAGAAAGTCAGCGCGGCCGCGTTGCCCGCGGCGAAAACCGCCAACGCCAGGCCTGCCGCCTGCGGGCCTGCCCCGAAGGCCGCCGCTGCGAACAGCGGCACCGTCGCCATCCGCACGCCGAAGGTGGCCCACCCGTTCGCGAAGCTGGAGGCCAGGGCCGACCGGTACGTACCGGCGGTCAGTGCCTCGCCGAACCGCATGTCCGGCGCCCGCTGCTGCGTCTCGCCCTGATCCCTGCGCTGGTGGCTGAGCTGGGTCTGCACCACGAAGGCGGCAACGAGCAGCGCGGCTGCATAGGCGAGGAACGGTACCCGCAGGCCGAGCCCGGCGAGCAAACCGCCCACTATCGGCCCGCACACGTTCCCGATCAGGAACGCCGACGCGTAAGCGCCCGAGACCCTGCCCCTGCTCTGGGGCGGCGCCAGCCGGATCACCAGGGCCATCGAAGCCACCGTGAACATCACTGACCCCGCCCCGCCCAGGCCGCGGAACAACAGCAGTTGCCAGTAGTCCTGGGCGAACGCGCACGCCGCCGTGGACAGCGCAACAATCAGGAGCCCGGCAACGTAGACGGGCCGTTCACCGCGCTTGCCGATCAGGGCGCCGCCGGCGGGAGCGAAGGCCAGGCGCATGAACGCGAAAATCGCGACAATGACGGCAGCCTCGGTGTTCCCCACCCCGAACGTCGTGGCGAACTGCGGCAGCACGGGCGCCACAAGGCCGAAGCCGAGCGCAATCAGGAACGCCGCGGCCAGCATCACCTTGATGTCGCGTGGAAGCTTCTCCCGCTGCGGCCGCAGCCGGGCGAAAAACCTCGAAGTGGCGCCGCTTGCGCGGGGTGGTGCCGTCATGATGCGGGAGTCCTTGCTGGAAAGGGAGCCGGGTGGCTGCGCGGGTGCGGAAACATAACCGTAACAAGGCGGATATGCACCATTTACTTCCTGGAGATTGTTGTAACAGGCCCGCAATCTAAATCCTCCGCGGGCGAAACACGCCACCCACAAACTCTTTACAGGACGCAAAACGGCGTTGGCAGGCGGAGTACTTCCGCAAGATTCGATGAGAGAGGACGTGCACCATGGAACTTACCGCAGGTCACGTTTGGGTCATGGTGGCGGCAGCTCTCGTGCTGTTCATGACACCCGGTCTGGCATTTTTCTACGGCGGCATGACCCGCGCCAAGGCAGCCCTGAACATGATGATGATGAGCTTCATCTCCATCGGCATGGTCGGCGTTGTCTGGGTCCTGTGGGGCGCCTCGATGAGTTCCGGTGAAGGATTCCTGGAAATCGTGGGCAACCCGTTCGCCACCTTCGGCCTGGAGGGCATCAACACCCCGGACGGCCTGATCAAGGT
>Ga0308169_10004371_pt1 | contig 13281 bp, 11 predicted proteins | sample PhyBR1_2_FD_202139 | JGI IMG/M metagenome (GOLD analysis project Ga0308169, IMG submission 202139) | Phyllosphere microbial communities from UC Gill Tract Community Farm, Albany, California, United States - DLSLSB.R1 | ecosystem: Host-associated > Plants > Phyllosphere > Unclassified | place...
CCGATCTCGTCGAGGAAGAGCGTGCCCTTGTCGGCGCTGGCGATGTGGCCCTTGCGGTCGCTGCGCGCATCGGTGAAGGCGCCGCGCACATGGCCGAACATCTCGCTCTCGAACAGCGTGGGCGTGATCGCGCCCATGTTGATCTTGACGATGGGGTGATCGGCGCGCGGGCTGTTGCGGTGGATGGCGTCGGCGATCAGCTCCTTGCCGGTGCCGCTCTCGCCGAGGATCAGCACCGGCGCGCGGGTGCGCGCCACCTGGGCGATGGTCTCCAGCACCTTCAGCAGCTTCGGGTGCTCGCCGACGATGGCGGAAAAGTCGCATTGCGCGTCGAGCGCGCGGCGGGTGAGGGCGGGCGTGCGCGCCGGCGTTGCCAGCTCCAGCGTGGCCTCGAGCAGCGCCACCAGCTGGGTGTTGTCCCAGGGCTTGGTGAAGAAGTTGGCGGCGCCGGCCTTCACGCCGCGCACCGCCAGCGAGATCGAGCCCCAGGCCGTCATCAGGAGCACCGGTAGTGCCGGCTGCAGCTGCCTGATGCGGGCCAGCAGGTCCAGTCCCTCCTCGCCGCTGGTCTGCAGCGAGAAGTTCATGTCCTGTAAAACCAGATCGAACTGCGGGTCGGCCGGGCCGGCCTGCAGCTGGCCCAGCGCCTGCTGCGGGCCGTCGGCGCAGACCGCCTCGAAGCCGGACTGCTTGAGCAGCAGGGCCAGCGAGACCTGGACTGCGCCGTCGTCGTCGACGATCAGGATGCGCCGCTTGCGTGTTGCTTCCATATTTTTAATGCAAACCTTTTTTATTCGTAGTGCAGCGCTTCGGTCGGACTCAGGCGGCTGGCGCGCCAGCCCGGGTAGAGCGAGCAGAGCAAGGATAGCAGATAGATCACGGCCATCGACAGCCCGGCGGCGCCGATGAAGACCGGCCAGTTCAGGTTCTCGCCGATGGCCCCGGTGAGCGGCAGCTGCACCAGCAGCACCAGTCCGAGCGCCATCGCGAAAGAGCTGAGCAGCAGCTGTTCGGCGACGATCTGGCGGTAAATGTCGGCGGCGCGGGCGCCGATGGCGCGGCGCAGGCCGATCTCGGGAATGCGCCGCGTGGTGTTCTGCCACAGCACGCCGAACAGTCCGAACGCCACCATGGCCAGCATGAAGGCGGCGATCACGCCGAGGACGGCCAGCGGCACCAGGTGTTCCTTGAGCAGCGAGGCGCGCATCGCCGTCAGCGGCGCGATCTCGTAGGACCAGTCGTTGCGGATCAGCTTGAGCTGGCGGTTCAGCTTCGTCTCGAAGGCGCGCGCCGTGCCGGGCGCCACCCTCAGCAGGATGACGTTCACACGCGATTTGCCGGCCAGCGGCGCGAAGCGGGTCATGATGAAGTTACCGGGCGCGACCAGCGGTCCCTTGTTGCGGTAGGTGTCGATGATGCCGACCACCTTCAGCGTCTGCGCGACCTTGTTCTCGGTGTGGGTCAGCTGTTGGCCGAGAGCGTCCTTCCCGGGGAACATGGCCGCCGCCATGCGCCGGTCCATGACCACCGGCTGCACCGCCGCGCCTTCGTCGCGGGCGTCGAACCAGCGTCCGCGCACCATCTTCATGCCGATCGCGTCGGCGAAGCCCTCGTCGGCCTCGAGGATGTTGGTGTCCACGTTGGCGCCGGTCTGCGGCGATTTGAAGGAGGTGTGCCAGGTCGACATCCGGTACGGCGCGTAGGAGGCGAAGCCGACCGCGCGCACTTCCGGCAGCGCCTGCAGGCCGCGGCGCAGGGTGTCGTAGATCCCGGCCGGGATCGCCTCGCGGCCGTCGCCGCTCACCACCATCGTCACCGACCAGGTGTCGCTGCCGTCGAAGCCGATCGGTTCGCGGTACAGCTGCCAGTAGCGCAGCGCGAAGGCGGCCACGCCGAACACGATGGCGAAGGCGAGCAGGATCTCGAGGCTCAGCAACAGGTTCCTGGATTTGCGCTTCCAGGTCAGCGTCAAGAGGTGGCGCAGCATCATGCGGCTCCTTTCAGGGCGTGGACGGGATCGAGGCGCGACATCCTCCAGGCGGGGATCAGGCCGGACAGCAGGCCGAAGACGAAGGCCAGCAGCATGCCGCAGCCGAACACCGGCAGGTTGACGCTCACCTTCAGGTAGGGGATCAGCTGCGACCGCTCCAGCCACCACAGCACGCCCTGGGTCGCGGCCAGGCCGAGCAGTCCGCCGGCGAGGCAGAGCAGGATGTTTTCCACCACCAGCTGGCCGGCCAGCTGCATGCTGGTGGCGCCGAAGGCCTTGCGCACCCCGATCTCGGCGCTGCGTTCGAGAATGCGCCCCATGTTCAGGTTGACCAGGTTCAGGGCCGGCAGCAGCATGAACACCAGCATGCCGCCGGCGATATACGTCAGCAGCTTGCGGGCGCCGGAGTCGGGCCCCGCATCGCGGTTGATTTCGCCGCCGATCAGGTTGCGTGCAGCCAGGTCGAGCTTGCTGTCCGCCCAGAAGGTCGTGGTGGCGAAGGTCTTCGGGTCTTCCGCCACATAGCCCTTGGCGATGCGCGCGACTTCCTGCCGGATGCGCGGCAGGTCGGCCTTGTCCCTGGCCAGCAGCATGGCGGCGAAGGAGCCGGTGAGCTGGTTCTGGTAGTCGCTCGACGGGAAAGTGGAGAGCGGGGCCCACATGTCGGCATAGGCATTGAAGTGGATGACGTCTTCGACCACGCCGATCACGCGGAACAGCTGCCCGCCTGCGCTGATGGTCTGGTCGACCGCCTGTGCCGGCGTGCCGCCGAACAGCTTGCGGGAGGTCGAGGCGTTGATCACGGCCACCAGGCGCCCGCCGGCTTCGTCGTCCTCGTTCGGCAGGCGTCCCGCCAGCACCTTGAAATCGAGGATCTTCCAGTAGTCGGCGTCGACGCGCCGCATCTGCAGCTCGCTCACGCGGTCGCCCTGGTAGACCGACACGGCGCTCGGCGTGGTGAAGGCGGACACGCGCTCGACCCCCGGCATGGGCTTGAGGTATTTGTCGATGGTCTTGAAGCCGAGCGTGCCCGTGCTGATGGTGGTATGGTCGGCGCTCATGCTGCGCATGGTGTAGATCTGCAGGAAGCGCTCGCTCTTTCCTTCGACGCCGGTCGGCCAGAAGGTGGTCTCCAGCAGGGCGGTGATCACCATCAGCACCACCAGGGTGAGCACGATGCAGGCCAGGTTGATCGCCGTGAACAGCTTGCGGCGCATGAAGACCTTCCAGGCGGTGAGCAGGTAGTTACGCAGCATGGAGGTGCTCCGGCGTGACCAGCTGGCCGTCGAATACGCGCACGATGCGATGGGTGCGGCGCGCTTCGCGCTCGTCGTGGGTGACCATCACCACGGTCGTTCCCTCGGCGTTCAGCTTGAGCAGGATGTCCATGACTTCCTCGCCCATCTTGCTGTCCAGGTTACCGGTCGGTTCGTCGGCCAGCAGCACTTTCGGCTGGCCGACGATGGCGCGGGCGATCGCCACGCGCTGTTGCTGGCCGCCCGACAGCTGGTTCGGGTAATGGTCCATGCGCGCACCCAGGCCCACCTTTTCGAGGGCTTCGCGCGCCAGCCGGCGCCGCTCGCTGCCGCTGCCGCTGCGGTAGAGCAGGGGCAGTTCGACATTGTCGATCACGCGCAGGTCCGGGATCAGGTGGAAGCTCTGGAAGATGAAGCCGAAGGTGCGGTTGCGCATGCCCGCCAGCTGGCGGTCGCCGTAGCGCGCCACCGAGGTGCCGCCGACTTCCACGCTGCCCTTGCCGGGCCGGTCGAGCAGGCCGATGATGTTGAGCAGCGTGCTCTTGCCGCAGCCGCTCGGCCCCATCATGGCGACGAATTCGCCTTCCCTGACGTGGAGGTCGATGTCCTTCAGTGCCAGGGTCTCGACCTTGTCGGTGCGGTAGGTCTTGCTGACCTTGTTCAGTCTGATCATTGTTGTTCCCCTCGTTTTGTCGGTCACTTCGAAATGCGGATGCTGTCCAGGTCCTTGAACGTACTGGTGTCGGACACGATGAAACGGTCCCCGGGCCGGGCGCCGTTCACGACTTCGACCAGCTTGCCGTCGCTCGAGCCAAGCTCGATCCAGGTCTTGCGGGCGGCGCCGTCCTGCACCGCGAAGGCCGGCTGGCGGCCCTTGCCGTTGAAGGCGGCGCCGTTGTCGATCACCAGCACGTTCGCGCGGCTGGCGGTGACGACGTTGACGTCGACCCGCATCTTGTTGCGCAGGTGCGGGTTGTGCGGCTGTTCGAGGTCGACCAGCAGCTTGATGGTGCCGTTCTGGATTTCGGGCAGGATGGTGTGCACGCGGCCGGCCAGGATCTCGCCGTTCTGTTCGACGCGCACCGGCTGGCCGGCGGCCAGCTGGCGGGCGTGGAAGTCGGACAGGGTCGCTTCGACGCGGTAGTTGTTCAGCTCCGACACGCGCGCCACCAGCTGGCCGGCGGCGACGCTGGCGCCTTCCTCCTCGACCAGCGAAGTCAGCATGCCGGAGAAGGGCGCGGCCACCCTGGTTTGCAGCAGCAGGCCGTCCTGGCGCGCGATCTGCTTCTGCAAAATCTCTTTTTGCAGGTTCGCGGCGGCGATGGCGCTGGCGGTGGCGCGCCGCGTGTCCTCGATCAGCTCGCGCTGCTGGCGCAGCTGGACTTCGTTGCGCTGCACGTTCAGTTCCGAAGTCAGCAGGTCCTGCCCCGACACCAGGCCGCTTTCGCGCAGCTTGCGGTTGCGTTCGCGCAGCGCGCGGCTGGCCTGGAGATCGATCTCCAGCAGTTCGATGGCGGACCTGGTCTGCTTGAGCTTCTGCTCCATCTCGAGCTTGAGCACGACGATCCTGTTTTCCTGCTGCGCCAGCTGCTCCTTCAGGGCTTCCAGCGCCAGGCGGATCTCGCGGTCGTCCAGTTCCAGCAGCAGCTCGCCCTGCCTGACCTGCTGGCCCGGCTTGGCGAGAACCTTGGCGATGCGGCTGGCGCCGGGGCTGGACACGACTTCCTCGTGCACGGGAATGACCACGCCGGCGGCGTTGATGGTGTTGTCGACGCTGCCGCGCCGCACCTCGGCCACCACGATGTCGGCGGCGCCGACGCCCGGCCGCACGGCGCGGTTGATGCCCCAGGCGGCGGCGAGGAAGCCGGCGCACAGCAGGAGGCCGGTGGCGAGCCGGAAGTGGCGGCGGCGGCGGAGCAGATCGATGCCGATGGCTTGGTCCATGACGATGCTTGCGATGAAGGGGTGAAGATGTATCCTTTACTGCAAGCATCGTGCCAGCGCCGGTTCACTGGGCGGAAGCTGGCCGTCAGGGGCGGCGCCTTGCCCGTGCGCGGGCAAAGGTGTCCGGATCCGGGCAGTCGATCGAAATCCGCGCCGCCCGCAGCGGTAACTTGCGTATTCGCGCTCCAGCTTCGATAATCGACTGTTGACCTGACCTCGTCCCTTCGCGCCGCACATGAACGACCCGCTCACCTTCCTCGGCTTCCCGACGACCCCGCTGGAACTCATCTCCTTCGTCCTCTCCATCGTCACGGTGCTCCTCAACATCCGCCGCATCCACTGGGCCTGGCTGTTCGCGATCGTGTCGTCGGCCACCTATGGCGTCGTGTTTTTCGAGGCGCGCCTGTACGGCGACGCCGGCCTGCAGGCGGTCTTCATCGCGGCCGCGGTCTGGGGCTGGTACGAGTGGCTGCGCGGTACGGGTGAAGACGACAAACCGCTGGTGGTGACGCGCCTGGACGCCCGGGGCTGGATCTGGTCGCTGGCCGGATGGGGACTCGGCTTCTTCATCCTGTCGTGGTTCCTGCATGGTTATACCGACACTGACGTGCCGCACATGGACGGCTTCCTCACCGCCGGCAGCCTGCTCGGCACCCTGCTGGCGGCGCGCAAGAAGGTCGAGAACTGGCACGTGTGGATCGTGGTCGACATCCTGTACGTCGGCCTGTACGTCTACAAGGACCTGCACCTGACCGCGGTCCTGTACGCGGTGTTCGTGGGGATGGCGGCGCTGGGCCTGCGCACCTGGGCGCGTGCGGCGCGCGAGGGCGCGCGATGACGCGCGGCTCGCTACCGGCGCGGATCGCGATTCTCGGCGCCGAGTCGACCGGCAAGTCGACCCTGGCGCCGGCGCTGGCGGCGCGCTACGGCACGCTGTGGGTGCCGGAGTACCTGCGCGAATTCGTCGAGACGGAGCGGCGGGTGCCCTTCGAGCACGACCAGCCCGCGATCGCCCGCGCCCAGCGCGAACGCGAGGATGCCCTGGCCGCATCGAAGGATGCGGGGCGCTTCCTGTTCTGCGACACCACGCCGCTGATGACGGCGGTCTACAGCCGCATCTACTGGGGCCGGGTGCCGTTGGCGCTGCTGGAAATGGAAGCCGCGCACGACTATGCGGCGACGCTGGTGGCGGGCCTGGACCTGCCCTGGGTGCCGGACGGCCTGCAGCGCGAATCGGAAGCGGTGAGGAAGCAGGTGCACGAGTGCCTGCTGGCGGTGCTGCGCGAACGGGGCATCCCGTTCACACTGCTGGAGGGCGACCTGGCGCAGCGGCTGCGCCAGGTGGAGGACCTGCTCGGTCCTCCCTGAGGTTCGCAATCAGAAGTCGAACTGCCCCGACACGCGGAAGGTGCGCGGCGCGCCCGGCAGCAGGTAGCCGCCCAGCTCCGGCGTGACGTCGCGCCAGTAGAACTTGTCGAACAGGTTGTCGACGCGGGCGCGCAGCGTCACTTTCGTCACACCGAGCTTCATGGCGTAGGCGGCGCCGAGGCCGAACACGTGGTAGTCGGGCACGAACACGCGGTTCTCGACGTCGAAGGCCTTCTTGCCCGAGTACTGCCAGTTGGCGTCGACCTTCAGGCCGGGCACTTGCGGCACGGCGTACTCGATCCAGGCGGTCGACTTGAAGCTGGGGACGTCGGTGACGCGCTTGCCGTCGATGGTCGGATCGCCGGTGCCGTCCTGCCGGGTGTTCAGGGCCATCAGCGACAGGCCGGCCTGCAGGTTGGAAGCCAGCTTGCCGTCCGCCGACAGCTCGATGCCGCGGTGGGTCTCGCGGCCGCCGCGCACGAAGGGGTGGCGCTGCACGGTGTCGCCGTCGACGACCACGGCCACGGTGCGGTTCGGATCCGTGTACTCCAGGCCCTGGCGGATCTGGAACAGCGAGGCCGACAGGTTCACGCCGTGCACGGAACCCTTCGCGCCCAGTTCGAACTGCCTCGAGCGGCCCGGTTCCAGCACCTGGTTCTGGTTCGAGGTTTCCATCGGCGCGATGCCGCCGTGCTGCAGGCCGTGGCTCACGGAGCCGTAGACGTTCCAGTCGCGGTTCAGGTTGTAGACCAGGGCAAGGCTCGGCAGCAGGAACGAATCCTTGCTGGCGACGTAGCCGGCGGTGTGCACGAGCGGACGGTCGTCTTCCCAGTCGCGGCGTTTGGTCTCGACGTAGCGCAGGCCGCCGTGCAGGGTCAGCTGCGGCGTGATGGTCACGATGTCCTGGGCGAACAGTGCGCTCTCCTGGTCGCTGCGGCGTTCGAACACGGGGCCGGTGACGCGGCCCGGGCCGGCGTGCGGGGTGTCCAGCGGATGCCAGACATTGCTGTAGCCGACGTAGTCGTAGACGTAGTCGCCGAAGCTGTCGTGGCGCTCCGAATACGAGGCGCCGACGGTCAGTTCGTGGCGCAGCGGCCCGGTGGTGAAGCGGCCCTGCAGCATCGCCTGCAGGCCCCACGGCGTCTTGCGCTCGCCCACGCTCTGGTAGTCGTAGACGTCGTAGTCGCCGTTCGAGCAGAAGCCCGGATAGTAGCCCTCGCCCTCGTTGCTGCAGCCGTAGGGGAAGGCGGTGTAGTCGTTACGCTTGAACCAGTGCTTGTTGGCGGCCACGGTTGCCTTCCAGCCGTCCGCCAGCTTGTACTCGAAGCGCAGGCCGAGGTTGGTGTCGCGGGTGTCGACCGGGCGGCCCCAGGGCTGGTCGTTCAGCAGCAGCCTGGCGGAGACGCCGGACGGCAGCACCTCGTTGCGGATCAGCTGGTAGCCGGGCGCGGTGAGCTGGGCCTTGTGCTGGTAGTCGAAGTCGACCTGGAACAGGGCGTCCGGGCTGATCTGCCAGTCGAAGGCGCCGGACACGAACTGGCGGTCGCCGTTGGCGCCGCGCACATAGGAGTGCAGGTCGGCGGCGGCGGCATTGATGCGGTAGCCGAAGCGGCGGTCGTCGAAGCGTCCGCCCAGGTCGACCGTGCCGTACAGGGTGCCGCGCTCGCTCACTTCGACGGTGGCGGAGCGCAGCGGGGTATTGGTCGGGCGCTTGGTCACGTAATTGACGATGCCGCCCGGGGTGGCGACGCCGGCGGTGAGGCCGGCCAGGCCCTTCAGCACCTCGATGCGTTCCTTGTTCTCCAGCGGAATCTGGGTGTCGCCCGGAATCGCGAAACCGTCCTTGCGGTAGCTGTAGTTGTTGTCGAGGGCGAAGCCGCGGATCGAGAACTGTTCGGCATAGCCGACCGCGTTGTAGGCGTCGCTGACCGAGGCGTCGTAGCGCACGGCATCGGTGGTGTTGCGGATCGACAGGTCCTGCATTTGGGTGCGGCCGATCGCGGTAATCGAGGCCGGGGTTTCCCACAGCGAGGATTCGGAGAAGCCGCCGACGGCGGCGCGTTCCAGTCCGGCGCGGGCGCCGGTCACGACCACTTCGGCGATCGGCTGGCCGTTCTGTTCCTGGGCGTGGACGTTGAGGGAGAAGGCTTGCGCGATGGCGCAGGCGAGGATCGGGTACTTCAGTTGTGGTTTCATTGTTTGCTCGTCTTCGCGCCGGCTGGGGAAGGGCAAACGGGGAGGGCGCCATCTCAGGCACCGCGTTGCGCTTTCCTTCGCTGGCATTATCCAGATCAGGTACGAAGGGTATCTCTCACCCGGAAGCAGATCGGCTTCCAGGACCCCTAGCGAAGGCGCGAGTTTAGCACGGATGCGGGCCGGCGTGGCGAGTCTGGCAATGCTCGCCGGACGGCGCTCAGCTTCTCTGCGTTATGTAGGCTTCGCGCAACGGACGCCAGCCCAGGCGGGCTTCGATGAGGCGGCGGTAGGGCGTGTCGATGTGGGCGGGCGTGCGGCGGATGTAATCCTCGGCCTTGGCGCGCTCGCCGCCACGCAGGCTGCCGAGCCAGGCGACGGCTTCCCCGGCCGTCGGCGCGCGGCCGCTGGCGCCGTCGAATTTGGCGGGCAGGGCGGTCCAGACCACGGCGTCGATGCGCTTGCCGCGCATCCAGTCCGCGATGCGCGCGTCCGCTGTTGCGCCATCCAGCGGCGGGATGCTGCCGATACACTCCGGATACCCCGGCCGGATCTGCTCGCGGGCGCCGAGCATGGCGCGCGCCGCCTCCAGGCTGCCGGTGGCCAGCCAGGCCCAATAGGTCGGCACCGGCTTTGCCGCCTCGTGCAGGGTGAGTGCCAGTTCCGGGTCGTCGTCGCTCTGGCGGACGAATTCGAGCGGCAGCAGCGGACCGTCGCGGTGCCAGCCCGAGGCCAGCTTCAGGGGGTGCGGCTTCCAGAGCAGGGAGCCCCAGGCGATGCATGCAATGTTCATCCTGATAGTCTAGCCTGCCAGGACAAAGCGGGGGGCACGGCTGTCCGCGCACCCTGCCACTTGCCGGCTGTGTTTGCGTCAGACGCAGCGCTCGAGTACCTTGCGGCTCACGTCCAGCGTGACCTCGCCGCTTTCGCCCAGATTCGCCATTCCGTGGGCTTCCAGTGCAGCGACGACGGCCGGCACGACATCCTTGCCGAGGCCATGGTCGGACAGGCGGGTACCCACGCCGACCGCGCGGAAGAACTCCTCGGTGCGGGCGATGGCCGCTTCGATGCGCGCGTCTTCGTCGCCGTCACGCAGGTCCCACACGCGCGCCGCGTACTGCAATAACTTTGCCCGCTTGGCATCGCGGCGTTCGCGCAGCATGGCCGGCAGCACCAGCGCCAGGGTCTGCGCATGGTCCAGGCCGTACAGCGCGGTCAGTTCGTGGCCGATCATGTGGGTGGACCAGTCCTGCGGCACGCCGGCGCCGATCAGGCCGTTCAGGGCCAGGGTCGCGGTCCACATCAGGTTGGCGCGCACCGCGTAGTTGTCGGGCTCGGCCAGCGCGCGCGGGCCTTCTTCCACCAGGGTCTGCAGCAGGCCCTCGGCAAAGCGATCCTGCACCTTGGCGCCGGCCGCTACCGTCATGTACTGCTCCATGATGTGGACGAAGGCGTCGACGATGCCGTTGCCAACCTGGCGCGCCGGCAGCGTAAAGGTGCGGGTCGGGTCGAGGATGGCGAATTGCGGGAACACCAGGCGCGACATGAAGGCGTATTTTTCCTGCGTGGCCTTTTTGGTGATCACGCTGCCCGAGTTCATCTCGGAACCGGTGGCCGGCAGGGTCAGCACCGCGCCGAAGGGCAGGGCCGCGCTCACGTTCTTCGCGCGCTGTTCGAGTATGGTCCACGGGTCGGCATCCAGCAGGCTGCCGGCGGCAACGAACTTGGTGCCGTCGATGACCGAGCCGCCGCCCACGGCGAGCAGGAAGTCGATGTTCTCGCGCTTGACCACGGCGATGGCCTCGACCAGGGTCTCGTAGCTGGGGTTCGGCTCGATGCCGCCGAATTCGAAGATGGTGTGGCCGTCCAGGGCGGCCATCACGGCGTCGTAGGTGCCGTTGGCGCGGATGCTGCCGCCGCCGTACAGCACCAGCACGCGCGCGCCGGCCGGAACCAGCTGCGACAGGCGCTCGATCTGGTTCTCGCCGAACAGGATGCGGGTAGGATTGTGGAAGTCGAAGTTAAGCAAGATGAAAATCCCCCTCGGGTTGCAGAGGAGAGGGATTATCGCGCAAGCGGGAAAAGCGCGTTGGCGGGTGGTCCGCCGCGGGAGTTCAGACCTGCGCCGGCTCCAGCACCGGCGCCGCATGCTCGACGTGGGCGCGGGCATGCAGCAGGTGGCGCTGCAAGGTCGTGCGGGCCGATTCGCAGATCAGGCGCCAGTGCTCGCGGCGCTGGGCGGCGCGCTTGCGGTGCTTGGACGGCATCTCGGACAGCGGCTTGACGTAGAAGGGCAGGGCGATCCGGTAGCCCTGCCTGCCCGGCATTTCCTCGCCGCCCAGGATTTTCCAGAAGCCGTCGTAGGCATTGGAGAAGTGCTTTTCCGGGTCCGGGTCGTAGGCGATGTGGTCTTCGCTGCGGATGGCCACGACCTGGTCGATGCCGACCGCCTGCGCCACGCCCTGCATCGCGGCGAAGCAGAAGAAGCTGGGCGAATTGTTCGGGAAGACGCGCTCGAAGGCTTCGAAGGCGGCGCCTGAATCGACCCAGCGGCCCTGGTTGCGGGCGATGAAGGGCAGCACCGGCGCATCGACGCCGACCATGTGGCCCTCCAGCCAGCTGAAGGACAGGCGGTGCAGGCATTTGCCGTCGGCGACCAGGGCCAGGGTCAGGTCGCCCTCGGCATTGCTGCGCGACGCCATTTCGAGCTGGATCATGAAGCTGCTGCCGTCGGCGTCGATCTGCCACAGCGGCAGGCAGCGGGCGCCGTAGACGGCCTGCTTGTAGGCGTCGTTGAAGGTGGTTTCCTCGAAGCGGTAGTGGCTCAGGACCGCCTGCACGCGGCGGCGCGCCGACAGGCCCTTGACCAGGTAGTCGCGGTGACTGAGGTGGTGGAACGGGTCGTCGTTCGGCGGCAGCGCCACGTGGTTGCGGTAGACGCCGAGCTGGCACAGGGCGCGATGGTCGCGCATATAGGCCAGCACGCGCAGGCTGCGCGCGATGCAGAGGATCCAGGAGGTCAGGCTGTACTGGCTGCGGCGGGCCATCCAGTGCTTGGTGAGGTGAGCGAAAATCATGGTGCGCTCCGGGCATTCATTATCGGGGTGGTTCTATCTTGGCTCACCGGCTTTGGCGGCACGGTGATCTTGCTCAACGGAAATAAAATGCTAAGCAGGTGAAGATCGCCGCGCTCGATAACGCATCCCTGGGGTTTTCTTATTCGTGATCACGATGTCTCTTGTTGATTTTTTGTCAGGCAGAGGTTGCCAGTCGCAAGACTAGCACGATTGCCGCGCCGAACATCGAAATCCTAATGAATAATTGAGTCATCCCGAATAAGATGAGGAGCGTCGCATGGTGTACGAACTTTTTTACTGGCCGACGATCCAGGGCCGCGGCGAATTCGTGCGGCTGGCGCTGGAGGAAGCCGGCGTCGAATACGTCGACGTGGCCCGTGAGCCGGGCGGCATGGCGCGCATGCTGGCGGCGATGGACGGTCCCGATCATCCATCGTTCGCGCCGCCCTTCCTGAAGGCGGGCAAGCTGACCATCGGCCAGACCGCGAACATCCTGCTCTACCTGGGCCAGCACCATGGCCTGGCGCCCACGGACGAGGCCGGTGGCTTATGGGTGCACCAGCTGCAGCTGACGATCGCCGACCTGGTCGCCGAGGCCCATGACACCCATCACCCGATCGCGACCTCGCTGTATTACGAAGACCAGCGTCCGGAAGCGAAGCGCCGTTCGGCCGATTTCATCGAGACGCGCATCCCGAAATTCCTCGACTACTTCGAAGGCATCCTCGGCCGCCCCGAACCCAAGGATTACCTGACGGGCGACACGCTCACCTATGCCGACCTGTCGCTGTTCCAGCTGGTGGAGGGACTGCGCTACGCCTTCCCGGCGACGATGGCGCGGATCGACGCCGCTTATCCGCTGCTCGGCGCACTGCGCGACCGGGTGGCGAAGCGGCCGCGGATCGCGGCCTACCTGAAATCGAAGCGGCGGCTGCCGTTCAATGAGGAGGGGATTTTCCGGCACTATCCGGCACTGGAAAATCAGGACCGGGAATGACGTCCGCCTGGCGCGCGCCGTTGCGGTATTCGAGGGGGCTGCTGCCGGTCCAGTGCTTGAAGGCGCGGCAAAAGCCCGTCGCATCGGCGAATCCGAGGTCGAAGGCCAGCGCCGCCACCGGCGTGTTCGAATGCGTCAGCCGGTGCACCGCGACGTCGCGCCGCAGTCCATCCTTCACCTGCTGGAAGTGCGTTCCTTCTTCGGCGAACCGGCGGTTGAGGGTACGCACCGACATGTGCAATGCCGAGGCAAGGCCGTCGATCGTGGCCGGCCGCGAGAGCGCCTGCGCGAGATGGGCGCGCGCTCTCGCGGCGATGGTGCCGCCCTCCGCCTGGCGGAATACCCAGTCTTCGGGGGCGCGTTTGAGGAAGGCCCACAGCTCGTGCTTTTCGCGTTTGAACGCGGACGCGCAATCCAGGTAGGCGAGGGAAATGCCGGTGGCCGCCGCATCGAAGC
>Ga0308169_10004374_pt1 | contig 13279 bp, 11 predicted proteins | sample PhyBR1_2_FD_202139 | JGI IMG/M metagenome (GOLD analysis project Ga0308169, IMG submission 202139) | Phyllosphere microbial communities from UC Gill Tract Community Farm, Albany, California, United States - DLSLSB.R1 | ecosystem: Host-associated > Plants > Phyllosphere > Unclassified | place...
CTTTTCGCGCACGGGGCCACCCATCTGGTTCCACAGTTTGTCCATCGCGGACCTGACGGTATCGATGTCCGCGTCCTCGGACAGTTTCACGACCTGCCTGTCGACACGTGTATAAAAGCCTTTCCCGGTTTTGTTGACGCTGCCGCCAAGGGCTTTCACGAAGTCGGCGCGCCGGAAACCGCTTTCCGGCCGTCCAGGCCCTACCTCAAGGAACAGGCGCAGTTTGCCTTCCGCGAGCTCGAACCAGTATTTGACAGGACACGGCGGCTCCCAGCGGGTGGTCGTGTCGGCAATCTGAAACCCGGGAATGTTCAGCCATGCCGATTCGACAAACACCGCCACATCCTTGCGGACCGCGATGACTTCCAGATCCGGATGGTCGGCCTGGAAGGACCGGAACGCCTCGGCCAGAACCGATACCTGGCCGTGCTCCATGATGAGGTTGAACGCCGTGCGGTGCTGCGCCAAAATCCTGCGGCAGGCGGCAATGAGTTCCTCGGATGCCATGATCTTCTTCTCGATGAGGTCAATGTAATGTTGAATGACGGTGGTGACCGGCGTGTCCGCCGGGCTCTGACTGACGATGCCCCGCAGTTCGGCCGCCACGGACGCGTAACCTAGGGGGATCCACTCCTCGTCGGCACCGGGGTAGCCGTCAGGTGTCAGGAAGCAGCCCATAAACCGGAACCCGGGGTAGCGCTGTCCGATCAGTTCCCGGTAATCCTTCAGCTGGTCGGTACGCTCCACGGCATCGATCTTGTTTTCGATGGCGAGCATGAGCCCGAGCTCCGGGATTTCCACCGTGATGTCGATACGGTCCCGCTCGCAGTAGACCAGCGCCCCGTTCAGGTCCGCGACCGACAGCGACAGCCTCGATACCGGCAGGTTCGCACCGCTGGCGGCGACGGCCAGCAGGAAGCGGCGCAGGAATGCCGTTCCGAGACCATGGGATTCCGCGGGATCAAGCAGGAATGCCAGAAAGCGCGAGTGATGCACTTCCTGCTTGCCCATGTTGACCGCCTCGAAGATGTTGAAGCGGTTCGTGATCCGGAACCGGCTTTCGAAGCCGTCCAGTTCTTCCAGCAGGGCCAGCAGTTCGTTTTCCTGTTCCATGACGTCAGGCTCCGGAAGTGCCGGTACGCAGCGCCTGTTGGGTCACGGCGGCATACGCCTCGTCCACCGGCCAGCCCTTCATGATCAGTTTGATCATGTCCTCTTTCTGGTAATTGTTCACCCGGTATTTGCCGGGGTTCGCTTTGGCCGCGCTGTGGAGCATCTCGCGCGCCACGCTCTCGGAAACGGTTTTCGGGCGCTCCTTTTCCGCGCGCCGCGCGGCTTCCTTCGCTTCCACGTCGAACGCGTTGGCGATGTCGGCAGTGACGCCGTCCCAGTTGTAGGCCAGCACCGCAGCCTTGTCGGCCTCCCAGTCGCGGGCTTCCTGATAGGCGATGCCGGGCTCGCCCGTCGCATTCACGCCGAGACAGGCCAGATTGGGCAGGCCGAGCTTTTCGCAGATTAGCTGCACGACCAGCAGACGCGTGCCGACATTCATCGGAATCGCGGCCTCAATGTAGGGTGCATCGTGAAATCTGGTTTTGGTACGGTTAATGAGTTCACCATACCGGATCGTGATGTCCCGCTCATGTTCGGGCTTTGCGAGCTCCGCTTTCAGATGATCCAGCAACACCGCGAAATAGAGGCGGGCGAGGGCAACGCTAATGACTGTAATGTTGGTCGATGGCATGTAGACTGAAACCCTAAGTTGTGTCAGAGCAATATTAACCGATACGGGCAAAGAGTTGCTATAGGTATATTCCCGTCAGCGTGCGTCGGGACTGGCGCAGTCAGGGCCCGCATTGCGCCAAAAAGGCATCGAACAGCTCGCGCAGCAGCGGAATCCTCGCGTTCAGGCGGTGGTCGCCCTGGACGAGATGCAGGGTGCACTGGCGCAGCCGCGCGAAGCGGATCGCGTTGTCGCAGGGGATGACCTCGTCGTCCCAGCCGTGGACGATCTCGGTGCGCTGCGCCGGCACCACCGGATCCTGGGTCGGATAGCCTGGGACATACAGGGCAGGCGCGAGCAGGAACACGCCGTGCGCACCGAGCCGCGCCGCGGCTTCGGCGGCGACCCAGCCGCCCATGCTCGAGCCGGCGAGCACCAGGCGTTCGTGCACGCCGCCGCAGGCCTGCAGCAGCTGCTCCAGCCGGAGCGCCGGGTCGGTCGTATGGGAATAGTCGAGGCTGGCCACGGCCCAGCCGCGCGCCTGCGCCACGCCGGCCAGCGCGGCGATCTTGCTGCCGCCCGGCCCACTCTCCTTGCCGTGCATGAAGTGTACGAGTCCATGTGCCATTGTGGAGTCTCGCTAGCGGCAGCTGATCAGCGAGGCCAGCAGGTTGCCATGCCCGACCGCGTGAAAATGGGCATCGCGCGTGATGTTGGTGCGCGGATCGTAATGGCCCACTGTGTGAAAGCGGGCGTCCTTTCCGGTCTGTTTGCCGTCCGTGGCCGTGTCGATATAGCCGATAATGTGGTTGCGGGCATCTCTCAAGGTCTGCCGGTTCATGTTTTTCCGTGTTCGTTAGGTGAGTGGTTGTGAAAGGGATGGGTCAGGCCACGCGCCGCAGTGGCGCGCGTTCGGGCCGGTTCTTCACGCCATACGGCACGTGGGCACACGGCACGAAAGCGGCCGCATGGTCGCAGTTGTGCTGCTGGTCGTCGAAAAAAATATCGGCGCCGAAGCTGCGCAGCGCCGGCCCCTTGTCCGCCCCCGCCAGGAACACGGCGTCGTCGACCCCGAGGTTCCACGTACGCAGCGTGCGCAGCGCGCGCTCGTGGGCGGCCACACTGCGCGCGGTGACCAGTGCCGTGCGGACCGGCCGGTCGTCGCGCCCGTACAGCGTCTGCAGCCGATGCAGCTGCGCGAGGAGGGGGTAAAACGGACCTGGCGCCAAGGGGAGGTGCCGCATCCGCCGTTCGCTGTCAATAAACGCCTCGAGCCCGGACCGTGCGTAGACCTGCTCGGCCTCGTCCGAAAACAGCACGGCGTCCCCGTCGAACGCGATCCGCACGATGCCGTCACCGGGTTCGCCGGCCGTGCCTTCGATGACCGTCGCGGCAGCCATCCCGTGACCGAGCGCCAGCCTGACGTCGTCCCCATCGGTCGACAGGAACAGCCGCGCGCCAAGGGCGGCCGCGTAACGGTGACATGGTGCGCCACTTGCAAACGCCGCGCGTGCGACCGGCAATCCATGGTGGTCCAGCGAGTGAAGAACCCGAAGCCCGGCGTCGGCGCTGTCGTCCGAGACCAGGACAATCTCAACCCGCTGCTGCACGCCCGTGTTCAGCGCCAGCAGTTTGCGCACGAGCGCGAACACGCTGCCCGGGCGCAGCGGCGTCCGGTCATCCGCATGCAGGGTATGTGCCGACGCCGGCCTGCCGTCAGGTCCGGGCGCTTCGCGCAGATCGAACAGGGCACGCGGCGTCACGGCAATTACAAGGGGTTCACAGGGCAGTCGACAGGTCATTGGGCTCCTTGCTCACAAAGGGACGGGCATCCGGTGGTTCCATTCTCTTAATGCAGGCGACAACCCGCGTCGCACGCCGTCATCCGCTGGCCCGCCGGGGCCAGCAGATGCCGCCACGCCGCATCACCACAAATTTATTGACAGTTAAACTGTAATAAATTACTGTCATATACGTTTGCCATCCCGACAATACCGTGGGCGTGGGGCGAGCCTGGAGAACCGGATGACATCCGAAGACACAAAGACGTTCAGCATCGACGAGTTATGTACGCTCACCGACCTGCCAAAGCGGACAGTGCGTTACTACATGCAGATCGGTCTCGTCGACCGCCCTGACGGTGAAACCCGGGCCGCGCGCTATGGCCAGCGCCATCTCGAGCAGCTGCTGGCCATCCGGCGCTGGTCGCAGGACGGACTGTCGCTCGAACGCATCCGCGCGCTGCTGGCCGGAGACACCGGCCCACCGCCGCCGCGCGACCGCGCCGGCACGATCGAGGTATGGAGCCACCTGATCGTCACCGAAGGTCTGGAGGTCAGGCTGGACCCTGCGAAGGCGCAGCTGTCTCCGGAACAGACCCGGGAGTTTTTCGCGGCCGTCCTGGCCGCCTACCGCAACATCAGACGCGAGGACCCATCCGCATGACCACACTGACCCATGAATACCTTTCCCATGAAGCCGGCCGGGCAGGCGCTCCGGTACTGCGGTCGGTCCAGGCCGAGGGAAGCGTCAGCGGCCTGCTGTTCGAACTGACCGTCGAGCATCACTATGTCAACGCCAGCAGTGACAACGTTGAGGCCGTGTACACGTTTCCCGTGCCGTGGCGGGCAGTCCTGCTGGGCGTAGAACTGATCCTCGGCGACCGGGTGTTGCGGGGCACGGTGGCTGCCAGGGCCGATGGCGAGCGCCGCTATGAACGCGCGCTGGCGGATGGCGATTCCGCCGTCATGGTCGAACGCGCCGCGGACGGCATGTACACGGTTAGTGTCGGCAACCTTCTGCCGGGTGAACAGGCGGTAGTCCGGTTCCGTTACGCCCAGCTGTTGTCGTTCGCGCAGGGGCAGGTCAGGCTGCTCGTTCCCACCGTGATCGCGCCGCGTTACGGTGACCCGTGCGCGGCCGGCCTGCAGCCGCACCAGGTGCCTCCGACCGACCTGCAGGCGGACTATCCGTTCGCGCTGCGCATCACGCTCCAGGGCGACCTGGCGGCTGCCACGATCAGCTCGCCATCGCACCGGGTGGCAGTGCGCCAGGCCGGTGGCCGGGTCACCGTGACCCTAGGCGCCGGTGCGCGGCTCGACCGCGACTTCGTCCTGCTGGCCGATGGTCTCACCGGACGGTCGGTATCGACCCTCGGCCGGGACGGCGACGGCTACGTGGCCCTTGCCAGCTTCTGTCCGGACGACGCGGACGCACCCGGTGACGGACCGCTAAACCTCAAGATCCTCGTGGACTGCTCGGGGTCGATGAATGGCGAGAGGATCAACGCGGCCCGCCGTGCCCTCCACGAGATACTCGGTCACCTGAAGGACACGGACAGCTTCAGCTTCAGCTGCTTCGGCAGCGACGTCAGGCACTTCAGCCAGTCCCTGATGGCCGCCACGCCACGCGCGGTCAGGAAAGCGGCTGGGTGGGTCGCGGAGACCCTGGCGGACATGGGCGGCACCGAAACCAGTGCGGCACTGCAGTCGACCTTCGCGCTTGCCCGGCCATTCCCCGCCGATGTCCTGCTCATCACTGACGGCGACGTCTGGGAGGCGGAGTCGCTGGTCGCCAGTGCGGCGGAAGCCGGACAGCGGGTGTTCGCGGTCGGGATCGGCAGTGCGCCCGCATCCAGCCTGCTGCACGCGCTGGCGGCCAGGACCGGCGGAGCGTGCGGGTTCGTGGACGCGGACATGCAGGTGGAGGGCGCGATCCTGCGCACGTTCCGACGGATGCGCCAGCCAGCCGTGCATGACGTGACCGTCGGGTGGGATGGCACACCGGTCTGGCGCCGTCCTGCGCTGGCGCGGGGCCACCGGTGACGGGTTACACGAGGAAGCGGTGACGGTCGGCGGCGAAGCAGACAGCGGCGACACGCTTGCCCGGGTCGCGGCCGCCATGCGCATGGACGGGGCCGACCCGGCCGAAGGTCACGCGCTGGCCCTGCGCTACGGACTGGTCAGCGCGACGACGAACCTCATCCTCGTGCATGAACGCGCAGCAGACGGGAAGCCGGAAAACCTGCCGGCGCTGCGTACGGTCGCCCACAGCCTGCCGGCTGGCTGGGGAGGGCTGGGCAGCCGTCCGGCCTCCCCGCTAAAGATGCCGGCAGTGTGGCGCCGCGAACCGGCGGCCGGCATGCTGCGGGTCACGCAGGAGATCGAACTGTACGACATCCCCGAATTCCTGCGCAAAAAAGCCGAGCCTGCCAGTGAATACCTGTACCGCGACAGTCTGCGCCGCCTTGCCGACAGGCTGGCGCCCGCGGCGGCCCGGCGCGGTCTGGCGGACAGCATGCCCGCGTCGCTGGACGAACTCGCAGCGGAGCTGCCGGAACCGCTGGCCGGTGAACTGCGGTCGCTGGTCGCGGCCGGCCACCCCGAGGCAGGTGTAATCCGCGCGTTTGTCATGGCCTTGGTCAGGCTGGCTTATCCTGACAGCACCATGCGGCGTCTGCTCAACCTCCTGCACCCGCGCAGAGCCCAGGCAGCGGCCCCGGCAGATAGTGAGCTGGAACGGCGCGTGGACGCGCTCGCGCAGCTGGCCTGGCAGGCCCGGCCGGCAGATGCCGGCACGGACGCCATTCCGGTATGGCTCAGGAAGGCTGCCGACTAGGAGTGTTTGCGCTGTCGGGAGGGATGGAACGCCCTAAAGGGCTGATACAGCCCATTCCGCCCATCCGACGCCATCTGTCGTCTCCCGTGTCATATTTTTATGGCCCGCAGAAAAGACCTGACATAAACGCACTGCCGTCGGTGTCAGCGTCGGCAGGGTGCAACCACTTTTTGACAGGATAAAAATTGAGATTTGTTGCCGGAATGTTTGCGTTGGCAATGCTGATTGGACTGTTTGGCAGCAGCCGGCACCGGAAGAACACCAGCGAAACCGTCCAAGCTTCACTGGGAGGACTCGCTGATGCCATCAGACTGCTGGCCTACGGCCTGTTCGCGCTGGTTTTTATCTACCTCGCGGGTCTCGCGTGGCATGCTTCTGGCAATTAGCTATTTTTTGAAGGATTATGGTAAATCCGCGGCCATGTCCTTTTACTGCGGATTGAATCCCGGGAGGTGAGGGCAGGCGTGTCCGCCGGTACAGTCACAATTCCAAGACGGAAGCCGATTTGAACGGGCGGTCCATACAACACCTGAACCGGTGTGCTGCCGACACATAAAATTGCGTTCGCAATGAGTGATCGCCTGTATTTCAGTCCTCACTGCATTTATTTCTCGTTGGCAATTTTGGCGCGAGAGCCAGCCCAAGCACCGAAAGAGGAACCTATGCGCGATGTGCGGCCGTTTCAAAGTTACATTTACACGACGTGAATATGGAAGAGATTGAACAGCTGAAAAAACAGAATGCCGACCTTCTGCTGGCCCTGCAGCAGGCTAGAAATGCTGGTATCCGCGCAGCCGGGTTGCCAGGTGACTGGCAGCTGGTTATGGACGAGGTTGAACGCGCGATGCGCAAGTTCCCGACTTGGCCGACCGACCCGCTTCACGCCGTCGCCATCCTTGGCGAGGAATTCGGCGAACTGACGAAAGCCGTGCTGCAGACCATATACGAGCCGCACAAGGTGCGGGAAGGCGAACTGCGTACCGAGGCGATCCAGACAGCGGCAATGGCCCTGCGCTTCCTGGCCAGCCTAGAGCGCTATGAGTTCGCCCCATCCGCGCAGCACGTGCAGTCTGCCGGCAGCAGAAGGCCATCTGCAGGTACGGCGGATCAGGCGTAGAGCGGTAGAGCGTTGCCACGAACGCGCCCCCCGACGCCTGTGCTGCCGCGGCCGGTCAGCAGCTGCGTCTAGGGTGTGACTTCATCTAAAAAATCCATTTGCGCCGGGCCCGCTTTTACCGGTCGGCCTTCCGACTCATGTCCTTCAGGACTGCCGGCCGGTTTCGCAGGGCCTTCAGGGCTGCCGTTATCTGTCCCAGCAGATATGGCGTGTGTTCCCGGAGTTGCGTCAGGTTTGCTTTTTGCCTTCCTGCCCGGCTTTGGGGTAGCTTTTCTGTCGCTGGCAGGGCTCAGTTTGCGACTTTTCTTCACTGGCTCCACAGGTTCCTCTGCCGTGTTTTCGCCCGCCACTGCGGGATCCGGAGGAGGTGCCTGCTCCCTGTTTTCCATGGCTGGCAAAGCGTCGTGCGTCGTGTCACCTGCCGTTACAGGCACGCTATTCACAGGCGAAGGCAGCGCGGTCCGGTTCGGCTGATCCGGTGTCCCGCTGAATATGTTATCGGCCTGTGGGGCCGGCAGAGTCTGCTGAACCTGCATCTTCAGTGCGGGTACAAGCGGATGGGCGGCGAGCACATGCCCATCCGGCTGGGATTCGCCAGACACCGCCGCCTGCACGTCCATGGTTTCGTCTGGCGCCGGTGGGCGCACCCGGCTGTTCCCAACGCTTTCATCCATCTTCAATTCCTGGCCGGTCCCCTTCACCTGCCAGGCCTGCACCCGTTCCAGAGGTTTCACGTCGTCCGCAAACCGCATGGCAGGGTATTCGTTCCGGTGCAGATACCGGTAGGTTGGAGCAATGTTGTCCATGCCAATGTAGGCACCCATCAGCCACAGTGCGTCTGCAACCAAACCGACATCCATTACGCCGGACAGACCTCTGATGTCCTTCATCATGGACACTGGATCGACTGTGGCACGCTGGTCGAGGAAGGCCAGCTTCCAGCGTAAAAACAGCGCAAGCGTTAACAGGTGTACGGATTCAGCGCTTTTCTCGTCAACATTGAAATTGACGGTCGATCCGCCCAGCTCCGGATCCCCATAAACCTGCGCCAGAGGTTGACCTTCGCCATTTGCGGCGTCACTCAGGTTTTTGAAGACACGACGAACTTTGTCAGTCTGATCTTTTACCGATTCAACGCTGGACAGAATCACACCCAGAATGGCCATGCTCCTGAGGCTGACCGGAATACTTTTCAAGCTGATCGGGTTATTGTTTCTGTCATATCGGGTTTCCCCGAAAGCACGCTCCACCCAAGTCGCCGGAAACCAGCCACCGTACTGACGCAGCACGTCTTCGATCTCGTCCGGCTTCCGGTGTTCGGCGGCCATCAGCGCGCGGGGCAGCGAGCCGGCAAACACACTGCTGGCAGTAAACCCCCTAGGACCATGATCAATAAAAAGGTTGGCGAACATGTTTCCTGCCCGGCGGGCCAGAACGCTCTTCCGGCTGATCCTGAAAAACGTGAACTCACGTTCAAGGATGGCTGGCGCCAGTGTGATGGTGCCGGACAGACGCAGCGTCAGCGCCGTGCCCGCATCTTCTGTCAGTGGAATGAACCTTTTCACGCCGGACAGCGGCAGATAGTGAATGCCGGGATGGGCGTCCGCCTTCCAGGTGTCGGGCCCGCCCACCTCCGCGACCACGACACCCGCCGGGTCATCGAGGCAGAATGCCGGCAGGGTCCTGAACAGGCCTTCCAGCCAAGCGCCGGACGCCGTGGGGCCTGGCTCGCCTCTGCCATGCGCCACCCTGCCGGTCAGGACCGGCAGTTCGTCGTCAGCCAGCCACTGCTGGAGTTCACTGATGGACACCCCGATAAAATATCTGTTCATGCTGAGCCCGCTGTAACCTAAAAAATAAATCCGGTTTTGTCATTTCCCTCATCAATCCCGCCTATTTCCAGCCTGTGCAGTTCCTGTTCCGGCATGTTCTGCACATAGGGGTGAGGCTCCCTGCCATGGTATGACATGAAAAGGTCGCGACGGCTTCTCGTCGCACCCACGAAGAACAGGCGCCGGTCAATATCCGGTTCCTGCCAGAAGCGCGTTTCCGGCGTTAATAGCGGTAAAAATACGGTGCGGAAATCGAGTCCCTTAATGCTGTGATATGTCATCACATACACAACCGGCCGTGAGTCCGAGTCTTCAAGCGACCCGTAAGCGTTACCAAGATATTGCAGGGCGATCCCTGCGTCGCCCCCGAGCAGTTTCGCGTTCACGGCAGAATAGTCGTGGTTTTTCCATCGATCAAGGCCAAAGTCCGGCAGGGATACTCCCTCCATGCCGGCAACGGAACGCATAAAGTTCTGAATGGCGGGATGGCCGGATAACACCACTACGCACGGGTGCCCGGTTTCGGTAAAGCGTTTTGCCTGCTGCCAGACCCATGCCAGTTCCAGTTCCACCGATTCGGCGTGGGCAAGCGTCACCTGGATTTCCTCCATGCGTCCCGAACTGGCACTCACAATATTGTGGTCGGGTAGTATGGTTTTGACCACATTGATAATTTTTCGGGTGAGCCTGTACACCATTGGCAGCTTCATCCTGTCGGGCTGAAGTACCGTTTCGATTTTTTCGGCCCGGCTGCCGTTTTGATAGATGCTTTGCGCATCGTCTCCACCTATGAGGAGTCTGGCAGCTCTCCCACGCATCAGACGAAGTATGTTGGCGGGCACGTCCTGGACTTCGTCGACCACAACAAGGTCGTAATGGGTACTGTCCCTGTTCACGAAGTGAAGCCAGGTCATCACCGGAATCCGCGGACGGAGTTCCGGTGCGATTCCCGAGCGGATCAGATCGATCAGGGCGTGCGTGAAGACGACAATGCATACCCTGCTGTCCGGGTTTTTCTGGACGAAACTCTGCGTGGCATGCACAAGCAGCACGGTTTTTCCCGAGCCTGCAAAACCCTCGACCCACTTTGGCTGGCGGGTCATGTCCGCACACTGCCGCAAGACGCTCTGCTGCGCCTCGTCCAGCCTTCTGGTTGGGACCATCCATTCCATGCTAGCGATCCCCGGGCAGGTCAGACTGCGTACCATGTGGATCCAAGATGCCCACGAGGTTCTCATAGCGGAATGCGCGCGAGGTCTTCGCCGGCTTCGTATCTTTCCGGAATCTTTCTATGGAAGCGAGCACCTCCTGTTTGCCAATCGCGTTCGCTACGCGCGTAAATGACTCAATGTCTGAACTGTCCAGCTCACCGCTTGCCATGTCGTTTTTGAAAATATCAAAGGCCCGCTGCAGATACTCCGCCCCCAAGGCGTCTCCCTGGCCCAGCAGATGCCTGCCATAAGCGTCCAGAGCAGCCGTGTAATCCGGATCATGGTCAAGACACTCCTCCATCAGTTGCTCGTACGCGCGTATATCCTTGTTACGCAACTTGCCAATCGCAAGGTTGTAGGCGGTGCAGGCAGATGGTTCTCTTTCATAGGCGATTCCGGCCCACTTGTGGGAACTTCTGGTGTCGCCATCCCTGGAGTAGCAGTAGCAGATGGAGGTCGAGTGGTCGGCGTCAGGGGCGAGGCGCTCGACGGCTTCCAGCATTTCTGCAGCCAGGCGCCAGTCTCCCGCTTTTCTCGCTGCATTCGAGTAGGCCAGGGTGACGCTGGCAGAGGGACGTCCCTTTCCCTGAAGGACAGAAGTGTTGAAATCCTGCCTGGCCCTGAGCAGGGCCAGAACTGCTTCGGTCATTTCTTCGTTGGCCAGCGGATTCTGGAATTCGCCAACCTGTCTGACACCGTTCGCTTCAGCCTCAACGCGCAGAATCTTTCCCCTGCTGATCGACCATCTGATGCTGACATCCTCGCCCTGCCGGAAGCCCGCCTCTCCCCGTGGCGCTTTTAAACGGATCAGGCCGATCGGCCTGTTTGCGTTGCCTGAGAAAAAAGGCAGGTCGATCGTTTTCTGCCCGGCCCTGATGACTTTCAGCTCCTGCTGCAGTTGCCCTTCGGAGGGGACAGGGGAACAGGCCCTGACCACAGGCTCGAGCTGTTCTCCTGCGGTCAGCACATAGATGGTTTCGCTGGTGATCGGCCTGATCGGGTCGATGTCTGCGCCGCGTGACAGCAGCGTGTAAAGGGCGGCGCCCTGCGAGACGTGCGCACGCAGATCCCTCGGCGTGATGCTTTCAACGCCAGGCCCAAGGTGCCTCGAGACGTAGTGGCGTATCACCGGGTTTTCACAGCTGCCGCCAATGAACAGCACCACGTCAATGTCGTCTCTGGTGAGATCGACTTTTTCTAGCGCGTTGTCGATCGGCTGGAGCACATCAATAATCTTGGCGTCTCCCGGCAAACCGGAGGGCTGACCAGCGAACAGGGCCATGATGTCGGCAAACTGGTCCAGAGTGATCTGGGGCTCGCTGATATTCCACTCTCTCCCGGCAATTTTAAAGGGAATACCGGGCTTGGCGGAGACGGTGACTCCGGTGCCTTTCAGGTCACCAATTGTTTTCCACCCCTTCTGTTCGGCGAGCTCGCAGCAGGCGATTTTCAGACTCTCGGCGATCGGCCTGAGACGTGGCAGGACCTGCTGTTCCAGCTGGGTGCTGGTGAACAGGTATTTGGCCGCATCCTCGGCGCCGCAAAGCTGGGGCAGCAGGATCCTGTTAACGATGGTCCGGTCGATGTCATCGCCTCCAAGGGCCCAGAACTTGGAAATGCCGAGGTTGCGCGACAGGATGGCTTCCCGCGCAACACTGACCTCCAGAACGGAAATGTCGCAGGTGCCGGCACCAAAATCGAAAACGATCACGTTCCGTTTTCTGGCCTGCAGTGCGTCGACGAAGCGTCCTTCCGAGCTGCGGCTTTCCATGTCGACGAGGTAGCTCAGGAACGCAGCGTTGGGCTCATCCATCAGCTGGATTTCGTCTGCCGGAATGCCCGCAAATTCAAGGGCTGCAAACAGGTCCTGCCGCTGGTTGGCTTCAAACGAGGCCGGCACTGTGACCGTGTAATAGATGCGCTCGGGAAGATCGTGTCGGCTGACATAGTCCCTGATACCGTCACACAGCAGTTTCAGGAAAACCGCGGCCGCCTGCTGCGGTTTCTCGATGGTGTGTTCGAATCTGCCTGCAGGAAGCGCTGTGTGGTTGTACTCCGGTCCAAGGTCGACGCCCAGCCCCATCTTGAAGGACGTCCATACGGTTTCGTTCCCCGCCAGCTCCTGTTTGAGCCTTGCTGCGCCGACGCCGAACAGCAGTTCCCGGTTGTACCAGGCCAGACAGGTGTCCACGAGGTGCGAATGGATTTCGCGTCCCAGCTCATCGAGCTGTCGTATTTCCATGGCTGTGGTCAGCAGTCCCTGGCCACCGTCACCAACCGTCGCAATACTGGCCACGCTGGTTGAGGTGCCAAAATCGATACCGACGTAGGTCCTGTCCGGGCGTTGCCGGCGCTGCATCGCCGCCTTTACCCTGTTCGTCAGATGCATCGGCCTGCGCGGCACCCTGCTTCCCGCTGGCGGCCTGGCCGGTGCCAACGCCCAGCATGCGTGCCATCAGATCGCGGTGCAGGGCCTCGCCCTGCCCGACAACGGTGGGATCCGCTCCCAGCATTTTCAGCAGTCGGGTTATTGAGTCAACGTCGCGCAGCTGATCGGCAGGCTCTGTGCCCGAACCTGGCTCATGTGCGTAATGGTTGCGGATGTTCTTCAGCTCGATGATGAGGTTCAGTCCACGCCGGTAGTCGGGACCCGGAGTCCTGTCGGTGATGGCACGCCAGTTACGCTCGAGGAGATTGAGCAGGGCGGCCAGATCGAAATCACTCAGGGCCGCAGTCTGCTTCTGTTCCGCCAGCCGGCTCTGATGTTCCGACAGTTTAT
>Ga0308169_10004378_pt1 | contig 13269 bp, 13 predicted proteins | sample PhyBR1_2_FD_202139 | JGI IMG/M metagenome (GOLD analysis project Ga0308169, IMG submission 202139) | Phyllosphere microbial communities from UC Gill Tract Community Farm, Albany, California, United States - DLSLSB.R1 | ecosystem: Host-associated > Plants > Phyllosphere > Unclassified | place...
AGAGGGCGTGTCAGTGCGTACATTTGCCAGCTGACACACCGCTTTCGCGAGCAGGCTCGCTCCCACATTCTGATCTCTGTACATCAGCGAGCACCGCAACAGCGGTCAGTAGATAGCACCCGCCGTGCTTGCAGGTGCCGCTGAATCCTTGAACGCTGCCGCCAGGCTTTGTAGCCCGCGCATCAGCACCGTGGTGTCTACGCCGACCGCGACGAACGCCGCGCCCAACTCAATGTAACGCCGCGCCAACGCCTGGTCGGCGCTGAGAATTCCGGCGGCCTTGCCGGCTTTGCGGATGCGGGCGATGGCGTCTTCGATTGCCGCCTGCACCTCGGGGTGACCCGGGTTGCCGCGGTGGCCCATCGAGGCACTCAGGTCCGCCGGCCCGATGAACACCCCGTCGACGCCTTCTACAGCCGCGATGGCGTCGAGGTTGGCCAGGCCTTCACGGTTCTCGATCTGCACCAGCAGGCACATCTGTTCATCGGCATGGTCGAGATAACCAGCGATGCTGTTCCAGCGCGACGCGCGAGCCAGCGCGCTGCCGACGCCGCGCACGCCCTTGGGCGGGTAGTGAATGGCCTTGACCAGCTCTTGCGCCTGCGCGGCGCTCTCGACCATCGGGATCAACAACGTCTGCGCGCCAATGTCGAGCACTTGCTTGATCAGCGCCGTGTCGCCGCTGACCGGGCGAATCACCGGTTGGCTGGGGTAGGGCGCCACGGCCTGGAGCTGGCTGAGCATGCCGCGCAGGTCATTGGGCGCATGTTCGCCGTCGATCAGCAGCCAATCGAATCCGGCGTTGGCGGCCAGTTCCGCGCAGTAGGCATCGGCCAGTCCCAGCCACAGGCCGATCTGGGCCTCACCGCTGCGCAGGCGCTGTTTGAAGGTGTTCACAGGCATATCCATCGAGCGTTCCTCCGCTTACACGAAACGACAGGCAATCGAGCCCAGCATGTCGTAGTCGACATGGAAGGTATCGCCGGGGCTGGCCGCCACGGGGCGGGTAAAGGAACCACCCAGGATGATTTGACCGGGTTGCAGGGTGACGTCGTAGGCGGCCAGCTTATTGGCAAGCCAAGCCACGCCCTTGGCCGGGTGATTGAGCACGGCGGCCGACACGCCGGACTCTTCGATCACACCGTTGCGGTAAAGCACCGCCGCCACCTTGCGCAGGTCGATTTCGGTGGGGCGCACGGCGCGCCCGCCCATGACCACGCCGGCATTGGCCGCATTGTCGGAAATGGTGTCGAACACCTTGCGTGTCGCCTTGGTCTGCGGATCGATTTGCTGGATCCGCGCATCGATGATTTCCAGCGCCGGGATCACCCATTCGGTGGCGTCCAGCACATCGAACACGGTCACGTTCGGACCTTTCAGCGGTTTGCCCAGGATGAACGCCAATTCGACTTCGACCCTAGGCACGATAAAGCGCTCGAAGGGGATATCGGTGCCTTCCTCGAAGAACATGTCGTCGAGCAGCGCGCCGTAATCCGGCTCGGTGATGTTGGAAGACACCTGCATGGCGCGGGAGGTCAGGCCGATCTTGTGCCCGACCAGTTTTCGTCCGTCCTTGATTTTCTGGGCAACCCAGGCGCGTTGGATGGCGTAGGCGTCGTCGAGGGTCATCGTTGGATGCTCCAGGGAAAACTGGCGCACCTGTTCCCGTGAACGCTCGGCCTGGTCGAGGCGAGCGGCGGCTTGCTGGATAAGCTGTTGATCGAGCATGACAAAAGTCTCTTTAGTGAGGGTTGACGATGGCCGCCTGGGTACGCAGCACCAGCGCGCCACCGAGTGCAATGAGCAAGGCCAGGGCGTAGAGGGCCAGGCTGGCGCTGTGGGTGGTGTCGCGCACCCAGCCGATCAGGTAGGGCGCGAAGAACGAAGCGATGCTGCCGAACGAACTGATCAAGGCAATGCCGGCGCCTTGAGTGCTGTTGGACAGGAACGCTGGCGGCAACTGCCAGAACATCGGCAGCGCGGCACTGGCGCCCATGCCGGCGACGATCAGGCCGCCCAGTACCAGGACCGGGTTCGCGGGGGCGAGCCCGGCGATGGCGATGCCGCCAGCGGACATCAGCAACGGCACGCACAGGTGCCAGCGGCGCTCGCGGTGTCGATCGGATGAACGCCCGCAGCCGATCATGAAAAAGCACCCGGCCAGGTACGGCACCGCACTGAGCAGGCCGACTTTGCCGTCGCTCCCGACCCCTGCGCCGTGGATCAGCGTCGGCATCCAGAACGCCAGGGTGTTGACCGCCAGCATCACCGCGAAATACACCGCGACCAGCAACCATACTTGCGGGTTGTTCAGAATCGCGGAGAACGAAGTGATGGATTTGCGCTGTTCTTCGGTGTGCAGTTGCTCGCGCAGTTGTTGCTTTTGCGCAGGCGTCAGCCAGGTGACGGTCTCGAAGCTGTCTGGCAGGTATTTCAGTACCACCAGCCCAAGCAGGATGACCGGCGTGCCCTCGATGACGAACATCCATTGCCAGCCACGCAGGCCGCCCAAGTCATGAAAATGCTCAAGGATTCCGCCCGAGAGCGGCCCGCCGATCACTCCGGCCATGGGCACCGCGATTGCAAACAAGGCGGTGACTTGTGCACGCCGACCGGCCGGGTACCAACGGTTCAGGAACACCAGGATGCCCGGAAAGAAACCCGCCTCGGCGACCCCGAGCAAAAAGCGCAGCAGATAGAAGCCCATCGCGCTGTCGATCAGGAACATGCAGGTCGACAGCGCGCCCCACACCACCATCAGCGTGGCGATCCAGCGCTGCGGGCCGACACGGTCCAGGGCCATGTTGCTCGGCACGCCGAACAACGCGTACGCCACGAAGAACAGGCCGGCACCGAAGCCATAGACGGTGTCGCTGAAGTCAAGGTCGGCACTCATCTGCATCTTGGCGAAGCCGATGTTGATGCGGTCGAGGTGGGCGAACAGATAACAGATCAACAACAGCGGCATCAGCCGCCAGGTGATGGTGCCGTGGGTGCGGTCGCGGGCAATGCTGACAAGGGTGTCGGCGGTATGGGCTGTGCTCATGGTTTTATACTTTTTGTCTGAGAGGCCGATGGAACGAACGGGTAGGGCGTGTCAGCCCACCTGCGCCTTGAGAAAGGCGTGCACGTTGTTTTGCTTGAAGTTGAGCTGCTCGTGCAGTTCGACCATTTCGAATGACAAGGCCAACAGGCGTTGGGCTTGCAGGTCAGCGAAGTGCCCGGTGATAACGTCGAACAGTTTTTCGGCGATTTTTTGCCGTGTCGCCAGGTCGCGGCCATGGCCGACCTTCAGGGTCATGTGCACGAAGGCGTAGTCATGCTTGCCGTCGGCCATGCGCCAGGACTCCAGGCGTACGCCGCGGCTGCGGATGCCTCCCAGCGGGAACACACCGCTGTCGCCCAAGGTGGCATGGACTTTTTCAAACAGGCCGGGCAGGTCCGCCTGTTGTTCGATGTTGTCGGTGTACTCGGCGATGAAGTGGGGCATGGGGGCCTCCTGCGTCGGCAGCTTTGAGCCGCAAGCTTCGAGCGGCAAGTTGATGGGGGTGCTTGTAGTTCGCGGCTAGACAGGGAAGATGGCGTTGATCTGCCCGGTGCCGGAGCTGCCGAAAGGCGCGGTGATGATTTGCGCCGGCTTGGTGTAGTCCGGTCCGCCGAGCAAGCCCAGGAGCATGGCGGTGTCATGCATCTTGCCTTCGCCGAAGCAGTGCTCGGCGTAATCGGGGAGCATGGCGCAGAACTCTTTCCAGCGACCTTGGCGCCACAATTCCACGACGTGAAGGTCGACCTGCTTGTCGAATTCACGCGTCCAGTTATGGATGTTGGCTTCGGCGTTACGGTCGTCGGAGAAACGGTGCGAGAGTGAACCCGAGGCCAGTACCACGACTTTGCGGTCGCTTTTTTCGATGGCACGGCGCACGGCTGCACCAAAGGTGAAGCTGTCTTGCAGGCGATGCCAGGCGCACCAGGCGGCAATCGAAACGACGTTGAATTTCTGATCCTCCGGCACGCCCATATGCATATAGCGCATCGGCACCAGGGTGCCGTATTCCAACTCCAGGCTGGGGATGTTGTGGGCCAGGGTACGCACGTCGACGGCGTTGGCTTCGGCGGCGATCAACTCGCCCAGCTCCGGGCAGCCTGGGTATTCGTACTCCATGTTTTTGATGAAGTGCGGCAGCTCGTTGCTGGTGTAGATGCCCTTGAAGTGCTCGCCGCTGTTGACGTGATAGGCGCTGTTGACCAACCAGTGCACGTCGAACACCACGGCCGTGTCGGCGCCCAGTTCGCGCGCGCGGCGACCGATTTCCTTGTGGCCGGCAATCGCCGCTTCACGGCAGCCATGGTGTTTGCCCGGCAGCTCCGACAGATACATCGAGGGAACGTGGCAGATTTTCGCAGCCAGGACGACTTCGCCCATGATGATTCTCCTAAAATTGTTCTTGTTGATCTTGAAACGGTGAATCAAGTCTTGCCGATGAGCGCTTGTGGCGAGGGAGCTTGCTCCCGCTGGGACGGTCCGACGCTTCGGGCGAAGCGGCCCCATTTTTTTGCGATCGCTGCGCAATCGAGCGGGAGCAAGCTCCCTCGCCACCGGGTTCTCGTCGCCAATGAGGCTTGGGTCTACACCCCCCACCGCGGTATGTGATGACTGCCCATGGAGATGCACACGTTCTTGATCTCGGCGAACACCTCGAAGCTGTACTGGCCACCTTCACGGCCCGTGCCGGAGCCTTTCACCCCGCCGAACGGCTGGCGCAGGTCGCGCACGTTCTGGCTGTTGATGAACACCATGCCGGCTTCGATGCCATGAGCCAGGCGATGCGCCTTGCCGATGTCCTGGGTCCAGATGTAGGACGCCAACCCGTATTCGGTGTCGTTGGCCAGTTGCAGGGCTTCGGCTTCGTCCTTGAACGGAATCAGGCACACCACCGGACCGAAGATTTCTTCCTGGGCGATGCGCATCCGGTTGTTCACATCGGCGAACACGGTCGGCTGGATAAACTGGCCTTTGCTCAGGTGCGCCGGCAAGTTGGCCGGACGCTCCAGGCCACCGGCGAGGAGGGTGGCGCCTTCTTCGAGACCGATCCTGATGTAGCCGGTGACCTTGTCGTAGTGGGCCTGGGTGATCATCGAGCCGACCTGGGTCTTCGGATCTTGCGGGTCGCCGACAATCAGGCGTTTGGCGCGTGCGGCGAATTCGGCGACGAACTGCGGGTAGACGCTTTCCTGGATGAAGATCCGGCTGCCAGCGGTGCAGCGTTCGCCGTTGAGCGAGAAAATCGTGAACAGCGCAGCGTCAAGGGCGCGCTCCAGATCGGCATCCTCGAAGATCAGCACCGGCGATTTGCCGCCCAGTTCCATGGAGTACTTCTTCAGGCCGGCGGTCTGCATGATCTTCTTGCCGGTGGCGGTGCCGCCGGTGAAGGAAATCGCCCGAACGTCGGGGTGGCGCACCAACGCATCACCCGCCGTGGCGCCGTAGCCCTGGATCACGTTCAACACGCCGTTGGGGATGCCGGCTTCGACGGCCAGGCGCCCCAGTTCGTTGGCGGTCAGTGGCGACAGTTCGGACATCTTCAGCACGGCGGTATTGCCCAGCGCCAGGCACGGCGCGGTCTTCCAGGTCGCTGTCATGAACGGCACGTTCCACGGCGATACCAGTGCGCATACACCCACGGGTTGGTACAACGTGTAATTGAGCATCTGGTCATCGACCGGGTAGCTGTGCCCGTCCATGCGCGTGCAGACTTCGGCGAAGAAGTCGAAATTGTGCGAGGCGCGTGGGATCAATACGTTTTTGGTCTGGTGAATCGGCAGGCCGGTGTCGAGGGTCTCCAGTTCGGCCAGGCGCGGCACGTTCTGTTCGATCAGTTCACCAAGCTTGCGCATCAGGCGTGCACGTTCTTTCGCCGGTGTGCCGGCCCATTTCGGAAAAGCCTCCTTGGCCGCCGCCACCGCCTGCGCCACTTCTTCTGCACCGCCGCTGGCGACTTCACCGATGGCGTCGCCGGTGGCCGGGTTGTAGTTGACGAACACGTCTTTGCTTTCGACCTCTCGGCCGTTGATCCAGTGTTTGATCATGCTGCTCAAGCCTCTTTACGGGCGCTGAAGAACGCCGCTTCGCTGACAATTCGATTGACCAGGCGGCCCACGCCTTCGACTTCCACCACCACTTCATCGCCGGGCACCACATCGGCCAGGCCCTCGGGCGTGCCGGTGGCGATCATGTCGCCGGGCTGCAACGTCATGAAGCTGGACAGGTATTCGATCAGGTAGGGGATGTCGAAAATCATGTCCTTGGTGCTGCCTTCCTGGCGCAGTTCACCGTTGATCCAGGTGCGCAGTGTCAGGTTGCTGGGGTCCGGCACGTCGGCGACGTCGACGATCCACGGGCCGACCGGTGTGGTGGCGTCGCGGTTTTTCACGCGCAGGTTGGGGCGGTAGTAGTTTTCCAGGTAGTCACGGATGGCGTAGTCGTTGCACACCGTGTAGCCGGCGAGGTAATCCAGGGCGTCTTCGCGCTTGACGTTGCGTGCCGGCTTGCCGATCACCGCCACCAGTTCGCACTCGTAGTGCATGTAGGCGACGTTATCCGGGCGCCAGGTCACCTGGTTGTGGCCAGTGTAGGCCCCGGGGGATTTGATGAAGGCCAGGGGCTCGGTCGGTGGCTTGAACGCCAGTTCAGCGGCGTGGTCGGCGTAGTTCAGGCCCAAGGCAAACATGCTGCCGGTGGCCGGTGGCAGCCACTGCACCTGGTCCTCGGCCAACAGCCGACCATCGATCAGGCGCACAGCGTTGTGGTCTTCGACATGGGCGAGGTGGATTTCGCCTTCAAACTGGATACGGGCGTGTTTCATGGAGACTCCTGTTACTCGGCCACGACGTGATTGGCGAGACGGCCCAGACCGCTGATTTCAACTTCCACAGTGTCGCCCGGCTGCACATCGACACGGCCTTCCGGGGTGCCGGTGATCAGCACATCGCCAGCGTGCAGCGTCATGAACTCGCTGATTTCGGCGATCAGCAAAGGAATGGTGCGCACGAAGTTGGCGGTGGAGTTCTGCTGGCGAACCTGGCCGTTGACGTACAACGTGATCGCCAGGCTGTGCGGGTCCTGGAGCTGTGCCGTGGGGACCAACTCGGGACCGATGGCACAAAAACCGTCGCGGCATTTGGCTTTGACGGCAGGGCGGTAGTAGCTGTCTTCCGGCAGGCTGAATTCATTGACGATGGTGTAGCCGGCCACGTAATCGAGTGCTTCGGATGCGCTCACACGGCTGGCGCTTTTCCCCATCACTACTCCCAGCGCAGGCCCCGCTTGCAGGCGTTCGCCCTGGCCCGGATGCACCACCTCGGCGCCGTGTTGGTTGCGCGTGTTGGGCGTCTTGATGAACAGCACCGGTTTGACGGGCGGTTTCTGATACGGCGGCTGTTCGAATTCGGCGAGGCGCTGCTTCAACAAACCCTGGAAGTTCAACGCGACCCCGAAAAGGGTGCCGGTCGCAACGTCATGCAAGGCACGGCTCATGCTTTCTCCTGGCAGAGCCATGGGACGGCTCCGAATTTTGTTAATGTGTTAACAGTTATAATTAAGATGTTAACTATCGTCAAGCATGGCAGACTTTCTTCGCGGTGGTTGCGCAGCGCGATCCGGTGCAGGATGAGCACCACGGCAATCACAATAAAAATGAGTAGCGTGCGATGACTGACCGTCAACCCATTCCGAACATCAACATTGGCCAGGTGTATGACCAGCGCTACAGCGACGCGCAGGTGCATTACGACCGGCTGGCCAACCTGGCGGGTTTTTTCGGGCGCAACATGCCCGTTCACCGACATGACCGGTTTTTCCAGGTGCATTACGTGAAAAGCGGCACGGTGCGCGTGTACCTGGATGACCAGCAGTACGTCGAGTCCGGGCCGATGTTTTTCCTCACGCCGCCCACCGTGCCGCACGCCTTTGTGACCGAGGCCGACAGTGACGGCCATGTCTTGACGGTGCGCCAGCAGTTGGTCTGGCAACTGATCGATACCGACCCCAGCCTGGCGCCGGCCGGTGCGCAGTTGCCGGCCGCTTGTGTCGCGCTGGCGCACTTGGGGCCGCACGATGCGGGCGAGATCCGCCGGCTTGATTTCCTGTTCGATGAGTTGAGCGAAGAGGTGGACGCCCAGCGGCCAGGGCATGCTGCCGCCTTGGACAGCTTGACGCGCTTGATCATGATCAGCCTGTTGCGGCTGTGTTCCCATTCGTTGAAAGCCACGCCTGCGCGGCACGAAGATTTGAAGATTTTCCATCGCTTCAATGAGCTGATCGAAGCGCATTACTTGCAGCACTGGCCTTTGTCGCGTTATGCGCAATGCATCGGTGTGACGGAGGCGCGCCTTAACGATGTGTGCCGACGCATCGCCGACCTGCCGTCCAAGCGCCTGGTCCTGGAGCGCCTGATGCAAGAGGCCAAGCGCCTGCTGCTGTTCACCGGCAGTTCCGCCAACGAAATCTGCTATCAGCTCGGGTTCAAGGACCCGGCCTATTTCAGCCGCTTTTTCCAGCGTTACGCAAAGCTCACTCCGGGGGAGTATCGCCAGCGCCAATTGAAATTGCGATGAGCCAGGCATCGGGATGTTTCGCCTTGGTCTTGTTGATCTTGTACCGATCAGCATGACGACTGCGGCGGTGCGACAGAATGGCTTTTAGGCAGAACCGCTTGTACTTTTCGCAGGCTTGCGTGCGTTGATGGCCGACACTAAGCTGCCGACTCGCCCGTCCAAATGGTGCCGATATGGCCAACCCCAGACCTTCGCTGACCCTGACCCTTTTGCAAGCCCGTGAAGCGGCAATGGCTTTTTTTCGTCCCGCCCTGAACAAGCACGACCTCACCGAACAGCAGTGGCGGGTCATTCGGATACTGCGCCAGCAAGGCGAGCTGGAAAGCCATCAACTGGCCCAGCAGGCGTGCATTCTCAAACCGAGCATGACCGGGGTCTTGAGCCGCCTGGAGCGCGACGGCCTGGTGCGCCGGCAAAAGTCCAGCCAGGACCAGCGACGAGTTTTCGTGTCCCTGACGGAGAGAGGCGAACAGTGCTTCGTCTCGATGAGCGAGGGCATGGAAAGCAACTACCAGAGAATCGAGGAGCAGTTCGGCGCGGAAAAAATGGAGCAGTTGCTGGCTTTGCTCAATGAGCTGAAAAATATCAAGCCGTGATTTATCGAAATCCAACAGGCGTCGCATCCTCTTGATGCCTGCTCAGCGGAACGGGGACCAAGAGCGCTTCAGGCGTCGAGGTGTTCAACTTGGGTTTGCACCGGATCTCACCCTTCCGACTCACGCTGCGGTTCAGCTCATGTATCGATCGAACAGGAGCTTGACCAACTGGCGCAGCCATATATTTCCGGGGTCATGGTGATAGCGCGGGTGCCAATACTGCCGCAGGTGCAAACGGGGAGCGTTGAGCGGCGTTTTTATCACCTTGATAGCGTTGTAACGCAGGAAGGTCTTCCCCAGCTCGCTGGGGACGGTAGCAATCAAATTCGGGTTTTTCTCCAATATCATCGGGACAGTGATGAAGTGCGGGGTTGTCAGGTAAATCTCCCTGCGATACCCCAGATCCTCGATGAATTGGTCGTAGCGGGTACTACGGTCTGATAGGACGACGGAAACATGCTTCATGCGCAGGAACTGCTCGAGGTTTACCTCATCGTCAGGGTAGCTGCTGCTGACAATGGTGCAGAAAGAGTGCATGAACAACTCTTGTTGGAACAGGTTGGGGTCTTGAATGTAGTGGGACCCTATGGCCAGGTCCGTATCACCTCTCTCCAGTGAACTCGCAATGTGCTCGGTGGGGAGCTGTGATGTCCGAATCCGACAATGCGGGGCTACTGCCTGAAGCTCCTCGATCAGCCGTGGCAAAAATACCAACTCGCCCATGTCCGTCATGCAAAGGCTGAAGACTCGGGTCGACGTCATCGCGTTGAAGCTGGCTTGTGCCAACAGCTTGTGTTGCACGGCGGAGACGATTTCGAGAACTGAGTCAGCCATTTCTTCGGCAAAAGGCGTCGGTTTCATCGCATCGCCAATCCGCACGAAGAGGGGATCTTCGTAGAACTCACGCAAGCGCCTTAGCGCGTGGCTCATGGCGCTTTGCGTCAAGCCCAGGTGTTCTGCCGCACGGGATACGTTGCGCTCGCGTAGAAGCGCATCGAAGGCCAGCAGAAGATTCATATCGAATTTCTTGCCATGAACCGTATGCATGATCTGTATTAACTCCATGATCTATGCGCATACATGTTCCACCTCTAGCATGGCGCCAGCAAGTACAGAAAACAAAAACAAGAAATGAGGGCAACGTCATGCTTCTTCGTAATGCTTGGTATGTGGCCGCCTGGTCGAGTGAGGTTCCGGCTGACGGGCTTCTCGCGAGAACGTTTCTCAATGTGCCGGTGGTGCTTTGGCGTGACAGCAGCGGGGCGGTGGTAGCCTTCGAGGATCGTTGCTGCCATCGAGGAGCGCCGCTGTCGAAAGGGCGACTGGAAGGCGACCGGCTTCGCTGTATGTACCATGGCCTTCTGTTTGATACCGCCGGGCAATGTGTCGAGATCCCTGGGCAAGAACGTATCCCCCCGCAAGCGAAAGTGCGCACGTTCCCGGTCGTGGAAAGACATAAGTGGATCTGGATCTGGGTGGGTGACAGCAGCCTGGCGGATCCTTCGCAGATTCCTGATACACATTGGCTGGATGATCCCGAGTGGCGCAGTCTCGAGGGTTACACCTACTACACGACTAACTACTTGCTGATCGCAGACAACCTGCTTGACCTCGCTCATTTGCCCTACGTTCATCCGAATACACTGGGCGGTGATGAGGCCTATGCGGCTTGTATTCCTCAGGTCGAAAAGCTGGAAAACGGTGTCCGGGTGACGCGTTGGGGGGAGGGTATAAAGCCGGCCCCTTTCGTGCAGAAAATCAAGAATTATCCAGGGCCGGTTGATCGGTGGAATATCTACGATTTCCTGCTGCCCAGCATCTTCCTGATGGATTCAGGCATGCAGCCCTGCGGGCACAATGCCAGGGAGGGGAATCGAGTCAATGCGGCGGAGTTCCGTAGCACTCAGGCGCTCACGCCAGAGACAGACGAATCCACCCACTACTTCTTTTCGCAGCCTCACAACTTCGCGATTGATAATCCCGCTGTGACGCAGGCGATTCATGACCAGGTCATTACGGCATTTGAAGAAGACAGCGACATGATTCATGCGCAAGACCGTATGTTGAAGCTGACTTCCGATTTCAAAATGATCCCGATCGGGGCGGATGCGGCCCTGTCGTACTTCCGATGGCTTGTTGCGAAGGCTTATAAGTCTGAGCAGGCGGCGAGCAATCCCGTCAACATCCAGGAGGCCTGAAATGAACGATTGGAACCGCGTTCGGGTGAAGGCGATTGTGCGGGCTGCGGACTCCATCCTGGATATCCATTTGCGGGCCGAAGATGGCCAACCATTGCCCATGGCCGAGGCCGGCTCGCATATTGACGTGCGCCTGCCAAATGGCTTGATCAGGCAGTACTCCATTCACCATTACGACCCCGTGGATGCGAGCTATTCAATCGGCGTCGGCCTGGCTGAACCGTCACGGGGTGGCTCGGCATTTATTCATATCCAACTGCGGGTCGGCGACGTGCTGGAAATTGGCGCGGTTCGGAATAACTTCCCACTGGAACGAGACGCAAGCGCCTACCTGTTCATTGCTGGCGGTATCGGCATTACGCCGATTCTCAGCATGATTCGCTGGTGTGACGTGAATGACAAACCTTGGCAACTTCTCTACTGCGTTCGCTCGCGATCGCGAGCGGCCTACATCGAGCATCTGCCTCGCGGTGGAAAACTGGTGTTTCACTCGGATGAAGAAAACTCCGGTCGCCCCGACCTGCAGACATTCATTCGCCAGGCAGGCCCAACGGATCATCTTTATTGCTGTGGACCCGCGCCGCTCATGGATGCGGTACGCGGTATCGCACAGACATACCTGCCTTCCGGACAAGTGCATTTCGAGTTGTTCAGTGCGCCGCAGTCGAGCGCTTCCGAAACGTCGCAGAACAGCAGCTTCGTCGTCGAGCTCGCCCGCAGCGGGATGGAACTTACCGTACCTGCCGATACCAGCCTCCTCGATGCGCTCGAAGGGGCGGGGATAATGGTGCCTTACGCTTGTCGGGAGGGGCTTTGCCGCACCTGCGAATGCCAGGTACTGGCCGGTGAGGTTGATCACCGGGACTACGTCCTCAGCGATGAAGAACGTGCATCCAATACGGTCATTCTCCAGTGTGTTTCCCGTGCCAAGTCCGCAAGACTGGTGCTTGATCTCTGATTGCGCTGGATCCGCGCCGTGTCCTGGAGGCAATGATGAGTCGTTCCGAACTAAACGCTATTCGTGGCGAGCTTCTTTCAAAGAGAGGAAACCCTCCTGGATCGTTGCAACAGGCGCGGGTTGGATTCGACCAGTTGTGCAAGCGTTTCTTGCCTCCGCCTGGTAACAAGGCTGCGACTTTGACACTCGGTAGCGTGCCCGTACGGAAGTTGACCTATCAGCCGTCCCTGCGTTCGTTGCTGTATGTCCACGGCGGTGGATTCATGGTGGGTAGCGCTGAAGGTTTTGAGGGGATCGCCGGCACGCTGGCGTCTGGTACGTCCGCTACAGCGTACGTGGTCGATTACCGATTAGCACCGGAACATCCTTTTCCGGCTGCGCAGCAAGATGTCCTGACTGCCTACGCGGCGTTGCTTGCAGCCAGTGACAAGGCCAGCGATATCGTGTTGGCGGGGGATTCGGCCGGAGGGCATCTGATCATGGCGGCTCTGATCCAGGCCCGGGACAACGGAATGGAAATGCCCGGTTGTGTCGTGCTGTTTTCTCCCTGGGTGGATCTCGGCCTCACGGCAGAGAGCATCCAAGGCAAGGCAGACGCGGACTGCTTCCTCACACCTTCGAAGCTGCAAGCCTGCGCTAACGCCTACCTGGGAAAACATGGGGAGGCGGCTTCTTTCGTCTCGAAGGCTGATCTGGAAGGTTTGCCGCCGATGATGATTCAGGTGGGGGAGTCGGAAATCCTCCTGGACGACGCGGTACGCCTGGCGAGAAATGCCGGGTCGGCGGGCGTGGAAACCAGGCTGGAAATATGGCCCGGAATGTTTCATGTCTGGCAGGCCTGTGCGCCGGTTCTCTCTGAGGGGCATGACGCACTCGCTGTTGCCGCGCAATTCATAAATAGGGT
>Ga0308169_10004379_pt1 | contig 13264 bp, 12 predicted proteins | sample PhyBR1_2_FD_202139 | JGI IMG/M metagenome (GOLD analysis project Ga0308169, IMG submission 202139) | Phyllosphere microbial communities from UC Gill Tract Community Farm, Albany, California, United States - DLSLSB.R1 | ecosystem: Host-associated > Plants > Phyllosphere > Unclassified | place...
ATCGCTGACCGATTCGGGGACCACGACCGAGCCGGCGAAATGCATGATCGCGCGGACGTTATGCTCGCGGATCGCCGCGCGAATCGTGTCATCGTCGGCGACGTTGGCCTCGACCAGAGCGGCGCGGGCGTCGACCGCCCAGTCGAACCCGGTGACCAGATTGTCGACCACGACCACGTCATAGCCCGCGTCGAGCAACGCCAGCACCGCATGGCTGCCGATATAGCCGGCGCCGCCGGTGACCATAACCTTACCGTTTAGCTTTGGACCGTCGATCATGCGCGTCTCCTCTTTGTTGCGCGGTAGCGACTTCCTATCTTGGGAGAAAGGAGATCGTGATGACGGATTATGTAACGCTCGCCGGCGGCTGCTTCTGGTGCACTGAGGCGGTATTCAAGGACGTGATCGGCGTCGAGAGCGCCGAGAGTGGCTATATCGGCGGGCATGTGCCCAACCCGACCTACAAGCAGGTGTGCGGTGGCGACACCGGCCACGCGGAGGCGATCCGGATCGGCTTCGATCCGGAGCAGTTGAAGCTCGGCGACCTGCTAGACATCTTCTTCGCGACGCACGACGCGACGACGCTCAACCGGCAGGGCAACGATGTCGGCACGCAGTATCGCTCGGCGATGTTCCCGGCGGACGATACGCAGAAGGCCGAGATGGAGGCGGCTTTGGCGCGCGCGCAGGCCGACTCGCCCAAGCCGATCGTTACCACCATCGAGCCGATGGACACGTGGTACGAGGCCGAGGGCTATCACCAGGATTACTGGGAGACGTCGGGCCGCTCGAACCCGTATTGCATGGCGGTGATCCCGCCGAAGCTGCAGAAGCTGCGGAAAAGCTTCGCCGCACGGTCGAAGGCGGCGGTGAACGCGTAAGACAGAATGGGTTCACGCGAAGGCGCGAAGCCGCAAAGATGATGGGATTTCGATAGGCCCGTCCCGGCCTATCGAAAGATTCAAAATGCCTTCGCGCCTTAGCGCCTTTGCGTGAACCACTCTTCTTTCAACGATGCGCAGCACGGCGAAGACGGTCGTTGATCGCTTCGCCGATACCGTCGAGCGGGATCGGTGCGATCGCGATCTTCGCCTTGTTGTTCGCGTCGGCGGCGTGGAGCAGATCAAAGAGCTTCGCGGCTGCTTCGACGAGGTCTCCCGTTGCGGAGAGGGATACGTCGCCCGCCACATCGCCAAACCCGATCAGCCATTCGTCGAACGCTGCCTCGGTAGCATTCAGCCGAAGCGCCTTGTTCGGCGCATAGTGGCTCTCAAGCTGCCCCGGCGCTGTCACCCCACTCCCAATCCCCCCCGGCGAAGGCCGGGGCCTAATGGGGGGACGGTCATGACGCACGTCGTGCCCGGTTACATCCGACGTTCCAATTGGGCCCCGGCCTTCGCCGGGGGGGTGCTGTTCACCGGGGAGGTGCTGGAGTTGGGCTAGGAGCACTTCCGCTATAACCGGCCCCGGCCGCAACACCGTCCGCCCCGCCACGATCGTCGACTCCAACCCCGCCTCGGTAGCCCCATCGTCGAGGATCAGCGGCACGTTCCCCCCCAGACTCCCCGCGACATGCGCAGCGCTGGTCGGACTGATCCCCCCGCTAGCATTAGCCGAAGGCGCCGCCAACGGCCGCCCCGATGCCGCGATCAACCCCTGCATAGCCCGATGCCGAGGCACCCGGATCGCGATCGTCTCCAACCCCGCCGTCACCAGCGCAGCGATTCCCGAATCCCCCCTTACTGGCAGCACCAGCGTCAAAGGCCCCGGCCAGAACGCCGCCGCCAGCGCCAACGCCTCCGCATCGAACACCGCAATCCGCTCCGCCGCCGCCAGGTCCGCCACATGCACGATCAATGGATTGAAGCTCGGCCGCCCCTTGGCCGCATAAATCCGCGCCACCGCCTCCGCATTCGTCGCGTCCGCCGCCAGCCCATACACCGTCTCGGTCGGCACCGCGACGATGCCGCCATCGCGAATCAGCGCGGCGGCTTCGGCGATCGCGGCCGTGCCGTAGGGTAAAATCCGAGGGTGTGGACGGGTCATTCCACAGGCGTATAGCGGGTCTAAACCGTAGCGATAAGAGGATGCGATGGCCTTCACTCCAGCAACAACCGAACAGCGTTTCGTGCTCGACCATGTCGTCCGGATCGGCGAGATCGCCGCGACCGAACGCTATGCCGCCGCCAGCGACGACGTCGTCGACGCGGTCCTCGAAGGCGTCGGCCAGTTGGCGTCGGGCGAATGGGCGCCGCTCAACCGCACCGGCGACACCGTTGGCGCGAAGTGGACACCCGACGGCGTCGTTATGCCCGACGGATTCGCGCAGGCGTACAAGGATTATGTCGAGGGCGGCTGGGGCATGATCGGCGTCGAGGAGGAATGGGGCGGGCAGGGCCTGCCGTTCGCGATCCAGACCGCGGTGCTCGACACGCTCGGCTCGGCCAATATGGGCTTCGCGCTCTGCCCGACGCTGACCGTCGGCGCGATCGAGGCGCTCCAGCATCACGGGTCCCCCGAGCAGCAGGCACTCTACCTCCCGCATCTCGCGACCGGCGAATGGACCGGCACGATGAACCTCACCGAGCCGCAGGCCGGCTCCGATGTCGGCGCGCTCCGTGCGACCGCGACCCCGCTCGGCGACGGTAAGTGGAGCATCAAGGGCACCAAGATCTACATCTCGTTCGGCGATCACGACATGGCGCCGAACATCGTCCACCTCGTCCTTGCGCGGACGCCGGGCGCACCCGCGGGCACGAAGGGCATTTCGCTGTTCCTCGTCCCCAAGTTCCGCCTGCAGGAAGACGGCACGCCGGGCGACTTCAACGACGTCCGCGTCGTCTCGATCGAGCACAAGATGGGCCTCCACGCCTCGCCCACCTGCGTGCTGAGCTTCGGCGACAACGCCGACTGCATCGGCGAGCTGATCGGCGCGGAGCTCGGCGGCATCCGCGCGATGTTCACGATGATGAACAACGCGCGCCTTAACGTCGGCCTTCAGGGCGTCCAGGTCGCCGAGGGCGCCACCCAAGGCGCGGTCGCCTACGCACTCGACCGCGTGCAGTCGGCGCGCGCGGGTTCACCGAACAAGGACTCGGTCAAGATCGTCGAGCATCCCGACGTCCGCCGCATGCTGATGCGGATGAAAGCGCAGACCCAGGCGGCGCGCGCGCTCGTGTACTACGCGGCCGGGCAGGTCGATCGCGCGAACCTCGGCGACCGCGCCGCGCGCAACCGCCTCGAGCTCGTCACGCCGCTCGCCAAGGCGCACGGCACCGATCTCGGCAACGAAGTCGCGTCGCTCGGCATCCAGGTCCACGGCGGGATGGGCTATGTCGAGGAAACCGGCGCCGCACAGTATTTCCGCGATGCCCGCATCACGCCGATCTACGAGGGCACCAACGGCATTCAGGCGGCGGATCTGGTCGGGCGGAAACTGGGGCTCGACAATGGCGGCGCGTTCGCCACGCTGATCGCCGACATCCGGGCGGAAGCGAAGGACGAGCGGCTCCTGGCGCTGGTCGACGCGTGCGAAGCGATCGGTCGCAAACTCGCCACCGCGGACGCGGACGACAAGCTCGCCGCGAGCTACCCCTTCCTCACGATGCTGTCGGTCGCAACCTGCGGCTGGCTGATGGAGCGCCAGGGCGAAGTTGCCGGCAGCGACGATTTCGGCCGGATGAAAGCAGCGGCTGTGCGCTTCTACCTCGACCAGATCGTCCCCGAAGCGATGGGCCTCAACGCGGCGGCAAATGCGAGCGCGGCGGTGCTCTATTCGATCGAAGCGGACCTGTTCGCGGCCTGAGCCAACCCCGCCACCCGTCATCTTGACGAAAGTCAGGATCCAGAGCCAGGCACGTCAGTCCGTCTGACTCCGGATCCTGGGTCGAGCCCAGGATGACGGGATTGCGATGCCAGCGTTCTATGCGGCAAGGCGCCACCCTCTCCCGTTCGCCCTGAGCGTAGTCGAAGGGCATGCCCAACTTGCAGGGGCTTCGACTTCGCTCAGCACGAACGGGTGAGGGGGCACTGCGTCACGTTCAACATCCGGCGCCCACCACTCGACGTCCCTGGGGCACGAACGGTAAGGGAGGGCAGAAAATCTCTGAAAGCCCGACCGATGTTCGACCTCGATGTCTATCTCCTCCGTGTCGCGATGCCCGCGCGCCCGACGCTCGACTCGATCGGCCTCGGTCGCCTCCAGCACGCGCACCGTCTCGCCATCCCGTTCGAGGATCTCGACGTCGTCCTCGGCCGCGGCATCGCGATCGACAGCACATCGGTCTTCGCCAAGCTCGTGACCGCGCGCCGCGGCGGCTATTGCTTCGAGCACAACCGCCTCTTCCTCGACGCCCTCGCGGAACTCGGCTTCACTGCCCGTCCGCTGCTCGCCCGCGTCTGGTACGCCGCGACCGATCTGCCGCCACCGCAGACGCACACCTTCGCGCTGGTGACGATCGACGGGCAGGACTGGATCGCCGACCCCGGCTTCGGCGGCAGTTACACGCCCGTCCTCCCGCTCGCCGACGGTGCCGAGGCGACCGCCCCCGACGGCGCCCGCTTCCGCCTCGAAGCAACCGAACACGGCTGGATGCTGCTCCGCAACGGCGATCCGATGACCACCGACGGCCGCGGAATCGGCGAGGGGTTTCAGCCGCAATACAGCTTCACGCTCGCGCACGTGTTCGACGCCGATCTCGCGCTGTCGAACCACTGGACCTCGACCGCACCGTCGAGCCGCTTCACGCATACCCCGATCGCCAGCATCGTCCTGCCGAACGGCTTCGCGTCGCTGATCGGGCGCAACTACCGCCGGCGTTCGGGGACCGACACGACCGTCGGCGAGATCACCGACCCGCGCGTCTACCGCATCCGCATGAGCCTGTTGTTCGGGATCGACCTGAGCGTCGAGGATGTCGCCGCGCTGGGGATTTTCTGAGACAGACGCGGGGGCTCTGACCGCGGGCTCGGTGTTCGAGCCCCATAGTCCGAAGCCGGCTCCCTGGGCCACTCCACTCCGTTCGTGCTGAGTAGCGACCGAGTAGCTCCGTCAGGAGCGTATCGAGGGCGCGTATCGAAGCATGGGTTCCTACGCGCCAACCTGTCCTTCGATACGTCCTCTCGATACGCGGCTTTGCCGCTACTCGATGACTACTCAGGACGAACGGAAGGGGGGCGGGACGTACGACGAATCGGGAAAGGCAGGACGAACGGCAGGTGAGGGCTCTTAAGCCCGCTCACGCTCCAGCAGATCATGCGCATCGAGCCCCAACAGATCGATATGCCCCAGGATCCGTGGCCACTGCGTCGTCACGAAATTCTCGCGTTCGGCCACCCGCAGCGCTTCCGCGGCGCCCGGCATCACGAACATGCCGACGCCGCGGCGGACCTCGACATAGCCGTCGTCCTGAAAGCTCTGATACGCCTTGGCCACCGTCAGCGGGTTCGCCCCCTGCTCGGCCGCGAACGCGCGGACCGACGGCAACTGATCCCCTGCACGATAGTCGCCGCGTAAAATCCCCGCGGCGATCGTGCTGCGGAGGCGGATATATACGGGGCTGTCGTCGCTACTGAGCGCTGTCATGGTGACTTAATACAGTAATTGCGTGGGAAGTCGAGTCCTCAGGAACCCCAATGGCTTACCAGCCGTGCCATATCCGGGCGGGGCCGTTCGTCGAGCGTGCGCGATGGCGTACCGATGAACATGAACCCCGCGATCCGCTCCGACGCGGAGCCGAACGCATCGCGCACGGTATCCGAGAACGCCGCCCAGCCAGTCAGCCAGCCGCCCGCGAACCCCTCCGCATGGACCGCATGAAGCAGGTTCATGCACGCCGCCCCCGCCGAAAGCTCCTGTTCCCACACCGGAATCTTGCTCTCCTTCGGCGACGACAGCACGACCACCAGCGTCGGCGCCTGATGCGCGAACTGGTCGAGCGACTCGAGTTCGTTTCGTGACGCCGAAGGGCGCTCCGCGAGATACGCGTCGGTGATCAGCGTCGACAGCGCGACGCGGTGCTCCTCCCCCACCACCACGAACCGCCACGGTGCGAGCTTGCCGTGATCGGGCGTCCGCGCCGCAATCTCGAGGATCGTCGCCAGCTGGTAGGAATCGGGGCCGGGCGCGATCAGGTCGCGCGGCTTGCCCGAGCGGCGGGTGGCGAGCAGCGAGAGCGGCGTGGAGCGATCGTTGAGCATAGCCCCGCAGATAGGCCCTGATGTGTGATATTTACAGTCCGGGCTTTGTCGTTAAGTTGCGCGCGATCGAGCGCCCGTCAGCGGCGCACACACGGAGCATCACCACCCCATGGTCAGCGCTATTGCCAAAGCGAGTACAAGCAGCGGCGTTCCTGCCGATGCAAAGACGTTTTTCGGGCACCCGCGCGGGCTGTTCATGCTGTTCTTCGCCGAGATGTGGGAACGCTTTTCGTTCTACGGCATGCGCGCGATCCTGGTGCTGTACCTCACCAAGCATTTCCTGTTCGCCGAGCAGCCCGCCTATGCGATCTATGGTGCGTACACCTCGCTGGTCTACATCACGCCGATCATCGGCGGCTATCTGTCCGACCGGTTCCTCGGCCCCCGCAAGGCGGTGCTCGCGGGCGGTGTCTTCATCACGCTCGGTCATCTGCTGCTCGCGATCGTCGAGGCGCCGCAGGGCGTGCAGGGCACCGCGCTCAACGGCTTCTATCTCGGTCTCGCGTTCATCATCGTCGGCACTGGGTTCCTGAAGGCGAACATCTCGGTGCTCGTCGGCCAGTTGTATGCGCGTGACGACATGCGCCGCGATGGCGCGTTCTCGATCTTCTACATGGGCATCAACACCGGCGCGTTCGTCGGGCCGATCGCGGTCGGCATCCTCGGCGAGACGGTCGGCTGGTCGTACGGCTTCGGCGCGGCCGGGATCGGCATGGCGCTCGGCCTGATCGTGTTCGTGCTGTTCCGCCGCGAGCTGCACGGCGTCGGCGAATCCCCCGCGCCCGCCAAGCTTGCGTCGAAGCCGGTCGCCGGGCTGTCGATCGAGTGGCTGATCTACATCGGCGGGATCGTTGGCGTCGCCGTCTCGTGGTGGCTGGTCCGCAGCCAGGGCGTCGTCGGCACCGCGCTGATCATCGCGTCGCTGTTCACGGTTGGCTATATCCTGTGGACCGCCGTCGCGAAGCTGCCGCGCGTCGACCGCGACCGGATCTTCGCGGCGCTGTTCCTGATCGCGCTGGCGCCGCTGTTCTGGGCGCTGTTCGAACAGACCGGCTCGTCGCTCAACGTCTATACCGACCAAGCGGTCGACCGCGTCGTGTTCGGCTGGACCATCCCCGCGTCGGTGTTCCAGTCGGTCAATCCGTTCTTCATCATCACGCTGGCCCCGGTGTTTGCAGCGCTCTGGACCAAGCTCGGCAAGGCCGGGTTCGAGCCGAGCGCACCGTTCAAGTTCGGCATCGGTCTGATTCTGGTCGGCGCGGGCTTCTTCGTGCTGACGCTCGGCGCGCCCGCGCAAGGACTGACGCCCGCGATCTTCGTCGTGCTGCTCTACATGCTGCACTCGATGGCCGAGCTTTGCTTCTCGCCGATCGGCCTGTCGTCGATGACGCGACTGTCGGTGCCGAGCATGACCGGGCTGATGATGGGCACGTGGTTTCTCGCGACCGCGGGCGGCAATTTCCTCGCCGGCCTGATCGCGCAGGCGACCGGCGGCGAAGGCGCGGGCGTCGGGCTGGTGCTCGAAGTCTACGGTCGGATCGGCTGGTTCGCGATCGGCGTCGGCGTGGTCGTGCTGGTGCTCGCGCCGTTCGTCACCAAGCTGATGCATCTCGACCAGATGGGCACGGTCGATCACGCGATGGCCGGCCAGAACGAACTCGGCGAGCCCAGTGCCGCCGGCCTCGACACCCGCGGCGAACAGGTTCCGCGGGGGTAAGGCAGAAATTCCCCTCCCGCCTGCGGGAGGGGTTAGGGGAGGGGACGACGTACGTACCCGCGTCCGGCCAATGAGGCACGCCCCTCCCCCGACCCCTCCCGTAAACGGGAGGGCAGCAGTCAGATCCGCGTCATCGACAGCGCCTTCTCGCCGTAGCGCGGTCCGGCCGTCCCACCCCGCGGCGCCGCCGCATCGAGCTTCGCCAGATCGTCCGCGGACAGCGTGATATCCGCCGCCTTCATGCTGTCCTCCAGCGTAACCCGGCGCTTCGACCCCGGGATCGGCACGATATCGTCGCCCTGCGCCAGCAACCATGCGAGTGCGATCTGCGCCGGCGAAGCGCCCTGCGCATCGGCGATCGACTGCACCACCGCGACCATCTCCATGTTTTTGGCGAAGTTCTCCTCCGAATAGCGCGGATCGTTGCGCCGATAGTCATCCTCGGGAAGATCCGACCGGGCCGTGATCTGCCCCGTCAGGAAGCCACGACCCAAAGGCGAATACGGCACGAACCCGATCCCCAGCTCACGACACAGTGGCAGGATCGCATCCTCGACGTCGCGCTCCCACAATGAATATTCGCTCTGCAGCGCCGCGATCGGATGCGTCGCCGCGGCCCGCCGGATCGTATCGAGCCCAGCCTCCGATAGCCCGAGATGCCGCACCTTGCCCTCGCGTACGAGGTCGCCCATCGCGCCGACGGTATCCTCGATTGGCACGCCCGGATCGACGCGGTGCTGGTACAGCAGGTCGATCGTCTCGATCCCCAGCCGCTTCAGCGATCCCTCGCACGCCCGCCGCACATTGGCCGGAGTCGAGTCCACCCCGGTCATGCCGTTCTCGTCATAGCGAAACCCGAACTTGGTCGCGATCACGACGCCATCGCGCTTACCGCGGATCGCCTTGCCGATCAGCTCCTCGTTGACCAGCGGACCATAGATCTCGGCGGTGTCGAATAGCGTCACGCCCAGTTCGATCGCGCGGTGGATCGTGGCGATGCTCTCGTCGGCGTTCGCCTCGCCGTACATGCCCTTGCCGATCCCGGCCATCGGCATGCAGCCGAGACCCAGCGCGGAAACCTCGAAATCAGGGCCGAGCGTGCGATATTTCATGGGGACTCTCCTTCGAACCATTGCGGGCTGAAACGGAGATGGTGACGGCGGTATCCATCGTCACGTTGCCGACCGTCCGAAACAGGTCGGGCACGGTCTCGACTGCGATGAACAGCCCCAAGGCCTCGATCGGCACCCCCATCGCGATCGCCACCGGGGCGACCGAAGCGATGAAGCTCACCGTTCCCGGCAGCGACACTGATCCCATCGTCGTGATCGCCGCGGTCGCGATCCCCGCCGCCAGCTGGCCCGGCCCGATCGGCACGCCGACGAGATGCGCGACGTACAGCGCGACCGCGAGGTTCATCGCCGGGCTCGTCGCCCGGAACACCGCGACCGCCAGCGGCAGCACGATCCCTGCCGTCGCAGGCGCTGCACCGAGTTCGACCGAGCCCTTCAACATCGCCGGCAGCGAGGCGAGCGACGACTGCGTGCTGATCGCCACCGCCTGCGCGGGCGCGACCGCGCGCGCAAACCGTCCGAACCGCACGCGGCCGCCGATCATCCCGACCGGATACGCCGCGATCAGCACGACGACGCCGATCGCCGAGACGCAGACGATGTAGTGCACCAGCGCGCCGAACGCCGCGGTCCCGGTCCGCGCACCGACGCCGTATGCGAGCGCGAAAATGCCGATCGGCGCGAGCTTCAGCACCCAGCCGATCACGATCAGCAACGCATCGACCACCGCCTGGAAGAACCCGGTCAGGATGCTGCGCTGCGCCTCGGGGAGCTGCGTCACCGCAAACGCGAACGCGAGCGCGAACACGGTCAACGGCAGGAACGCATCGCCCGCCGCCGCGGCGACGACGTTGGTCGGCACGATCGTATCGAAGAACGCGCCGATCCCCGGCACCGTCCCGACCGGCGGGGTGGTCGTCAATGCGGTACGGAGTGCGGTCGCGAGCCCGGCGGGCAACGGCCACGCCTCGAGCAGCAGCGGCGTGACCAGCGCCGACATGATCGTCACCGCCCATAGGATCGCGACCATCATCACCAGCGCGCGCACCGTGATCCGCCCGGCGCGCGCCGCTTCCGCGGTCGCGCCGATCCCGGTAACCAGCAGCGAGACGATCAACGGCACGATCACCATCTGCAATCCGTGCAGCCATGCCGAGCCGATCGGCTGCGTCACCGCGGTCACCGCGATCGCCTGGGACGGTGTCAGCGCGGCGGCGGCGATGCCGATCGCGATACCGCCGACCAGGGCGATGAGAATCCGTGTTGCCTGCGACATGCTCGCCCTTCGTGTCTCACCGCGCTATCAACAGTGCCGAACCCCGATACCGGACGGAAAGCGTAACGAATGGCAAGGAAATATTTCGGCACCGATGGCATTCGTGGGGCCACCAACACCGCGCCGATGACCGCGGCGATGGCGATGAAGGTCGGCATGGCGGCGGGCGCGTATTTCCAGCGCGGCGATCACCGCCACCGCGTCGTGATCGGCAAGGACACGCGGCTGTCCGGCTACATGCTCGAATCGGCGCTGGTCGCGGGCTTTACCAGCGTCGGCATGGACGTGGTCATGGTCGGGCCGATGCCGACCCCCGCGGTGGCGATGCTCACCCAGTCGATGCGCGCGGATATCGGCGTGATGATCTCCGCCAGCCATAACCCGTACGCCGATAACGGCATCAAGCTGTTCGGCCCCGACGGCTACAAGCTGTCCGACGAAGCCGAGGCCGCGATCGAGGCACTGATCGACGGCGATATCCCGCTCGTCCCGTCGAGCCAGATCGGTCGCGCCCGCCGGATCGACGACGCGCAGGGCCGCTACATCCACTTCGCCAAGTCGACCTTCCCCGAAAATTTGCGGCTCGACGGCATGCGCGTGGTGCTCGATTGCGCGAACGGTGCCGCCTACAAGGTCGCACCGTCGGCGCTCTGGGAACTCGGCGCTGACGTCGTTGCGATCGGCGTGACGCCCAACGGCACCAACATCAACGACGGCGTCGGCTCGACCGCACCGCAGACGCTTGCCGAGACCGTGGTCGCCAGCGGCGCGGACATCGGCATTGCGCTCGACGGCGATGCGGACCGGCTGATCGTGGTCGACGAGACCGGCACGATCGTCGATGGCGACCAGTTGATGGCGACGATCGCCGCCAGCTGGGCACGGCAGGGACGGCTCGCGGGCGGCGGCCTCGTCGCGACGGTGATGTCCAACCTCGGCCTCGAACGCCATCTCGCGGCGCAAGGCCTCGGCCTCGTCCGCACCAAGGTCGGCGACCGCCACGTGCTCGAGAAGATGCGCTCGAGCGGCTACAATGTGGGTGGCGAACAGTCGGGCCACATCATCCTGTCGGACTACGCGACCACCGGCGACGGCCTCGTCGCGGCATTGCAGATCCTCGCGGAGGTGAAGCGCTCGGGCGCCCCCGCGGGCGAAGTGCTCCACCGCTTCGAGCCCCTGCCGCAGTTGCTCAAGAACGTCCGCTTCGCTGGCGGCAAGCCGCTCGACCATGAGTCGGTGAAAGCGGTGATCGCGCAGGCCGAAGCCGAACTCGCCGGCAAGGGACGCCTCGTGATCCGCCCGTCGGGCACCGAACCTGTGATCCGCGTGATGGCCGAGGGCGATGACCTCGGCCAGGTCGAGCGCGTCGTCGATCGTATCTGCGACGCGGTGCGGAAGGCTGCCGCCTGATGCTCGAGATGCGCCCCAGTTGCGAACGCTGCACCGCCGATCTCCCCGCCGACGCGCCGGGCGCGTTCATCTGCTCGTTCGAGTGCACGTTCTGCGCGGAATGTGCCGACGCGCTCGACGAACGCTGTCCTAACTGCGGCGGCGAATTGCTCGACCGCCCGACAAGGCTTGGCGAAGCGCTACCGCAAAAGCCGGCGGCGGGCAGGCGGCACTAGGGGGTTTATCAAGCGCTACCCAGTCACCCCAGTCATCTTCTCCTCCACCCCGGCGAAGGCCGGGGCCCAAATGGGGGACGGTACTAACCAGGGGCACCGCTCCGTTACTTCGGCCTTCCCAATTGGGCCCCGGCCTCCGCCGGGGTGGGGGCTCGGGTTGGATGATCTTCCCTGTCCTACACTAGCGCGATCATGGCATACCGCAAATCATGACCAGCACCCTCGCCACACCCCAGATCCAACCGAAGGACACAACCGTAACAGAGCCGCGCGAGCGTCTACACTTTCTATACTTCACTTTTCCCGACGACCTCCGATGACCGCCAGAATCCTCATAATAGCCGGCTCGGACTCGGGCGGCGGCGCGGGCATCCAGGCGGATATCAAGACCGTCACGATGCTCGGTGGCCACGCAATGACCGCCGTCACCGCGATCACCGCGCAGAACACGCTCGGCGTGCAGGCGGTCCACCACATCCCGACCGACATGGTCCTCGCGCAGATCGAATCCGTCGTCTCGGACATCGGCGTAGACGCAGTAAAGATCGGCATGATCGGTTCGGCAGAAACTGCCAACGCGGTCGCGGATCTTCTCACTAGCTTGTTCTCCCGCGAAGGCGGGAGCCCAGACTGGACTCCCGCCTTCGCGGGAGAACAAGGAGGGGAAAGGCAACATTACCCAGCACGCATCCCCATAATCTTCGACCCGGTAATGATCGCCACCAGCGGCTCCGTCCTCGCTGACGCCGCCACGATCGCAGCGTTCGCCCGCCTCATGCGGATCGCGACGCTCGTCACCCCCAACCTCCCCGAACTCGCAGCTCTCGGCGGCGAGACCGCAATCCGTCCCCTAGGCCCAGCCGTTCTCGTAAAAGGCGGCCACGCCGAAGGCCCCCACATCACCGACCGCCTCGTCACCGACGCGGGTGAAACCCTTTGGACCAACCCCCGCATCGATACCCGTCACGCGCACGGCACCGGCTGCACGCTCGCCAGCGGCATCGCCACCGGCCTCGCCCAGGGCCTGCCGCTCGACGCCGCAATCGCGCGCGCCATCGCGTTCGTCCGTGCCGCGCTTGCCAGCGCACCGGGGCTCGGCGCAGGGCACGGCCCGATGGGGCACGCACTCGGCACCAGCCCGTTCGACCAGTTGAAAGACACCTGATGCCCGGCATGAAACACGAAAAGCTCTGCGTCGGCCCCGTCGCCGGCGTTGATGAGGCAGGGCGGGGGCCTCTTGCTGGGCCCGTAGTGGCCGCCGCGGTGATCCTCCCATCAAAAGGTGTCCCTCGCGGTATCGACGATTCGAAGAAGCTCTCTGCCTCCGAGCGCGAACGGCTCTGCGCCCGCCTCAAAGGCTGCGCGATCGTCGGCA
>Ga0308169_10004381_pt1 | contig 13260 bp, 11 predicted proteins | sample PhyBR1_2_FD_202139 | JGI IMG/M metagenome (GOLD analysis project Ga0308169, IMG submission 202139) | Phyllosphere microbial communities from UC Gill Tract Community Farm, Albany, California, United States - DLSLSB.R1 | ecosystem: Host-associated > Plants > Phyllosphere > Unclassified | place...
CCACCAACCCCACGCTCACCGAGAACGGCTGGACCACCTTCTTCCGGGGCCTCGGCAATGACGCCGTCCAGGGCCCGGCGGCGGCCAAGTTCCTCACCGGCAAGCTGGGCGCCAAGAAGGTCTACCTGGTCCAGGACGACTCCGACTACGGCATCGGCCTGGGCACCTCCACCTCCGCCGGACTGGGCAGTGCACTGGCCGGAACGGAAAAGGTGACCACCGGGCAGAAGGACTTCTCGGCAGTCATCTCCAAGATCATGAACGCCAAGGCTGATGCCGTCTTCTACGCCGGCTACTACGCCGAGGGCGCACCGTTCGACCAGCAGCTGGTTGGCAAGGGCTTCACCGGAACCTTCGTGGCACCGGATGGCGTGAAGGATGACCAGTTCATCAAGCAGGCAGGCGACGCTTCCAACAACGCCTACTTCACCTGCCCCTGCATCCCCGGTGAGCTCATCACCGACTTCGCCACGGCCTACAAGGACGTCTCCAAGGGCGCAGAACCCGGAACGTACTCGATCGAAGGCTACGACGCCGCTACTGTCCTCCTGTCCGGCATTGACGCAGGCAAGCAAAGCCGCGCGGACCTGCTGGCCTGGGTCAAGGCCTACGACAAGGACGGCCTGAGCAAGCACTACAAGTGGGACGCCAAGGGTGAACTCCAGGCCCCGACCGTCTACGGCTACAAGGTGGAGAACGGCAAGATCGTCCCCGTCGGCCCCATCGGGGAGTAGCAGTCCAGCAGGAATCGGCTGTGGGGGCCAGCAGATGCGGCCCCCACAGCCTTTTCTTCGCTTGGCAGCATCCCACGACCAACCCAGGTCACTAGACACAAGTCCCACGGCCGGGCCCACAAGGCCGCGTGCAACTGGATCAGGACGTTCCCATGCTTTCCACTCTTGTCCCACTACTCCCGACGGAAAACGACTGGATCACCTTCGACATACCGTCCCTGGCCGAGAACTTCTGGAGTGCCACCTTTGACGGCCTCACCTTCGGAGCCATCTACGCGCTCGTAGCGCTGGGTTACACCCTGGTCTACGGCGTCCTCAACCTGATCAACTTCGCCCACTCGGAAGTGTTCATCGTTGGCTGCTACGCAGTCTTCTTCACGCTCAGCACCCTGGGATTCGGTCCTTCCGTACCCCGGCTCGATATCTGGGCCATCATCCTCAACCTGCTCCTCGCGCTGGTATTGGCCATGGTTGCCTCCGCGGTCACGGCCTTCCTGCTGGAACGCATCGCCTATAAACCGCTCCGCAAGCGGAACGCCCCGCGCCTGGTCTTCCTGATCACTGCCATCGGTGCTTCCTTCACCATCCAGTACCTGATCTACCTGTGGCGCGGTCCCAGCCCTGAGCTTGCATTGACCATGTTCCGTCCCACGCCGATCTTCGATGTGTTCGGCACCATCATCGACTCCCAGCAGTTGGTCATCATCATTGCCGCGGTGATCATGATGGTGGGGATCGACAGGTTCATCAGCAAGTCGCGCACCGGCCGCGGCATCCGCGCGGTGGCACAGGATCCGGACACCGCCACATTGATGGGCGTCAACAAAGAGCGCATCATTATTACCACCTTCGTCATCGGAGGCCTGCTCGCAGGAGCCGCCGCCTTGTTCTACGTCATGAAGATCCCGTCCGGTGTCCAGTACAGCGGTGGGTTCGTCCTTGGCATCAAGGCGTTCGCGGCCGCGGTGCTCGGCGGCATCGGCAACGTCCGCGGTGCCCTGCTGGGCGGCCTGCTGCTCGGCCTGATCGGCAACTACGGCCAGATCCTGCTGGGCAACTCGCAGTGGACCGACGTCGTGGCGTTCGTGGTGCTGGTGCTCGTGCTGCTGCTGCGGCCCGAAGGCATCCTGGGCACCTCCCTTGGAAGGAGCAAAGCATGAGTATGACGGATGGCCCCACGCCGCTGCCGACGGCTGCGGCCGAACAGGCTGCGGAGGACCGCGAAGCCTCGTCGAAATCCCCGGGCAGAAGCTCCCTCCGGCAGCAGGGCAAACGCAAGCCCGGCTACTTCTCCGACCGGTGGCAGGCCCTCTCCCGCCAACAGCAGTGGGCATTCCTGGTGGTCGTGGTGGTCCTGGCCTACATGCTCCCGCTGATCAACCCGCCGATCATCACCACCGAACCAGGCAACAACTTCGCCCTGGCCTGCTTCGACATGGCGCGCTTTGCGTTGATCGCTGTTGGACTGAACATCGTGGTGGGGTATGCCGGCCTGCTGGACCTGGGATACGTCGCCTTCTTCGCGGTGGGTTCGTACGTTGCCGCCATGCTGACCAGCCCGGATTCTCCCTACCTGCACATCCCGTATTTGTGGACGCTTCCTGTGGCCATGGCGGTCACCATGTTCTTCGGCGTCATGCTGGGCGTGCCCACCCTCCGGCTCAGGGGCGACTATCTGGCCATCGTGACGCTCGGTTTCGGCGAGATCATCCGCATCCTGGCCACGATCATCCCGGCCATGAAGGGCCAGGTGGGCTTCCAGAACGTCGGCCACCCGCCGGGTGACGGGGCGGACGGCATGCCCATCTTCTCCAACTCAAACGGGGTGCCTTGGTACTGGCTGACCCTGACCATCATCATCATCGTCACCCTGTTGGTGGGCAACCTGGAGCGCAGCCGTGTGGGCCGCGCCTGGATCGCCATCCGTGAGGATGAGGATGCCGCCGAAATCATGGGTGTTCCCACCTTCAAATACAAAGTGTGGGCCTTCGCCATCGGTGCTGCCGTCGGCGGTCTTTCCGGTGCCCTGTTTGCCGGCCAGGTAGGGTTCGTCAACAACCAGAAGTTCGATGTCACCACGTCCATCCTGTTCCTCGCCGCCGTCGTCCTCGGCGGTGCGGGCAACAAGGTGGGCGCCATCCTTGGCGGTGCCCTGGTCAGCTACATCCCGCTCCGGTTCACCGCGATCGCCGAGTACAAATACCTGATCTTCGGCATCGCGCTGGTGCTGATCATGATCTTCCGCTCGCAAGGTCTGCTCCCGGCCCGGCAGCGCCTGCTTGCCTACGGCCGGACGGCTCTGAACAAGATCACCAGCCGTGACGCCACCGAAACCAAAGACATGGACAAACCATCGGCCGGACCGGACGCCCGCGCGGCCGGCCAGAGAGGAGCGGAGGCATGAGCTCCGAGGAAAGGCACAGTGGCTCCAGCAGCGTGGAGGAGCAGCCGGCACGGGATGACACGGTCCAGGAAACGCCTGCGGCCCCTGTCGCGCCGGAACTGGACATGGAAGCCCTGGCCGAGGCAGGGGTTGACCAGGAACTGGCGGAGAAAGTGGCGCCCGACCGCGACATCGCGGTCAAGGTGGGCGACAACATCGTCGAGGTGCAGAACCTGACCATCAAGTTCGGCGGCCTCGTGGCGCTGGACAACATCAGCTTCAACATCAAGCGGGGCGAGATCCTGGGGCTCATCGGGCCCAACGGTGCCGGCAAGACCACCTGCTTCAACGCCATGACCGGCGTCTACAAGCCCACCAGCGGGAAAGTGGTGCTGGAAGGCCAAGTCCTGAACGGCATCAAGCAGCACAAGATCACCCGCCTGGGCCTGTCCCGCACCTTCCAGAACATCCGCCTGTTCGGCGAAATGACCGCCCTTGAGAACGTGGTGGTGGGCCTGGATGCGCGTCACCGCACCAGTGTTGGCGGCGCGCTTCTGCGCCTGCCCACCCACACCAAGGAGGAAAAGTCGGCCATCGAGCGCGGCATGGCACTGCTGGACTTTGTTGGCATCAGCAGCCACGCCCATGTGCTGTCCCGGCAACTGCCGTACGGCTACCAGCGCCGCCTTGAGATCGCACGCGCACTTGCCACCGACCCGAAGGTGCTCTGCCTTGACGAACCCGCCGCCGGCTTCAACCCCGCGGAGAAAGAGGAACTGATGGCGCTCATCCGCACCATCAGGGACGAGGGCTACACCGTGCTGCTGATTGAGCACGACATGAAGCTCGTGATGGGCGTGACAGACCGGATTGTGGTGCTGGAGTTTGGCAAAAAGATTGCGGACGGACTGCCTCGCGAAATCCGCGAGGACCCGCGCGTCATTGCCGCCTACCTAGGAGAACCTGAAGATGACGTTGCTTGAGCTTGAGGGCGTATCCGTCCACTACGGCCGGATCCAGGCCCTGCGCGACATTTCCTTCACGGTGGAAGAAGGCGAAGTGGTGGCGCTGATCGGTGCCAACGGCGCGGGCAAGACCACCACTATGCGGACCATTTCCGGCCTGTTGAACTGCACCGAAGGCAAGATCACCTTTGCCGGCCAGGACATCACCAAGATGAAGGCCCATATCCGGGTGGTCCACGGGATTTCCCAGGCTCCTGAAGGACGCGGCATCTTCCCGGGCATGACGGTGATGGAAAACCTCGATATGGGAACCTTCGGGCGGAAGGACAGAAGCGGCGTGGCCAAGGACCTGGACCGCGTGTTCGACCTGTTTCCGCGCCTAAAGGAGCGGGAAAAGCAGTTCGGTGGCACCATGTCCGGCGGCGAGCAGCAGATGCTGGCCATCGGGCGGGCCCTCATGTCCAACCCGAAGCTCCTGCTGCTGGACGAGCCGTCCATGGGCCTGGCGCCGCAGTTCATCCGCCAGATCTTCAAGATCATCAAGGAAATCAACAACCAGGGCACCACGGTGCTGATGGTGGAGCAGAACGCCAACCAGGCGCTGGCCGGGGCGCACCGCGCCTTTGTGCTGGAGACAGGGGAGATCACCCGCAGCGGCACCGGCAAGGAACTGTTGGAGGATCCCTCCGTCAAGGAGGCCTACCTGGGCGTGGGGTAGTCCGCGGGTGGGGCCGGCTGCCTGCCGGATGCAACGGTCACGGTTCGGTTGCAACCGGCCCCCTCGGGAACTTTCCCCGCTGCCTCCGCGTGGGAATTGGTAGCGTAACCAAACACTCATCACCCAAACCCACATGGAGGAACACCGCAATGGCACTTGGCGGCAACCCGATCTTCAACGGAAAGAATTTCCGTGGAGCCACCCAGGCACCGCCTGTCCCGCAGGCTCCTTATGGCGCTCCCTACGGCCAGCAGCCGTACGGCCAGGCCCCTTACGGCCAGCAGCCGTACGGCCAGGCACCCTACGGCCGGCAGGGCTGGGGCACGCAGCCGCAGAGCATGACCGACGAACAGCTGCGGCAGATGTACAGCCAGCCGTCGGCCGGCCCCGCGGACACCGGCCGGATGACGTTCGACGACGTCATCATGAAGACCGCCGCATGCCTCGCCGCGGTGATCGCCGGCGCAGCAGTCACCCTGGTGGTGGCGCAGGGCCTGGCCTCCCTGCTGATGATCGTCGGTGCACTGGGCGGCTTCGTCCTGGCCCTGGTCAACACCTTCAAGAAGCAGCCGTCGCCGGCACTGATCCTGGCCTACGCGGCACTGGAAGGCCTCTTCCTCGGCGGCCTGACCCGGATCCTGGATGGCATGTTCCCCGGCGTCGGGCTCCAGGCCGTGATCGGCACGCTCTCGGTGTTCGCCGTCACCCTGGTTCTCTTCAAGAGCGGCAAGGTCCGGGCCACCCCGAAGGCCATGCGGTTCTTCATGATTGCCCTCATCGGCTACGCCGTGTTCGCGCTTATCAACATGGTCATGATGTGGACAGGCGCCGTGCAGAGCCCGTTTGGCCTGCGCACCTCCGTCGAGATCTTCGGCATCCCGCTGGGCGTCTTCATCGGCCTGCTGGCCATCGGCCTCGCCGCCTTCTCGCTGATCATGGACTTCACCAGCATCGAGGCCGGCGTCCGCAGCGGCGCCCCGCAGCGCTTCTCCTGGACGGCGGCCTTCGGCCTCACGGTCACGCTGGTCTGGCTGTACGTGGAGATTATCCGCCTGCTGGCCATCCTGCGCGGCGACGACTAGGCACCCCGGCGACTTCCGCCGTCGTACCTTAAATGACAGTGGGCCCCACCGAACCGGTGGGGCCCACTGGCATTAAAGCGAAGCCTGCCTAGGCCACCCGCATGGCCCCGGCTGCAGGGGAGACCGTGAAGATGTCCGGGGCCGCAAAGCCGGCGTCGGCGAAAGCCTTCACGACGGCGTCACGCACCTTTTGTTCGGCATCCACCGGGGTCAGGGCAATGGCTGCCCCGCCGAACCCGCCGCCGGTCATGCGGGCGCCGATGGCCCCGTGGTCCCGGGAGGTGTCCACGGCCAGGTCCAGCTCCGGGCATGAAATCTCGAAATCGTCCCGCATCGATGCGTGGCTGGCATCCAGCAGCGGTCCGATGGCGCTGGGGCCGGGGCCGCCCAAAAGTTCCACAGCCTGGAGCACCCGGTCGTTCTCGGTGACCACGTGCCGCACCCGCCGGAAGGTGACTTCGTCCAGCAGGCCGCTGGCCTCCTCAAGGTCGGCCACCTCAACGTCCCGCAGGGCTTTGACGCCCAGCACTTCGGCACCAAGTTCACAGGAGGCCCGCCGTGAGGCGTACCCTCCGTCCGCATGTGAGTGCGACACCTTGGTGTCGATCACCAGGAGCACCAGCCCTGCGGGTTCGGTCTCGAAGGGCACCAGGGTGGCAGTCTGGTCCCGGCAGTCCAGGAAGACCGCATGGCCCTGTGAACCGCGCAGCGACGCGGACTGGTCCATGATTCCCGTGGGTGCGCCGACGAAGTCGTTTTCCGCCCGCTGCGTTGCGAGGACCATGTCCTCGGCCGCCAGTCCGGCTCCGGTGAGGTCGTTGAGGGCGGTAATGACTGCGCATTCGATGGCGTGCGATGACGAAAGCCCGGCGCCCAGCGGCACGTCGGAGTCCAGGAGCAGATCCAGGCCGGGGACGTCGATGCCCCGCTCCCGGAGGGCCCACATGACGCCGAGGGGGTACTTGGTCCAGCCTTTGGCTGTTCCGGGCTGCAGCGCGTTGAGCGTGGTGCTGACGACGCCCTGGTCGCCGTACGTGGACAGCAACCGGACTGTAGGGTCCTGCCGGACGGCGACGGCCACCCGGGCCGTCCGGTCGATGGCAAAAGGCAGGACGAAGCCCTCGTTGTAGTCGGTGTGTTCGCCGATGAGGTTCACCCGCCCGGGTGCCTGCCATACGCCGTCAGGCGCCCTGCCGAACTCCTGTTCAAATCGCGCGCCCAGGTCCGTATGGCCGGCGGACGCCGTCCTGCCATGGTCCTGGTTTTGGGTACTCATGCGGAGGCTCCTTCCGGGGCCGCCATGGCGGCATGGGGTTTGGACGACGGCGGGACGGCGACATTGCGCAGCCGTTCAGCCACATTTTCAGGGGTCGTGTCATTGATGAAGGCTCCCATCGCTGCTTCCGACCCCGCCAGGAACTTCAGCTTATCGGCGGCCCTGCGCGGGGAAGTCAGCTGGAGGTGGAGGTAGCCGGCCGGCCGGAGGACGTCATCAAGCGGCGCCTGGTGCCAGGCGGAGATGTAGGGCGTGGGCGTGGGATACAGGGCGTCCACGCGCTTCAGCAGGTCAAGGTAAACCTCAGCAAGTTCGTCTTTTTCCTCTCCTTCCAGCGCGGCCAGGTCCGCTACCTGGCGGTGCGGCACCAGATGGATCTCCAGGGGCCAACGGGCTGCGAACGGCACGTAGGCGCTGAAGTGCGTGCTTTCAAGCACCATCCTGGTGCCGTCTTCCCGCTCGGCACGGAGCAGCGAACCGGTGAGGGTGTCCCGGCCGTCCTTTGCGTCGTAGTACTTCCTGGCGGCGGCACCCAGGACTCCTGCACGGGGGGTGACATAGGGGTAGGCGTAAATCTGGCCATGGGGGTGGTGGAGCGTGACGCCGATGTCCGCGCCGCGGTTTTCGAAGGGGAAGACCTGCCTGACGCCGGGCAGGGCGCTCAGCGCAGCCGTACGCTGCGACCACGCTTCGACCACGGTGCGGGACCGCTCCTGGCTGAGTCCGCTGAAGGATCCTGTGTGTTCAGGGGTGAAGGAGACCACTTCGCAGCGGCCGTAAGCCGGGCCTTTCGTTCCCCATCCTGCATCCTGCGGCACCGGGCCCAGGGCCGGGCCGAGGGATGGGAACCGGTTCTCGAAGACCACGACGTCATAATCGGCGGCAGGAATTTCGGTTGCGTTGGCCGGAGTGGTGGGACAAATGGGGCACTGATCTGCCGGCGGCAGGTGGGTCCGGGCCTGGCGGTGGGCGGCGATGGCCACCCATTCGTCCGTCAAGGCATCGAAGCGGACCTCGCCCGGTTCCCCGCGCGGGGGCAGGCCGCGGTGGTCGATGGCGAGGTGGTCGCCGCGCGAGGCGGTGGAGCCGGCGTCGTCGAAGTAGATCAGCTCTCTGCCGTCGGAGAGCCTGGTGCTGGTAATCCCTGTCATACACAAAGTGTGACACAAGCGATCACAACTGAATAGTTAAGAACAAAAAGTAACAGTGGCGCCGCATGGAGGACCGGCGCGGCCCGTTGTACCGTAATGCCCATGACAGCCTCATCCGAACAGGAAATTACCGCACCTGCCGCCGCCCGCTCCTGCGCCACGGGCAGGCAATACGAGCTGCGACGCGGCGACGCGGTGGCCGTGGTCACCGAACTCGCCGCCGGGCTTCGCTCCTTCAGCCGGGGCGGGGTACTGCTGACCGAGACCTACGGTGATGATGAAATTTCTCCCGGCGGTGCCGGGATCACACTGGCACCCTGGGCCAACAGGGTGGAGGACGGGCGGTGGTTCCTCGACGGCAGGAAACAACAACTGGATATCACCGAGGTGTCGCGCAATAACGCCAGCCACGGCCTGCTTCGCAATACCGGCTACGCCCTGGTGGGGGAGTCGCAGCACGGCGTGGCACTGGAAGCGGCCGTCTTTCCGCAGCACGGCTACCCCTTCCTGGTGCGGCACCGTGTGGAGTACCGGCTGTCGGCGGACCTGGGACTGCACGTCCGGCAAAGCCTCATGAACGATTCGGCTGCGGCTGCCCCCTTTGTCCTGGGCGCCCACCCCTACCTGCGCGTCGGGGATGCCCCGGTGGAGGATCTGCAGCTGACCGTTGCCGCGGACACCAGGCTGGTGACCGATGAACGCCTGATTCCCCGCAGTTCAGCCCCCGTCGAGGGGGACGTTGACTTCCGGTCCGGCCGGTCCGTTGCGGACATTGCCGTCGACGTAGCACTGACGGACCTGCACTATGAGGATGGCAAAGCCCGGCATACCCTGGCCGCAGCCGACGGCAGCGCAGTGTCGCTCTGGCAGGATGAAGCCTGCCGCTACGTCCATGTCTATGTGAGCACGGTGTACCCGGGCCGAACCCGTGCGGTTGCCGTGGAGCCGATGACCGGACCGGCGAATGCCTTCAACTCCGGCGACGGCCTTCGGTGGCTGCCCCCGGGCGGGTCTTTCAGCATGGACTGGGGCATCGACTACACGCCGGGCCAGGCGGGGCGGTAGTTTGCCCGGCCGGTAGTTTGCCCCGCCTGTAGTTTGCTTTGGACCGCGGCTGGGGAAGTATGGGGATATGACGCCAAAAGAGGACGACGTTACCCTTACCCATCCAATGCCGGCGCAGCCAGGTCCCGCACCGGCCTCCGCCACGGCTGCGCCCCTCCGTGTCCTGGCTGACCGCGAACTGGACAGGGACATCCCCTACGGCATCCGCATCGCGGCTTCCTGGTCGTGGCGCCTGGGCCTGATCCTCCTGATGGCGGGGACGCTGGTGTGGTTGCTCAGCCACATCACCCTCCTGATCATCCCGATCATGGTGGCTGCCCTTCTCGCCGGACTCCTCAGCCCCGTCACAGCGTGGCTGAAGCGGCGCGGCCTGCCCGCCGGGCTTGCCGTCGCCGTTACAGTCCTTGGCTTCATTGGCGTCATCGTCGGTGCCCTGGCCTTGGTGGGCCGGCAGCTCGCGTCTGGTTTCAGTGAGCTCTACTCCCAGGCGCTGGAAGGCGTACGGCAGGTCCAGGACTGGCTCTCTGCAGGACCGCTGCACCTTACCGCCGCCCAGATCGACCAGTACGTGAAGGAAGCCACGGACGCACTGCAGAACAACAGCAGCAGCATCGTCAGCGGTGCGCTGTCCTTCGGCAGCACCGCCGGACACTTCGCAGCCGGCATGCTCCTGTCGCTGTTCATCCTCATCTTCTTCCTCCTGGAAGGTGACCGGATCTGGGCCTTCCTGGTCCGGATGCTTCCCCGGAAAGCCCGCGCCGCAACCTTCGGGGCAGGCCGCAAGGGCTGGGCGTCCATGGTCAGCTACGCGCGTATCCAGATGTTCGTCGCGGCCGTCGACGCCCTCGGTATCGGCGTGGGTGCCGCCATCCTCGGGGTCCCGCTGGCGCTTCCTTTGGCCGTGCTGGTGTTCCTCGGTTCGTTTATCCCGGTGGTGGGCGCCCTGGTCACCGGCGTCGTCGCAGTCCTGCTTGCCCTGGTGGCCAACGGACCCGTCAACGCCCTGATCATGCTGGCGATCGTCCTGCTCGTGCAGCAGCTTGAGGGCCACATCCTCCAGCCCCTGGTCATGGGCAAGGCGGTGTCGCTCCACCCCGTGGCGGTGATCCTCAGCGTCGCGGCCGGTTCCTACCTGGCCGGCATCCCCGGGGCGCTGTTCTCCGTACCGATCCTGGCCGTAGCAAACTCGGCCGTTCGCTACATTGCCGCCAGAACGTGGGAACATGAACAGGTGCCGGTTATTGCCGGGAAGCCCATCACAGCCGGAGCAGGCGGGGACAACACCATCCAGGACGTCGAACCGCCCTCTGCATCCGACGCCGGAAGGGACGCGGCGGCTGCCGGCACTGCAGCCGATCACCGTGATGCCCGCACCTCCTCAACGGAGGGCGCCGGGGCAGAACCCAGAGGAGAGTAGTTCGTGAAAATCCTTGAAACCCTTCCCGTCACACTGGACGATGTCCTTGAGGCGCAGAAGCTGCTGGACGGGATTATTGCGCGCACTCCTGTCGAGTCATCCCGGGCGCTGGGAGGAATGGTAGGCGGCGACGTCTACTTCAAATGCGAAAACCTGCAGCGTGCCGGCTCGTTCAAGGTCCGCGGTGCCTACGTCCGGATGGCGCGCCTCTCTCCGGACGAAAAAAAGCGGGGTGTAGTGGCGGCCTCCGCCGGCAACCACGCCCAGGGTGTTGCCGTTGCAGCCAAGAGCCTCGGCATCAAGGCCCGGATTTACATGCCGCTGGGCGTTGCGCTGCCCAAGCTCGCCGCCACGCGGAGCCACGGGGCTGAGGTGGTCCTGCACGGGCACAACGTAGACGAGGCACTTGCTGAAGCCCAGCGGTACAGCGACGAAACCGGCATGGTCTTTGTCCATCCCTTCGACAACGTGGACGTGGTGGCGGGCCAGGGCACTGTGGGCCTGGAAATCCTGGAGCAGGTCCCCAACGTCGACACCGTCCTCATGGGCGTGGGCGGGGGCGGCCTCCTGGCAGGAGTCGCCGTCGCCATCAAAGCCCGCGCCCGGGAGCTCGGCCGGGACATCCGGATCATCGGCGTGCAGGCGGAGAACGCTGCCGCCTACCCGCCCTCGCTCGCCGCGGACGCCCTCGTGCCGCTCAAGAAGGTGTCCACCATGGCGGACGGCATCGCCGTGGGACGCCCGGGGCAGCTGCCCTTCAGCATCATCCGCGAACTGGTGGACGACGTCGTCACAGTCAGCGAAGACTCCCTGGCCCGCGCCCTGATCTTCCTGCTGGAACGGGCCAAGATGGTGGTGGAACCCGCGGGCGCCGTGGGGATCGCGGCCCTCATGGACGGCAAGATCGAGAACCCAGGCACCACTGTCGCCGTGCTTTCCGGCGGCAACATCGATCCCATGCTGATGCTCAAGGTCATCCAGCGCGGCCTCTCCGCTGCAGGCCGCTACATGACGGTCCGCATGATGCTTGACGACCGCCCCGGCTCGCTGGCGACCATCGCCCGCATCATCGCCGAAAACGATGCCAACGTCACCGGCCTTGACCACACCCGTGTGGGTGGCTCCATCAGCATGGGCGACGTCAGCATCACGGTGAACCTGGAAACCAAGGGCCACCAGCACGGGGAGCAGGTCCTCAGCGCACTCCGTGCCGAAGGCTTCCAGCCGATCGTTGTGCATTAGGAGCGGCCATGGCGGGACTGGGTGACGGACTGGCGGGCAGCGGAGGCAGCCCCGGGCGGCAGACCATCGCGTCCCGCGCCAAGGGCGGCCTGGTGGTGCTGGGCGGCTTTGTGGCGCTGCTGTTCGCCATCGAAGTGGTGAACACACTGATGATGGGCGCCCTCACCCGGACCTTTGGCCTGCGGCCCAGGAGCCCCGACGGACTCTTGGACATCTTCACGTTTCCGCTCCTTCACGCCAACCTGAACCACCTGCTCTCCAACAGCCTCCCCTTGGTCATCTTCGGCTTCCTGGTGTTCCTCTCCGGGCTGCGCGTCTTCCTCACCGCCTTGGCCTTCAGCTGGCTCGGCAGCGGCCTCACGGTCTGGCTTATCGGGAACGGTGTGACGGTTGGCGCTTCAGGCCTGGTCTTCGGGCTTTTCGCGTTCCTGCTGGTCCGCGGGTTCTTCAACCGCAGCTGGCGGCAGATCCTGCTGGCCGTGGTCCTCTTCATGGGCTACGGAAGCATCCTGCTGGGCGCCCTGCCGTTCGTGGCCGGATATGTAAGCTGGCAGGCACACCTGGGCGGTGCCGCCGGAGGGGTGGTGGCGGCCCTGCTGCTTCGCCCCCGCACTCCTACCAGCCTGCGGGAGTTATGAGCGCCGGTTCCTGCCCCGGTTTCCCAGGCGCTTAAACAGAGCGGCGGCCGTCCCCGGTAGGGGCGGCCGCCGCTCTTTCAGCTGCAGTGGCTTCCTGCGCTGCGCCAGGCAGGGGCAGATGCTTAGCCGGCGTACGGCTTGGCGGAGAGGATCTCCACCTTGATGTCCTTGCCGTTCGGGGCGACGTAGCTGAGGGTTTCGCCTTCCTTGTGGCCGAGGATGGCGGCACCAAGGGGTGATTTTTCGCTGAAGACATCCAAGTCTGAATCGCCGGCGATTTCGCGCGAACCCAGCAGGAAGGTCTCCTCGTCGCCAGCGATCCTGGCGACCACAAGCATGCCGGGTTCCACGATGCCGTCATCGGCCGGCGCTTCACCCACGTGGGCGTCCCGGAGCAGCACCGTCAGCTGGCGGATGCGGGCCTCAATCTTGCCCTGCTCCTCCTTGGCGGCGTGGTAGCCTCCGTTTTCCTTGAGGTCCCCCTCTTGCCGCGCTGCTTCAATCTTCTGGACGATCTCCGCCCGGCCTGCGCCGGAAAGGTGGTCCAGCTCTGCCTTCAGGCGGTCAAAAGCTTCCTGGGTGAGCCAGG
>Ga0308169_10004382_pt1 | contig 13260 bp, 15 predicted proteins | sample PhyBR1_2_FD_202139 | JGI IMG/M metagenome (GOLD analysis project Ga0308169, IMG submission 202139) | Phyllosphere microbial communities from UC Gill Tract Community Farm, Albany, California, United States - DLSLSB.R1 | ecosystem: Host-associated > Plants > Phyllosphere > Unclassified | place...
GCCTGGAAAGTGTGTATACAAGAAATTGTATCGAGAGTTCGAATCTCTCCTTCACCGCCACATTCTGAAAACACAAACCCCTGATTTTCCTAGAGAAAGTCGGGGGTTTGTGGTTTTTGGTGTCTGAAAAATGGCCTCATGGGACCACCATGGGACTGGCGCTCTATTTCGGTGCGTAAAGTAGAGCCAGTAACTGATGCGAGTCGCCATTTCATTTACCACCGGCGACCTACCCAACTGCTGGCAGTTTTCGGCCAGAATACGGCTCAGGTGATAGAGTGGAGTAAGCGGGAATCGACCCTAGGTATGTGTCTATCAAGCAGAGGCGATACAGCTATCCATTAATTGACGTCTATTTGTGGGGGCATCGATGAGCGAAGCACCGCGCGCAAACACAAAACTCCCTCGGCACGCTGCAGGAAAAATGGAGCTTCAAGGTGGAACTGGGCCAATCACAAAAATGTGCCCCTGCGGTTCGTTCTTAGAGATTTACAAGCAAGACAAAACCTTTCGAGTTCAGACGCCTGAATCAATTGATCCAGATAACACTAATCCAGATGCACCCTGGGTGGTGTCCCCAGTGGCCGATGTGGGATCAAGCAACCCCATAGTTGCTCGCGTGCTTCTGCAAAGCCGGGAAATGCTTGACCTCGCAATGTTCGAAGGAGATATCGATAAAGTAGCGGTTTTATCGCATCTACACAGCTGCAAGGAAATGCTGCTTGCTTGTGAAAGAGTGTCTACCAGAGTTGCTTCCCGCATTGATGAAATCATCATCAACATTACTGCGCATGGCGTAGCCAAAGATAATCACGGTCGTGGCCTAAACCCTTTTCCTCAGGTTCACGACTTAGAGTTGGATTGCGGGACATTTTTAGTTCAAGTGAATAGAGCGATCAAGCTAATCTGCGAACTACCATCGATGTTTATTCAGCTTAACAAAATAGATACTAATTTTGATCACCTCGCCGAACGGCTGTCGGATGCGCTAGGGGAGACATCTTCGATTTCTACATTTGTGCGAGGTAACGCGGAGAGTGTGCGCTCTTTGATCGAGCTACGTAACTTTCACGAGCACCCGAAGCAAATAAGAACCGTAATTGAGAATTTTCTTGTGCTGCCGGACGGACAGATACAAACACCTACTTGGTATTTAAAAGGGCAGGAAGTGGTCAAGCCTCGCCCTATCATGGAAGATATGGCCGCGATCGTAGAATTTATCCTTGGTGTTACGGAGTGTATGTTTATTCATCTCTTGATGCATCGGATCTCGAATGAATTTCCCTTTTGCATACAAGAGGTGTCTGAAGAAGAGAGAAATTCGGCAGTACCAATTCGCTATAAGCTTTCCCTTGATGTCACAAGGATGCAGGAAACCAATTGACCTCATTACAGATCAGGGAGTCAGTATTAGTTTCTGCACGAATCGATCTCACCTACTTGTCGATAACGGCTCTGGACGACAGTTGGATTGATCACTGAATGCGAATAACGCCGTTTATGTTCAAAAGGCCCCTAAACTTAAACCAGGTGCGGGGGCCTTTTTTTGTGCCCTTGTAAACCAGAATTCCCTATTCGCGGCGTCGAGGAGGATTTCCAGGGGGACGGTTGTGTCGACGTAAAAGGCGGGTGTGGCGCTGTCGTTGCTGATGAGGGCCATGTATTGGTTCATGAGTGACTCCATTGAGACAAAGATAAAAACGACGGAGCTTTCATGGGCCGCAACCAAGAGCTGCGGTCGCACGAAATAACGTTGTTTACATTCCGTCTTGTCATCGAGTCGCCAAACCCGGCCGCTTACATAGCGATCGAGCAACTATAATGTTGACCTTTTAAAAACGGGTGGGTGCTGCTTCCGAGTAATCTTTAGGACATTGTCCGAATCAACCTTCGTTACTATCGCTCATACGCGATGCGTACACACGATCAGCCAGGAACGGGTAATCGTAGGTATGCGCCTGGATTGAAGTAGGCTGTTTCTGAAACTTTAAAATCACCCCCGTAAGCGTCTTACCTGTTCTGTAGCGCCTTCTTATATTCCCGCACCTCACTCACTCGGAGGTGTATGCGCCATGCAGGGACCTTACGCATTTATAAATGAAAGACCACAGTCTTACCCTCTGCTCAAACTCAGCCTTTCTCTCAATCCTTATACTCAAACCAAGTTCGACACCCTCAACCAGCACATCCGTAACACCGTGGTGTTGCCGGGGCAGCTCGTGATCATCGGTGACAGCCGTACGGCGTCTTGTACTGCTGAGGAGGCGCGGTTGATGCGGTCTGCGCAAAACATAAAGCATGACTTGCTGGCGCACTCCGCCACTGATGATTTTTTGATCAAAAACTACGATCAGTTGCAGGCCATCCTGTCCCATGCCTCGCTCGGCGTCGGGAGTGCCAGCAGTGCTTGGAGCAAGCATCTGGCGCAAATCGAACAGACACTCATGGAAATCGAGCAGCTACATAAGGAGTACATGAGGAAGGGCAGCGTGGGCGTGCGGGACGAGTTTTTGATTAAGCGCAGAGCGCTCTTTCTACGATTGGACACACAGCTCTCGGGGATGGCGCACCTTGGCTCGGGTTTGAAAAACGAAGCATCGATAAAAAAGATGCTGGCTATTTCCAGCAAGCGCTACTGGCATCACGGAGAAATTCGTGGGTATGAGGAGAGGGTTAAACGTGTTGCCAGGGCTTCGCAGATGCTGAAGAAGGGAACCTACATTGGTATTGCGCTGGATGTTGGGGCGGCGGCGTTGGAAGTTACAGAGGCGTGCACCACTGGGCGCGAGCAGGAGTGCACACGAGCGCACTATGTGGAAGGGGGCAAGCTTGTGCTGGGCGTGGGTGGTGCATACACAGGTGGTTCAATAGGTGCCACTATCGGTGTAGGAGCTTGTGCGATTGTTTTTGGCATACCGACAGGGGGTGTCGGGGCCTTGGCTTGTGCAGTTGTAGGCGGCGCTGTTGGCGCTTTAGCTTTAGGTTCAGCCGGGAGTGGTTTGGGCGAAGTCGGCGGTACATTTATCTATAAAACCTGGAAAGAATAAATGGCCCTTCTATATATTGGTCTTTTCTCATCAGTCCTAATGCTACTCAGCATCCCGCTAACATTTTTCGTCATGTTCAAAAAACTCGACGCAGCGGAAAGCTACGTGGAACACACCGACTATTTCATCGGGCACAGGAAAGCGCTTCGTTTCGCTCCATTCGAAGGACGGGCCTCGCGCGTCATCGCTATGGCGATCATCATTCTTATTCCGAACGTCCTGCAATGGAGGCGTTTGGTTCGCGTTGAGGACGTTCGAAAAATTCCACCGCATCTGAAGTTCTGGATGGTTTTTCCGACACTGGTTGCGCTCATGTCCATTATCGGTATGGGTGTCAGCTGGCTTTTTTTAGACCCTAATTTGCTATGAGTAACGGCAACGTTCTGTCGCCCATTGCGTCAAGTGCCTCAAGCCTGCACCTACATCCAAGTCCTCAACCCCGAAGTGCCCCCACCTCCACTCGCTTGTAATCCGCCACCTTATACGCATTGGTTGCGTCATCTTCGGGGCCTTGCCAGAGGTGCCCATGTCGATGCTACAGGCGGCGCCCACGGATTCTCTGGTTTGTGCGGCCACCGGCTTTTTCCTCGGTTTGAGCGGTGCTGGTTGTTACTTCTTTTGCTTTATAGCGCTGTAGTGGCAAAGGGCTCATAAACGCTGGTGATGAATTCCAAGACTTGGTAAGGTCGCCGCCTTTCCAACACGCCATTCAGAGGGATCTAAATGCACCCGATACTTCGCAAGACATTCGGCGGGCTTTCTGCCCAGTACTACATTCGCAATTTTCTGTTCGGGCTGATTTTTCCCGTGCTGATTTATACCGCGCTGACGCATTCGAAAACGGGTGTGTTCACACTGGGTGCGCTGTTCTATTGCGTGATCAACAGTGTGCTTTACCCCTACGCGCGCTTCGTATACGAAAGCATCATGGATTACATTTTTGGTAACAACGTGTTCTTCGTGAATGCGATTCTGATGCTGACGGTCAAGGTGTTTACCATGGCGATCTGCTGGAGCATGGCTATTTTCATTGCGCCTGTCGGGCTGGCTTATCTGTACTTCCACCACAGCCGTGCAGCGAATCAGGCCTGATTCGACGCTGCGCGGGTCGGTAAGTCTGCCGACTGGCCTGTCTGTGATGGCGGAGTAACCGTCAACCTCGATGTTGACTGGCGATCCGCCACCGCAGCCAAGCCAGCGCCCACCTTTTGACTGCATCGTGTCAGATATGCAGCCACGCCAGGCTGCCCAGCACCACGGCTGCGCCGCCGGCGGTATACGACAGGCGCTTGAGCCATTCCTTGCGCGTCAACAGGGTAATTGCCGCCAACGAGATCGCGATCTGAATCGCGGTCATTGCCTGGGCCCAGCGGTGATGCTGGTGCAGCGCCTGTTCCGACTTTTCATCCCATTGCTTTGAGGTGGCTTCGAGCGTTTCAGCTTGTTTGCGTACGTCTTCCTTCTGGCGCTTGTAGCGTTCGATCTCGTCCTTGTAATGCGCCGCGTCCACACCGGGAATGTGAGTGGCCAGTTCCGCAAGGTTCTGCCGGCTGGATTTGGCCTGGTAGTAGTTCCACTGGTTCGCGGCTTCGGTCTTGATGATGGCGGCGTTGTTTTTGTCCATTGCCGCTTCACTTTCGGTGGAGCCGGCCTGGTAGCTGAGCATGGCGCCGAGCGTTGCCATGAGGGCGGTCATCACGGCGATGCGGCTGGCGAAATTGTCACCTCGCCCGTGGGCATGTTCGGTGGTGTGCTCGAGGTGTTTTTCGTGGGGGCTGGGGACTTCGAAGGCTTCGGACATGGTGGCGTCTGTGAAGGGACTGAGGGAGCCTGATTCTTCACCAGTGAAGCTGTCTCAATCCTGTACGTAACGCTGCAAACCTTCCACCAGGGCGTCGAACATCACGCGGCAGCGCGGGCTGTTGCGCAGGTCTTCGTGCATCGTCACCCAGGTGTCCAGCATGAGTGCAAAGCCTTCCGGCAGGACTCGGCGCAGGCGTGGGTCGCGCTTGGCCAGTTGAACCTGGCAGCCGCCGATGCCGGCGCCGGCGCGGATCAGTGCCAGTTGCGCCAGGTCGCTGTCGCTGCTGCAGGCGAAGGCGCTGCGTTCGAAGCCCTTGATGGCCAGGCTGCGGATAAACGCATTTTCCTGATCGAAGCCGATCAAGGAGTGGCTGGCCAGGTCTTGCATGTGCAGGGGTGTGCCGTGTTGCTGCAGGTAATCATCGCGGGCATGCAGGCCCACTTCGATCAGGCCAATGCGTCGCGCCAGCAGTTGTTCCTGGCTGGGACGGACCATGCGCACGGCGATATCGGCTTCCAGTTGCAGCAGGTCGCTCAGGCGGTTGGTCAGGACCAGTTCAACCTTGAGGTGCGGGTGTGCCTGGCGCAATTGCGTGAGGATCGGCGGCAGCACTTCTACGCCGACCACTTCACTGGCGGATACGCGCACCACGCCGCGCACTTCATCACCTTGGGAAGACGCCGCACGTTCAAGCGCCGCCGCCGTGCGCTCCATGGTTTCGGCATGGGCACGCAGGGTGCGGGCCACGGCCGTGGGCAACAAGCCGTTCGGCGAGCGGGTAAACAGCACCACGCCCAGCGCCGTTTCCAGCGCGGCAATGTGCCGACCGACCGTGGGTTGGGTAATGCCGAGCTGCCGTGCGGCCCCCGACAGCGATCCTTCCCTGAGCACGCCCAGGAACGACCGGTAAAGCTCCCAGCCAATCGTCGATGCCATGCATAAATGTATAGCGACTGCATGGTGTTCGGCAATTTATCTATAGCGAGACTGCACACAAAATGGCCTCATCAACCACTGTGGGACACGGTCATGAAAAAGGTTCTGGTATTGGGTGCCACCGGCGGGATAGGCGGTGAAGTAGCGCGACAGTTGAGTGCTGCAGGCTGGGAAGTGTGTGCGTTGACCCGTGATGTGGACAAAGCCCGCAGCCAGAACGCAGTGTTTACGTGGATTAAAGGTGATGCGCTCAATCGCGACGAGGTACTGGCGGCTGCCCGTGGCTGCGCGGTCATCGTGCATGGGGTCAACCCACCGGGTTATCGCAATTGGGCTGAGCAAGTGCTCCCGATGATCGACAACACCATCGCCGCAGCCATCGTCGAACGCGCCACTGTCGTCTTGCCCGGCACGGTCTATAACTACGGGCCGGATGCATTCCCGGTGTTGCGCGAGGACTCACCCCAGCACCCACAGACCCGCAAAGGCGCAATCCGCGTGCAATTGGAGCAGCGCTTGCTGGACGCTTCCCGTCAGGGGGCTCGGGCCCTGATCGTGCGCGCCGGGGATTTTTTCGGCGCGCGGGTGGCTAACAACTGGTTTGCCCAGGGGCTGGTCAAGCCCGGAAAGCCGGTCAAGGTCGTCAGCTACCCGGGTGCCCCGGGGGTGATGCATCAATGGGCGTATCTGCCAGACGTCGCGCGCACGATGGTCGAGTTGATCGAGCATCGAGCAACCCTGGACGCCTTCGCCTGCTTTCACATGGCCGGGCACGTGGACACGGATGGCACTCAGATGGTCCAAGCGATCCAGCGTGTAATGCTGCGTAGGACAGGGCATCAACCGCGCGTCAATCGTTTCCCGTGGTGGCTGCTGAAAGTGGCGGCACCCTTTGTCGTCACCCTGCGTGAGATGCAAGAGATGCGCTACCTGTGGCAAACCCCCTTGCGCATGGACAACCAGCGCCTGCTGGCGGCCTTGGGCCATGAGCCACACACGCCGCTGGAAGCAGCGGTGGAAGCTACATTGGCCGACCTTGGCTGCCTGCCTGCGTACGCCTGATCAAGCACACATACACCGCGATATTGACCAGCAGCACCAGCGCCCCGAGCGCCAATTGAATCCCGGGGGTCAGCCCCGCCGGGTAGATCAGCGTGAGGATGTAATGCTCGACAAAACCGCCGCCGTAACCGTCTTGCCCGGCGAGGTGGCGAAGCAGGTTTTCCCACTGGGTCAACGGGCAGGGCAGGTGCAGCATTTCCACCGCCACGCCCCAGGCGGCCGCCGGCAAATGCAGCCACATTACCCGGCGCCACTTGAGCGCAAGCAAGCCGCCAAACAGCACGAACAGGATAAAGGTGAGGTGAAACAGCACCAGGCTGTCGGCAGCGATACGCAGGAGCATTGCGGGTACTTCGAAAGGACGGGAAGACAGTCTAAAGGGTTGCTTGCCGGCAAGCGTGGCCGTTATTGTGCTGAATCCTTTTAGTCCTCTCCCAAGGTTCTGTTGCGATGAATGCACCGCGTACCGCAGTCGGTCCAATCAAGGCCGTGATTTTTGATATGGACGGGTTGTTGCTGGATACCGAAGGCATCTACACCGAAGTTACGCAGATCATCGCCGAACGCTACGGTCGCACCTACGATTGGGGCATCAAGCAGCACATTATCGGCCGCGGTGCCCAGGACCTCGCTGACTACGTCGTGAAGGCGCTGGATTTGCCGATCACGCCGGCGCAGTTCCTGGAAATTCGCGAGCCGCTGATGAGCGAGCGCTTCCCCAAGGCATTGGGCATGCCCGGCGCTGAAGCACTGGTGCGGCACTTGAAGGCGCACAATATCCCGATTGCGGTGGGCACCAGTTCGTCGCGTAATTCGTTCGGCCACAAGACCACGCTGCACCGCGAATGGTTTGGCTTGTTCGATACCATCGTCACCGCTGACGACCCGGAAGTCGGCGCCGCCAAACCTGCGCCGGATATCTTCCTCACCGCCGCCCGCCGCCTGGGTGTTGCACCCGAGGACTGCCTGGTGTTCGAAGACTCACCGTTTGGCGTCACCGCCGCGAAAGCCGCCCACATGACCGCCATCGCGGTGCCGGATGAAGCCATGACAGACAGCAAGTACCACCACGCCGACCAGATCATCCGCAAGCTTGCGGACTTTGACCTGGCGGCCTATGGCTTGCCGCCCCGTCCCTGAACCAAACACGGTCAACCCTGTGGGAGCGGGCTTGCCCGCGAAAGCGGTGTATCAGTCGATGTATCCAGTGACCGATACTCAGCCTTCGCGGGCAAGCCCGTTCCCACAGGGTTTTGCAGTGTCTAAAAAGTACTAGGCGCTGAAGCCACCATCGATGGTCAGGCTTGCACCGGTGATGTACCCCGCTTCAGGCCCGGCCAGGTAAGCCACAAAGCTGGCAATCTCTTCCACATGCCCGTAACGCCCCACCGCCATCAACCCGATCAGGGTGTCGGCAAAGTCGCTGTTCGCCGGGTTCATATCGGTATCCACCGGCCCAGGCTGCACGTTGTTGATGGTGATGCCGCGTGGCCCCAGGTCTCGTGCCAGTCCCTTGGTCAACCCCACCAGCGCCGCCTTGCTCATTGCATACGGGCCACCCCCACCAAACGGCATGCGCTCGGCGTTGGTGCTGCCGATATTGATCACGCGTCCGCCATCACCCATGTGCTTGGCGGCTTCCTGGGTCGCGATGAACACGCTGCGTACATTGATTGCCAGGGTCTGGTCAAAGTCTTCCAGCTTGAAGTCTTCCAGCGGCGCAATGGCCAGCACGCCAGCGTTGTTGACCAGGATATCCAGGCGCCCAAAGGCTTCGACGGTGGCGTTGACCGCGTTGCGGATCGCGTCCGCATTGGCGCTGTCGGCATGAATCGCCAGGGCTTTGCCGCCTTCGCTGATCACGCTGTTCTGCAAGGCTTCAGCCTTGGCGGCCGAGCTGACGTAGGTAAAGGCGACGGCTGCGCCCTGTGCCGCGAGGCGCTTGACGATGGCGGCGCCGATGCCGCGAGAACCGCCTTGAATCAAGGCGACTTTGCCGCTGAGGGTGTGGGTGGTCATGTCGATCTCCTAGCTGTTCAAGGCGGAATGCCTTGGTGTTGGGGCCGAGTATCGACCTCGCTAACCGCTACCGGTAGACAGCGATTGCTATAGTCTGTGTAAACCAAAAGTTTAGAGTGGGTCGATATGGAAAGCTTTGGCAGTATCGAATGCTTCGTGCGCAGCGCCGAAGTTGGCAGCTTTGCCGAGGCCGCGCGGCACATGAGCCTGACACCGGCAGCCGTGGGCAAAAGCGTCGCCAAGCTTGAAGCACGCCTGGGTGTGCGCCTGTTCCAGCGCAGCACCCGACGGCTGACCCTGACCGAAGCCGGCAAACTGTTTCTCGAAGAGGTGAGCGGCAGCCTGACCACCATCCAGAATGCCGTGGCTAACCTGGCCAGCGCCGAGGGGCGGCCAGTGGGCACGCTCAAGGTCAGCATGGGCACAGTCTTTGGCAATCGGTATGTGGTGCCATTGCTGGGGGCGTTCATGCGCCGTTTTCCGGATATCAGCCCGGACTGGCATTTCGATAACCGCCAGGTCGACCTGATCGGGCAGGGCTTCGATGCGGCCATCGGTGGAGGCTTCGAACTGCCCCAGGGCGTGGTGGCGCGCAAGTTGACGCCGGCGCATCGGGTGTTGGTCGCGTCTGCGGACTACCTGGCGCAGCGCCCACCGGTGCGGGGGCCCGACGATTTGTCGCGCTGTCGCGGCATCCTTATCCGTTCACCGCAGACCGGTCGCATCCGTTCCTGGCAATTGACCAGCCTCGAGCGTGAACAGCGCCCGCTGGTGCTCAAGCCGAGCATGACCATGAGTGACTCCGAAGCCGCCTGCTGTGCCAGCGCCCAAGGCCTGGGCATTGCATTGGTGAGCATGCCCATGGCTGTGCCGTTCCTCGACAGTGGCGCGGTGGTGCGGGTACTGCCCGACTGGTACGTCGACGACGGCAACATCTCCCTCTACTACGCCGAACACAAGCTGCTGCCCGGCAAGACCCGGGCGTTTGTGGATTTCATCATCGAGCAGTTTGCCGAACAACACCTGGCTGCCAGGTTCAACGCCACCCTGTAGGCGCCTGGGTGTCACCGACCGAACTTGCCCGGCCAGCCCATCACCTTCTTCGGCCTTGGCGTGGCATAAGTCCTGACCTTCGACGTCGACAACCCCAGCCGCACCAACGACTCGGCAATGGTCACTGCTGCGGTTACACCATCCACCACCGGTACGCCGGTGCGCTGGCGAATCTGCTCGTCCAGCCCGGCCATGCCGCCACAGCCCAGGCAGATCACCTCGGCCTTGTCTTCGCTGATGGCCAGTTCTGCCTGGCGCACGATGGCTTCCATCGCCGCCAGCGGGTTTTCTTCCAACTCCAGCACCGCCATTCCACTGGCACGCACCGAGGCGCAGCGCTGGTACAGGCCGGCCAGTTTCAGGCGGTCTTCGATCAGCGGCACCGTGCGGTCGAGTGTGGTCACCACCGAATAGGCGTGGCCCAGGAACATCGCCGTACTGGCGGCGGCTTCCGTGATGTCCACCACAGGCACGTCGAGCAGTTCCTGCAAGCCTTCGCGGCCGTGCTCGCCGTAGCCGGCCTGGATCACCGCATCGAACGGCTGATCGTAAGCCATCACCCGGTCCATCACCGCGATGGCGGCCAGGTAGCTTTCAAAATTGCCCTCCACCGACTCCGCGCCGAAGTAAGGCGTCAGCCCGACGATCTCGGTGCCCGGCGCGGCCACGGCCCGTGCCTGCTGGGCGATGGTTTCAGTGATGGATTCGGTGGTATTGACGTTGACCACGAGGATACGCATGGGAGTTCCTTGATTAATGACTGACGTTATCGACTGCAATGCTTTCGCCGCTGACATCGGCGTAGAACGGCTGGCGCTTGGCGATCAGCAAGTACAGCAGCCCTGCAATACCAGCGCCAAACAGCCAGGAAAACGGTGAGACGCTGGCGAACCCAGGCAGCAGTGCCAGGAGAATGGCGATGACCGCCGCAGGAATAAACGCCGCCACCGCACGCAAATTGACGCCGCGGCTGTAGTAATAAATGCCATTCGGGTCTTCGCTGTACAGGTGCGGTACGTCGACCTGGCTTTTACGGATCAGCCAGTAATCGACCATGATCACCCCATACAACGGCCCGAGCAGCGCACCCAGGCCGGACAGGAAATACACGATCACCAGCGGGCTGTTGTAGAGGTTCCACGGCAGGATCAGCACCGCCACGGTGGCACTGATCAACCCGGCGCGGCGGAAGTTCAAGTACCTGGGCGCCAGGTTGCTCAGCACAAAGGCCGGCGCGACAAAGTTGGCCATGATATTCACCGCCACAGTGACAATCAGGAAGGCCAGGCAGCCCAGTACCAGGAAGAAGGTGTTCGGAATCGCGGCGATGATCTCGGTGGGACTCTCGATCACGCGGCCATTGAGCTGGAATTGCCCACCGCACAGCAGCACGGTGATTGCGGCAAACACCAGGATGTTCACCGGCAGGCCCCAGAAGTTGCCGACCTGGATGGTCTTGCGGCAGGGCGAGGAGCGGGCGAAGTCGCAGAAATTGAGGATCAGCGTGCCGTAGATCGCCAGCCACAGCGCGCCACCGGCAAAGATATTGCGCCACATCTCGCCGCCACTCAGCGGTTCGCGGATCGACCAGGCAATGTTGCCGCCCGCCTGGAAATACATCCAGCCGGCCAACGAGGCCACCGTCAGCAGGATCACCGGCCCGGCGAAACCCTCATAACGGCGCACCATCTCCATGCCGTAGGCCAGGATCACCAGTTGCACCAGCCAGATCGCCACAAAACACACCCAGCCAAGGGAGGACAGGCCAAGGATCGAATTGTGGTCGTATTCGGCAAAGCCTGGATGAATCGCCGTCAAAAGCACCCGGAACACCACCGACGCCAGGTAGGTCTGGATACCAAACCAGGCGATCGCAATCACCGCGCGGATCAACGCCGGAATCTGCGCGCCATGGATGCCGAAGCTGATGCGGCTGATCACTGGAAAGGGCACGCCGGTTTTCTGCCCCATGTAGCCCGACAGGTTCATGAAGAAGTACACCAGCGCCGCCCCGATGCCCAGGGACAACAGAATCTGCCAGCCGCCCAGGCCCAATGCATACAGGCCAATGGCGAACGAGTAGTTGGCAATGTTGTGCACGTCATTGGTCCACAGGGCAAAGATGCTGTAGCGCCCCCAGCGCCGGCCTTCGACCTTGGTGGGCGCCAGGTCCTTGTTATGCAGGCGCGGGCTGAGCACCAGCGGGCCGGGACTTGTCGCTTCGGGGTTCAGGGACGAGGAGGGCAGATCCAGTGCGAGGTTGTTCGAGAGGCTTGGACGCATTCCGGCAGGCTCCAGCACATCGGCAGCCAGGCCGCAGATGGCAAAGTGTATGTAGGTTTTGTATTTATTGTATACAAAGCGTTTTTCACCCTAAGCCACATGCGTGCCAGTTTTCGATCTATGAAAACCGCAGGTAATTTCCTTTTTGCAGGTTCTTTAAATAACTATCTGAATTACAAGCGATATAAATTGACCGTTTGAACAGCTATTTATTTTGCGATGGGAAGAGTGCGATGCACTGGGGGAAACGGCGGGCGGATAGAGGTGTTACGTTATGGTGCGGATAACAAAAAATTGCACACATAAATGGCACCGATGGTTACATCTGTGTGTACACCTTCGGCGGCCAATGCAAAACAAATGTGGGAGCGGGCTTGGCCGCGAAGACGGGGTTTCAGTCACCGACTACATCGACTGATACACCGCATTCGCGGGCAAGCCCGCTCCCACCTTGATTATTTGATCGACAAGCCTTTAGGCCTTGCTGATGATATTCCCGGCATGCAGCCCGCATTCCTTCTGCGTGGCTTCCTCCCACCACCAGCGACCTTCGCGCTCGTGCTGGTTCGGCAACACCGGCCGGGTGCAGGGCTCGCAACCGATGCTGATGAAGCCGCGCTCATGCAGGCTGTTGTACGGCAGCTCCAACATGCGGATGTAACCCCAGATTTCTTCACTGGTCATCTGCGCCAGCGGGTTGAATTTGTACAGGGTGCGTTCCGGGGTGGAGAAGGCCGTGTCGACCTCCAACGCCGCCACCTGGCTGCGGGTGCCGGGGCTCTGGTCGCGGCGCTGGCCAGTGGCCCAGGCCGTCACGCCGGCGAGTTTGCGGCGCAGTGGTTCGATCTTGCGCACACCGCAGCATTCGCCATGACCGTCCTTGTAGAAGCTGAACAGGCCCTTCTCTCTGACGAAGGGTTCCAGTTTGCTCTGATCCGGCGAGATCAACTCGATGTCGATCTTGTAGAAGTCGCGCACTTGCTCGATAAACCGGTAGGTCTCCGGGTGCAGGCGGCCGGTGTCGAGGCTGAACACCTTGACGTTCTTGTTCAGCTT
>Ga0308169_10004383_pt1 | contig 13259 bp, 14 predicted proteins | sample PhyBR1_2_FD_202139 | JGI IMG/M metagenome (GOLD analysis project Ga0308169, IMG submission 202139) | Phyllosphere microbial communities from UC Gill Tract Community Farm, Albany, California, United States - DLSLSB.R1 | ecosystem: Host-associated > Plants > Phyllosphere > Unclassified | place...
GGCTGCAGAGGATGGCTCGGTGCTCTGGATAGCCGCCGAGGGCATCAGCACCAGGCGGATCTTCGACAAGTCTTCGGGGTACCAGATCTGGGTGTGACCATCCCGGGCGCCCCCGATGCTGCGGGTGCTGGCGCAGTCCGTGGTGGGCCAGCGCAGTCGCTTCCGTCCGCGAGGCGACGCCCAGCTTTCTGAACAGGTCCAGCCCAAGCGTCTGCCGGACAAGCAAGACGGATCCGGGAACAGCGTTACGGAAATATCCGCGCCCTTCCATGCGGCCGCCCAGTAACTGGACCCTGCGCTGCAGCCGTCCCGTGTTCGGGGCGCCGGCCGGAGCCCGACCCGCCCGTCGTCCCGGACGTTGATCAGCCGGTTCTTGCCGTCGCAGTCCCATTGGGTGCGCACCCTGCTTGCCGCCGTCGGACGCGCTGAATTGGGGGGGGCAGCGGAGGTGCTTCCCACCCTGCCGGAGGCGCTAAATCCGCTGCAGGCACGCCTCTGGTGGTCAAGTTGCTCCGGGGCCGGGAAAAACAAGGGAAGCAGTCCCGAGGCCTTGAGACCCCTGGACTGCTTCCCTTGCTACGGATAGGAATACCGCGTCAGCTAAGCCAACCATCCACCACGCTTTGGTGGGCATCCACCCACTTCTTTGCCGCCGCTTCAGGCGCCATGCCGCCTTGGATATCGGTGGCAACCGAGTTCTGGTCCTCGTTGGTCCAGGTGAATGCCTTGGCCAGCTTGGCGGCAGGCGAACCGCTGTCCTCCAGCTTCTTGGACATGATCTTGTTGAGCTTGTAGGTCGGGTAATCGCAGGCAACCTTTTCGGGGTTGGAGTCGCAGCCCTCGGTCCACGCCGGCAGGTTCACCTTCTTCAACGGAACCTCGGAAAGGAACCACTGCGGTTCGTAGAAGTAGCCGAGGAGGGGTGTCTTGTTCTGCTCCGCTGTCCGGAATGACTGGATGAGGGCCGCTTCCGAGCCTGCGAAGACCACCTTGTAGTCCAGGTTCAGGTTCTTCACCAGTGCCTCGTCATTGGTGACGAAGGCGGGGTCGCCATCGAGGACCTGCCCCTTTCCGCCGGACTCCGACGTGGTAAACATCGACGCGTATTTGTTGAGGTTCTGGCCGTCGGTGATGTCCGGGTACTTCTCTGCCATCCATGGCGGGACGTACCAGCCGATGTGTCCTTCGTTTCCTGTTGGGCCCGCATCAACGGCCACCTTTTGGTCGGTGATGTACTGCTTGGTCAGGTCGGCGTGGCCCCAGTTTTCGATGATGAGGTCCACTTCGCCTGAGGCGAAGCCCTGCCAGGAGACCTGCTCATTGAGGTCCTTCTGGACAACGCTGCAGCCGAGCTTGTTTTTCGCCACGTAGCTGTAGACGGCGGCGTCAGCGGTGTAACCGACCCAGGCGTTCATTGCTACGTTCACGGTGCCGCAGGGCGTTCCCGTGGCACCGCCTCCTGCCGCGGCGGCCTGGTTTACCGATGCACCGCCGCAGCCTGCGAGGAGCAGGGCGGCGGCAGCGGCTCCGGCCATTGCCGGCAAGGTGCGTTTTATCAGCCTTTCAGCTTTTTTCATGGTGGGTCTCCTTGTTGGGGGCATACAGGATTTCTCGCCTTGGCACAGGCAAGCTTTCAGGGGGCGTACTTCTGGTCGTGAGCAGGACTGGAACGGTCACGCAGTGGACTTGGACACTGGGATTCTGCGGGCCGGAGCGGCGGCGGCAGCCTGGGTCATCCTGTCCATCATGATTCCGAGGAACACGATGGCCAGGCCGGCGGCGAGGCCCTTACCGAAAATGGAACTCTGGACGAATCCCGCGACGACGTCGTATCCGAGGCCGCCGGCCCCGACGAGCGCGCCCACCACCACCATGGCCAGGACGTAGATCAACCCCTGGTTGGCGGCGAGCGCCAGGGATTGCCTGGCCATGGGCAGCTGCACCTTCGTGATCACCTGCCACGGTGTCGAACCGCTGGCGATCGCAGACTCGACGACAGTAGGGGAGATCGCCGCGATTCCATCGGCAGTGATCTTGATGGCAACGGGGGCGGCGTAGATGATGCCCGCGATGATCGCAGTGAACCGTGTGGCTCCGAAGAGGCCAAGGAAGGGCACCAGGTAAACGAAGGAGGGCATGGTCTGGCCCGCGTCAAGCAGCGGCCGCATGAGCTGGTCGACGCGGCTGGACCGGCCCATGGCCACACCAAAGACGATGCCCAAAACCATCACCACGGCGGTGGCAACGAGCGTTCCGGCGAGGGTGACCATGGCGTCACTCCAGAGCCCGAGGTAGATGATGACCCCCAGGCAGGCAGTGGTTACGGCAGCGAGTTTCCAGCCGCCCAGTGCGTAGGCCACGATGGCGACCACTGCGACGAGGATGAAGAAGGGCGTCTCGGTCAGCAACGACTGGAACGGGTTGAGGATTGTGCCGGTGACACCTTCACGCAGGGATACCGTAAAGATCGAGACGTTGGATTGCAGCCAGTGGCTGGCGGTGTTCACAGCCTGCACGATTGCCGGTCCAACATTGAGGTCCTGGGGAAAGGCTGCTGCCCATAGCATGGTCCGGGACAACTGCACCATGACCAGGACCACGGCCAGAGCGATCCCGAGGAGTCCGGCGCGGGTCTTGCGGCCCATGCGGCGTTTGGCGGCTGCGCCCGGCTCCGCCCGGCGGCTGGCCGCTGTGGTCACCCGGTCCAGCACGATGGCCAGCAGGACGATGGAGAGGCCGGCGTTGACTGCAGTACCAACGTCCAGGGATTGCAGTGCCCGGACCACCGTCTGGCCAAGGCCCGGAGCTGCGATCAGGGCGGCGATGGTCACCATGGACAGGGCGGCCATGGTCCCCTGGTTGATACCCATCACGATGGTCCGCCGCGCCATGGGCAGCTGCAATGTCAGCAGCCGTTGCAGGCCTGTGGTGCCGAGCGAGTCGGATGCTTCGCGGGTGTTCTCTGGGATGCGGCGGATGCCATGTGCGGTCAGGCGGATAACCGGTGGAGCAGCGTAGATCACCGTGGCGATCACTGCCGACGCCGGTCCGATCAGGAAGACCAGGGCAAGCGGGGCGAGGTACACAAAGGTGGGCAGGGTCTGCATGAAGTCCAGCACGGGGGTGATGACCCCGGCTACCCTGCCGTAGATGCCGGACAACACGCCGAGCGGGATGCCCACCAGCAGTGTCAGCAGCACGGAAGTCAGAACCAGGGCGAACGTGTAGGTAGCTTCCACGAACAGGCCCTGGAAACCGAAGAAGACAAAAACCACAGCCGTGAGCAGGGCCACCCGTACATTGCCGACGGCCAGCGCGATCCAGGTGAGCAGGCCCACCGTTCCCAGCCAGCCGATTTCCGGAAGGCGCAGGCCGGTGGGGGTTGCTGCGAAGGTGGTGGTGAACAGGTTCGCCACTGCATCCACGGCGGTCCGAAGTGGCGTGAAGAAGTAGAGGAAGACCGGGTTGTCAGCACGGTTTGCCGCGACCCAGGCATTGAATTGGTTCAGCGAGCGGTGCAGGTCCGTCAGTTCTGAGGCTGGCAACGCCAGGGTTGCCGTGCCGTTGAGGAGCAGGAATCCCAGGATCCAGATGGCAACGGCGGCCAGCAGGAGGACTGTCCGCCGGCTGGGCCTGCGGCGTGCTTCAAGGACAACGGGGGCAGAAGAAGACTGGACGGCTTTCCGTTTTTCGAGGAGGGCAGACATCAGGCCGCCGCTTCTGCCGGTTGCAGCACCGAAAGAATGCTGTCGCGGTCGATCTGTCCTGTGATCCTGCCGCCGTCTTCGACAAGGACGGGGCAGGAGGAGTGCATCACAGCCGGGATGGCGTCGCGGATGATCATCCTGGAGTTGAGGACTGCTGCATCCCTGGGCGTGGTGTCGGCAAGGGGTCGCGTGATCCACTTGAGGGTCAAGACGTCGGCGCGGGGGACTTCCGAGACGAAGTCCTCGATGTACTTGTCCGCCGGGGATCCCACAAGGTCGTCGCCAGTGCCGCACTGGACAGGCTCTCCGTTGCGCATGATCAGGATGCGGTCTCCGAGTTTCAGTGCTTCCGCGAGGTCGTGGGTCACGAACACCATGGTCTTGCCCATCTCCTTGTGGAGCCGGATGACTTCTGCCTGCATGTCACGCCGGATGAGCGGATCCAAGGCTGAAAAGGGCTCATCAAAGAGGATGGTGTCGGGGTCTCCGGCCAGTGCCCGGCCCAAGCCGACCCGCTGCTGCATACCGCCGGAGAGTTGGTCCGGGTAGTGCTGTTCGTAGCCTTTGAGCCCAACCAGTTCAATGATTTCCCGGGCCTTGGTGTGGCGTTCATTCTTCGCTGTTCCGCGTATCTGGAGTCCGTAGGAGACGTTGTCCAGGACCGTGCGGTGCGGCAGCAACCCGAAGTGCTGGAAAACCATCGACACTTTCCGCCGGCGGAGCTCGCGAAGTTCAGCCACGCCTGCCTGCAGGACATCGTTGCCGTCCACCAGGACCTGTCCCGAGGTTGGTTCGATGAGCCTTGTGAGGCAGCGGATCAGGGTGGATTTTCCTGATCCGGACAGGCCCATGACCACGAAGACTTCGCCTTTTGCGACGTCGAAGCTCAGGTTGCGGACCGCGGCAACGCAGCTGGTGCGTTCAAGCAATTCTGCAGAGCTAAGGGCAGATAGTTCCCGGTTTCCTGGGATTTTCTCTCCCCCGGGTCCAAAGACCTTCCAAAGGTCGCGAACTGAGATGGCGGGGTTGTTCATGGCTGTACTCCTGCTTGGGTGGAGGCTGGAACCGCATGCTTGGGTGGGGTAGAGACTTTGCCGGGCGCCGGTGCAGAGGGAATCCGCTGTGGGTCTGGGCCCAATGTCGGGGAACGTTTGAATTGTGCTTGTTGCACGTAGACAAAGCGGGGTAGGGCAGCCAGGCTGCGGTCGACTTTCGGCGTTTGGGGTGACCAAGCGAGTTGTGCGAGCAGCAACGCACTTCGTCCTACGCAACAGAGTGATTTACGCCACTCTCTTTGTCAAGGGTTCTTTCTTGAATTCGGGATGTTACGGGCTGCTGGGCCCGTCTCCGGATACTCCTTGACAGGGGTGGTAGCCTCCATCACCCTGTTGCTTATCGCGCCTTTTGTTGCGCCAAGCATCGGAAGGGAAAGAAAGCGTTCTTGAAGGAAGAGTTTGCAGACGCCTGGACGGTCATGGTCGGCAATGAATAGCCGAGGTTCACCAGTATTTCCTTGGCCACGGCGCACAGTCCGGTGGGGACATAAGGGCTTCGCAGCGGGCGGATCAGAAGGCCTGGAGGTCAGTCCGGGCGTGGGCGAGGACCGGGGGCGGCGCTCAGCGCAGCGGGGTGAACCGGGTGATGGACGCGGATGAACCCGGGCCGGGGCCTGGGGGTCACCGGTGTTTAACGCTGGGTGTACCCCATATTGGCGCTGACTTTCAGGCCGGCGTCCTTGAGCGAATCAAGCAGCCCTGGAATCTTTTCGGGGTCGAACCGGAATGCCGGCCCGGAGATACTGACGGCACCGATCACTGTGCCTTGGTGGTTGAACACGGGCACTGCCACGGCATTCAGGCCGATCTCGAACTCCTCGCGCACCACCGCGTACCCCTTGGCGACGACGTCGAGCAGCTGTGCGTCGAGCTCCTTGCGGCTGGTGATGGTGCGGGCAGTGCGGGCAGCAAGGCCTGTTTCCTTCAGGATGCGTTCCCGGTCGTCGGCCTCAAGGGCGGCCAGCAGGACCTTGCCGCTGGAGGTCGCGTGCAGCGGGGTCAGGCTGCCCACCCAGTCGTAGGTGGCAAGGGTGGACGGGCCCATGGCCTGGTCCACGTTCACGGCGTAGTTGGAGCGCAGGACAGCCAGGTTGACGGTTTCCTTGAACTCTTCGGCCAGGCTTTCCAGGACGGGCCGTGCCTCGCGGACCAGGCTCAGCCGGCCGGGAATGGAGCTGGCCAGGCGCAGGATCCCGAAGCCCAGCTGGTATTTGCCCCGTTCGCTGTTCTGGTGGACCATCTCGCGGGTGACCAGCGATCCCATCAGCCGCGAGACGGTGGATTTGTGGATCCCCATTTCCTCGGCGATTTCGCTCACACCCGCATGCCCCTCCCGGGCGAGGATCTCCAGGACGGTCAGGGCGCGCTCCACGGACTGCACGCCTCCGGACTGGCCGCCTTCGGCGTCGGTATCGGATTCAGGGTCTCTATTTGAAGCCATACTTCCTGATCCTATGCCCGAAACTGTGACGCCAGTGACATTGGGGTAACGCGCTTGACGCCCGGAGACCTTAAGGCCGTGCTAGCTGCCCCGGTAGGTGGAATATGCAAACGGGCTCAGGAGCAGGGGGACGTGGTAGTGCTCGGGTCCGGTGACTTCGAAGACCAGGTCCACTTCCGGGAAGAAGGTGGCCGTGTGCAGGCCGTCGTAGTACTTACCAGTGGCGAAGTTCAGTTTGTAGTGCCCGGGTTCCAGTTGCTCGGGTCCCAGGTCCTTCGCCCGGCCGTCGGCGTCGGTGCTGGACGTTGCCAGCTCGCCCCAGGTGCCGCCTTCTTTTTTCAGGAGGACGACGGCGACACCCGCCGCCGGACGCCCGGCACCGGTGTCGAGGATGTGGGTGGTGACGTGGGAGACGCTCATTCGCTGATCAGTCCTTCGAGCCGCAGGAGGGCAATTTCACGCAGCTGCTGGGCTACGATGCTGTCTTCTTCTTCGGGGGAGTTGGCCAGCCGCTGGTTCAGGGCCTGCAGGATTTCAGGCGCCGTGCGTCCGGCTGCCCGGATGAGGAAGACGCGGCCGAACTTCTCCTCGTATTCGCGGTTTCCACGGGCAAGGGCCCCGGCCGCCTCAGCGTCCGCCGGGTCCACCCCGGCCTGCTCGGAGCGGGACATGGACGCCTCGGTGCTGGCCGCCGTCGGGCGTTCCCCGATCCTCGGGTGGTGGGCCATGGCCGCCTCAACCTCGGCGGGGGTGAACGGGTTGGCGGCCTGCGCGGCGAACTCCAGGAGTTCTCCGCGGCCGGCGAACGGCCGGGCGGCCGCCACTTCCTCAACCCAGCGGGTCACGTCGATGCAGGGCCGCAGGGTGGCGTGGGCGGCGGCGGGGTCCGCACTGTTGAATTCGGCAAGCTTCATGCTGGTCGTAATCCTTGAAAGTCATGCTGGCATCCATGGTGACGGCTATGCGGATGCCGGACAGTCCGGCGCCAGCAGGTTGGATCACCTGCAGCTTCCGCATCATGGAACTGTTATTTCAGCATACGTAATATTCAAGAGCAGTGGCGGTGCCATGTCAAGCAATGGAGCCCAGTCAGGCAACCATCCTGGGTTAGGCCGGGACCGCAACGCCTAACCCTGTGAGGACGTCCTGGACAGCACCCACGTATTGGTGCCGTCCTGCCGCTCGAAGGTCACCGTCGTCACCAGGGCCTCGATCAGGGCCAGGCCGCGTCCGGATTCGGCGTCGTCGTCGGGGGTGGAGGCCTCCATGGGCCCGAACGGCGGCTTGGCGTAGTAGGCGCTGACCCGGGCCTGCAGCAGCGCCGGCTGCACGGTGGTTTCCACCCCGAGCTCCACCTCCTGCTCACCGGCCGGCTCAGCATGCTGGACGATGTTGGACGCCGACTCGATGACCGCCGTCGTGAAGGTCATCTGGTCCATGTCGTCGACGAACGGGACGTCCAGCCAGAGGCTGTCGAGGTCGTTGTGGACGGCTTCAATGGCGTCCTCGGCAGCCGGTCCCCGGAAGCTGCGCGAGGCCAGGACCTCAGTCATTGCTGAACGCTGCTTCGGCCGTGGGGTAGGCGGTCAGCACCTTGTCCATGCTGGTCAGCTTGAGCACCATGTTCACCTGCGGCTGCACGGCGGCAATCCGGAGGTCGCCCCCGGCCTGGCGCGCGGCTTTGAGGCAGCCGATCAGCGCCCCGAGGCCCGAGGAATCCATGAAGGCTGTTTTCTCAAGGTTCACCACGATCCGGCTGGAGCCGCCCGCGATCACGTCGGTGACGAATTCACGCAGCTTGGGAGCGGACACCATGTTGAGCCTCCCGTCCGCCTTGACCTCGGCGTACGAGTCTCTGACCTCGTAACTGAACTCCATTAGGATTCCTCTCTGTTTACAGGTTCTGCGGCCGGTTGGTACCCCTTGTAGAGCACGGCACGGACCAGGATGCTCATGACCACCAGGTCAAAGACCACCCATACGACGTTGACCAGGGTGCCCAGCGGTTCCGCCAGTCCCGTGGCCAGGCGGATAATTCCGACGACGGCGGCCAGCGCCAGCAGCACGGACACCACAATCTGGGGCCGGATAAGGCTCCAGCTGGGTCCGCCGCTTTGGCGGGCCTTGGGGGTGACGGCAAACCCGAGGGGACGGCCAAACCAGACGTTGCGGGCCGCCGTCGTGCAGGCCTTGATCCAGGTGGGGAACAGCGCCAGGCTGTACTGCTGGCCGCGCCAGGTGGGGATGCCGCGCCCCGCAACCGCGAACAGCAGCTGGTTGACCACCATGAACGGAATGAAGCGGATGAAGAAGTCCCAGCTCAGGCTGCTGACCGGCAGGATGCCCAGCAGCAGGTAGATGATGGGGGCCGCGAAGTAGATGACCGCGGCGAACCCGCTCAGGTAGGTCCACATGGTGGCGAAGTACATCAGGCGCTGGCCCAGCTTGAGTCCCTTCTGCACCAGAGGGTTTTCGCGGAGCAGCACCTGGATGGTGCCCTGCGCCCAGCGGAGGCGCTGGGTGAGCATGGTCTTCAGGTCCTCCGGCGCCAGGCCGTAGGCCAGGATCTCGTGGTGGTAGACGCTCTCCCAGCCCATGGCGTGCATGCGCATGGCGGTGGCCATGTCCTCGGTAACGGAGATGGTGGCCAGCGGCATCACGGGCTGTGCCTCGTTGGTGCGTTCCACGGTGAGCGCGTCGAGGACGGCCTGCACGGATTCCAGGGCACCGAGGGGCGACCAGTCACGGGCGGACATGCGCTGGACGGCGTCGTCCGCCACCACCGGGACGCCGGACTCGCCCACGTGGGCCAGTTCCATGGCGGCGATTTCCTCAAGGTCCGCCTGCAGGGCTGCGACGTCGGCCTGCACCAGGGTCTGGACGGCGGCGTCCACGCGGCGCCTGACCCGGTAGGTCACCTCGCTGAGGGGCGTGCCGGCGTCCACTTGCTCCTGCGCTTCGCGGGTGGCTGCCTCCACCTCGTCCAGGACCTCGGCCACCAGCGGCGACTCCATGTCGGCAGACTTCCGGGCCTGCTTGATGGCGGCCCGCGAGGCGGCCAGGGCGCGGCGGATGCTCTTTTCGGTTTCCTTCACGTAGCCCACCAGGCCGAGCTGCATCAGGGCCTCGCGGCGGAGGATGGCGTTGGAGCCGCAGAAGAAGGCGGCGTTCCAGCCGTCCTTGCCCTGCTGGATGGGGCCGTAGAACAGCGGTGCCTGGCTGCCCAGCGGGTCGCTGTCAGGAACGTTGCTGAAGTACTGGGGTGTCTGGACCAGGGCCACCCGGCGGTTGTTGAAGTAGCCCAGGGTCTTTTCCAGGATGTCCGGCTCGGGAATCTGGTCCGCGTCCAGGATCAGCAGGAACTCGCCATGGGTGACCATGAGGGCGTTGTTGAGGTTGCCCGCTTTGGCGTGCCGGGGAAGGTCCTTGGTCCAGTCGTCGCTGCGGGTCACATACCCCAGGCCGTGCTGTTCGGCGAGCGCCTTGAGCTCAGGCCGCGCGCCGTCGTCGAGGATCCAGGTGCTGTGTGGGTGCCGGATCTTCTGGGCAGCCAGCGCCGTGGTGAGCACCATGTCCAGGTCCTCGTTGTACGTGGTGATGAAGACGTCCACGGTGGCGTCATGGGGCGGCTGCGGCGCGGCCTTGCGGATCTTCAGTTTCCACACGGTCATGCCGAAGAGCATGACGTCGATGAGGCTGTAGGTTTCGGCGACCACCAGGGGGAGGGCGATCCACCAGGCGTCCCAGTTGAGGGACGCCATCCAGCGCCATGCGATGTAGTTCAGGCCAGTGAGGACGGTGAGTACCACCACCACCCGGGTCCAGAACCGTGTCATGCCGCTACGTCCAAGGGGAGGCGGCGCACCACGACCACCGTGACGTCGTCGTCGGCGGTTTCGGCCGGGGCCAGGGCCATGATGGACGTGCTGGCGTCATGCGCGGAGCCGGCGGACTGGGTGGCCTGCTGCACAGCGTCCGTGAAGTCCTCCACCGACCCGAAAACGTCCAGGACGCCGTCGCTGACCACCACCAGGGAATCGCCCGGAGCCAGTTCCAGGTGGGCCTGGGGCCACTGCGTCCCCGGCCAGGCGCCCACGGGCGGTCCTCCGGAGGGGAGGCGGTTCGCCGGGCCCACGGGCTGGACGTGCAGCGCCAGGCCGTGTCCGGCGTCGACATAACTGACCTTGCCGGACGCCGCATCCAGCCGGGCATGGAACAGCGTGACGAAGGAATTGGAGGAGTCCAGGTCGGCGGCAATGGCCTTGCTGGCTGAGGCGAATCCGGCATCCAGGTCCTGGCGCAGGCCGGTGGAGCGCATTACGGCGCGGACCGTTGCCGCGATCAGCGCCGCGCCCATGCCTTTGCCCATGGCGTCGGCGAACGTCAGGTGGAGCCCGTCGGGCGTCTGGTACCAGTCGTAGAAGTCGCCCCCTACGCTGCGTGAGGGGCGGAAGAGGCCGGCCACATCGTAGCCGTCCACCCGGATGTCCTCCTTGGGAAGGAGGCTTTGCTGTACTTCCGTGGCGCGTTCCAGCTCGCCCCGGGCAGCGGATTCCGCGGCGGCTGAAGGCCGGCGGCGGAACAGGGCATTGATGCGCGACTGCAGTTCACGGGGGCTGAATGGCTTGCTGATGTACTCATCGGCGCCGTTGTCCAGGCCGGTGAGCTTGTCGAGTTCGTCGGCGCGGGCCGTGAGCATCACGATGAATGCGTCCGAAAACTCCCGCAGGAGCTTGCACACCTCCAGCCCGTCAAGGTCCGGCAGGTTGAGGTCCAGCGTCACCAGGTCAGGCTTGCGGCGGCGGACCTCCTCCACACCCGGGAGGCCGGCGCCTGCCTCGGTGACCTCGAAGCCCTGCTTCGCCAGGACGCGGACCAGCAGGCCGCGGATATCAGGGTCATCTTCGATAACGACCGCGCGGCGGGTTTCGGGGGGAGAGACCATGACTCTACTTAACCGTATTAAGCCGCACAGGGCATGTCTTGGGCTTCACAGTTTCAGTGACGTCGCTGACAGGGCTGTTGCCTGGCCTCTCCGGGCTGCGCATGGCGGCCGCTCTCGGCAGATCTTGCGGAAATCTTGGCATGCACTTGCCGGGACGTTGAGGAACGCGCGCCACACTCGAGGAACGCAGCAGCGTGCAGGCGAAAGGCCCGACGACGGGCCGGGCCGCGCGCTGCATGGTTTGCGGAAAGCGGGGAAGCAACTGTGGAACACGTTACGAAGAGGGGAGCGGACAAGGCCAGGGCGCTGATTCGCCTCTACTTCCACTCACGAAAGGTGCGTGCCGCCGCTAGGGAGCTGGAACAGGCGCTGGCGGAATCCCGGGAGGTGTCCAGCTGGCCCGGGGACCGGCTCCAGGTGGGTGCCGATATGTCACGCCACGTGGAAAGACTGACCCACCGGCTCAAGCTCGAAACGGAGGCCCACCACCGGCTGGCGGCCCTCTTCAGGGCTGCGGGCGGAAGGCGTTCCCTGCCGGCCCTTTAAGTGCCACACTTAGCAGCAATCGATTGGCTGGGGATAGTCAGGAGATTGCGGTGGGCTTGTTGGCAGGATGGGCATATCTTTTGGCCGGACTGATGACCATGGACGCGCTGCTGTTGGCGTTGTGGGCCATGGAAGTCGACTGGGGCAAGTACTGGCGCCGGAAGTAACTGCCTGCAGAGCAGGACCCGTCAGGAACCTCGCCCGATATCATCTCCGATGACGCCTTCCGGATGACGACGCCGCACCATCTCGTTAATCCATGCTGGCGCATACGGAGATGTGCAATTCGCGGGGGTGGGGTAGTCCTTGAGTACCTGCAGGCGTTCGCCGATGCTGATGGCCCTGGAGCGGTGCTCCGGATGCTCGATCCCGATCTCTGCCAAGGTGTGGTTCATGGCCCACTGAAGCCTGTCAGGTGCATCTTTCAATTCGGCTTCGATGGTGTCCAATAACCGGGGAAAGTTCAGCCCCTCGGGCGATTTGGCCACCCTCCCGGTGGTGAGTGCCCAGCCGGCGCTGGCCACAACAGGGTCCGGGTCCGCCATCCACGCAACCCGCAGGTCCTCGGCATGCGCACTCTTCCTGACCACATAGCTGACCAGCCAGTCGTGGAGTTTCGGAGCCCGTGACTGACGCAGCATGGCGTCCAGCTCCATCCGGCTGAAGTCTTTGGGCCGGCAGATCAGCAGGGCCAGCAGCCTTGCGGCCGTGTCATCGGTGGCCCACAACGCACAGGCGAGGTCGTGCTGGGTCTTCAACCGCTTGGCAAGGGCCCGCAGCTTCGCCAGGTTGACACCGTGGTCATCCCCGCGCTTCTCATTGACTGCGCGCACGGCAGGCTCTTCAAGGGCTGCGAGCTCGGCCAGAATGTCATCCACTGCCTTGGCCATCCCTGCCTCCGCGTCTTTCGGGTTCATGAACTTCAGCTTAGGGCCGCGGCCACGAACGCCTACTGCAGGTCCAGGCGCATGAGCACCCGGGGGAACCCGTTAAGCACCGACGTCGTGTTTGCCGCCTTGGTGAAGCCGGCGTCCTCGAAAAGCTTCCGGGTGCCCACGTAGGCCATGGTGAGGTCCACCTTGCTGCCGCCGTTGTCCACCGGGTACCCCTCAATAGCCGGCGCCCCGTAGCTGCGGGCCAGCGCCACAGCCCCCGCGAGAAGATGGTGGGCGATGCCCTGGCCCCGGTGCCCCGGGCGGACCCGGAGGCACCACACCGACCACACGTCCTGGTCGTCCACGTGCGGGATCCTGCGGTTGCGGGCAAAGCCCGTGTCCGCGCGCGGGTGGACCGCTGCCCACCCGACCGGGTCGCCGCCGTCGTAGGCCAAGACGCCGGGCGGGGGATCCTGGCCCACCAGCTGCCTGGCCAACTCCCCGCGTTCACCGCCCCGCAACGACACGTTCTGCTTGGCAGGGATTCGGTAGCTCAGGCACCAGCAGACGGTGGAATCCGGGCGCTTGGGCCCCACCAGTGTCTTCACGTCGTCGAAGACCGTCGCCGGACGCACCTCAATCACCATCACGAGCTCCTAGTCTTCGGGGATCCGGCCGATGCTCCACGCA
>Ga0308169_10004387_pt1 | contig 13246 bp, 12 predicted proteins | sample PhyBR1_2_FD_202139 | JGI IMG/M metagenome (GOLD analysis project Ga0308169, IMG submission 202139) | Phyllosphere microbial communities from UC Gill Tract Community Farm, Albany, California, United States - DLSLSB.R1 | ecosystem: Host-associated > Plants > Phyllosphere > Unclassified | place...
GGTGTCCGGTCCGAAGCCGTTCTCCAGCACAAAGTAAGCCTGCAGGCCATTGCCCAGGTCTTCCGTGCCGCGGAAACCGACACGCGATGGAAACGTGCCCGTCAGCGTAGGGACCTTGACGACCGAGTGGCCGGCCGCGTCGGCGTTCGTGACATACGCCACGCCGCTGTCAACGAGACCGTAGACCTGCACCGAGGACTGGGCGTGAACGACACAGGTGGCGAGCCCACAGGCAAGTGCCGCCGAGATCTTGCTAAGGTGTTTCATGTTGTCTCCGTTATGGTTATAGTCGTTCGCCAGGCGAACGTGGTAATGCAACATTGAAGCAATCGATCTGCGCTACTGCCGAAACGGCCGGTGATGCCCGCGCCTGTCATGCATCGCCTACGCGCATGTCGCCATCAACTTCGTCCTCCCTACCGGGATAGGTTCTTAATGCGCCGCCCACTCGATCGACGCCATGTCGACGCCTTCGAGATGCATGTCCCAGAGCGGGCTCAATTCGCGCAGTTTCGCGACCTTCGTCTTGATGAGGCCGATCGCAAAATCCACTTCGTCTTCCGTCGTGAAGCGGCCAAGTGAAAACCTGATCGAGCTATGGGCGAGTTCGTCGCTGCGTCCGAGCGCCCTCAACACATAGGACGGCTCCAGCGACGCGGAGGTACAGGCCGATCCGGACGATACGGCCAGGTCGCGCACCGCCATGATCATGGATTCGCCTTCGACGAAGTTGAAACTGATGTTGAGGATATTCGGCAGCCTGTGGGACATGGAGCCGTTGACGTAGACTTCCTCGATTTCCTGTAGCCCCGCAAGCAAGCGATCGCGCAGCATGGCCAGGCGCCGGCTGTCCTGCTCCATGTCGAGCCTGGCCAGGCGGAAGGCTTCGCCCATGCCGACGATCTGGTGCGTGGGCAAGGTGCCGGAGCGCATGCCGCGCTCGTGGCCGCCGCCATGGATCTGGGCTTCGATCCGGATGCGGGGTTTTCGCCTCACATACAGCGCACCGATGCCTTTCGGGCCGTACAGCTTGTGTGCGGTCACGGTCAGCAGGTCGGCATGGATCAGGTCGACGTCGACGGGGACCTTGCCTGCCGCCTGCACGGCATCGCAATGGAACACGATCTTCCTCGCGCGGCAGGCCTTCCCGATCTCTTCCACCGGCTGGATGACGCCGGTTTCATTGTTTGCCATCATGATCGAAACGAGGATGGTGTCCGGCCGCATCGCGTCGATGACGCGTTGCGCGGGAACGATGCCGTCCTCGTCGACCGGAAGGTAGGTGGCCTCGAAACCCTGGCGTTCCAGCTCGCGGAAGGTATCGAGCACCGCCTTGTGCTCGGTCACTTGCGTGATGATGTGCTTGCCTTTGCCGCTGTAGAAGTGTGCCGCGCCTTTGATCGCGAGGTTGTTGCCTTCGGTGGCGCCGGAAGTCCATACGATTTCCCGCGGATCTGCATTCAGCAGGGACGCCACCTGGGCGCGCGCCGTTTCGACGGCGCTTTCCGCCTCCCATCCATAGGAGTGGCTGCGCGAGGCGGGGTTGCCGAACAGCGTGAAGAAGTAGGGCTCCATCGCCTTGAACACGCGAGGGTCGACGGGGGTGGTGGCGCTGTAGTCCATATAGACCGGCAGCCGGCTGGGAATCTTGGTCATGTTGGGTGATCGGATGTGAGTGGCGATGACCGATTATAGCTAGTTAAAAAAGCTTTGTAGATAAGTTTAATGGATAACATTAGTGCGCCGATGGGCTTTCGGCGGAATGCCGCCCGCTACGCCGCGAGAGCGGGCTCGACCGCCAGTGCCACCGCGGCCAGGCGGCTGTCGTCCCCGGCAACCGACGACAGCATCAGTCCCACCGGCAGCTCGCCGGCCTCGTGGCACGGCAGGCTGAACGCACAGCCGTCGAGATAGTTGATGGCGAAGGTATTCCTGAGCAGCAGGCCGTTGGCCTTGAAGAACGCTTCGTCGCTCTCCAGCAGGGGAGCGATTTCCGGCGCCACGATCGGTACGGTCGGGCAGACCAGCGCGTCGTAAGGCTCGAGGACCGCCCCGGCCTTGCGGATCCAGGCCTGGCGCGCCTCGTGCATGGCGATGTAATCGGCTGCGCTGGCGACGGCGCCGGTGGCGACCCGCTGGGCCACGCGGGGGTCGAAGTCGGCGGTGCGGCTGGCGAGGCGCTCGCGGTGCATCGCATAGGCTTCCACCGCCGAGAATCCGCCAGGAGCGTTCAATTTCTGGATGTCGGCGAGTTCGCGGAAAGGGATCGTCGCAATGACGGCACCTTGCGCCGAGAGACGCTGCAGCGCTCTCTCGAAGGCGCGCGCCACGGCCGGCTCGATACCGTCGAACATCAAGGTTTCCGGCACCGCCAGGCGCATGCCCTGCAAGGGACGCTGCCTGACCTCCAGCGGCCGGTCCGCCAGCGCCGCGTCGACCGTGATGCAGTCGGCCACGCTGCGCGTCATGGAACACACGGTGTCCAGCGTCCGCGACAGCGCCAGTGCGCCGGTACGGGGAACACGCGACTGGGTGTTCTTGAAGCCGACCAGCCCGCACAGGGCCGCCGGGATACGGATCGAGCCGCCGGTATCGGAGCCGAGGCCCGCGACCGCGATACCCAGCGCCACCGACACCGCGGCGCCGGACGACGAACCGCCGGGGATGCGCGCCACCCGGGCATCGGCCGGGTTGCGGGGCGTGCCGTAGTGCGGGTTGATGCCGACGCCGGAAAACGCGAATTCCGTCATGTTGGTCTTGCCGACGATCGCCGCGCCCTGCGCCCGCAAGCGGGCGACCGCGACGGCGTCCACGGCCGGCGCGGCGTCGCCGTCGCATACGATGCTGCCGGCGCGGGTGGGTTCGCCGGCAACGTCGTACAAATCCTTGATGGACACCGGCAATCCGGCCAGGGGCGGCAGCGCGACGCCCGCCGCCAGCGATGCGTCGGCATAACGTGCGGCGGCCATCGCCGCGTCGGCATACAGCGCGGTAAAGGCGTGGCGGGCGGGGAGCTGTGCCGCCAGGTCCAGCGACGATGCGACAAGACGCTCGTGGGTCGTCTCTCCGCGCGCCAGTTGGGCACGGAGTTGAAGGATGCTTTGGCTCATGGTCGAGCTTGTCCCGAATAGGTTGTGGTGGGGTGGGTCAGGCGATGACAGGCAGTGCCTGGACGGAGTAACGGTGCACGATGGCACGCTTGAGCAGCAGATCGCGCAGCGAGACTTCCATCAATCCAGCCGGGCGGATACCTTGCCCTTGCGCGTTCGGAATGGCGCCCAGCGTGCCGCAGAACTGGACGTGGCCATCCTGCGCGTCCGCTCCGGCAGCGCTGAAATATCCGTCCCGCAGCGACTCGAGCGGACGAATGGAGGCCAGGGTGCCGCATTGATACGTCACCCATTCGCCGCCTTCATGGATGCGCGATTCCAGCACGATGTCATCCTGCCTGGCGGCGATATCGCGCCAGCGCCACGCCGAGGTGGCGACCGGCTTCGGACACATCTGCTTGGACACGGCGACCGAATAGCTCTCCACCTGCCTGTCGGTGTGGTCGGAGCCGACGGTCAGCCACCATTCACCATCGGCGAAAAAGAGCGCCGGCTCGGCTTCGCCCGAGCTCTCCGGCCCAAGGACCTGCACCACGCCCGACTGGCTCAGCAAATCCTGGCTGGCGCGGTAATACAGGGGCACGGCCGATGGGCGCGGCACGCCCAGGGCCTCGAGTTCTTCGATATGGTGCTGGATCGCGGCGGCATCGCGTCCGGTCCAGCCGGAGATGACGAAGTTTTTGGGTTCAACTGCGAGCAGGCGCGTGCTGGCGACGCCGTCCGACTCGATGCTTTCGCAGGAAAAATGAAGTGTAGTAGCCATGATCGTGCATGAGAAAGTATGAAAATTCAGCAGGTCGTCGCCAATGACGTGCTGCTTTCCGCTGCACCGCCAACCGGCTTCAACCGCCCTGTTTGTCGCTTGCCTTCTTGCGCGGAACCCGCGCCGGTTTTTCTGCCTCGCCGCTGGTCGCGGAGAGCGCCTTCAGTACTGCCACGGTCTGCCCGAACACATTGACGAGGGAACCGACGATCCGTGCCAGTTGCTGGAAATCGTCGCGCGTCAAGGTGCCGAACAGGCGATCGTTCACCATCAGCAGGTCCGGATGTATCGCCTTGATGCGTTCGAGACCGAACGGGCTCAGGCTCAGTAGTACGCCGCGGCCGTCGTCGGGATTCGACTTCTTGACAAGGAGCTGCGCCTTGACGAGCTTCTTGACTTCATTCGTGACGAACGCTCCCGTCACGTTCAGCCGCTCGGCGACATCGCTGACCCTGACCCCGCCTTCGCCCGAACGGGCAATCACCATCAGGATGTTGTACTGGGGAGAGGTGACGCCAAGCCTGCCCGCCAGGTACTGGCGCGCGGATTCGATGTGCGCGCCGACCGTCGAGATGTCATAAACAAATTTACGAAAGGTCGCGTCGGAGGCGCCTCCCTTGTCGAGCAGGGCGGGAAGCGACACTGACGGACCCAGTACTGTCTCCTGAGCTTGTGTGTTGTGGTCAGGCTTTGTTGCGCGGCGATTCATTCTTGGCTCCGGACTTCGGTGAGTAACCCCGGGATTATCGCCCATCCCCGGGGTTACGGCACATCAGGCCGGATCGTAGTAATGCGATTCGAGCAGGTAGCAACCGTTTACGGAGCGGAACGGTCCGTGCCAGGCGCCCGGCGGGCGAACGGCGTAGGTATAGCCTGCGAACGAGCTGCCGCCCTGGCCGTTCTCGTCGGCGCCGACGGTCATGTCACCCTCGAGCATGAACACCTCTTCCCAATAGTCGTGAACGATCGGCTTGAAGGTGGCGAACCCGGGCGGGAAGCGCAGGATGCGCGTACGGCTGCCGCGTTTGTTCACGGTGTCGAGCGAACCGGAGATGATCAGTTCCAGGGCGCCCGAGTCCGGGGCATAGCCTTCCGGGAGCTGCCAGCCCGGCGCATTCAGGTCGATCTGGTGGAACTCGTGGTGAATCTTGTTTACTGCCATGATGGGTACTCCTTGGATGAAAAGTCAGGCTGCTGCCGACGGCTGGAGCAGCGCATATTTGCCGCCGAAGAAAACGAGCGGCGCGGCCGCTTCTTTCCGGTGGATGCGGACGACGCGTCCGACGAAAATGAGGTGGTCGCCGCCGTCGTACTGCGCATAGGGGACGGCCTGGAACGACACGATCGAATCCTTCAGCGTGAAGGGCAGGCCGTCGTGCAGCTCGATGTCGGTGTCGGACCACTTGTCCGCTTTTGCCGTGGCGAAGCGGCTGGAAATATGCTGGTGCTGTTCACCCAGGATATTTATGCAGTACATCTTCGCGCCGCACAGGACAGGCAGGCTCAGTGCTTGCTTGCCGATCGAAAACAGGACCAGCGGCGGATCCAGCGAAACGGAATTGAACGACGTGATCGTCATGCCGACCCTGCCTTCGCCTGCCGCGCCTTCCGCCGTGACCACCGCCACGCCGGTAGGAAACAGGCCCAGGGCCGAGCGGAACTCGTTGCGATCGATCGTCGGCAACGATACGGATGTGCATTCCATGATCATGCTCTCATTGAAAAGTGGAGTCAGCGGGAATAGGTCTTGAGATACTCTTCCGGCACGCCGTAGCTCTCCAGCAAGCGGTCGGCGATGCCCTCCAGCTCGTGCCAGTTGGTGTGCATGTACGTGTAGTTGCGGACGACGAACGATGCGCCGGCATAGAACTTTTCGTACTGCTGGTGGCGGCCGGCGAATTCCGACCCCGTCAGGTCCCAGGCCAGCTTGTAGAGCTTCATCCGGTCGACGGCGCCCATCTGCAGCGTCGACCAGTATTCTTCGAACGAAGCGCGCAATGCCGGATCGGCCATGACGGAAATATCGGCCGGCATCTGGAACACGCTGCCTCCGCACAGTTCGCGCAACTGGTCGATGATGACGGAGTGGTTTTCGGTGCACCAGTTGAGGGCCGCATACACGTAGCGGCGGTTGTAGCACCAGTGACCCTGCACCGGCCATTCCTCGGCGCCTTGCAGCTGGCCCATGATCAGGCCTTCCAGCGTGGCTTCCCAGGCGGCGAGCTTGCCGAGCGTCTCGCGCACGGCCGGGATCTGGTCGGCCCCGGAAACCTTGGTGATCTTGCTGGCGATACCGACGATCAGCTTTACCTTGGACAGGAAGCGCACGTTGGACTGGTGGTTGCCGTAGGTGTGGCCGGCAGTCTCCAGGTAGATCTGGCGCGCCAGCGTGGCGTCGTTGTGGACGAAGACGTTTTCCCAAGGTACCTTGACCTCGCGGCACAACAGCATGCTGTCGGATTCGTCATAGCGATAGCCGAGCGGGTTCTCGAAATCCGAGGTGGTGTCGCGGCCGAAGGGCTTGCGGGACCACAGTTCCAGACCCGGGGCGTTGACCGGGACGACGCAGGTGATCGACTGGTTGGCCTGGTCCGGCGCGAGCGGCGTCAGGTTGCCGATCCAGATCTCGTTGGCATAGGCCGCGCCGGTCGCCAGCATCTTGATGCCGGTGATGACGACGCCATCGTCGTCCTCGCGCACGACGCGCAAGGTCGGCACCGGCAGATTGGCCCGCTGGTATGCCTCGGGATTGCGGCCGGCCTGCGGCGGCACCACGGCGTACACCGCGTAGCTGTCCGCCTTGCGCATGCGCTGGTAGTACGCCATCAGGTTATCCGCGTATTTCCCGAAGATCTCGGGCTTCAGGCTCATGCCGGTGACAAAGCTCGACACGTGGTCCGGCGAACGGCCGAACATGCCGTAGGTCTTGTCCGCAATAGCCTGATGGACGCCGTGGCGGAATTCGAGATCCGCCTTGCTGCGCGCACGCAGGAAATATCCGCTGAAACGCTCGCCGTTCTCTTCGAACGTCATGAGATCGCGGTTCTCCGGTGCACATTTCATGTCGTAGATGTCCGCAATCGACTGCGCACCGTGACGGAATGCGGGGTGGGTAGTGACATCGGTGACACGCTCGTTGCCAACGAAAAGCGTGCGGCCGTCGCGCAAGGATTCGAGATGCTCAGCGCCAGTTTTCAACATTATTCGTCCCTCCAGAAGTTATTTTCGCGGCGCGCATTGCCCGTCAATGAGCCGCCGTGCATGGCGGCCCCGGCTTGCGGGGCCGTCCGGTCTGTCACGTATATATATTACTTCAAAAGCTTAGTTAGTAAGCTAAATTTGAAAAAAATTTCAGCCTGCCGATACGCCCGTGAGTTTGTCGAGATGATGGTGGTCCGGCTTGTCGCGGCCATCGACGTTGTCGTAGACCGTCATGCCGCGGTCCAGCACCAGGATGCGATCGGTGAACTCCAGCGCCAGTGAAACGTGCTGTTCCACCAGCAGGATCGCCAGCTCGCTTTGCGCACGCAGGCGATGCAGTGCGGCGACGAGACCGTCGATGATCACCGGCGCCAGGCCTTCCATCGGCTCGTCGAGAAGCAGCACCGAGGGATTGCCCATCAGGGCGCGGCCGATGCTGAGCATCTGTTGCTCGCCACCGGAAAGCTGGGAACCGCCATTGTTGATGCGCTCGCCAAGCCGGGGCATCAGGTCGATGACGCGCTCCAGCGACCACGGTTCCGTCCCCGCGCGGTGCGGCGGCTTGGCGGCGACCAGCAGGTTTTCGCGCACGGACAGGGAAGGAAAGATTTCCCGCTCCTGGGGCACGAAGCCGATGCCCAGTTTCGCGCGTTCGTACACGGGAAGGTGCGCTATGTCCCTGCCATCGAGCTTGATGGCGCCGCTCTTGTGCGTGGCCCGTCCCATCACGGTGGAGAGCAGGGTGCTCTTGCCGACGCCGTTGCGGCCGAGGATGGCCAGCACGCTGCCGCGCGACAGCGCGAACGACACATCGGACAGGACCCGGGTGTCGCCCCAGCCGGAACACAGCTTGTCGCAGTGGAGGATGGGATCAGTCATGGCGCGCCTTTCCGAGATAGACTTCGCGGACTTGCGGGTCCGCCGCGATGTCGGCCGGCGTGCCCTCGGTGAGCATGCGGCCCTGCACCAGCACGTTGATACGGTGCGCAAAGCGAAAAACGAGTTTCATGTCGTGTTCGATGATCAGGACCGCGATGTCGTCCGGCAGCGCGGCGATGGTGTCCATCACGAGGTGGGAGTCGGCCGGGGGAACGCCCGCGGCGGGCTCGTCCAGTAAAAGAAGCTTCGGCCGGAGTGCCAGGGCAATCGCGATTTCCACCAGACGCTGGCGTCCGTAGGCGAGATCGCGGATGCGGTGGCCGGCGTGCACGCTCATGCCCAGTGTCGACAGGATGTCCATGGCGACGTCCGCCGCATGCCGCTGCGCGGCGGCACCGCCGAACAGGCGTCCGCCCAGCCCCTGGTGTTCCAGCACCGCGAGCTGCACGTTTTCCAGTGCGGTCGACTCGCGCAACAAGGTATTCAGCTGGAAGGTGCGCGCAATGCCGCGCCGGACCCGGCGATGCATGGGGATCCTGCTGACGTCGGCGCCGTTCAGCAACACACTGCCGCCCGACGGCAGGATCTGTCCGGTCAGGAGGTTCAGGAAGGTCGTCTTGCCGGCGCCGTTGGGGCCGATCAGGGCCCTGCGTTCGCCGGCCTTCATCGAAAAGTCGACATTGTCCGTTGCAATGAACGATCCGTACTGGCGGCGCAGGCCGCGTGTTTCAATGACGGGTAAGGACATTATGGCGCCTCCTTGTTGACGATGCGGCGGCGCGCGGCGTCGCACAGGCCGAGCAGGCCGCCCCGGTTGAACAGCACGAGCAGGATGAGCAGCAAGCCGATCCAGAACAGCCAGGTCGTCGGCTGGTCCTTGGACAGCATGTCCTGCGCCACCATGTAGACCGTGGCGCCGACGAAGGCGCCATACAGGCGCCCGGTGCCGCCCATCACCAGCATGACGATCACCATGCCCGACAGCTCCAGGCCGAATACGGACAGCGAGACGAACTGGGACGTCTGGGCCGACAACGCGCCGGCGATGCCCGCCAGCGCACTGCTGATGGCGAACGCGGTAAGGCGGCGCGCCCAGACGGACACGCCGAGGGCCTGCATGCGCGCCGGGTTCTGGCGAATCCCGACGAGGGATCGGCCGAAGGGCGAGTTCACCAGGTGCCTCAGCAGCAGCCATGCCACGAACAGGACAGCCAGGCTATAGACATAGGCGGTCTTGCCGAACATGTCGAAGTCGAATTGCCCCAGCAGCGGGCTGAGGTTCATGCCCTGCAGTCCGTCCGCACCGCCGGTAATGTCCGTCAGGTTGTTCGCCAGTTCCAGCAGGAGCAGCGAAACCGCCATGCCCAGCATCAGCAGGGCCAAGCCCCTGGTGCGCAAAATGACGGCGCCGGCCAGCGTGCCCAATATCCCCGCCACCAGGCCGGAAACGAGCAGGGCGGACAGGGGCTCGCCCCAGCCGTATTTGGCCAGCAAGCCCGCCGTGTAGGCCCCGGCGCCGAAATAGGCGGCATGCCCCAGGGTCACGATGCCGCCGTAGCCGAGCAGCAGGTCGAACGACAGCGCAAACAGCACCATGATGAGGATTTGCGCTCCCAGCTGGAAATACTGGGGAAGTACGAAATACGCGGCCATCGCCAGTACCCAGGGAAGGGTTTCGGCGGGGCGGAAGCGGCGTGCCGAGAGCAATTGGTGAACCGCGGCCGGAGTTCCCGGCGTCGCCGTTTGCGGAACGGAATTGATTACGTCGGAATGGGTCATCATGCGCGTCCGAACAAGCCGTTTGGCTTCACAAGAAGAATGAGGAAAAGTGCGATGTAGATGAAGATCCCGCCGAACTCGGGGGCGAGGATCTTGCACGTCGCATCGCCGAGTCCGAGCAGCAGGGCTGCAAGGAAGGGGCCTTTTACCGAACCGAGTCCGCCGACGGCCACGACGATCAGGAAGTACACGAGATGCTTGAGCGCGTATTCCGGCTCGATCGCCATGACATCGGCGCCCACCGCTCCACCGAGCGCGGCAAGCACGCTGCCCAGCGCGAATACCGCGGCAAACAATTGCTTGCTGTTCAGGCCCAGCGCTTCGGCCATGGCGCGGTTATCCACGGCCGAGCGTATCCGCGCACCGATCAGTGTCTTTTCGATCGTTACCCACAGTCCAGCGAAGATGGCGAGGCCGGTGACGATCAGGAAGATGCGGTAGACGGGGAAGGTAAAGCCGCCCCCCGCTGCGAGCTGTCCGCCGATGGCGTCCGGGATGACGACCCGGACCGGTTGCGCCCCGAAAACGAATTGCGCAATCGCGGTGCCGACGAAGATCAGTCCCATGCTGAGGACGACCTGGTCCAGCTCGGTGGCCTTGTACACGCGGGCGTAGACCCAGCGTTCGAGGACCAGGCTGAGCCCGCCGACGGCGACGCAGGCCAGCACCACGGCCAGGCCGAATGGAACGGCGAGCCGGTCCATGAAGGTCACGAGAAAATAGCCTCCTGCCATGGCGAACGCGCCATGCGCCAGGTTCGCCACGCCAAGCAGTCCCATCGTCACGGACAAGCCTACCGAGGTCATGTACAACACCATCGCGTAGGCGGCCCCGCTGAAGGCGATGCCCACCAGGATATTTGCGGTATTCACGCTCTGCTTCCTTTCAGGTCGATTCGACGCGGTCGATATCACTTCTCGGGATTCAGGGCTTTCCAGGGGTCCTTGACGCTTTTGACGACGTCGAAGGCAACGTTCTCGTAGTGAGCGCCGACCTGCTGGATCCGGGCCATGCTGACGTCATGCACGACGTCGCGGGTCTGGGGATCGATGGCGATCGGACCCGCCGGGGTGTCCGGCGACTTCCAGTTGGTCAGCACATCCATGGCCTGCGTGGACGTGAACCGCGCACCGTGTTTCTTGATCACGCCAAACACGGCCTCCATGCTGTTCCAGGCGGCGACGGCCGGCAGGTCCGGCATGGCGTCCTTGCCGTATGCATTCTTGAACGCAGCCAGGAAGGCCCTGGCGCTGGGGCGGGGATCGGTCGCGATATAGACCGCACTGTCGATCATGCCAAGCGATGCCGCACCGGTCTGCGGTAACTGCTGGTCGGAGACATTTTGTGCGGTGGTCAGCAACTGCACGCCCGCGGCCTGGAGGCCGGAGTCACGGAAGGCCTTCATGGTGGCGATACTCGGCGCGCCGCTCAGTGTGAAAACGAACAGGGACCTGGGTGCAGCCGCCTTGATGCGCGCCATCGCCGGCAGGTAGTCGGTGGTCGCCATCGGGGTGCGGTCGGAACCGACCAGCTTGCCGCCATTGTCTTCGAAGCCGCGCCTGAAGCCCGCCTCCATGTCGTGTCCGGCCGCATAGTCGGCCACCAGCGTGTAGGCGCTGTTGATCTCGTGCTTGGCCGCCCATGCACCCAAGGTGTATGCCATCTGCCAGTTCGCATAGGAGAAGCGGACGAAATACGGCGATGCGCGCGTGAGCGAGCCGGTCGTCGCATTCATGATGATGGTCGGGATCTTCGCGGCCGTCGAGATTGGCGCAATCGTCAAGGCCTGGGGGCTCAAGGTGACGCCCGTCAACAGCTGTACCTTGTCGCGTACGACGAGTTCCTGCGCCAGGCGCTTGGCGCGATCGGGATTGCTGCCATCGTCGCGCTTGATGAGCTCCACGCTCACACCTGGCGGCAACTCCTTCTTGTGCAGGGCGACATACAGGTCGGCCCCCCGGACCATGCTTTCGCCGATATCGGCGCCGGCGCCGGACAGTCCGACCACCATGCCGACCTTGACCACCTGGTCGGCAGCCGCACTCCCGGCAAGGCAAAGGCTCATCACCCCGGCGCCCAACACCGCGCCGACAGTCTTCATCTTCAACATGTCTCACTCCTCAAGATATAAACAGGCTTTCCCGGAGCGTGGCAGAATTGCCCGGTCCGTTTTTTAATTTATAAAGAAAGCTTAGTTGATAAGCTAAAAGAACGCTACAAGATTTTGAGGAAAACGTGAGGATTTTTGTCGTGCAGTGCAGCATGCGCTGCCGCGCGCCGCTGCCCGAAGCCAGAAAGTCAAAGCCCGATGGGTCTGCTGCGAGACGCCATCGGGCTTGAGGGGAACATGTCGGCGCTGGCTCAGCAGGCGCTCGGCTTCACCCGCTCGACCTCGAGACCGAACAATGGACGCAGGCGGGTGCCGAACACGTTGCCGGCAAACGCGGCCACCAGCCACAGCCAGCCGTGCAGGCTGCCCGACACGATGCCGCTGAAGTAGGCGCCGATGTTGCAGCCGTAGGCGAGGCGGGCGCCGTAGCCCAGCAGCAGGCCGCCGACGACGGCCGCGATGAAGGAGCGCAGCGGCAGCTTCCACACCGGCGAGTAGCGGCCGGCCAGCGCGGCCGCCAGCATCGCGCCGAGCACGATGCCGATGTCCATTACCGACGTCACGTCATGCGAGACCGGCGCGGCCAGTGCGGCGGCGTTGGCCTTGGTCGACCAGTAGGCCCAGCTGGCGGTGTCGATGCCGATGCTTGACGCCGCCTTGGCGCCCCACAGCGCGAACGCCGAGGTCACGCCCCAGGGACGGCCCGACAGCGCGAGGGTGGCGAAGTTGAGCACGACCAGCGCAAGGGCACCGGCCACCAGCGGCCACGGGCCGTGCAGCCAGGTGGCGGCGCGGTCCGCCGGCAGTTGCGGGGCGACCAGGCGGCCGTGGCGGCGCTTTTCGACGACGACGGTGATGGCCGCGATGGCCGCGAACACCAGCCAGTTGAGCAGCAGCGCGGGCGCCAGGCCCAGGGTCTTCACCAGCGAGACCGGCTTGAGCTGGGGCAGCGAGGTCCAGAAGGGCATGTGCGCGGTGGCGATCACGGAGCCGGCGATGAAGGCGACCAGGGTCACGATCATGCGCGTGCTGCCGCCGCCCACCGTGTACAGGGTGCCGGAAGCGCAGCCGCCGCCGAGCTGCATGCCGATGCCGAACATGAAGGCGCCGATGACGACGGAGGTGCCGGCCGGCGACACCAGGCCGGTGACGGGATTGCCGAACAGCGTGCCGCTTGCCAGGGCCGGGAAGAACAGCGCGACGCCGACGGCGAGCATCAGCATCTGCGCGCGCAGGCCGGCGCCGCGGCCGTCGGCGATGAACACGCGCCACGACGAGGTGAAGCCGAAGGCTGCGTGATACAGCGAGAGGCCGAGCAGCGCGCCGACCACGAACAGCGCGGAAATCCTGGCACTGACTGTCTGCGCGAGATAGAACGCGCCGAGGACGATCAGCAGCAGCGAC
>Ga0308169_10004388_pt1 | contig 13244 bp, 16 predicted proteins | sample PhyBR1_2_FD_202139 | JGI IMG/M metagenome (GOLD analysis project Ga0308169, IMG submission 202139) | Phyllosphere microbial communities from UC Gill Tract Community Farm, Albany, California, United States - DLSLSB.R1 | ecosystem: Host-associated > Plants > Phyllosphere > Unclassified | place...
CGATCAAGCTCGCTGACGCCAGCCTTCTCGTTCCCTCTGCCTCTCTCTGCAGCCGCTCGCAGGCAGGTTCCGTCGCTCGGTCCGCGGCGTCGGGTCCTTCAAGCTCGGGATCGCGCACGAGTCGGGAGGGAGCTTGGGTCGTATCTTTATCCGCTGGAACATGTTGTCGTCGAAAGGCATCGAGCGCGCGAGCCGAGAGCGAGAGCGAGAGCGCGAGCCGAGCGAGAGCGAGAGCGCCAACTTGAGAAGGTCGAGGTCCGTGCGCGCGCCCTCCTCGACGTCGTCGAACCCGGGCGGGCCCTCTCGACTGGAGAGCGCCTCTGGAGTGCGCGGATGCGCCGCACACGCCGTCGATGTTGTGCGCGGGCCGCAGAAAGGTCCTTAGGCCGCGCTAATCGACGACCACTCCTTTGCCTTCTCGAAGCTGTCCTTCCCTCGCGAGCGTCGCTGCAAGCACGACGCAGAGCACGGTCTCACAGGCGCACTGCATGAAGACAACATAGAACGAGGCCGAGCGCCGTCACATTGCAAATTTGGTCTTGGCAACTCGTCGAGACGGCGCTCCCACCACCGCGGCTGACGACGGCCGCTCGCCCTCGCCCTCGCCCTCGTGCCCGTCGTCGGCGCCTGCCCACTGTAGCACGAGATGCCGACCGAGGAGGTGTGTGTGCTCCAGAGCATCGAAGGCGGCCTCGGCGTCTCGCCGCGTTGCAAACTCGAGGAAGGCGAAGCCGCGCGTCTTGTTGTCCATCTTGCGCGGCAGCCGCACCGACTTGAGCGTGCCGTAGGTACTGCGGGTCGTCGTCGGAGGGGCAGTGGGGAGGAGGGTTCGAGAGAGGGCGAATCAGCGCTCGGGACAGCAAGGGGCAGCAAGGGAGAGAAGTCGTGCTCGACGCACCTGAAGAGCTGGCGAAGGTCGGCGCGCGTCGCCTCGAAGGGCACGTTCTTGACGAGGAGCTTGGTCGAGGTCTCCTGGGCGCGTGCACTCGGCTTCTCGAGCGCCTCCTTGTCGGCGTGTCGCTGGGCGAACCGGACGTCGAGCGAGTGGCCGTCGAGGACGTATCCCTGACGGGCATCTTTGGCCGAGGCTGCTGCTGCGACGGTGCGGAAGCCGACAAAGCCGAAGCCCATGCTCAACGTCCGACCAGGCTGAGCCGGGTCCGCCTTGGTCTGGACCCTGGCGAAGACGACATCCGGGAGCGCATCGAACGCCTCCTTGAGGCGAGGCGTCGTGGTGACGAAGTTGAGGTTCTTGACGAAGAGGGTGGCTGCTGCAGGTTGCGGAACGCCGTCGGCGGGTGGGCCGACGAGGCCTGAAGTCGACGGCGCGGCGGGGAAGGCCGACCGGGCGGCGGTATCGCGCCCCGAAGCGGGCCCACCCTCGGGCGTGAAGATTGTCGCGGGCGCCTTCTCGAGGTAGAGGACGGTGCCCGAGAACTGCTTGTAGACGAGCGCGCGCCATGCTGCTGCTGCCGAGGCGGCGTCGTCCAGCTCGACGACGGCGATGAGCCCAGAGGGCGGAACGAGGAGGCGACGAACGACACCGTGCGGGGCGAAGAGCGAGTGGAGGGAGGGGGCGGTCGTGCCGTACGGGAGGTTCTTGACGAGGATGCAGGTCGACGAGCGCGGACCCGGTCGCGAGAAAGCTGCGACGTTGACGTTTTCCTGCAGGACAGCGCCGAGTCAGCCACGCGCAGCTCCGTGCGAGGAGGGCTGCGAAAAGGGGACGCACATCCTCGAAGTAGCGCTTGGTCTCGGCGAGCGTGTGCGCTTCGGCCAAGGCGACCTTGACGGCCGGGTCGCTCGCCGCCGGGTCGAGGAGGACGGACTTGGAGATGCCGAGGCGGTCTGCGACAGCCGACAAAGCGGCATCGGCCTGTAAGCGTGGTAGCGTGCGTCAGCTCGAGTGCGTCGACGATGAGAAGCGACGAGAAGAGCGAGCAGGGGAAGTCGACGCACGTTGAGGTAGAGAGCTCCCCAGCTGAACGACTGGCCGGCCGACTGCTTGCGGCGCTCGAGACGGTCCTCCTTGAGCGTCGCCGCACGTGCGAGAGGCTCTCCTCTCTCGCCGCGACCGATCGCCGGGAGGATGTGGAGCAGCCGGCCCTGAAAGGTCGTGCCGTCGAGAGCGCCAAAGGCCGCGACGGCGTCGGACGGCTTGACGAACGTGACGTAGGCGAGGCCTTTCGGCGTGCTGGTGCGCTTGTCGACGGGGATGTGCACCTGCAGATGGCTGCGTCAGAGCAGGAACGAGGCGGGAGCGAGCGCGCCGAGGGAGGGGGACGAGGTAGGGGGACGAGCGCACCTGCTCGACGGGACCATGGGCTCCAAAGAGCTGCTCGAGATCTCGTGTCGTAGTCGAGAAGGGCAAGTTGCGCACGAAGAGGCGGGCCGTGTCGAGGATCGTCTGCCGGGCGAGCGCGTCGCCATCGGGAGCGGACGACAGCGCCACCTGCTGCGAGCGAGGACAAGGGCACGTCAGTCTGAGGTTACGCCGTCGGGTCGTTCGGGTCGTTCGTGAGGAGGAGTGCACTTGCCTGGTCTGAAGAGGCTGGAGCCGAGTCGCCGGGCGCCGAGCGGGATGACGTGAGCCGGTCGCCGTCTTCTTGCACCCAGAGCGGGTCTTGCGCCGCGAGCTCGGCCGTCGTGCTGTCGACGTCGACGTCGTCGATATGCCGCTTCATGCGGCGTGCGAGATAGTCGGCATCGCTGAGCTCGGCGTTGCCGGCCGCGCCGTCGTCCGGGTCGACGGCGGGGACGGGGACGGGCTCGCTCGGCTGTACGGGCGGCGGTGCACCCGCCGCCGCTGCAAGGGTGGACGCTGAGCGTGATGGCGGGGACGCAGCGACGACCTCGTGCTGGCGGCGCGGGTCGACAGCCGGCGAGGCGTCGGCGTCGGCGGACCCGGCGTTGAGGCGAGGCGGGGCCATGACGGCCATGAACTCGTTGAAGCGGTCGTCGCGGCTGGTGGTCGGTACCGACGGCTCGTCTGAGCGCTTGAGGCGCTTGGCGGGCCGAGGGGCGTCGCGAGCCTGCGCGCAAGGGGTGGCGGAGAGGTCAGGACGAGGCCGGCGAGAAGGGGAGGGGGAGCCAAGGCTCCTGGCTCGCGCAAGGCTCGAGGACGGGATGGACGCACATCTTTGGCCCAGTCGACCTTGATGCGGGCCCCGCCGCGGTCGCCTGCGACCCACGCGCCAGCGGCCCAGCGCTTGACCCGGTCGGCGTCGGCGGACGACTGGAAGCCGGCGAAGGCGATGCAGCGCGACGAGCCGTTGGGCCTCGAGAGGACCTTGAGGTCTGTGATGCCTGGTGGCGCAGGCGGACAGGCGACGAGGTGCTCGCGGAGGTGGTGGGCGGCGACGGATGGGTGGAGGTTGGTGAGGAGGAGACGAGTCGGCTCCGAGGCTGGCGAGGGCGCGGTCGCCGGTGCTGGCTGCATGGCGGCGTGCAGGATGTGCTCGGCGAGCGTGTCGGGTGCTGGGCAACCGAGCTGGTGAGCGAAAGAGCGAGCGACGAGGCGAGAGCGGGCGCAGAGCCCCGGCCCAAGCTCTGAGGGCCGACGGCGAGCCGCGGAGAGCCGAGCGTGCACCGCCTCGTCGTCTCGCTCAACCACCGCAGCCGCAGACCAGCTCTCGCACTCACTGCAGCAAGCCTCTCTCGCTATGTAGGCCCGAGAGGTTGGCTCCAACGCTGCTTCTCTTGCTCGTCACCGCTCGCTCGCCCGCCCACAGCCGCCCCTCACTTGGCCTTCTTCTTGCTCCGCCGCTTCTTGGCCTTGGCCGCCGCCTCGTCGGCCGCCTCTCCTCCTCCTCCTCCTCCTCCCGACACCGCGGCAGCCGACCCCTGCCCCGCTCCCGCCGACATGGCCGCACCCGCACGAGCCACCGCTTCGCCCGCCGTCGCAGCCGGGGTTGGTGACGACGGCCGACGCTGGTCCTGGTACTGACGGAGTATGGCGCGGTTGAGCGTGTCGAAGCGGTTCAAGTAGGTCGTGGAGCGAGTCTTGAACGTGAGGCACTGCGCGCGGAGCGCGAGAGGGGGTCAGCAGAGCGTCGTAGTCGCACAGCAGGCTCGGCTCGAGCCACGCACCTGGCGGTCATTGGTGACTCTGAAGACGAGGAGGCCGACTTGGTGACGCCACCGAATGCATGCGCGAGTCTGTCGGCCATGCAAGAGCGTCAGCGACGGCCAAAGGAAGGAAGGCGGGTGAAGGTGAAGTGAGGGGGAAGGGGGAGGGACCAGAAGTGGACGAGGGACGGACCGGGAAGTCTGAAGTGCGACAGAGGGTGCCGCATGCATCCTTGAAGCGGTCCCAGTCGCGGTAGAGCATGGCCTGGTCGTGGTGAGGGCGACGAGCTGGCGGAGTGCGGTCGGGGCGGAGGAGCGTGTCGGAAGGCGAGAGGGGCGAATGCGGTCGAGGGTGCGCTCGCTCGAGGGGTGCAGAGTGAGCGCGTGGCTGAAGAAGCAGGGCTCAGGGCCAGGTGCGGCCTCAGAGTGAGCTGGACGAGCGAGAGCCGAGGTGGGCGAGCGATGAAGGCTCGCCTCGCTCTCTCCACCGCGCCCGACCAGCTGAGCGCAGCAGCTTGCTCTCCCAGGGCCCGCACACGATGCTTCTGGGCACCTCGGCGCTGTACCGCCCTCCCCGGGTCGAGTCGTCGTCGCCTTCGTCTCCCGACTCGGACTCGTCGGCCTCGTCGGGTCGCCCTGCGCCCGCCCAACCTGCTGCGCCGTGGCTCGCCGCCTGCTCCAGACTCGACAGCGCCAACCCACTCGTCGTCGCCGCCGCCACCGCTGTCGCTCTCGCGCTCGGCTCGAGGGTCTGGCACCGCCTCGGACGCAGGATCCGCACCGTCGACGACCTCACGCCGGCCGACCTCAGTCCGAGACGGTTGCGCGGCACCGTCACGAGGTGAGCACAGCTCTGCGACCTTGACGAGCGAGGCCTTGTCCATGACTGATTCCTTGCGCCGCGCAGCGTCGGCGACGCCGACGGCTTCCGCCTCTTCCACCGTCCGCATCTGCGCCCGTGGCTGCGTCCGCCGTCTGGGAGAGCTGGTGCGTCCTCTTCTACCTATCTGGACCGCATCTGCGCATGCTCACCGTCCTTCCCGCAGGTTTGAAGGGCGAGACTCTGTCTGTCCGGCTCGCCGGTGTCGATGCTCCAGAGGTGCGTCACCGAGCATGCGGGCTTCTCGAGCGCGGTTGACACTGACCCTCTCGAGGAAGCAGATGGCTCACTTCGGTAAGACGGCGCAGCCCTACTCGCGCGAGGCGTTCGACCTGTTGAGCCTCTTCCGCCTGCTCGTTCTTGCCTTGGCTCGAGCACGCCCTCACTGCTCTCTGTTCCTGCAGGCTGAGCGGCACGTGCGTCGGCAAGCGAGTCCAAGTCGAGCTCTTCCAGAAGGATCGTTACGGTCGCGCTGTCGGCATGGCGTACGTGCGGCCCTTCCCCTACCTGCGCCGGCGCAACGTCTCCGAGATCCTCCTTCAAGCCGGACGTGCGTGACGACCCTTGCTTCTCTCCCTCCGCGGCACACGGCTCACGCTGATTTCATCGAGCGCGCAGTTGCCACGGTCTACGAGCAAGCCGGCGCCGTTCACGCAGGACAGCTCGACCGGTTCCGGGCGGTCGAGGCAGCAGCGCGGTGCGTCGCTCGGCCTCTCCATTCCTGTTCCCTCGCAATGGGCGCACTCGCTCACTTCGGGCTCGACTCGAGCAGCGCTCGGCGGGCGGGGATGTGGGCGCAGGGAGCGAGCGACTTGGAGAGCCCGGCGGCGTACAAGGCGCGCCTTCGAGGCGATCTTGGTCGGCGAGGAGAGGCGCCTCGGGCAAACTGACTGCTGCAATACGATCGACGAGTCTGCCCTGACCAGGTGCTGCCGCGAGCGAGAGCTTCACAAAGTGCGAGACACGCTCTCTCACCGCCGGCCGTGGAGCACAAGGCGAGCGAGCCGCCTCTCGCCTCGCTACCTCGCTCGGCCGCTTCTACGACATCTCGAGACCACTACAGCTGTCTCGCTCGCCTCACACATGGTGCGTCCCCTTGCTCTCGACCCCTCGTCGCCCCCCGCCTTCGCCCTTGCCCCGCTCACCTCTGGCTCCGCTCGCCCGCAGAGCACCGTCAGCAAGAGCGCCAAGGAGGCGCGCCTGCGCGAGTTTGTCGAGATCACGGGTGCAACGTGCGTCGACCGTCCCCTGGTCCTGTCCCTGCCGTCCTGGGCGCGAGCTAACCCGCTCAACTCTCCGCAGGACGGCCGACGCGACGAGGTTCCTCAAGGCTGCGTCCTGGCGGCTGGACAACGCGATGGACGCCTTCTTCAGCAATCCTCGAGCCGCAGCAGCCACCTCGGCCAGCACAGCAGTCAGCAATGCCACGCTCGCACGCAACCTCGAGGCGGTCTGGACGGCGTACCGCGGTGCGTCTCGCCCGGCTCCGCTCTCGCTCGTGCGTCCTGAGCTGACGCCGACGAGCAGATCCCGCCTCGCAGGACGAGATCGGCATGGACGGCACGATGCAGTACTGTCGGGACCTCGGCGTCGACCCGGAGGACGTCGTCTTCCTCGCGCTCGCGTGCTTCACCAAGGCGCCGACGATGGGTCGCTTTACTCGCCGCAGCTGGGTCGAGGCGTGGCAGTCAGTCGGGTCAGTCCATCCCGCACACGAGGCGAGGCCGACAGGTCGTCTCGCTGACGAGCTCATCCTGCCCGCAGGTGCGACTCGCTCGAGCGCCAGAAGCAGTACGTCGTCAAGCTTCGGGACCAGGTGCGCGACCCGACTGGCTTCAAGCGCATCTACAACTTTGCGTTCGACTACGCCAAGGCCGAAGGGCAGAAGAGCTTGCGTGCGTCGAGCTGACCGAGCCCCTCGAGCCACTCGCGCGGCGGTGCTGCGCACGAGAGCTGACGGCCCGCTCTCGTGCGCAGAGTTCGAGATCGCGCGCGAGCTGTGGACCCTCCTCATTCCCCTCGACCCCAACTCGACGTTCCCGGCAAAGCATTTGAGCCTATGGCTCACCTTCCTCGAGGCCAAGGGCGGCCGAGCCGTCTCGCGCGACACATGGAGCGTGCCTCTCTCTCTCTCCCTCTCTCTCTCTCTCTCTCTCTCGCTCTCTCCGCTCTCGCTGCCTAGCGCTCGCTCACACTTTCCTCACCGTCTCGCCCGCGCGCAGTTCCTCGACTTCGCAAGGTCTATCGACGCGTCCTTCTCCAACTACGACGAGGAAGGTGCGTGAGCCGTTCTCTCTCTCGGCCGTCGGGACCGCAGCAGCTTAGCTGACGCCGGTCCCGAGCAGCAGCATGGCCTTCCCTCATCGACGACTTTGTGCAGAGCGTCAGTAGATCTTGAGTCGAGCTGCAACGCTGTCATCATTTCATAACCTCGTGCCATGCCTCCTGCACCGGGACTCTGCTACGCAGTCGCTCGCACAGTAGGAAGGCGCCGCTCAGCTTGCGGTTGAGGCTGTACGTCTCCTCGGGCGGCGGGGTGAGTCGGTGCTTGAGCATGATGGGGATCTGCGCGCGGATCGTGGCCGTGATGGGCGGCCCGAGGTCGCCGAAGGGGAACGGCGAGGGCGAGGTTGGGCGGAACGGCGTCGCGAGCGCAAAGAGCGAGTCGAGGTGCGCGTCGAGCATGACCTGCGCGCGCGAGAAGAGAGCGTCAGCCTGCGCTCGCGCTGCACCAGCTGCGGCAGGACGAGAGCCGCACCTCGCTCTCCTCGCCGGTGAGGTAGCCGAGGTGGCGAGAGAAGCGCAGGGCGGCGGAGCGGTCCTCGCCGATGGCTGCTCGCAGAAGCTCCTCGTACGACGACATGAACGTCTCGGAGTACTCGCGAGTGGCGCCGAAGTCGATGAGCTCGAGCTGCGAGGGGCGGGCGACAAGGTCAGCTACCGCGGCAGAGGAGGAGTCCGGGCTGAGAGGGACGGTGCGCCGACGGCCGTCGTCGAGACGACAGGTCGGGTGGAGGAGAGGACCGGGACGAGGAGAGGGAGGAGGAGGAGGAGGAGGAGGAGGAGGAGGAGGAGGAGGAGGAGGAGGAGGAGGAGGAGGGGAGGTGAGGTGGAGAGACGAGGAAGGTCGGGCGCACCTTGTTCGTACCGGCGTTGTACAGAAAGTTGCTCCAGTTTGGGTCAGTCTGCATGAGCCGAAAGTCGAAGAGCTCGTGCATGCAGAGCTGGATGATGCGGGTGCCGATCTGCAGGAGACGAGGTGGGCGAGAGCGGGTCAGCGCAGGCCGAGGCAGACGACGCGAGCTGCTCGTGGGACAGACTGACGAGGTCCCGCGCAGGCTGGTCGAGGTCGAGGACGTCCTTGAGCGGCCGGCCCTCCATCATCTCGGTCGTGAGCACCATGGGCCCGCTCAGCTCGTCGACGACGCACGGGACGTCGAAGTGGGCGCGCAGGCGCGACCCGGCGACGGCGGCCCGCATGCGGCGGCCGCACTCGGCCTCGCGGAGGTAGTCGCACTCGTCGTCGAGCTCGCGCCCGAGGACGCGCAGCGTGTTGTCGAGGTACAGGCCGCGCGGCAGAGCTGCGCTCGCGAGCAGCAGCCAGCGCAGCGTCCCGAGGTCGCTCGTGATCGACTCGCGCACGCCCGGGAACTGGACCTTGACGGCGAGGCGCGTGATGCCCGGGTAGCGGTCGGCGAGAGGCGACGTCGGCGAGAGCGAGGCGGCGTGCACCTGGCCGATCGAGGCGGCGGCGAAGGGGCGCAGGTCGAACTCGTCGAAGTGGGAGCGCCAGTCGGTGCCGAGCGAGTCGACGAGGACTTTCTGGGGGCGGGCAAGCGGAAGAACTTGGTCAGTGTGCGCTCGCCTGCGGTCGGAAGGAGAGTGGGCGGTGGACGGTTCGAGTGAAGGGCGAGGCGCACCTCGGTCTGCCACTCGGGCATGTAGTTGGCGCTGTTCTGGACTCGCTGCAGGATGGCCTCGAGCTGCGGCGGGAGCTGCTTGGTGTCTGTCGACGAGGAGGGCGGCGAGGGGTGAGTCGGGCTCGGAGAGGCTGCGAGGCGAAGGGGGGAGAGCGACGCGCACCTTGGATGCTCAGGAACTGGCCGAGCTTGAGGGCGGCGCCGCGCATCTTGGCGAGCTTGGCGACGAGGCGTTCGAGGTTGGCCTCGCTCATGAGGAGCGACGGCGGCGAGGCGGTCGAGGGTCGGCCGGTGCGGCGCACGGCCTCGCTCGCCATGCCCCAGCCCAAGCTCGCAGCGAGTCCTGTCGACGGGCAAGGTTGAGCAGGGTTAGCTCTTTGGCTCGTGAGGGGCGTCGAGCGAGGCGCGAGGCGGGAGGAAGGGGCCGCACCTCCATAGTGAAAGAGGCGGCCGACTCGCGAGGAAGGCACGCGCGAGGTCGTGGGCGAGTGCTGCTGCGGGAGCGGGGTTGCGCAGGGTCAGCGACGAGCCCAAGGTTGGTCCCGCCGAGGACCGGGTCGGTGTGCGAGATGGAGACGCACCGAGAGCGGCGAGGCGGTGCCCGGGTCGAGGTCGGGGTGTGCGGGTGCCGGTCGATCGGCGGGCGTTGGCGGAGGGACGTCTGGATGCTCGACGACGAGTGCGGGCTGCTGTAGCTCGGCGGCGGGGGCGCGAGGACGAGGACGAGGTCGACTCGGAGGTGGGGCCGAGTTGGCGGTGTCGGCGGCGGCGGCGGCGGCGGCGGCGGTGTCGGCGGCGAGGGGCAGAGGTGGCTCTGCGGGTGGGCTCTGGCTGTCGACGATGTGGTGGCTGACGGTGTCGTGTGCTCGAGGCGGGCGAGTGACGAGGGGCGGCGGGATGTGGTTGGGCTGGGGAGGACGAGTTGGGGCCTCGAGCTGGGTCGAGGGCGGGTGGTGGAGGGTGGTGGCTGGCTCGGCTGGAGGGTGGTGGTGGGTGTGGGTCGCAGGTGGGGCGGGTCGAGGAGGGCGAGGGTGGACGAGGGAGCGGGTTGCGTGGACCGAGGCTGCGAGGCGGGCGAGGCGGAGTGCGCCAGCTGCGGCGAGGGGTGCCGAGTGTCGAGCCGTGGACGGGTGCATCGAGAGTGGGACGGAGGCTACTGCAGCTTGGCCGCTCAGCGAGACGAGGAGCGACGAGGGCGGGCTTTGCTCCGTCCGGGATCGCCGGCTTGGTCCACCCGCTCCGCCGCTCCGCTCCTCGCTCGGCTCCCTCGCACAGCTACTCTCGCCGCAGCCAGCCATGGCCACACCGGTCCAGGAGCGCAAAGGTACGTCCATCCCCCCGCCCGCCTTCGCCCGCCCTCGCCCGCTCGTTCGCTCGCTCGCTCGCCCCCCCCGCCCTATCGCGCCCGCCGGCTCACCTCTGCCCTCGTCCGCCCGCAGCGCTCCCGTTCGTCTACCAGTTCGCCGCTGGAGCCATCGCAGGCGTCACAGAGCTCCTGTGCCTCTACCCGCTCGGTCCGTCCTCCCTCTCTCTCTCTCTCTCTCGTCCCTCCCTCGCTCGCCATCTCTCTCGTCCCCACTCGTCGTCGTCCCTCCTGCCGCGGCTCCCTCGCCGCTCCACCTCGCTGACCCCCTCCTTCTCTCTCTCCCCCTCTCTCTCTCTCTCTCTCTCTCTCTCTCCTCTCTCGCTGCGCCGCCGCTCAGATGTCGTGCGTGCCCGTCCTCCTCGTCGTCGTGCCCCGGTCCGCGTCTCAACGCTCTCGCTGACCCAACCGCACTCGCGCCCAGGTCAAGACGCGCATGCAGCTCCAGGTCGGCAAGCCTGTCGCCGGCGCAGAGCACTACAACGGCATGGTCGACTGCTTCCGCAAGATCATCGCAAAGGAAGGGTGCGTCGTCGTCCCCCCCCCTCCCGCCTCCCCTTCCCCCTCGGCAGCGCGACCAGGGCCACCCTCCACGCCCGCTCGCAGTGCTGACGTGCTCGCACCCGCTCCCCTTCCCCCCAACAGCGCCGGCCGCTTGTACCGCGGCCTCGTGCCGCCCCTCATGCTCGAGGCGCCAAAGCGCGCCGTCAAGTTCGCCGCCAACGACTTCTGGGGCAAGACGTTCAAGACGACGTTCGGCGTCGACAAGATGACCCAAGGCCTCTCGATCCTCACGGGCTGCAGCGCCGGCGCGACCGAGAGCATCGTCGTCGTCCCGTTCGAGCTCGTCAAGATCCGCCTCCAGGACAAGAACAGCACGTACAAGGGCCCGATGGACGTCGTCGGCCAGATCGTCAAGAAGGAAGGGCTCCTCGGCATGTACGCCGGCCTCGAGCCGACCTTCTGGCGGTGCGTCCTCGTCCCCCTCTCGTCCCCCTCGCCGTCTCGCTCGCGCTCGCTCGCGCTCGCAGGTCGCGTCGCTCACGCACTCGAAGCCGCCTTGTCCTCCTCCCCATAGGCACGTCATGTGGAACGGTGGCTACTTCGGCTGCATCTTCCAGGTCCGCAGCCTCATGCCCAAAGCGCAGGTGCGTCCGCAACCCCTCCCTCTCGGCCGCCGCACTCGCAGCTGACGCCGGTGCTCTTGCCTCGCGCAGACCAAGTCGACGCAGCTCTTCAACGACTTTGTCTCGGGGGCGGTCGGCGGCTTCGTCGGTACCGCCTTCAACACGCCGTGTGCGTCCTCGTCCTCCAGCGTGCTCTCGCCGCCGCAACGCTGACGCCCTCGCTCCCTCTCTCTCTCGCTCTCTCGCTCCCTCTCTCCTGTCTCCTCTCCTCTCCCTTCCTCCCTCGCTCCCTTCCTCGCCCTCGCTCCCTCCCTTGCCCTCGCTCCCTCCCTCGCCCTCGCTCCCCTCCCTTCGCTCTCTCCCGCTCTCGCCCCCTCCCTCTCTCCCTCGCTCACACTTTCACCCGCAACATCTAGTCGACGTCGTCAAGTCGCGCGTGCAGAACTCGATCAAGGTGAGCCTGCCGTGCCTCGAGCCCTTCGGCCTCGCAGAACGCGCCGAGGATCGTGCTGACGCCTCGTCCGGGTCGCGCAGGTGGCCGGTCAGGCGCCCAAGTACAGCTGGACGTTCCCTTCGCTGCTGCTCATCGCTCGCGAGGAGGGCTTCGGCGCCCTCTACTCGGGCTTCCTCCCCAAAGTGCTTCGACTCGCGCCGGGCGGCGGCGTCCTCCTCCTCGTCGTCGAGTTCACTCTCGGCGTCTTCCGCAAGCAGCTCGGGCCTCCTTATGTATAGTACAGACTGCATTACAACGTTGCCGAAGCACTGGTCGTCTCGGAGAGACTGCGAGCCGCTTCCACAGCAGGAAGCATAAGAGCTGGAGCGATGGAGCCCCGGCGGCCCGCTCGGGCCCTCTCGCAGCGCCTTGCTCAGCTGCCAGCCCAGTCTGTGAGGGAGCGAACGAGGCGCGCACACATTGACCTGCCGCACGCGAAAATCGACACGTTGCAAAGCCATCACCTCCGAGAACACTGCCTGCCCTCGAACGGGCGGTACCTAGTAGAAGGTCGACGGGCGGTGGGCGAGGAAGAGGCTGCGGCTCTTGACGACGCGGTGGGGGAGGGGGAAGCGGAGGTTCGGGGTGAGGAGCTGCTTGATGTTCGGGCGGCGGACGTCGACAGTCTTCTCGATCTCGGCGACGCGGAGGATCTGCACGGCGAGCGAGTCAGCTCTTGGTCGCCCTCGGCGCGAAGGTTCGAGACGGGACGCACCTGGACCGAGCGGAAGCGAGCGCGGTGGCGGGCGGCCATGTCCTGGTAGCAGGCGTGGACGGCGTCGGCGCGCGACAGCTCGCGGTACTCCTTGTACATGTTGTGCGTGCCCGAGCGCGAGTCGTAGCGGAGCCAGATGCCGAAGTTCTTGACCTTGAGCGGCTTCTTCTCGCTGATCTGCGGGCGGGCGGTCGAGTTCGAGAGGGAAGATGTCGGGAGCGAGAGAGGGAAGGTCGGGAGCGAGGGAGACAAGGTCAGCGCCGCGCTCGTACAGTGATGGCTGCCCCGACAATCCCTGTCCTCGCAGTACCGCGCACAGCGTCCATCGTGACCGACCGGGCACCCCGAACACGGTCCTGTGGACGTCGCGCTCGCGCTCGCGCCGACCTGGACCGCCCCTCCTCCCTCACAGACCGAGCTACTCGTGCACGGTGCCGGCAGAGAAGCGAGCGAGAGACGCACCACGTTGACGGCGACGACCTCGCCGGTAGCCTTCTTGACCTTGCGAAGCTTGCGCAGGAAGTACCAGAAGCGCGACTTGGCGACGACGTCGTTGGGCGCAAAGATGCGCATCCGGTAGAGCTTGGGCTGCGGCTCCTTGTCGGACGGCAGCTTGCGGCCGATGACCTGGTACTCCTGGAAGCGGCCCATGCTGTGCGCCCGGATGCAGGAGGTCGA
>Ga0308169_10004390_pt1 | contig 13243 bp, 27 predicted proteins | sample PhyBR1_2_FD_202139 | JGI IMG/M metagenome (GOLD analysis project Ga0308169, IMG submission 202139) | Phyllosphere microbial communities from UC Gill Tract Community Farm, Albany, California, United States - DLSLSB.R1 | ecosystem: Host-associated > Plants > Phyllosphere > Unclassified | place...
CGGATTCATCACACCCTACCTGCGCGACATACATGCCCTGCTCGCCCTGCTCAGCACGTCCCACTCTGTCCGCTCCACCATCCTGCCGACTGTGACTCCTCACGTCCTTTTCACCTTGTTGGCGCGCACGCGCACCCCCTCATCGCGTCTCTCGGGACCCCTTCACCTCCTATCGCTCATCGCTCCTGGACTGAGCGCGTGGCTGCGCAGCAGCCGCAATCGGCGCCGGTTCGTCCGCGCTGTACGCGAGGGTACACCGGGCTTGGTCGACCTGGCACTGCGCTACCCGGCCATCACCAACGCCCAGCCCGCACCCCCCTCGTCATCTCCTCTCACCCTGTCTTCCCTGTCCGAGCATGCAGTACGCCGGCAAGAGGTCATGACGTCCCTCACCGACCTCGTGGACAGATGTGTCGGCGCGCAATGGTACAGCACCCCCAACTTCTGGGACGGCGGAGTCGAGGATGCGTACACGCTTTTCGCCGAGCCGGACGAGGTGATCTGGCGGTGGGTGGCATATGGGGAGATATTTGGGCCAGGGGTGGACGAGCTGTACGCGGGCTTACTCGGAGCGCAAGCGACGGCGGAGGACTCTGTCCACCCCGCCGTCGCCGGGTGGAGATTATTGGAAGATCTGCGCTTCTGCGAGGTGCCCCTGCGGTGCGAGTACGTCAAGTACATTCTGCCTGATTGGCACGTCCGACCGACGGAGCACATCGGGTACCAAGACGACGGGATCTCATCGCCGTACCCTTACCCCGAGTCTTTGGCGGCGGGCAGCGACGTGGGAGAGGGAAGAGGTGGGCGCGAGGATGACGGACAGGCCGCTCTGGTCTGGGGCGCCGACGGGGTTTCGGGGGCCGATAACGAGCTCGACCGAGACGGCAGTGATGCCCGGCATACGGAACTTGACCGTGCCGCGGGGGAACTACCTACCGACACCGCCAACGACCACCAAGAGGGCCTCGACGAGTCCACCGCCGATCCTAGCTCTAACACTGCGCATACTCAGCCCACCGCCCCGTCCACTGTCCACCCACTCCGCGCTACACGTCCATCAGGGCCATACCACCGCACCGCCCCGCCCAACAGCCTCGCCCCGGGATCATCGCGCATGGTGTCCGAGCACGTCGCGGTCCTACTGCACCTCTTTGAGCGTTCTCCCCTCTTCCGCCGCGTGGCCGCTCGCGTCCGGTCTCGCGCCATCCGCCTCGCGCATGCGCAGGACCCCACTCTGCCGTACCCGGCTGCGCAACGACGCATGCGGGGGCTCCCGCCCACGGTACAGGCGATGGCACGTGCCAAATATGGCGATCCCGAATTCGGGGACTTGCGGGATTGGAAGCAGCTTTTTTGGGAGGATGCGCTGTGGACGAGTGGATGGGACGGGCTGGAGTTGCTGTTCGACGTGTGGGAGAGGGATTGCAAGAACGATAAGGCGAGGATTAGGCGGGAGAAGCGGGCACAGGAGCTGGCTCACGCAGTGCCGGGGCGCACGACCGACAGATCAGATCAGAATCGTGAGACCGGGGCGACCGCAACGCCCGATCGAGCCGGAACGATGAGCGGGACACTTCTCCCGCCCACCGGGAACGCCTCAAGGGAAGGCAGTATACCCGACGACCATCCCGGCTTACAACGCCTCGCGAGGATCTACGCCCAACTCTGTCGCTTGAGGCACGAGCCGAAGCGCGTCGTGTTCGAAGCGACCAGGCGGCGGGGCCGGAGCAAGGTCTGCACGTGGCTTGGGCCGACTATGCTCGGCGACCTGCGGGCTATGTACTGGTCGAACTTGACCGGTCCGAGCTGGCAGCTGAGGGGAGACTGAGCGTGATTCCTTGATCACGAAGCGGCCCCCAGCCCTGCGGTGCACCCGACGAAGTAGGGCTAAGAGACGCCCTACTCGTATGGCCTCTCCATCCGGGGTCCGCCGGATGCGCCAGCGTTGGCTCAGGCAGCGAAGTCGTCTTCGGCGGCCGGGAAAAGGCAGAAATGCATCGCCGTCTTGGTTACACTCTGAGAGTCCCGCAACGCCTCACGAAGGTTCTGGCTGAACTGCGCCATACATGATATCTCGGTGCGTCGACGATTGACCCCCGGAAACACTCGGCGTACGTCGAGCCCGCAGTGACCTCGTTCTCCAGCCGGATCGTGTGTTGCATGAGCGCTACCGTCTCGTCCGCGTCGAAGTCGGCGGTGGCCCGAGCCGATGTCAAGCGCAAGAGCGATTTCTTCGCCTCGTCTATCCTGCCGTGTCGGACGAGCCACCTGCGGGTCGGCGTCGCGCACTCTGGCAACACAACGCACAACGACTCACCAGGGAGACTCCGGCGCGAACCACGTGCCGATGATCAACGGCACCGGCCAGATCCACTGCAAGGCGTATGGAATGCGGTACTCCCATTCGTCAGTCCTCGAGAGGCACCCACGGAGGGCCCCGGCCGAGATGAACTGCCCAAAGACCCATGACAGGTTCACCCATGCTGTGAGGATGTGTCTAAGAGGGGTAGGGCATACTTCTGCGGCGTATTGCGTCGTCAAGGTCTGGAAGACACCGAGCGGGAGCCCGACCAGTAATTGCCCGACAACCAGGACCTCGAGCGTACGCGCGAAGAAGAGGATGAACAGGGTGCCAGTCAGAAGGGCGAGTGCAGCCATCATGGAGCGCCTGCGTGTCAACCGTTGGACGGGACCCGCTTGCAGCGGGTGCGACCCTACCGGCAGCCGAAACGATCGGTCAGGAATCCAGTGAGGACGAGGCCGATGATGTTGCCCACGAGGGAAACATCTACCAGGGCAGTCTGCCACGAGGCCCTGACGACGTAGCTGGCGATCAGCGGTGTACCACGATTATCCATGTAGCACGAAGCAGACGCACCTGCCATCGGGCTGCAGCGTGCCGAACTGTCGGTTCCATTCTGGGTACGCCAAGAACCCCCCTAGCAGCACGAGATCTGGCGTCAGGACAGCCAGCACCAACACGCTGCGCAGGGTGTAGACGTGGCCTGCACTCACCGTAGCCCTCCATGATGATCGCGGCCGAGAGCATGATGGACCACAAGCAACCATAGGGATACAGCCGGAAGGCAGTCTTGACGTTCAAGGCGGTCTCGGCTGCGCAGCCATGTCTGGCTGCAGCGTACGTGTCAACATTGTCCCGCTCGGCCACATGTTCGACCTGGTGTTTCTCGATCTGCTCGCTCATGATGGTAGATTCGAGTTTGGTGTAGCAGGAGTCGTCGTGAGGCGCTGCGTGCTTATATATGTATAATCCCAGCCAGCCATGAATGCCCCTGAGGGCCATGAGGAGACCAAAGACTTTCGGACTGAAAGGGCGACCGCACTGTGCAACCGGCTGCGGGCCTCTGCGCGACGAGGCCCGGATGAAAACGGGACAGGGCACCATGTGTCTCTGTGTCCCTCAGCCCACCAGTCCACGAATGATTCGACACTCGTGCAGCTAGCGAACGCGCGGCTAGCGCCAAATGATGGCTGGTGGGGTCAGGTGCGCAGTCTGGGCAGTTCCTACGAATATAGGACTACCCCTTGCTCCTTTCTCATCGCGGTGGTCATTCGTGATGACAGGCGTTGTCTCTATGAGGAGCGCTAAGACCAAGCCCTCGTGGCTCCGTTTTCGACCGACTGCCAGTCATCCCTGGCCAGCCACCGCTTGCCAAAGGCTTCCTTCCCCCACCCCAGGCCCCCCTTGCTTGGGCAGGTGACGTCTGCGCCTGCATCGTTCGGACGTACAGTGCGGCGGGACCCAGCCTCAGCTTCTATTCAGGAACGGGTGGAGAGGAAGAAGCGCCGTGACGCGGTTATGCTTTTGTGCTTCCAGTCTGGGCCGCGGTGGGATTGTAGACGACTGGCCAGGATCACGGCACGTGAACGCAGCTCAATCGGGGGGACCCAGTCAAGACCGGGACGTGTGCATTTCTCTAGTCAGACTCAGCATGCCGCGTCCCGAGTGAAATGAGCGGCACCATATGGGACCTTGCGTCCTCTTGCGAGGCGGAAATGCAGTCAGAGGTGTACGCACGCTCATGATACTGCTAACACCCGTTCCACCCTCGAGCTTTCCTCCACCCCACTCCGTGGGACTCTTGCCTCTGGCGGTCGTATGTGATTCGATCATCAAGCTACAATTTGCGTTCACTTCGTTCCGATGGGTGACGATTATCTTCGTGGAATCGAGGCGAGTTGCTGCCCGAGATCGACTCGATCTCCGAGCCGGCGCAGTCTTCGCCGCATCCGTTTTCATCGCGATCTGTTAGGCGTCGAGGCCGATGTTTCATGCGCCCGTGCCTTTGCATTTGACTGTTTGGATTATGCTCGCGCCTTGGCGGCGATTCGAGGTGCGGACGATGGCCCACCGAGGGCTCCCCCGCCGACCCCGGATCCTGCTCTGCTCCGAGATGACTCTCGACCCGTGCTCCGTCGCGTAAATATGTATACGTCCCGCTTGGCTCAGGCACGACCTTTGACTCAGCCGAAAACTCCATTGTCCACCTCGGTGGGCGAGACTGGTGTCACACCGGGGGTACTCACTCCAGCGTCAATGAGCTGCTGCGCCCGTGCCTGCCCGAAATACGGCAGCAAATGCGGCATCAACATCGCCGGGTCCGCCCACACCATTCTCGGCACGCTGTGCCACAGCCGCATCAACACTCCCATCTCCCAGGAAGTGATACGCGGCATCATAAAGGTTCTCGTTAACAGTCCTGGTGACAGAGGTAAGGGGGTGGCAACGAGAGTAGGTGGGAATGCGCGGGTACCGTAGGGCGAGCAAGGCACTGGGATCATTGCTGGTGCTATGGGCGGCAAAGGCAATGGTGGTGCGAGAAGCAGCGGTGAAGACGGCTGGAGCGCCGTGGCAAGGTGTGGACTTGGTGCGGGAAAGCTAGGGGGATGCGTGCATGCGGTGCCCAAGCCCAAAAGCGACGGCGGGAACAAGTTGGTCGTTTGCCGGTGAGTGTGGAAGGATACTGGCCTAGATCGACGGGGCACGGTAATCTGAACATTATCGGTGCGTCGGTTGTTCTTTGGCATCAGATTGCAGTTGAAAAACGGATTTAGTCTAGGCGTCTGTAAGAGGGAGTCCAGTTGAGACCGTAGGGTTCCCGCCGGCCTAAGTGTCGTCTGCCGTAGGCATGACGAGGCATAAAGGATGCAAGTTGGCGTCCTGCGTGTCACCTTGGGTTTGAAGGGCGAGGATCGACTGTCAGCGGGACAAAGGTTTGGCCTTCAAACGACACTGAAACATTACCCCACTACATCAATCGGTGCATCAAAGCCGTGACATCGATTCCTATAAAAAGTAGCCGGCGGCGTCGAGGAGCTAGCTACCCGTCTTTCGAGAACTCCACAGGATCCTCGCCTCTGTGCTACTCAACCGCTACTGATCATAGACGTAGGTCAGGCTAGCGCAATGCCCCTTGCCACCGGGAAGCCCTAGCACACTCGGTGGGTAAAGTGCCAGGGATCTCAAGCCTCTGTGTCCTCCAGCTAAAGCTAGTTTAGTTAGCGGGTGCGAAGGACGGCCAATCACCACTCACCACGTAACGGAAGCCCGGGAGCTCCAGATCGGTTTTGTCGGCGAACTCGTCCTCCTTGCGGTTCTGAAGCTGCCCTTCGGCGAGCAACCTGTCCCGCTTTCGGTTCTGGCGGACGTAGTAAACGCGTAGCAGAGCAAGGAAGATGCCTATGATCAGCTTGGGCTCCGACTGACCAGGGTGGTGACCTACCTTGTAAGACGATGCAGATGATGTCGGCGATGAAAACACTCCGGTAGGCGGGCACCTCGCCGACTTTGACCATGAAAGGTCCCCTGGGCTTCAGCAATGAGTACAGAATGATCCACAGGCGACTGACGAGATATTCCCCAGCGCGTATCCCAAGAAGGCGTAGGACGATAGCGTGATTCGCTTGGTGTACCCGGACGCGTTTACTCCTGGCAAGCTGAGACAGATAAAAAGTGATGTGGCGAAAGGTGGGAAGAGATAGACTGCTGTCAGCAACTGTAGCCTTTGCGCGATGGACATGCTTCCTCACCGCCAGTAAGCAGCCCAGCGACGTTCGAGCGAGGTAGAGCGAGTTGTAAAATCAAGCCCACAAGTGTCGGGACAAGCATAAATATCGCGGTGTAAATTCGTGCGTTTGGGATCCTCTGAGCGATCCACCCCCCGAACAGGATGCAAATCATGTTGACGAAGCCTTGCGGGATGTATATAAGGGTGGACTGGAGTGAGTCGAAGCCGAAGGACTTGATGACCAGCCCGCCGAACGCTCCGAAACCACCGTTCAGTGTCAGCACGATTCGCGGAGGACGGCGGACGGAGACTCACTTCAGTACCTCGTTGCAGAAGATGGTCAGGAAGAGCAGTAGTCCCTGGGGATCTTTGAAAGGGTTGAGTGCCTCTTCGACCAGATGTTCAATTCCATGACGGGACCAATACGGCTCGGTGCTCACCTGCCTCCACTTGAGGGTACGATTGAGAACACCCGTGTTGTTGGCTCGGATGCGGTGCACCGCCAATACCCTCTCCTCTTCCGTTAGGAACCTGGCGTACATCGGGGAAGGTGGCAAGACGAGGAATACCAGCGTCCCCCACAGCACCGTGATGAGGCCGTTCAAGATATATATCCACTATCCGTCAGATCGACTCTCGAGTCCACTTTGGTCACCCACTTTCCAGCTCGATATTCCAGTGTTCGCTTGGCCCATCCCGTAAGCAATGATACCGCCGATCATCGAGCCAAAGCCGTTAGCGCACGCCCAAGCGCCGGTGCGCAGAACCTGCTCCTTCCTCGTGTAGTACATGCCATTCTGCCATCAGCGATATATCTCCCCGGACTGAGGGACTGAGGATGCTTACGATCAAGATGAAGGTTGGGGTGATGAGAGATTCGAACCCGCCAAGAAGGAACCGCAATGCGGCCATACCCGCAAAGTTCTGCGCCCCGGCAGCGGCGATTAGAATGCCACCCCAGACCTTGACGGTGAGCCGACGCAAGTGGCAGCCGTGTCACTCCCACTCACAACAATGGCGAGCCCGATAAAACGGCCAATGGGGAACTTTTGAGACAGCAACGTCGTAGGGTACTCGCAAATGAGGTAGCCGAAGTAGAACAGCGAGCTCAGCCAAGAGCTGTACATATGTCAGCGGCTGAACCTTGTGTGCGAAAATCCGGTTTGCACTCACTATTCCTTGCCCTTCAAGCCAAGATCAGAGATCAGGGTGAAGACACTTGCATAACCTAGGGTGCTCTTGTCGATACATTGAAGGGCGTATGTGCCGAACAAGAGGGGCAATATCACCTTATCAATCTTGCGCACAAGTCGTCTGTAGTCGTCTGCAGCGGCTTGGGCGGTGATTGCATCGACATCCTGACTTTCCAGCCACTACCGTCAACACACTTGAGAGGGGTTTGGGACGGACGCGCCTTTCCAGCTTCGTCTTGTTCTTCTACGTGAAGATCCTTGGGGTCTTCATATCCCTCTCCGTCTTTACCTGCGTCGTACCCGTCGCTTGCGACTAGAGCGGGCTGAATCTCGTCAGCGGTTGGCATAATTCAGTTGAAAAAAAGGCTCAGGATGTGAACAATGGGCTTGTATTCTTAACACTCTCCCCTACATACGTTGTACCTAAGCTCGTTCGGACATCTCCAGAATCGCTTCGGCTCATCGACGAAGATATCAAATGCGGGGCTTGAGAGGCAAAAGATTCGGATTGCCTCGATCGCCTCGGCAGTGTACGAGGCAAACGCGGAGAGGGATGGCCGGAATGGCTCCATTTTTATGGCTATCTACGACAAATGACGCCAATACCGGGGTAGATCACATCATCAAGAGCCTTATCAGCATTTCTCATACTCCCATAGGCGTCCATCTTCTCAAAACAGCAGCAGCGGCATTCGGGTTCTGCACTCCCATTTGTGGCCAGCGCCATCCGAGGACACCCTTGGAGATGACACCATACGTTGTTACATTGCGCGATCGGCGTTCAACCCCGCTGTCACATGGAAGCATGGGAAAGGACCTGCACCGCGCAGACCACCCCATGTGTCACAGCCGAAAAACGCGCCATAAATGACGACTGTATGATCTAAAAGAAGCTTGTCCGTGCCCAAGCTGTGCGGATGCGCGTCTTGGCGCTTCCGCCTAAATTCCGAAGTCTCGGACGGACAGACCCGAAGCGATCATTCCCGCTGGGATTACGCCCTGGTCGGAAATCTATGTACATCGCACGTCAGAGTGATCCCATGGTGAATCGGCATGGCGCGACTTGAACTCGTTCGGATTTGCCCGACCAGCATTTCCCAGGCGAGGAGGGATGATTGCAGGCGCAGATTTCATCGCGACCTGACCACCGTTGACGCCGCGGTAGACTGTACAGCATGGCAACGACAGTCGTCTCTAGGTCCAATGTGCCTGCGGTGGGCGCTTTGAGCTCCCCGTACTCCGTCACAAGGGAGACTGAGCAAGAGCGTGAGTGGCGCGGTTCGCGTACACTGGTGTGGAGGCGCCTAGGCAGCTTGGAGGGATAGGCTGACATCGTAGTTGATTGGGCTGAGCTGGTTAATCTGGACTTGTCTCAATGCGATGCTCCCGGCGGCAAGGAAGCTCTCGCCAAGCAGCTCAAGTACGCAGTGCATCAAGTCGGGTGAGTGTGTGACGGCCTGCCTGGCACGGGGGGTCCCTCATCGCAGCTTCTTCTATGTGTCCAACTTTGGCATCTCGCAAGAAGAGGTAGACTACCAGTTCTCGATCAGTCAGCAATTCTTTGACGGGCTCTCCCTAGAAGAGAAGCTTCGCTACAAAGCCGACCATTCGAAGTTCAGCTACAATGGATATAACGGCCCGGCGGTGTTCGTGTGCGTGGCGGTGCTTCAGTGCGAAAAGTGAGATCCCATCGCTGATGTACTCAGAGGCGGCATGAAGCAGAACGACCCCAGGCACAACATCGAGAGCTGTGGGTCGAGAACGTGCATCACTTCGTCGAGTCCTGACAGTATAACAACATACCCAAATTCACGTCCGATTTCCCCGGTCCGGAGTCGCACCCCCCTCTGATCCAGGAAAAATGGTCGATCATCGAAGACTTCGCGAAGCGCGTTCATTCCAATGTCATCGACCGACTCATGGTCATCTTCGCCCTGGTGTTGGAACTCAAGGATGAGAACTATTTTAAGGACCGTCACGCTTACCAGAAGCGAGGAGAAGACCGTGAGCGTCGGCATTTCTCGGCCTTGCTCCGATAACGAATGCTGATTCCAGACATGCGGTACATGCTATATCGCCCTCGATCCGACGAGGTGAATGAACTAGCGCAAAGCTTGTACTCGACGGGGCACACAGATTTAGGGTCTATCACCCTACTATTCCGACAGCCCGTCGCTGGACTTCAGGTACTGAACAAGGATGGTCGCTATCGTTGGGTGAAAGCCGTACCGGGAACCGTGAGGGGAGAATCATTCGCCTCCTTCCATCCTTGCTAACCAAAGATCACGGTCAACATTGTCAGTCATACAAGCTACTGAATGAAGTCGGGCCGCACGTGGTTGCGATCGGGACCTTTCCGACCTGATCCGAACGGCGACTCAGGCTCGGACACTGGTCAAGGCTGACGAGTAGGCCGACACCCTGTCACTCTTGTCTGGCGGATACCTCAAATCATCGATTCATCGCGTCTCGGTCCCCCCACCAGATCAGCGCCATCTTGACCGACATGGCATCTTGTTCTTCATCCGGCCGAACAATGATGTTCTGGTCGAGGTCGTCAAAGACAGCCCCCTGCTACAGCGCGAAGGGGTCTATGACCATCTAGAAGAGCGAGCGGATCACATCACTGTGAACAGTATGTATCATGCTCCGCGTCGGCTGAGCGATTGATGAGCTGTGAGGAGCTCATGGTCAGCGTGGGTTACCGAGAGACAGAAGCACATCTTCAAAGAGGGGTACAAGCTCGTCTTGAAGGATGAAGGTCGGGATGACGGGGCGGAGCGCACAGACCTGGAAGCAGTGATTGCCGGAATCAAGGTCAAGTACTGGAATTAGCAGACGTCGGCTTTATCTTCGCTCGAGCAGCCGCCTCTGAATGCTTGCACGTTGGTTCTGATTTGGGTTTGCCACCGCAACAGGATCATCTGGCTGCGAATCTTTTGTCAAACGGGCGAAGACACCGGCCGCAATCGTCATGGCCTTCGAGTCCGTGCGCCAGTGTATGTACTGTGGAGGATTTCGACTGTCTCTGGCATTTCTGAGACAAATTACATCACAACGATCTATTATCTTTCCCGAAGTACCCCCTGCCTCAGCTGGGCATAGCCGGCCACTGGCTCCGCGCCTTGCCAAAACCTAGAACAAGATACGATCAATCTTCGCCGCGATGCCCGTTTGCTTTTTCTCGGCATGTCGCAGTTCCTCTTCTTCAGTCATCTTCTCGATCTCGTCCAGACCAGTGATGAAATCCATTTCGTTCAATGGGATGCCGATTCCGCGCTGCTCGCCCCTCAGGATGCCTTTGATCTTCCACAGTGTGAAGTTGAAGATCCAGAAGAACATGCCAAAGTAGGAGAAGATGAAGTCGGGAACTGTAAATGCACCGGCGGGCATGAGGTACGAACCGCTTGCTGATGAGCGGTGCTTGGATCGGAGAGGGTGCACGGCTGGTACACTCACGAGAAGATGAGCGTGAAGATGGCCATGATAGTAGCGTACCAGCCCGAGAACGGTTGGAAGTAGCCGAGCTGGGGAAGGATGTCACGAAGTCCTTGGTGGAAAAGGCCGGCTCGGAAACGCAGATAGGTGCTGGTCATGTCAGCGCGTGAGCCCCTATATATGAACCGACTCGCCAGCCAATGACAATCCAGCTCATAAGAGTGCAAGCGGTAGTCAGATTTGTGAACCACACCAGGACTGGGACGTGAGCTCGCGACCGATCCCTGGACGGGGACGTACCCTTCGCCGAATTCTGAGACATGCTCAGATAGCTCAAGCACCCGCCAAGTGCGATGGCCCCGACTGCCATGTACGGCGTTCCCCTTCTGTTGGTCCTCGCGAAGATGCGCGGCGCCTGACCCTCCAGTGCAAGCATGTGCAGGGCACGGCTCGAGCAGAACATGAAAGACGAACCAGTCGAGAAAATTGAAGTGAGGACGACCGCGTTGACGATATCCGGAAGCACCTTGATCTCCATGCGGTTCATGTTGATGATGTACTATGCGGTCAGTATGACTGCAGAACTCAGGTGCGGCGGCGAGGGGACAACGTCTGTCCGACGACTCACCGGGGATTTCGCCGCACCAGGCGCACCTGCGGCGATGGCGCCGAGGAGGGCAGGTGAGTCGTAGGGGCAGTTGATAGCCACCGCTACACAGCTACCGACCTGAGCCATGAGCGTTCGCCCTAGCGGGTGTCATCGGACCCACGTAGAAGAACAGCACACGATAGATAGTCGAGTTGAACGCCCGCGGAAGGATCTTTCGTGGTCGTGCTGTCTCTCCCGCCACCATGGAGATGAAATCAGGACCGGCCTTGCGGAGTCAGCCACAGTCGATCATAGACATGGGCATTCCGACTCACCACAGCGAAAGCGCCCCACGTCACACCAGACCAGATCCCTTGGAGTCTGCTGACCGCGTCTTCACCGGCAAACAGTCCAGGATCACGCCAGTACCTTCATTTCAGCGGGGTTCCGACGGCCAAGCCTCCAAATGGATTTACCTGAATCCATATCGGTCCTTGATAGGGTTGGCGCCGAGCATGGTGATGAAGGTGTACAGGAACAAGCCCAGCATGAGGATGACCTTCAGGATCGAGATCCAAAACTCTGAACGTCGGCATGGGGCACAATCAGTGACTGGTGAGCGTACCGATCTCGCCGTAAACCCTGGCACTGAAACCGTTGGCAAGAATTAAGCCCACGAGACCAGTGGTGAGCACCACAGCGGGGTTCAGATTCGGCGCCCAGAATTGAACAACGACTTGAAGCGCTACCGTCAGGAGGCTGGTCACGACCGAAGCAGCCAGCAGCAACTTACCGGTGAGCTCAAAGCACACGAAGGCGACACCTCCCAAAATAAAGTTGTCTGCACGTCAAATGGGTCTTATTGGCGGAGGGTTTCTACGCACATCCGGCGGCAAATCTTGCGGAGGGGTCCAGGAACCGTCCAGCATGGTACATGTATCCACCCGAAACCGGCAACAGGGTGCACACTTCGATCACGCAGTTGCTGAAGCACTACCGTGTGAGCAGGTGGTTACAGCTGCCGAGAACCCACGAAGATGACGGAACACCAGATAGAGACTCCAATGAGCAGAGCCAGCGGTCCACCGGCGGTCAAGGGTCCTCCAATGGAAATGAATACACCGGCGCCAATGGCACCACTGATCGCGATGAGCTGTATGTGTCGAACAAGCAGAGTCCTGGTCGTCAGCTGGGAAGCGCAAAACATGTCTTTCGCGGGACACACCGGCGAACAGCGGTGTGGGGCCCAGACAGCTGTTCGGGTGTCTCGTGGACAGAGACACGAGGGTCGAGATCCTTGCTGTCCGTCCCGTACATATCGCTTCGGCTGCCAATAGGGTCGAGGCTCGCCGATTGCCCTGTGTAGATATCACTCGACTGCATGACGTGGTGGAAAGGAGGGCGAGTGGTCGGCTGTGGGACAGGATACAAGCGATGGTTATATAAGTCTGGGTGTTATCTGCGAATCCCTGCGGGGAATGTGACGAGCTCAGTGTCGGTCCCTGCTTGGCTCGGCACCGTGCCGCTTATTAGCGGCTCCAACTGCGTACTCCGCGCAGTGACGGTAGCTCGCTAAAGACTGTGGGCTGGTGCTTGCGTGATGTAAGGGGGGGAGCAGCAGAAATAGCTATCATCACTTGATAAGTGTTCCGAAGTCGTACATGCCGGTACCAATCCATCGGAGAAGCCCTCCTCGGACCCCGCGCTGGAAGGCTCCTTGTTTCCGAATTCAGTCAGTCTTGGACTCTTGGCTAGCGGCAAAATGATTTATGCGCTTCTGCCGCTCCCAGGTTACGCCCTCTCCTTCCAGTTCCCATTCTACGGGCGTCATGCGCGTTTTGGAGAGCTGCCGGCCAGGTCCGAATGAGGGCCAGAAGACCAGAGGGGGCACTTAAGCGCGAGGCGAGGTCTTAGCCGGCTTCATGTAACTCTGTCAAGCTGCTTATCGTGCCCAGCCGGACAAGGATTTCTCATCCGCCTCCCCTTCATAGTTT
>Ga0308169_10004393_pt1 | contig 13237 bp, 9 predicted proteins | sample PhyBR1_2_FD_202139 | JGI IMG/M metagenome (GOLD analysis project Ga0308169, IMG submission 202139) | Phyllosphere microbial communities from UC Gill Tract Community Farm, Albany, California, United States - DLSLSB.R1 | ecosystem: Host-associated > Plants > Phyllosphere > Unclassified | place...
CGGACCGTCGGCCGAGATGGCCGTCGCAGGACGCATGGCGCCGACGACCACGACCGTCTTGTCGCAGGTGAGGGTCGCGTCGAGGGTGAAGGCCGTCTCCTCGAGCGTGTCGGTGCCGTGCGTGACGACGACGCCGTCGTACTCGGCGTCGGGCCCACACAGGGCCTTGTTGGCAATCTTGGAGATCATGAGGACGATGTCGTCCGTGATCGAGCCCGAGCCGACGTTGCTGACCTGCATGCCGTCGATGTTGCTCACGCTGCGAGGTGGGGGAGCGAGAGTGGAGCGCAGGAGGTCAGCTCGAGGTCCGCTCGGGGCCCACCTGCTCGGCGTCGCCGACGCCGGCCGGCTCGAGAAGGAAGCAGACGCACTTGAGCAGCTGGGGCACGGCGTCGACGAGAGCTGCGACGCCGATCGAGCCCGCTTTGTCTGCGCACGCGGCGAAAGGGAGGGGGGCGGGTCAGCTGGACGTTCTGGAGCAGCACGAGGCAGACTTGACACGAGGCCGACTTACAGTTGGTAGAATCCGTTGCGGATGCGCTCGAACCTGCGATGGTCCCGCCGGTCGCCATGATGAGGGTGCGCGGCAGGCCCTCGGTGTAGTTGCTCGAGAAGGTGATGTTGAAGGAGGGGGAGGCAACGACGCTGCGCTCGACGAGCTGCTTGACCTGTTTTCGACACGATGTCGCGCAGGGTCAGCACGAGAGCTATTGAGTGTCCTGGGAGGGAGAGAAGAGGACGCACGGCGACGAGAGGAGCCGCAGCTGCCGATCCGAGGAGAGAAGCAGCGACGGCGGCGGCGAGGGAGACCTTGACGAGCATGGCGGGGCGGCGGGAAAGTGGAGGACGAGGAAGAAGGTGAGGAAGAGAAAGAAAGAAGCGAAGAAGGAGAGCGGCGGCAGGCTCGAGGGCGCGAAGGAGGAGGACGAGCGGCGAGATGGCCTTATCTCGCGCCTCGCCATGTTCCGAGGAGCGGAGGGGCGGAACGAGCGGGCCCGACGGCTGGCAGGACTTGGCGTGATCGTGAGCTTCTGGGGCGGCAGCGCTGCACGACGCGGGGCGCGTAGAAGAAGGCGCGGCGAGATAAGTCGGCCGAGGCGGGTCGCAGCCGCCCGCCGCGGGCATGGGACGGCCGGGGGACGCAGCGCGGTGCAGAGGCAAGGGAAGCGAGCAGCAAGTGCGCAGTGCAGCTGTGCGATCTCGAGAGGCGCGAGTGAGAGCGGAGGAAAGGGCCGTCGCCCGCCGAACGAGCCAAGTTGGTCCACCGCGAGGAGCGACGACGGGCTGACCTGCTCCCACCTCGCTCGTCTCGCTTGATCCGAGCCAGAGCGCCACAGCACCGCTCCTAGCACGCCTAGCACACGACACACCCGACCACCGCCCGTCCAGCACCCGCCCTCGCTCCTCCACGCGGCGCCTCAGGCTCTTCCCCACATCACCCACCTCGACCTTCGCCCGCCTCTCCTGCCACCATGGCCCCCTCGAGTAACCTGAGCGACGGCCAGACCATCACTCCCAAGGACATCCTCTCGCTTCCGCGACCTGGCGCCGCCGTCCCCAACCCCGGTGCCACCCTCGCCTTGTGGCCCGTCTCGACCTTCGACTTCGCCGCCGCCGACGGCAAGGGCCGCACCGAGCGCGCCGTCCACATCGTCGACCTCGCCCCGGGCAAGGACGCCGCCGCCGCCGCCGATTCGGACGACTTCAGCTCAACCCCCGACCCGCGCCTCCTCCTCTCCGGCCTTGCGTCCCTCGAGGTCGCCTGGCTCGACCACCGCACCGTCGTCTTCCTGCGCCCGCCCGTCCCCGAGGGCGAGGTCGCCGCCGAGAGCGAGAACGGCGCGAGGGTCGACCACCCGACGAGCCAGAGCGACGAGGACTTCAAGAAGCAGCAGGCCGCCTGGTCGGCCAAGGACGGCGGCGAGGGCACCGAGGTGTGGGCCAAGGACGTTCGCGGCGGCGACGAGTACCTCGTTGGCAGGCTCCCCGTCTCGTGCGTCCAAGATCTCGCTCCCTCTCCCGCTCGGCACGGATCAGGGCTGACGCTCGTCCCTCTCCTCGCAGCGTCTCGGACCTCACGATCCGCCACCACCCTTCATCGTCCAAGCACTCGGCCGACGAGGCCTACCTCGCCTTCAGCGCTTCGGTCTACCCGGACGGCGACGTCTACGCCGTCAAGAAGCACGACGAGGAGCAAGAGCGCAAGGCGGCCGGCTCCGACATCAAGGTCTACGACGAGCTCATCGTCCGCCACTGGGACGAGTGGTCGCCGACCGCCGGTCAGAAGAAGCAGGTCCACTACGTCCGCCTCGTGCGCGCGCAGGACGCCCCGTCGGCGACCGCCGAGAGCGACTCGGACGCGTCGCTCGAGGACTTCGAGCTCGTCGACAAGCCGGCCGAGGACGGCAGCGCCGCCCGGTGGACCCTCAAGAGCGACGACGAGGCGAGTGCGTCGTCGTCGTCGTCGGGCCCCAAGATCTATAGCCCGCTCGCCGGCACCAAGCTCGAGTGCCCCGTCGGCCCGTTCGGCGGCGCGTCCGACTTCTCGTTCTCGGCGACGCACCTCCTCTTCCACGCCAAGGACCCGCACGTCAACCCGGCGTGGCACACGCGCACCCAGGTGTACCTCGTCCCGCTCGACCCGCGCTCGGCCACCGACGCCAAGCCGCGCGCCATCACGGTCGGCACCCAGGGCGCGTGCTCGTCGCCGGTCCTCTCGCCCGACGGCAAGCGCGCCGCGTGGCTCGAGATGCGCGAGGACGGCTACGAGGCCGACCGCAACCGCGTCGTCGTGTACGAGGTCGAGTCGGGCGCGAGGTGGGGCGCGACCGAGGCGTGGGACCGCTCGCCGGGCAGCATCGTGTGGGCGCCGAGCGGCGACAAGCTCTTCCTCCAGTGCGAGGACCAGGCGCACGTCAAGGTGTTCCAGCTCGACGTCCCCGTCCCGACCGGCAACGGCGAGGACAAGGCGGCGGCGAGCAAGAAGCCCGAGCCCGTCGCGCTCACGAACGAGCACACGGCGTCGGCGGTCCACCCGCTCGCCGACAACGCCCTCCTCCTCACGTGGAACAGCCTCTCGGGCCCGAACCAGCTCTCGCTCGTCGGCGTCAAGGCGCCGCACGGCGACGACCCCAAGCCGCGCGTCGCCCTCACACCGCTCGCGTCGCTCACCAAAGACCTCAAGCAGCGCAAGACGCTCTCGCCTGGCGAGGAGTTCTGGTTCGCCGGCGACAAGGGCGTCCAGGTGCACGGCTGGATCTCGTTCCCGCCCGAGGCGCTCAAGGTGCGCCGCGCGCGCGCGAACGGCGAGACGGTCGCCGACGAGCTCAAGGGCAAGAAGTGGCCCGTCGTGAGCCTGTTCCACGGCGGGCCGCAGAGCGCCTGGACCGACTCGTGGTCGACGAGGTGGAACCCGAACGCGTGGAACGGCGCTGGCTACAGTGCGTCCTCTTCCGCTCGAGCCTCTTCTTCCTTCGACCTTTCACCCTCTCGACCGTCCTGTCCTTGGAGAGCGCCTCGCTGACGCTGCCTCCCTCTCTTTCTCTCGCTCGCCCGCAGTCACCGTCGGCATCAACCGCACGGGCTCGACCGGGTTCGGGCAGAAGTTCTGCGACGACATCAAGGAGGACTGGGGCGGCGCGCCGTTCCGCGACATCGTCGCCGGCATGCAGTTCGTCAAGGACGCCTACCCCGAGATCGACGCCGAGCGCATGGCCGGCTGCGGCGCGTCGTACGGCGGCTTCATGTCGCTCTTCGTCCAGGGCCACAACGACGTCCTCGGCTTCAAGGCCTTGGTCTGCCACGACGGCGTCTTCAACACGCAGAACACGTACTACACGACCGACGAGCTGTGCGTCTGCTGCTCTCTTGCTCCTCCTGCTGCACGTCCTCGTGACGGCACGCTGACGGTCTTCGACGCTCGCAGCTACTTCCCGCAGCGCGAGTTCGGCGGCGCGCCCTGGGAGGTGCCCGACAACTACGCAAAGTTCTCGCCGCACAACTTCATCAAGCACTGGAAGACGCCGCAGCTCATCATCCGTGCGTCCTCGTCCATCTCTCTCTCCCTCCTTCTCTCCCTCAGTCTCTCCGTCTCTCCCTCCCTCTCACTCCCTCTCTCACTCCTTCTCTCCATCCTTCCCTCACTGACACGCTCATACACCCCTGCAGACGGCTCGAAGGACTACCGCCTCGTCGAGGGCGAGGGCCTGAGCGCCTTCAACACCCTGCAGCGTCTCGGCGTTCCCTCTCGCCTCCTCATCTTCCCGTCCGAGAACCACGTGCGTCCTCTTTCGCTGCTCTCCCCATCGCTCCTCTCGCCTCGCACGCACGCGCGCCCGTCCTGACCTCACCGTTCGTCTCGCTCGCTCGCAGTGGGTCCTGCGCGCGCAAAACTCGCTCAAGTGGAGCGAGGAGGTGTTCCGCTGGCTCGACGAGTGGTGCGGCGGGGAGCCGGGCGCGCAATAGGCGGCTGATCGTGCGCGGGCGAGCGAGGGACTGGGAGAAGTGTGCAAAGGAGCGCATGGGCCTCGTCGCCCTCGGTTTCGTCCTCTTTCGCCTTTCTCGCTCGCTAGCCCGATGTATGAGAGCACCTTCGAGCCTCCACCAGAGCGAGAAGAGCCTGCGCTGGTGCGAGCGCGACTTGCTGCCGGTCCTTCCCCGCCTCGCCGCCGCGCGCCTCCTCCTCCTCAACCGCACCGCTCGCTCCCTCGCTCTCGCCCAGATGGACGCGAGCCAGACCGCACCACATTCGTCTGCGCGCAAGACTTTGTGCGTCCCTGTCCCTCCAGCGCCCGTCCCCTTCTGCACGAGCCGTTCTCCCTTCCCCCCTTGTCATCGCTCGTTCAACCTGGTCGTCCTCGCTCATCACGCTGAACCTGGACACGGTCTACAGCAGCAGCACCGCCCCGAGCACCTTCATCGAGCCTCAGCGCACGCCCCTCACCGCCTCGCAGAGCGCCAACACGCTCTCGACCCCGACCTCCACCAAGCCGGTGACCGACGCACCCCTTTCTTCCGCCGCCTCGCCCGCCAGCGACCTCGCGACCCGCCTCGCCAATTGGTCGCTCCACGAGTCGCCCGACGCCGCCTCGCCAGAAGCGCATCCCTCGCGCTTCATCCTCGAGTCGCCGACCTTCCCTCGTCGGCCTCTCGCAGACGGCGGCGGCGAGTCGCAGAGCCTCGCGCTCGGCATGGTCCTCGGCGACGAGCGGTCTTCAGCGTCTGGCGACCGAGCGGCCGACATGGAGCCGGGCCAGAGCAAATCGAGCGAGGCGCCCGCCGCACCGCCCGTCCTCGACGAGCTCGCCCTGTTCGCCATCTCGTCCAGCGTCACCGAGATCCTCATGAGCATCCAGGACCTCAACACGCTCCTCTTCGAGATCCAGGAGCTACGCCACGCCACGTCGGCCGCGTCGTCGGCAGGTCGGCCGCAGTCGGGCGGGTCGTCCTCGGCGAGCGAGGTGGACGCCGCGCTCATGCGGCTCGACGCCAAGTTGGACGATGTTCGCAAGGTGCGTCCTACCTCGCTGTCTTGGTCTCCTGCCCTTGCGCGGCGCAGAGCTAACGCAGGTCTCTCCGCCCGCAGGACTACGCCTCGGTCGAGTCGCACGTCAAGCCGCTCCTCACCTCGCACGCGCACGACGAGCGCAGCGAGCTCGGCCTGCTGCGGCAGAAGTGGGCCGACGCCGTCGACGAGTGGGACTCGGTGCAGAAGGACGCCGACGCGCTCGGCGACGAGCTCAAGGAGGACAAGTGGCTCGTCGTCTTCCGCAGCGTGTCGAGCCAGGCGACCGACATGATGCGCTCGCTCGACAAGGTCCTCGTCCAGAGCCAGCACTTTGTCGCCGACGTCCACGGCCACGCGCGGCCCTCGTCGACCGCTCCCTCGCCCGGCCGCCTGTCGCGCTCGCCGTCCGCGCCCGTCTTCCTCGGCGGCGTGCCGACCTCGCTCGCGCTCGACCAGGTCAAGGCCAAGCACCTCCTCGCGTCGTTCAAGGACCTGCACCAGAGCCTGCGGGCCAAGGTCAAGTACTACGCGCCGGCAACCGAGCGCGTCCTCGCCATCCTCGAGCGCGGCATCTCGGACCGCCACACCAAGAACGGCGAGGTCCTGCGCCGGTTCGGCGACATGCAGGCCCAGTGGAAGGGCCTGCAGGAACGCGTCGAGCTCGTCGAGCACGAGATGCAGCAGGTCGAACGGCTGCTGTCGAGCGCTGCGACGCCGAGCGCGCGCCCGAGCGAGCACGGCAGCACGCTCACGCCGCCGCGCGAGTTCGCGACGCCCGGCCGCAGGTCGCCGCTGCGCCGCTCGCCGAGCGCGTTCGAGTCGCTCTCGCTCGGCCACCCGCCGTCGGCGACGCCCACGCGCAGCGGCCCCCTCCAGACGTCCGCCTCGTCGCCCACCGTCGCGACGCTCGGCACCGTCTCCTCCCCCGACAAGCCTCTCCGCACCTCGACCTCTTCCTCCCGCCCTACGCCGCCGCGCCCGCCAAAGAGCCTCAAGCGCCTCGTCAGCGAGTCGCAGGCGTCGCCGCCCGCCGCGCTCACGCCGCCTCGAGCGCCATTCAGCCTGAGCCACCGCCGCAGCGCCTCGGCCATGTCGTCGTCGTACTCGGGCCTCGGCAGCTCGCTGAGCACGCCGTACGACCCGCGCTCGAGCATGCACGGCCGGCGGCCCGTCTCGCCAACCCCGGACGCCGTCCTCGGCAGCCGCCCGAGGTGGAACGGCTCGGTCAAGCCGCTCGACGAGCGCGAGGTTCTCGCCTCGTCGAGTAAGCCGCGCTCGGGCCGGCTCTCGGCGGCGAGCGCCCGCCGACCGTCTTCGCGCGCGTCGCTCACGTCGAGCATGGCGCGCTCGCACGGCGCCGGCACCGGCAGCGCACGGCCCGCCTCGCCCGCCTTCTCGGACGCTTCCTCGTCGGCTTTCCGGGAGCGTCCAGAAACGCCGAGCAGGATCCCGCGCCCGTCCTCGGCGATGCGCCGGCAGAGCGGCGTCTTTGGCTTCGACGACCCGGACGCGTCGACGCTCTTTGGGCGCGCCGTCTCGCCGACGCCGAGCGCGAGTGCGAATGCGAGTCGGCCGCCGCTCTCCGCCTCGAGTCGGTACTCGCTCAGCCGGTCGATGGGCCCGCCGCCGACCTCGGCCCGACGCCTTTCGACGACGACGACGGGCAACGGCAGGGCGCCATCCTCTCGCCCGACGAGTCCCGCCCTCTCAGCCTCGTCGTCGTCGTACTACCGCAGCACGCAGACGCCCGAGCCGAGCCTCATGGCGCACGTGCAGCGTCTCGCAGGCATGCGCGCGCCGCCGTCCGCCTCGTCCCGCCCGCCGCCGGTACCGCGCGTGCCGTCCAGCTACCGCCAGGACGTGCAGACGACACCGCGCGCCGGTACTGCGGCCTCGGCGGGACGGCTATCGAGGCCGGCGTCGTCGCTCTCCGCGCGCCGCACGGACCGCTCGACCTCGCCCCTCCCTCCGAGCGGCGAGCCGGGCGCGTACAGCCCGAACCCGCTCGACCCTCTCGACACCTCGATCGCCTCGCTCGTCAACTCGCTCCCCCTCCTCCTGCACGTCGAGCGCGTCGACCCGCCCCTGTCACCGTACGCGACCGTCGAACTCTACTCGGCGCACTACGTGTTTGCGCTGCCCGATGCGCCGACGACGTCGACGGCGAGGGACGACAAGCAGGGCAAGGCCGTCATGTGCAAGCTCGTCGACCGGGTTGGGCCGCGAGCGAGGAAGGGCGAGAAGAAGGTGCTCGTGCGGGTCGGCGGAGGGTGGCAGGACCTCGAAGGGTTCGCGCTCGGGCTCCTGGCGAGCAGCGTGTGAGCGCGCGGGGCGTGCTGTACTCTCTCTCTCAGTTGTTGTTCTTCTCTCTTGCCAATCGAGCTCGTGTCGTTCGTCTGCATCTCGACGAGGCTCGACCGTCGCGCTCTCTCTCGAGCTGGATCTCGCAGCTTGCACGCAGCGCTTCCTCGGCTCTCGCTCGCGCACAGCAGATGAGAGAGCATGAACGTCATCAGCGATACAGTATAGAGATAGTACGGCTGGTACAAGTCGTCAAGAGCGGGCTCGGTCCTCCCTCGTCACGCCTTGCTCTGCCTGCGCGGGCTCCTCCTGAGCGGCACCGCTGCCGGCTCGACGACCTCGGCAACGACGGCGACGAGCTCGACGTCCTGCTCGCGCTTGACCTTGCGCGGCGTCTTGCGCGGCGACGCGCCCTTGCCGGCCGACGCTTTGGCCGCTCCCTTCCCCGCAGCCCGCGCACGGACCCTCGGCGCGCCCTGCCCCGGCGCCGCCGCCGCGGCCTCCTCCTTGCCCCGCTGCACCTCGTAGTACGCCATCGCGAGGAAGCCGACCTCCTTGTCGAAATCGGCGCCGCGACTCGCGCCGCCGCGCCCGGCGACGACCTCCGCCCAGAACGCGCTCCAGATGCGCTGCGCCTCGTCTGCGCGCGCCGCCCCGCCGAGGGCGAGGAGCGCGAGGGCCCACAGGCCGTGCGTCGCCGGGTCGTCCGAGATGGCGGAGCGCTCGGCGCGGCGGGCGAGGACGGCCTCGCGCTCCTCGAGGAGGAGCGGCGACGCCGACGCCGCCTGCGCCTCGATCGCATGCAGCACCCGGACGAGCTCGTCGTGTGGGTGCTCGCTCGCCGCACGCTCGAGCACGGCCCTGCGCTCGGGCGAGCCCGGGCGCGTGACGAAGCACCACCCGAGGAACGGCGCCGCGCCGTCGCACGCGCGCTCGCTCGTGCGCAGCGCGTCCGCGTCGCGCACGCCCGTGTGGCGCGTCGCGATCAGCGCGGCGCAGTGCTGCGCCGCGCGCGGCGCGTCGAGCGTCTCGTTGGCGAGCATGGCGAGGCGGGCGTGCGCGGCCGGGTAGTCGACCCTGAGGGCGACGGCGCGCTCGAGGAGCGTGCGCGCCTCGGCGAGGCGCGCGGGCCCGCCGGCAAGGTGCAGGTACTCGCCGAGGGCGGCGAGCGCCGTGTACGACAGCGGGTCGAGCGCGATCGCGCGCCCGAGGTGCTGCTCGACGAGGACGGCGGCGTCGGCCGGGCGGGGCTCGACGCGCAGGAGCGCCTTGGCGAGGTACTCGTGCGCGAACGCGAGCTGCTCGTCGCGCTTGAGCGCCGCCTTGAGCGCTGCAATGGCGCCCGCGTCGTCGCCGAGGCGGAACTTGGTCCGGCCGAGGCTCGCGCGCGGCGTCGCCCGCCCGCCGTCGAGGCGGATCGCGCGCTCGAACGCTGCGGCGGCGCGCTCTAGCGCCTCGCGGTTGCTGCCGCCGGTGCGCGCGAGGCGGTACAGCGTGCGGCCGAGCCACTCGCTCGCGAGGCCCTTGTCGGCGGGCGCGCAGGCGAGCGAGACGATCTCCGTGAAGGCCGCCGCCGCGTTCATAAGGCGCGAGGACGTGTAGTGCTCGACGCCGATTGGGAGAAGCGCCCGGGCTCGGAGGAGAGCGTCGCCGTTGAGCTCGAGGAGCGGCGAAGTGGCGCGCACGAGTCGGCGGTCGAGCGTGACCGGCGACGGCGGGGTCGACGAGCGCGAGCGGGCGGCGCACTGCGGGCGAGTCGAGGCGACCGAGCGGCGGTGGAGGATGAGCGGGACCGAGGCCGAGACGCCGGCGAGGAGGGTCGCGAGGAGGGCGACGACGGGGAGGGGCACGCTCGAGCCGATCGGGATGGGCGTCGCAAAGTGGCTGACCTGCGCCGTGTCGTTGAGCGGGATGTAGCGGAGGGACCGGGTCGGCTCGAGGGCGACCTCGTGCGGCGAGGACGAGGCCGGCTGGGGCCTGAGCGAGTAGGCAAGGGCGGCGGCGAGCGCGACCGAGAGGAGCTGCCACGGGCGGGCCGACGACGATGGGCGTGCGACGTCGTTGTTCCTGCGAGAAAGAGCGTCAGTGAGGGCCTTTGAGCGGTAGCGGAGAGCGAAAGAGAGAGGACGCACGAGCTGCTCTCCTGAATCTCCTCGACCGGTTCCTGCCCGCCCTCGACGACAACAACATCCTCCTCGACGCCCTCGACGACCGTCTCACTCGTCCTGACGGTCGTCAACGTGAGGTCCTCGTCGGGCAAGACGTTGCCGTCGCCGTCGCGCTCGCTCCACGACCCGGCGCTGCGCTCCTGCGCGCCGCCGGTCGAGAGGGCCGTCCACCCGAGCTGGACGTGGCGCGTCGCCTCGATGATGGACGACAGGGCGTCATCGCTCTCGATCTGCGCGCACAGCGTCGCCGCTTGTCAGCGAGAGCTCGCCCACAGAAGAGCGAAAACTGAGGAGAGTGAACCGAGACGCACCGTGGACGAGCCGTCTCCCCTCGCGAGCCGCATCGTCTCCTCGAGCCAGTGCGAAAAGTCGCTCTGGCTGCGCGTGACGCTCTGCTCGAGGAGGGCGTCCTCCTGGCTGTCGGTGAGGGCGCCGTTGGTCGGCGTAGCGTGCCGAGACGAGGGCGGGGACGGCGAGGACGAGGGCGAGAGGTCGATCGCCGAGGCCGAGGGGAAGTGGCCGTCGTCCGACTCGAGCTTGACGTGGGTCGCGAGGTCGCGGTGGTCCTCGCCGTCGACGTCGAGAGCCGGCCCGAGGCTGGCGGGCTCGTTCAAGCCGGCGGGGACGAGCGGCTCCTCGGGCTTGGGCGTCGGCAGGTGCGCGCGCTCGTCGTCGCCCTCCGCCTTCTCGAGCGACCTGCGCAGCTCGCTCAGCTGCGTCCAGTCCGTGTCGGCCGACGCAGCGCGCGAGCGAGCGACCGACTTGTCGCTGCTGTGGGGCTCCTCCTCGTGCGCCTCGAGCGCGCGCTCGTCGTCGCCCTGGGCGCTGCACGACTCGCCGAGCGACGGCGCACCGCTGCGCGCCTCGACCGAGCCGACGAGGGAGCGCGTCGCCGCGCCCGGGGGCTCGGTCGAGCCGGTCGCGCCCGTGCCGTTGGTGCGGGCCGACTTTGGCGAGAAGAGGAGGGCGCTTTGGCGCGCCGTGTCGTCGGCGTGCGAGAGGGCGGTGACGAGGGACGAGATCGAGTCGGACTCGGTCGTGGTCGAGGGCGCCATGGTCGGCGAGGAGGGCGAGTCGCGGCGGGAGCGGGAGCGGGGAGGAGGAGGGCGGGCGGTCGTGGGTCGGCGGCGGCGCAGGGGTGGTCGTAGGTGGTCGTGGACGGTCGTGGCGAGGCGTGCAAGTCGGTCGGTGGTCGTAGAGGTCTTGCACTGGCGGGTGTGCTCGAGGTTGCGAGGGCGAAGGGGGCGGGAGAGGGGAAGAGGGGAGGGTCGCCCGTTGACCGGTGCTGGGGAGGGGCAGCGGTGCCTCGAGCTGCTGGCTAGCTCAGGGACACGCGCAGCACTGAGACTCGACAGTGCCAGCCTCCTCGAGCGAGCCAGAGGAGGGGAGGCTGGTCCTCGAGGCGCGAGGCGGTGCAGCTGGCTCAGGGGAGGGCCAACTCGAGCCTCGCTACCTCGCCGTTGCGAGCAGAGCAAGGGCGACAGATCTCGCTCGCAGTAGCTGTGTATCGGACAGCAACAGCTTGGAGACGGAACGCGCGGTGCCGATTTGCTGAGCGGGCGCCGACGCGGGGCCGCGGAGGCCGCAGCCTCGGACTCGGCTCAGCCAGCCCACCCTCGGCACCCTCGAGCGCTCACCAAGCACCCCTGAGCACCATGGCCGACTCGCTCCAGCCCCCGCTCGACTCTGCTTCTGCCGCCCCGACCTCGCCCCAGCAGAAGAGCGTCTCGTTCGACGAGGTGCCCGCGCCCCCCTCGTCCTCCTCCTCCGCCGCCGGCCCATCCTCGTCCCAGCCCTCGCAGGCCCGCCCAGCCAACAAGCGGCGCCGCTCGTCGCTCAAGCAAGGCATCGCCATGCCCTACGTCCCGCCAAAGGAGCTCTACTCGCACCGCGACCCGCTCCTCCGCCGATTGCGCCTCCGCGACCCGTACGGCAAGCCCGTCGACCTCGACCGCGAGTTCAAGGAGGCCAAGGTCGTCCTCTTCTTCTTCGGGTCCGTCCTCGCTCGCCCTCTCTTGTCCCCCCTGAGCCGCTCGACCTGACCCGACTCCCCTCCCCCCTGCGCAGCGCAACTTGGAGGAACAGCTCGCGCGAGCCGTTCGACCTTGTCGGCTCGTTTGCGCGGCGGCACCCTCACCAGCTCAAGGTCGTCTACGTCTCGGTCGACCAGACCGAGCAGGCGTACGAGGCCAACACGCGCAACAAGCCCTGGCTCGCCATGGAGTGCGTCCCGCTCCCTCCTCCCTTCCTCCCGCTCCCCGAACCCTCGCACTGACCCTCTCGCTTGTGCACCCCGCAGGTGGAACGACGGCTCGACCATGTCGACGCCCGACGAAGCGCCCGACTCGCCCGCCTCGCCCGAAGCGTCCTCGCCGCTCGAGCCGTACCTCCTCGCCGGCGACCCGGACCTCGAGGAGGTCGTGCACGAGACGGACCCGGCCGGCGCGCTGTACCTGCGGCCCTTCTCGCGCGTGTACCTCGCCGACAAGTGGACCGTGCTCGGCGTGCCCAACGTCGTCGTGTACCACGTCGAGAGCCAGAAGGTCCTGACGTACCACGCCCGGTTCGACCTCCTCAAGGAGGGCAAGGCCGACTCGACGTGGGACAAGTGGAGCAAGGGCGAGAAGGTCGAGTTTGGCGTCACCGGTGCGTCCCACCTTCCTCTCTCTCGCTCTCTCGCTCTCGCTCTCTCGCTCTCGCTCGACGCAGGCTGACCCCGCCCTCGAGCGCGCGCGCAGACTTCCTGCACGCCCTGCGGTGGTCGATTGGCCTCGCCGTCGTCGCGTCCGGGTACGCCGTCGCCGTCCGGACAGGCTACATCGACGACGTGCTCGGCCACGCGAGCTCCAAGCTCACGCAGAACTTCCTCGCGAACCGGTAGCACCCGCTCTCGCGCTCGCACCCTCTCCTCCTCGACTTTCTTCGTCCCGCCGTGTTGTGCCATAGACGTGCCCCTATCTCCTTCTCCTACTCGGTAATCAGCTACTAGAGCTCCTCGAGCGACCCTGCAACGCGTCGTACCTGCCTCTCTCGAGCCGAGCCGAGCGAGCGAGAGCGCCTCTCAAAACGAGCCGGTCCGTGCACGAACGAAAGGGATGGTCGCACTGCGAGATCGTCGAGAGAAGGAGGAGGAGGCGGAGGGGGACTACACGGCCAAGCGGGCAAGGAGAGAGGGAGGGTGTCGAGGAGAGGAGGAGAGGGGAGGAGGTTCGGCTGCAACTGAGGGGGATAACGACAAGGGCGACGACGACGTGGAGGGGAG
>Ga0308169_10004394_pt1 | contig 13237 bp, 14 predicted proteins | sample PhyBR1_2_FD_202139 | JGI IMG/M metagenome (GOLD analysis project Ga0308169, IMG submission 202139) | Phyllosphere microbial communities from UC Gill Tract Community Farm, Albany, California, United States - DLSLSB.R1 | ecosystem: Host-associated > Plants > Phyllosphere > Unclassified | place...
GCGTTCGACGGATGGGCGGTTCCGGTTGCATCCGTGCGCACCGGGTTTGCGTCTGGGCGCAGAGCGTGTGCCTCGCCGTTGACGGGTCACTCCGTCGGTCGGGAGACTCCGATCACCCGATGCGCGCGCCGACCTCCGGGGTCATCGCCATCATCCGCACCTTCGGGCTGAGGCACCCATCTACTCGACGACGAGAAAGGTCGCGTTCATGCGCATCCTGTTCACCCCCTCCGCCCGCTCCGACATCGCACCGCTGTTTCTGCGCGTCGGCCTCCTCGTGGACTTCTTCGTGCACGGTTCGCAGAAGCTGTTCGGCGCTTTCGGCGGCGGCGGCATCGCCGGCACGGGCTCGTTCTTCGCCTCCCTCGGGGCGAATCCCGGCGTCCTGTGGGCGGCGGTCGTCGGGCTGGTCGAGTTCGGGGGCGCGATCTGCATCGGACTCGGCTTTCTCACGCGTCTCGCCGCTGCGGGCATCGCCGTCGACATGACCGCTGCGGTCGCGCTGTACAACTGGCCTCACGGCTTCTTCGCCGAGACGGCGACGGGCGGCTGGGAGATCAACATGCTCATCATCACGATGTGCCTCGCCCTCATCTTCACCGGTGCCGGGGCGTACTCGCTCGACGCCGTCGTCGTTCACCGCTGGCAGCGCCGCGTGGCGACCGTCGCCTCGCGATGACGCGAACCGGCACGCCCGGCAGCGCCGGGTATCTGACCTCGGATCGACTGCGATCAGCCCGAGCGTTCGGGACGTCGGAGACACGGCGGGCGTCATGACGCAGGAAATCCCAGCCTGAGAAGCTGGGATTTCCTGCGTCAGAGCGGGGCCGTTCAAGCCGAGATCTCAGACCACCTTCGGGAGCAGGATCGAGCCGGTGACGACCTCCTTCTCGTGCTCGCTCTGCTGAAGGTCGTCGAGCTCATCGAGGGTGTACCTGCGGGTCTCCTTGGCGGTCAGTGCCGAGACCCCCGCGACGACCATGAACCCGAGGGCGAGGAAGGCCGGTCCGACCCATCCCTTGAGGTCGATGCCGGACAGTGCAGTCGCGAGGGCCGGACCGAGCGCACCGGAGACGGCGAAGCCGATCTGGGTGCCGATGGTGAGCCCCGTGGCGCGCACGCGGGTCGGGAACATCTCGGCGAAGAACGACGGCCAGGAGGCGTTCACGATCGAGTAGAACAGCGAGTAGTTGACGATTCCCAGCAGGAAGATCAGCGCCCAGCTGCCGGTTGTGACCGCCCAGAGGTACGGCACCATCGTGACGCCGACGCCGATCGTCCCGATCAGGAACATCGCCTTGCGGCCGATCTTGTCCACCAGGAAGCCGGACAGGGGAGTGATCGCGAGTGCGATCACGGCCGACGTCGTCGTCACCAGCAGCATCGTCGGCTTGTCGAGCTTGTACCCGCCCGTCCCGAATGCCACCGAGAAGGTCTGCATCATGTAGCTCGTGCCCGCGATGACCGCGCAGCACGCGACCCGGACGACGGCGCGCCAGTGGAAGCGCAGCGCCTGGTTGAGCGGGGCGATGGTCACCTTGATGCTCTGGGTGTGGATGAACGCCGGCGGCTCCTGCACCGAGCGACGGATCAGGTAGGCGACGACGACCACGACGGCCGAGACGAGGAACGGGAGCCGCCATCCCCAGCTGAGCAGGGCGCTTTCGGGCATGGCTGCGACCGGGAGGAAGACCACCATCGAGAGCAGGGTGCCGGAGGATGCGCCCAGCGTCGTGAAGCTCGTGGTGAAGCCGCGTCGACGCTCGGATGCGTGCTCCAGGCTCATGGTGATGGCGCTTCCCTGCTCGCCGGAGACGCACAGGCCCTGGACGACGCGGATCACGACGAGCAGGATCGGCGCGAGGGAGCCCACCTGGGCGAACGTGGGCAGGCAGCCGATGAGGAACGTGCAGCCGCCCATGCCGAACAGCGTGAGCATCATCACGAACTTGCGGCCGAGCCGGTCGCCGATCGGGCCGAGGATGAGGGCACCGATGGGGCGGACCGCATAGCCCACCCCCAGGGTGACCATCGAGAGCAGCACGCTGATGCCTTCGGGGAGCTGGGGCGAGAAGAAGAGCACGTTCAGGACGAGCGCCGACGATGTGCCGTAGACCGCGAAGTCGTAGTACTCGAGCGTCGTGCCGGCCCAAGCCGCGAGTGCTGCCTTCGCCGGGGTCTTGTGATGCGATGCGGATGTCGTCATGTCGCCTCCATTGGCGGGTTTCACGTTGAGCGGGACAGCTCCTGCTCGATGGAACAGTACGAATCGCCGCGTCGCGACGGCAACCGATGTGCCGTTTCCGTGCCATTCCTGCCTTGCGATTCCGCGGAAAATCGTGCCTCGCTCGCAACGGAACTGCGCTGTTGTGCCAGGGTCGTTGCCAAACGCGTGGCCGGCCTGCCCGGCCGGCTCCGTGCCGCCGCTCAGGACGTGGGAGCGGGCCCCGTGGACTCGCGGACGATGAGGTGCGCGGGAAGCATGTCGATCCGGTGGCCGCGCGTGCGGGCGAGGAATCCGCTCAGCAGCATGTCGGTGATCGCCCTGCCTGCCTGTTCCCCCGGTGCGCGGACGGTCGTCAGGGGCGGCAGCGAGAACGACGCCCCGAAGATGTCGTCGCAGCCGACCACGCTGATGTCTTCGGGGACCCGTATGCCGCGGTGCGTGAAACGGCTGATCGCCACGATCGCGAGGGTGTCATTGAAGAAGATCGCCGCGGTGACGTCTGCGAGAGCGACGGCGTCTGCGGCTGCTGCGCCCGCATCGATGGTGGGGTAGAAGGCTCCGATCGCCTTCAATTCGACGCCGTGGCGCGCGGCAGCCTCCACCAGTGCCGCGTGCCGGCGTTTGTCGGACCAGGATGTCGACGGGCCACGGACGTACGCGATGCGGCGATGTCCGAGGGACACGAGGTAGTCGAGGGCCTGGACGACGCCGGTGGTCGTGTCGATGACGATGCCGGAGACGTTCGGAACCTCGCGATTGAGCACGACCAGGGGAGTGCGCTGTGCGATTTCGGCGAGGAAGGAGTCGGCTGACCGAGGAGAGGCGATGACGATGCCGTCGACGCTCTGCGGCAGCTCGCCGAGCCAGTCCGCCTCGACCTGTTCGGATTCCTCGGAGGTCACCAGCAGTTGCATGAATCCCGCGGCCTGGGCCTGCACCTGGCAGCCGCGGATGACGTCGAGGTTGAACGGATTGGTGAGGTTCGCCATCAGAAGGGCGATCGTTCCGCGCGTGATCCGCGACCGCGAGTCCGGCAGCGTTGCCGACTCGTATCCCATATCGCGAGCCTTGCGCGCGATCCGCTCGTACATCTGGGCGCTCACCCGGTTCGGGTTGGACAGAGCGCGGGAGACCGTCGACGGAGCGACCTCGCAGGCGCGAGCGATCTCGGTGAGGGTGACGCGCCGCGGTACCCGGCGGGGTGGCTTGGCCATGTTCACATGATGCCGGGGCGCGCGACCGTTGGCAACCATTTGGCAAATTCGTTGCCAAACGGTTGAAGCCAGGCCGCCGATATCACGGGTGCGGGACGCCGATCCGGCACAGAGATGGCAAGCCCGGTCTGCCGCCGGAGCCTCAGGTCTAACGTTTAGGCCATCGACTCGGTGTTGATTGGAGGCTCGTGATGACGCGGCGGATCGACCTGGTGGCGGACCTCGGAGAGAGCTTCGGCGACTGGAAGATGGGTGATGACGACGCTCTTCTCGAGATCATCACGTCAGCGAACGTGGCATGCGGATTCCACGCCGGTGATCCCCGGGTCATGGACCGCACGGTCGCGGAGTGCGTGCGACGCGGCGTCGCCGTCGGTGCGCACCCGAGCTTCCCCGACCTGGTGGGTTTCGGTCGCCGCGCGATGGACCTGACCGGATACGAAGTACGCACGGACATCGTCTATCAGCTCGGTGCGTTGAGCGCCGTCTGCGCCTACCACGGCACCGGCATCGCCCACCTGGCCCCGCACGGACGCCTCGGCAACCTCGTCGCGGTGCGTCAGGACTATGCGGACGCCGTCGTCGATGCGATCTCGCACACAGCCCCCGGCATCCGCGTTCTGGCACAGGACGGTTGCCTCGCGGACGCCGCTCGCGGGGCCGGCATCAGCGTCGGCATCGTGGGAATCGCCGACCGTGCCTACCGGGACGACGGCACACTCGTCCCTCGGTCCGAGCCGGGAGCAGTCATTCACGATCAGGCTTCGATCGCGGAGCGGACGGTGCGAATGGTCACGGACGGTGTGATCCAGAGCGCAGGCGGCATCGACCTGCCGGTCACCGTGGACTCCGTGCTGCTCCACGGCGACAATCCTGGTGCGGTCAGCCTCGCGCGCCTGTTGCGCGCCGAGCTCGAGAACGCCGGGGTCGAGATCGCAGCCCCGGACCGCGCATCATGATCGCCTCGGCATCCACCGTCGCAGCGCCGACCGCACTGCCGGTCGCCATCGCCGCCTGCGGTCCCGCCGCCGTGCGGGTGACCGGAGCCACGGGCGACGCCGAGCGGGACTGGCGCACCGTCCATCACCTCGCGCGACGGCTGACCGAGCAGGCGCCGGCCGGCTTCCTCGGCTGCATCCCCACGTACGACGCCGTGCTGGTCGAGTTCGATGCACTCGAAGTGGACCTCGCGGCGATGATCCCGATCGTGCAGGAGGCAGCCGCGGGGATCGACCCCGACGCCGACCTCACCGAGCATCCGCGTCACTTCGAGGTGCCGACCGCCTACGGCGGCGAATTCGGTCCGGATCTGGACGAAGTCGCCCGGATCACGGGGATCGAACCCGAGGACGTCATCAGGCTGCACACCTCGCCGGTGTACGTCGTGCGGTGTCTCGGCGCACCCGGCGGGTCGCCCATGCTCGACGGGCCCGCATTCCCGGTGCCGATTCCGCGACTGCGCAGCGCGCGGACGCACGTGCCCGCAGGGAAGGTGTCCGTCGCAGGCCGTCAGGCGACCATCACTCCGGCCGCCGCGCCGGGAGGGTGGCTGCTGATCGGCGCCACGCCGCTCGTACTGCTCGATCTCGAGCAGAACCGGCCGGTGCCCTACCTTCCCGGCGACACCCTCAGCTTCCATCGGATCGACGAGGTGGAGTTCCGTCGTCTCGAGGGGATGCGTCTCACTCCGGCGCGGGAGGCGCAGCGATGACGGGAGAGCTCACCGTGCTGGCCGCGACCCTGGCCGCGGTCACCGACCTCGGGCGCTCCGGCGGTCCGGCGCTCGGACTGCCCGCCAACGGCGCGCTCGACCAGCACTCCGCGCGTGTGGCCAACGTCCTGGTCGGCAACGTCGACGGAGCACCGCTCATCGAGGCCACCGCATTCGACTTCTCGTTCCAGACCGACGCGGACATCCTCATCGCCGTCACCGGTGCCCCGATGGACGTCTACGTGGACGACGTCCCGCAGCCGATGTGGACCCCGCTGTTCGTCGAAGCCGGACAGCGGGTGGAACTGGAGGACATGCGCCAGGGCATGCGCACCTACATCGCCGTGCACGGTTCGTTCGACGTTCCGCTCCTGCTCGGCAGTTGCGCGCCCGACACGGTCGCCGGGTTCGGGTCGACCCTCACCGCGGGGACCGCCCTCGCGCTGCACACCCGCACCGCCCCGTTGACGCCGGACGCCGCGAACCTTCTGGGACTGCTCGGCTTCGGTGTCGACGTGCCCTATTTCGGGCCGGGCGCCGTCGTCGACGTCACCGACGGGCCCGACATCGACGAGTTCGCGGGCACCGTGCTCCGACTGTTCGGCAAGCCGTTCCGTGTCAGCGACAAGAGCAACCACATCGGGCTGCGGATGACCGGACGACTGCCGGTGCGTGAAGCGGCCCACGAGGTGCTCTCCCGAGGCGTGCCGATCGGGGCGGTCGAGATCCCGCCCGGCGACGAGCTCGTCGTCCTCCACCGCGGCCGCGGCGTCACCGCCGGCTACCCGGTCCTCGCCGTCGTGACGCCGGTCTCGCTCGACGCCCTCGCTCAGGTGCGTCCGGGAGAACTCGTCACGTTCCGGCACGCCACACTGCGGTCCGCCGCGGCCGACGCGCACTACTGGCACGACCGTCTGCACGGGCTCCGGCAGCGCGTCGACTCCATCTACACGTCCGTCGGCCGAGCCGATCTGCGCATCGCCGCCTAGCCCGCCGACCACCGACATCCAGCAAGGAAGGGCACAGCAATGCCATACAGCGACTACCGGACCGCTCTCGTGACGGGAGCGTCGACCGGAATGGGCGCCGCGATCGTGAAGAAATTCCGCGAGCGAGGCCTGACCGTCCACGCCGTGGCGCGGGATGCCGCCCGCCTCGGCGAGCTGGAGGCCCAGACCGGGGCGATCCCGCACGCCATCGACCTCTCCGACACCACGCAGATGGAGCGGGAGGTCGGCGGGCTCGACATCGACGTCCTCGTCAACAACGCCGGGGTGAGCGCGCCCGGCAACATCCTGGATGCCTCCCGGGCGACGGTCGACGCGATGGTCGACGTGAACCTCCGTGCGATCCTGCATCTGGCTCGTCTCCTCCTTCCGGGGATGGTGGAGCGCGACTTGGGACACGTCGTGAACCTGTCGAGCATCGCGGGCCGGTACAACTTCTTCGGCCACACCGCCTATCACGCGACCAAGGCGGCGGTCGCGCAGGTCTCCCGGCAGTTGCGCAACGACACCATCGGCAAACGGATCCGTGTCACCGAGATCTGTCCGGGGCGGGTGGAGACGGAGATCTTCGGCCGGAACCTGGGCGGCACACCGGAAGCCATGGCCGAGGCGTGGGCGACGTACTACGAGGGCTACGAATCCCTCACCACCGACGACATCGTCGCCACAGTCGACTTCGCCATCGACGCGCCCCGGCACGTGAACGTAGGGCTGATCGAGATCATGCCCACTTTCCAGGTACCCGGCGGCCTCACATTCGACAGAAGGGACGCACGAGCGTGACTCACTCACCGCACGTGACAACGCGCATCCAGCGGGCTGACACCGCATCCATCGAACGACTCGGCCGGTTCACCGCGGCCACGATCCACGAGGCGCAAGGACGTCGCGGGGCCGTATCCTCCGCGATCAAGCCGATCGACCGCGACATGAGCTTCGTCGGCTCCGCGTTCACGGTCGTCTGCGCACCGCGCGACAACATCATGCTGCAGGTCGCGATCCACTACGCCCGGCCCGGTGACGTTCTCATCGTCGCGGCGGCAGAACTCCCAGACGCGGGCCTGTTCGGAGACGTGCTCGGCAACGCGGCGAAGGCCAAGGGGATCGCCGCCCTCGTGACGGACAGCGGCGTGCGCGACACGCGGGAACTGCGGGATCTCGGGCTGCCGGTCTTCTCCGGATCCGTCTCCATCCGCGGCACCGTGAAGGAGACGCTCGGGCGCATCAACCAGCCCGTCGTGTTCGGTGGGGAGCTGATCCACCCGGGAGACGTGATCAAGGGCGATGCGGACGGGGTCGTCGTGGTCCGCCGCGACGAAGTCGACGACGTCTCCGAGCTGTCCGAAGCGCGGGACCGCAACGAGGCGGAGCTCATCGAGCTCTACAAGGCAGGACGCACCACGATCGATCTCTGCGGGCTCCACGCGGTGCTGCGAAGCAAGGGCATCACCACCGACCTCGACGACGAAGACCCCGATCAGGGGCTGGGGGCATGGGAATGAGCACGACGCGAGCGGGGGAGTTCAGCCCCGCGACCCGCGTCCGCCGGATCCGTGAGTCCCCGAGCAGCGCCGCGTCCGCCCGGGCGCGCGACCTCAAGGGCCAGGGCCGCACGATCATCGACTTCACGGTCGGCGAGCCGGATTTCGACACGCCCCGCAACGTCAAGGACGCCGCGATCGCCGCGATCGAAGCAGGACAGACGAAGTACACCGCGGTGAACGGGACACCCGCACTGCGCGACGCCATCCGCGCGCGCATGCTGCGCACCAGCGGCATCGTCTACACGGACGCGCAGATCACGATCGGCGGAGGAGGCAAGCAGGTCATCTACATGGCCTTCGCCGCGTCCCTCGACCCCGGTGACGAGGTCATCATCCCGACGCCCTACTGGGTCTCCTATCCCGACATGGTGCTGGCCAACGACGGCTCTCCCGTGATCGTCAGCACGCGGCCGGACTCGGCATACAAGTTGACGCCCGCCGCGCTCGAGGCCGCGATCACCGATCGCACGAAGTGGCTCGTGCTCAATGCTCCCAGCAACCCGGTCGGCGTGCTCTACACGCCGGAGGATCTGGTCGCCCTCGCCGAGGTGCTTGAACGGCACCCGCATGTCTGGGTGCTCTCGGACGAGATCTACGACGAGATCCTCTACACGGGCCGGCCCTTCACCGGCATCGCGGCGGCCGCTCCGGGCATCCGCTCCCGCGTCCTCACCGTCAACGGGGTCTCCAAGACCTACGCCATGACGGGATGGCGGCTGGGATACGGCGTGGGCGATCCGAAGCTGATCGCCGCGATCAACAAGCTCCAGTCCCAGGTCTCATCGTGCCCGTCGTCGATCAGCCAGGCGGCGGCCGTCGAGGCGCTCACGGGTGACCAGTCGTTCATCGCCGACTGCGTCGCCGCTTATCGGACTCGCCGGGATCTCGCCCTCGAACGGATCGGCGCCATCGCCGGACTGAGCCCGATCGCACCGGACGGAGCCTTCTATCTCTACGTCGGCTGCGGCCCCCTGATCGGCCGCGAGACGGCAGCCGGAAACCGACTGCGCTCCGACGAAGACGTGACCCTGTTCCTTCTCGAGGAAGCGGGCGTCGCCGTCATCCAGGGCTCCGCGTACGGTACGGCCCCGTTCTTCCGGATGTCTTTCGCCACATCCGAATCCGAGATCAACGCCGGTGCGGATGCCATCGCCGCTGCCGTCGCCGGCCTGCGTCCGCCGACCCCGGCATCCGCCGACGCGCGAGCCGAGACGAACGCACGATGACGAGATCGAAGACGCGGGTGCGCGCGGTGGTGACCGTGCCGCTTCCCGAGGAGCTGTGCCGGCTCATCGAGGAACTCGAACCCCGCCTCGACGTGATCCGGGAACACGCGCTGTACCGGCCGATGCGCGGGCCGGCCGACTGGAGCGGAGATCCCGCGGCGACCCGCACCCCGGACGAGCAGCAGCGGTTCGATGCCATGGTCGACTCGGCCGACGTGCTCTTCGGGATCCCCGACGTCGACCCGGCGGCGCTGGCCCGAACCGTGGGCGCGAACCCCGCACTGCGCTGGGTGATGACGACGGCGGCGGGCGGGGGAGCGCAGATCAAGGCCGCAGGACTGAGCCACGACGCCTTGGACCGCATCGTGTTCACCACGTCCGCGGGCGTGCACGGCTCGGCCCTCGCCGAGTTCGCGGTGTTCGCCGTACTCGCCGGTGCCAAGGGCCTGCCTCGTCTGCTCCGGGATCAGCGCGACCGCACGTGGCCGGACCGGTGGGAGATGCGCCAGCTGGACGAGCTCACGGTGCTGGTCGTCGGCCTCGGCGGGATCGGCGTCGAGTGCGCCCGTCGTTTCTCGGCTCTCGGCGCGACGGTGTGGGGGACGACCCGCACCGGAAGGCCTGTCGACGGCGTCGACCGACTGGTTCCGATCGAGGACCTGGCGCATGCCGCCGGTTCGGTCGACGCGATCGTCGTCACACTCCCCGGCACCGAACACACGCACCACCTCGTCGGCGCGGACGTGCTCGGCGGGGTCAGGCCCGGCATCTTCTTCGCGAGCGTCGGCCGCGGCACCGTCGTCGACGAGCGAGCACTGCTTCACGCACTCGACGAGGGACGGATCTCCTTCGCGGCACTCGATGTGTTCGAGGTCGAGCCCCTGCCGGCCGCGTCGCCACTGTGGAGTGACCCACGTGTGCTGATCAGCCCCCACACCGCCGCCCTCGACAGCAGAGAAGAAGAGCGGATCGCCCGGCGATTCGCCGCCGACGCCACCCGCTTCCTCGACGGGAAGCCGATGCAGAGCGTCGTCGACACCGTGGAGTTCTACTGATGGATGAGCTGACGTTCGCCGCCCCCGCCGGCCTCACCGCCTTCGACCTGACCGGCAGGCTCGCCCTGATCACCGGGTCCAGCCAGGGAATCGGGCGCGCCCTCGCCACCGGGCTCGCCTCCGCGGGCGCGACCGTCATCGTGCACGGGCGCGACGCGGACAAGGCGGCGCGCACCGCCGCGTCGATCACGGCCGGCACCCGGGCGACCGTTCACCGCCGGGTGTTCGACGTCACCGATCCGGACGCCGTGGAGGCCGGATTCGCGGAGATCGCCGACACGCTCGGCGTGCCGGACATCGTGGTCAACAACGCCGGGCTGCAGCGACGGGCCCCGATCACCGAGTTCACCGACGCGGATTGGCAGGACCTCGTCGGGACGAACCTCTCGAGCGCGTTCTACGTCTCCCGGAGCGCAGCGCGCCACATGGTCCCGCGCGGCTCCGGCAAGCTGATCCAGATCGGAAGCGTCCAGTCGCAACTCGCGCGGCCGTCCATCGCACCGTACTCGGCCACCAAGGGCGCCATCGTCATGCTGACCAAGGGTCTCTGCGCCGATCTCGCCCCGCACGGCATCCAGGCCAACGCGATCGCGCCCGGCTATTTCGCGACCGAACTCACCAGAGCGCTCGTCGAAGACGAGGAGTTCTCGGCCTGGGTGCGCTCGCGCACCCCCGCCGCGCGGTGGGGTGACGTCCGCGACCTCGTGGGCGCCTGCGTCTTCCTCGCGAGTGCGGCCAGCAACTTCGTCAACGGCCAGACCCTGTTCGTCGACGGCGGCATGACCGCGGTCGTCTGACCTCGAGCGGAGACATGATGAACAACCCTGGAGTCGTCGCCCACGGTGCCGGCGACCTGCGCGTCGAGGAGATGGGGACGCCGCGGCCGGCTCCGGATGAAGCGGTCGTCGAGATCGCCTACGGGGGCGTGTGCGGATCCGACCTCCACTATTGGCGGCACGGCGCGGCCGGTGCATCCATCCTGCGGGAGCCCATGGTCCTCGGGCACGAAGTCTCCGGCGTCGTCGTGCAGAGCGCCGCGGACGGAACAGGCCCGGCCGCAGGGACGGCCGTCGCGGTCCACCCGCTCACCGCGCACGGCGACGGCGTCACGCCCTACCCGCACGACCGGCCGAACCTGGCGCCCGCATCCACGTATCTCGGCTCGGCCCTGCTCCTGCCGCACACGCAGGGAGCGTTCGCCCGGCGGGTCGCGCTGCCCAGCAGGATGCTGCACCGGCTGCCTGCCGGCATGCCGCTCGAACTCGGCGCACTGTCGGAACCGGCATCCGTCGCCTGGCACGGCCTCGCCCGAGCCGGGGAGGTGCGCGGCAGACGGGTCGCGATCATCGGGTCGGGGCCCATCGGCCTCCTGGCGGCGGCGGTGGCGATGCACCACGGCGCGTCCGAGGTCGTGACGACGGACGTGCACGATCGTCCGCGACGGATCGCCGAGCTACTGGACGCCGCGACGCTCGACGCCGCGGACGCCGAGGCGATCGCGGACCTCCACGCAGATGTCGTGGTCGAGTCCAGCGGCACCGTTCCGGGGCTCGGCGCCGCCGTCTCCGCTGCCGCGCGCGGCGGCACGGTCGTCCTGCTCGGGCTGCAGCGGAACGGCGTGGTGGATGCGCCGATGGCGACCGTGATCACGCGGGAACTCGCTCTGATCGGGTCGTTCCGCTTCGCGGCGGAGTTCGACGACGTGATCGCCGCCCTCGCCGACGGATCTCTGCGGACGGACGGCATCGTCAGCGACGTGGTGCCCGTCGCGGACGCAGAGCAGGCGTTCCGGCTCGCGGGGGACGCAAGCGCCTCGTCGAAGGTCCTCCTCGACTTCACGGCGGTGTCCGGATGAGCACCGGAGCGGTCCGGATCGTCGTCATGGGGCCGAGCGGTTCCGGCAAGTCCACGATCGGTGCGGCCGTGGCCGCGCGGCTCGGCCTCCCGTTCACCGACGGCGACGACCTCCATCCCGCTGCGAACATCGCCAAGATGAGCGGCGGCGTCCCGCTCGGCGATGCAGACCGAGCGCCCTGGCTCGATGCCGTCGCAGAAGTCCTGGCGACCTCGCCGGACGGAATGGTCGTCGCCTGCTCTGCACTCGCGCGCCGCTACCGGGAGCGCATCCTGACCGGGTGCCGGGACGCCTTCTTCATCGAGCTCGGAGTGACCGGGGTGGAGCTCGAGCGCCGCACGCAGCGACGGAACCACTTCATGCCGTCGGCGCTGCTGCAGTCGCAACTCGACGCGTGGGAGCGGCTCTCCGGAGACGAACAGGGCGCGTCGATCGATGCAGAAGGGTCGTTGCACGCCGTCATCCAACGCGCGATCGCCGCGGCGGAGACCGTGACCGCATGAAGAAATCCCAGGGCGAGCCTGGGATTTCTTGTGCGAGGTGCGGCCGCAGCCGACCGTCGTCGCGGGCGTCAGCCCGCCGCGCCGGCCCGCATGTTCTTCGCCATCTCCAACATCTCGGGTGACGGCTGACCGATCGCGAGGATGTTGCCCTCGCTGTCGCTGAACCACGCACCGCGGAGGCTGCCGAGCTCGGCGACGCCGTCGACCGTCGTGAGGCCCGGCATGTCGTAGTCGTGGAAGACGACGCCGACCGTGCGCAGCGCGGTCATGTCGCGATCGAGGTCGTCGGTGACGAGGTTGAACGCGGTGCTCTTCGCCGTGCCCGCGAAGTCGGTCTGGTACACGAGCACCACGGTGCCGCCGACGTCGTAGAACACGTTGCCGGACTCGGTGTCGGCGTACACCGGATCGCGGCCGAGAACGTCGTGCCACCACCGCTTCGCGCGCTCGAGGTCCGATGCCGGGAGAACGGCTGTCGCCATGAGGTTCTCGAACATGATGATCCCCAGTCTGGGGACGTTGTCATCTCCGCACCGGCCCCAGCGCGGCGCCGCGGCGATTCGGGCGCGCGGATGTAGTCCCCGGACCAGAGTTTATGCCCGCACCCCAGTCGAGGGAAGAGCGAATCGGATGCTCGCCGCGTGGGCGATGAATATTCGACGCAAGCGCTTGCGTCAATGTCGCCGGTCGAACTAGGGTGGCCGGGTGGTCGTCTCAGTACGTAGTGTCGCCGAGCGCGCTGGAGTCTCGATTTCGTCGGTCTCCCGCGCGCTGCGCGACATGCCCGGGCTGTCGGAGGAGACGCGCAAGCGCGTGCGGAATGCCGCCGAGGAACTCGGGTACGTGGCATCCCCGACCGCCTCCCGGCTGGCGACCGGCCGTACGCGCACGATCG
>Ga0308169_10004395_pt1 | contig 13236 bp, 10 predicted proteins | sample PhyBR1_2_FD_202139 | JGI IMG/M metagenome (GOLD analysis project Ga0308169, IMG submission 202139) | Phyllosphere microbial communities from UC Gill Tract Community Farm, Albany, California, United States - DLSLSB.R1 | ecosystem: Host-associated > Plants > Phyllosphere > Unclassified | place...
CGTTCAAGGCCAACCTGCCCGGCCACTACCGCTACCAGCAGCGCCTGTACACCCACTTCGACCAGCAAGGCATGGATGCTGCGCACCGCGGCATCTTCCTGGCCGGCGACGACGTGTCCTGGACTGCCGGCTGGGCCGAAGGCGCGGTGACCACGGGCCTGAACGCGCTGTGGGGCGTGGTCAAGCACCTGGGCGGCGAAGACGCTGCCGCCAATCCCGGCCCGGGCCAGTTCCTGGCCGAGATTGGCCCCAAGGCGCTGTAGCTACACGTCCTGGCGGCGCCGGGAAGCGATCCGGCGCCACAGGGTGTAGCCGAGCATCAGCGCCAGCAGGGCATACAGGGTGATCGTGATCCCCGAGCCCAGCAGGATCGACAACTCGCCACCGCTGGACATCAGCGCATTGCGCAGGCTGGTTTCGGCCAGCGGACCGAGCACCACGCCGATCATCACCGGCGCCAGCGGGTAGCCGTAGCGGCGCATCAGGAAGGCGACAAATCCGATGGCCAGGACCAGCAGCAGGTCGACCACCGAGGCGCCGGTGGCGTAGACGCCCAGCCCGCAGAAGACCGTAATGCCGGCGAACAGGTGCGGCTTGGGGATCAGCAGCAGCTTGGCCCACAGCGGCGCGAAGGGCAGGTTCAGCACCAGCAGCATCACCAGGCCGACAAACAGGCTGGCCAGCAGCGCCCAGACCAGATCGGCATTGCGCTCGAAAAGCATCGGGCCCGGCTGCAGGCCATACTGCTGGAAGGCGGCCAGCATGATCGCGGCCGTGGCTGAGGTGGGCAGGCCCAGGGCCAGCAGCGCGCCCATGGCGGTGCCGCTGGTGGCATTGCCGGCAGCTTCCGGGGCAGCCACGCCGCGAATCGCGCCGGTGCCGAACTTGGGCACGCGGCGTTTGCGGTCCAGCTGGCGCTCGGTGCCGTAGGCCAGGAAGGTGGGCACCTCGGCGCCGCCGACCGGAATCACCCCGAAGGGCACGCCAAAAGCGGTGCCGCGCAGCCAGGCCGGAATCGCTTCGCGCACTTCCGAGCGCGAAAGGTAGGGGCGGCCGGCAACGGAAATGGCCGTCAGCTTCTGATCGCGGTGGATGCGCGAGGCCACATGCAGCACCTCGCCCAAGGCCAGCACGCCAACGGTGATCACGATGATGCTCACCCCGTCAAAGAGCTGCGGCACATTGGCCGTGAAGCGCGAGGCCCCGGAAATGCCATCGATGCCCACCACAGCCAGGGCCAGGCCCAGCAGCAGCGAGGCCAGCCCCTTCAGCGCCGAGTCCGACACCACCGAGGCGGTGGCGATAAAGGCGAAGATCGCCAGGGCAAAGTATTCCGCCGGCCCGAAAAGCACCGCGATTTCCGCCAGCTTGGGGGCAAAGAACACCACCAGGGTGGTGGCGATCAGCCCGCCGATGAAGGCGCCAATGGCGCTGGTGGCCAGCGCCTGGGGCGCCCGCCCGTCCTTGGCCATGCGATGGCCCTCGAAGGTGGTGGCAATGGCGGTGGAGCCGCCGGGGGTATTCATCAGGATCCCCATGGTGGAATCGCCAAAAAGGCCGCCGAAGTAGACGCCGGCAAACATGATGAAGGCGCCGACCGGGTCCAGCGAAAAGGTCATCGGCAACAACAGGGCCACGGCCATGGAGGAACCCAGGCCCGGCAGCACCCCCACGGCGGTGCCCAGGAAGGCGCCAATGAAAACCCAGAGCAGGTTCATCGGGGTGAGGGCCTGGGAGAAGCCCTCAAGAAGCAGGTTCAAGGATTCCATCAGCCGATCAGCCCTTCCAGGATGCCGCTAGGCAGGTTCAGTCCGAGCGCGGCGCCGAAGGCCAGCTGGATGACGGAGGCGAAAACCACGGCGATGCCCAGATCCCTGGCCCGGTTCTTGCTGCCCAAGGCAAAGGCGACGGTCCAGAACAATAGCGTGGCGCTGATCAGCCATCCGGCGGGGACCAGGAGCAGGGCAAAGGCCAGGAAGCCGGCGGCGACCAGGGCCACGGTTTTCCAATCCGAGTAGCTGCGGTATCCCTGCGGATCGGCCGGGACCGGCTCCGGGGTACGCACCAGCTGCAGGGCCAGCAGCGCCGCGAGAACAAAAATCGCGACGGTGATCAGGATCGGGAAGAATGCCGGCCCGGGGTGCTTGGCCCCGTCGGGCACATCCATGGTGATGATGCCGACGCCCAGGTAGATCCCCAGCAGGACCAGGATCGCTGGCAGTACCAGCCCGCTGCGCCCGGCGCCGCGCGAGGTCCTGGGCTGGACGCCCAGTGGTGTTTCAGTGCTCATTCTCATCGGCCTTTACGCTCAGCACCGGGACCCTGGCCCCGAGGATCACTGCCTGGGCATCGGAGCCCATCAGCATTTTCCCCACCCTCGAACGGGATCGGACTCCGATGACGATCATCTGGGCATCCAGCTCATTGCCCACATCGACCAGTTCGTCGGCGGCACGCGGTGAATTGGCGCGAGGCTGCAGGAATCTGGCCTGGGGCGGCAGCTGCGCGGCAAGCTCGCTGCCCGGCCAGGCTTCGCCATTGAGGGCAAAGAGCGGGAAGAGGGCGATATCTGTGGCGGCCAGTTCGGCGATGGCCAAGGCATGGCGCAGGGCAGCGGCGCCCTCGGCGGTGCGGGTGTATCCGACCAAAACGGTCATGGTGTCTCCAGTTTTTCGTGGCTAGTAGCCGAGGCCATTCCAGATGGCGTCGACGTTTTGGCGTTCGGAGTCGAGGAATTCCTCGAATTCCTGTCCGGTGAGGAAGGTATCGGCCCATTGGTTGCGTTCCAGGGCGTCGGCCCATTCCGGAGTCTTGACGGTTTCGGCGACGATCTGCTGGAGCTCTTCGACGTTCTCCTCGCTGAGCCCGGGAGGGGCGACGAGGCCACGCCAGTTGGTCAGCTCGATGTCGTAGCCAAGCTCCTTGAGCGTGGGAACCCCGGTGGCGGGGACCGGTTCGGGAGCCGAAACCGCCAGCGCCTTGAGCTTTCCGGCTTCGATCTGGTCGGCGAAGTCCACCCACCCGGACACCGAAGCCTTGATGGTGCCGCTGAGCAGGCTGGTGGCCAGTTCGCCGCCGCCCGAGTAGGCGATGTAGTTCACGGCGGTGGGGTTGATGCCGGCATGCTGGGCCAGCTGGGTGATGATCATCTGGTCAACGCTGCCCAGCGAACCGCCGCCGAAGGCGAAGGCGTTGGGATCCTTGGCCCAGTCGGCGACGAGCTCGTCCACCGAGTCGTAGGGCGAGTCGGCCGGGACCACGAGGACGTCGTAGTCGTCGGTGAGCCGGGCGATCGGGGTGACATCTTCGATGGTGGTGTGCGAGCCGTTGATGTTGATGGCGCCGAGCATCGTAATGCCCATTACCATGAGGCTGGATTTTTCTCCCTCCATTCCGGCGAAATTATTCAGGCCGATGGTGCCTCCGGCACCGGGGATGTTAACGACCTGCGCGTTGTTGACGATGGATTGCGCGCGCATGGCCTGCTGGGCTTCGCGGGCGGCGCCATCCCAGCCGCCGCCGGCGCCTGCCGGGGCAATGAGGGTCAGCTGGGCCCGCGCGTCATCCCCGGTGCCGCTGCTGGCCGCGTTGAAGGCTGCTGCGGCCACCACCGCGGCAGAGGCGAGGATTGCCGTGCCGCGAAGGGCGGTGCGCAGGCCGGGAGGCACAGGGCCTCGCCGGCGGGTTGTATCGAGGGTCATCATGATCCTTTCGCGCCCGGGTGACGAGGCGCTGTTGGATGTTACAAATTATAAATTATAGTTAAAGACCTTAGGTTGTGACCCAAGTCATGTCAAGGCGCTGGCGATGGATGCAGAAATACCCCCGGCGAACGAGGCGCTGGGGGTATTGCGGGTGATGCTGGGGCTAGGCGCCTTCCGGCTCCAGGGCGTCAATGGCCCGGCGGCCGAGGCTGCCCTGGACGTGCTTGGCCATTTCCTCTTCGGCCTTGGCCGCGTTGCCGGCAACCACTGCCTTGAGGATGCGCTCATGCTCGGCGGCCACGCGCTTCTTGTCCGCGGCCGAATCCTGCCGGGCTGACAAGCCCACCTGGCGGTACCTGTCAGCCTTGTCCCACAGGGATTCGAGCATGCTGATCAGCAGGTCGTTGTGCGAGGCGGTGTAGATCGAGCGGTGGAACTCGCGGTGCGCGGCCAGCGCGTCGAGGTCGGGATTGGGCGCCAGCGGACGCATTTTCTCGGCTGCGGCCTTCATTCTGGCGATGTCATCGTCGGTGCGATGCGTGGCGGCCAGCGCCGCGGCCATCGGGTCCAGCCGTTCGCGCACCTGGAAGAGGTTGGTGGCTTCCCGGGCGGTCAGCGGGGCCACCTTGGCGTTGCGGTGGGCGTCGATGGTGATCAGCCCTTCGGCCTCAAGCTTGCGCAAGGCCTCGCGCATGGGGGTCAGGCTGACGCCGAGATCAGCCGCGAGCTGGGATTGCGCCAGGGCTTCGCCTGGTGGCAGCTGCCCGCTCATGATCAGCTCCCTGACGCTCTGGTAGGCGTAGGCGTTCTTGGTCAGCGCAGCTTGGCTCACGAGTGGTCTCTTTCGAAGTTCAGGTTTCCGCGATGCACATTTCACACAGTGCAACGTCCTTTTTATAAATGTTAGCCGGTGGAGAAGGGCGGGCAAATGGTGGCGCCTTGGGCTTGGCGAATGAGTGGGGTACGATTTTATAAATTATAAAAGTTAGGGGAGAGGTGCATGACTGCACAAAGCCAACCGCGCATCATGACATTCGAATCGGGCGGCCAGAGCTATTCAGCCACGGACCTGAGACAAGCCCTGGGCGCCGAATTTTCCCGGCTCCCCGTGGTGCTCAGGCTATTGGCCGAAAATACGCTGCGCCGCTCCAGCACCAGCGAAAGCGCCAGAAGCGCAGCCAACCTCAAAGACTGGCTGGCAGAACGCCGGTCCGAGGCGGAACTGGAATACTGGCCGCACCGAATCCTGATGCACGACACCACGAGCACCCCTGCCCTGGTAGACATCGCCGCCATGCGGGACTCCCTGGCCGAGGTCGGCATCGATCCCGGCGTGCTGAATCCCCAGCTGCACGTCGAAGTGTCGATCGACCACTCGCTGGCTGTGGAGGACTATGGGCGCAATGATGCCGCCCCGCGCAATTTGGCCCATGAATACCGGAGGAACCAGGAACGCTACAGGTTCCTGAAATGGGCGCAGCAATCGATGGAGACGGTGAATGTCAATCCTCCGGGAACCGGGATCATGCACACCCTGAACCTGGAGCAATTGGCAACGGTGGCCCACTTGGATCTCGAACGTTCCGGGGATCTTGCCTACCCGCTGGTCGTGCCCGACATGATGATCGGAACCGACTCCCACACTCCGATGGTCAACGCCTTGGGCGTGCTGGGCTGGGGCGTCGGCGGGCTCGAAGCCCAGACGGTGATGTTCGGGTTGCCCACCACCTTGCGGATCCCCGATGTGATTGGTGTCCGGCTGACCGGGAAATTGCCGGCCGGGGCCACCGCCACTGACCTGGCGCTCACCATCACCCACTTGATCCGTGAACGCGGAGGCAGCGGCGAATTTGTCGAGTTCTTCGGGCCCGGGGTCAGCGGGCTCTCAGCCGGGGAACGTGCAGTGGTCGCGAATATGGCACCGGAATACGGGGCCAGCACCGGGTACTTCCCGGTGGATCAGCAGGTGCTTGACTACCTGGCCCAGACCGGCCGGCCAGCCGAGCAGATTCAGCTGGTGAAGGACTACTACCAGGCGACGGGCTTGTGGTTCGACCCGCAGGGGGAGCCGGAATACACCGATGTTCTGGAGCTGGACCTCGCCGCGGTGCGGTTGAGCGCCGCTGGTCCTCGGCGTCCACAGGACTTGATGGATATTTCCGGGATACCGAAGGCCTTGGAAGAGGAGGCCCAGGGCATCGCGGAGGATGCTGGCCCGTTGCCGCGCTTCGCCATCGCCCTGGCGGCGATCACCAGCTGTACCAACACCACCGACCCCAAGCTGCTGATTGCCGCAGGACTTGTTGCCCGCAAGGCGCGGGAGCACGGGCTGAAGGTGCCGTACTGGGTTAAGACTTCACTGGCTCCCGGCTCGCCGGCAGCCATGAGCTACTTGCGCCGGGCCGGGCTCCTGGAGGATCTGGGCTATGCCGGATTTGATGTGGTGGGCTTCGGCTGCACCACGTGCATCGGAAATTCCGGCCCGCTGAGCGAGCCCGTCAGCCGCGAATTGTCGGCATCCACGCTCAGGCCCGTCGCGGTCCTCTCCGGGAACCGCAATTTTGCCGGACGCATCCACCCGGATTTGGACCTGGGATTCCTGGTTTCCCCGCCGCTGGTGGTGGCCTTTGCACTGGTTGGCCGCGCCGACGTCGACTTGCTGGCCTATGAATTCGCGCCGGAGCAAGCTGGAGGCGCTGCGGTCAAGCTCTCGGACCTGCTGCCAACCCGCGAAGAGGTCCAGGAGCTGTGGGAACTGGCCCATGACGCCCAGGACTTTGCGCGGGATTTCAAGGTCGCCACCACCAGTGCCTTGTGGTCGAGATTGGATGCGCCGAAGGGCGCCCGGTTCCAGTGGAGCGAAGACTCAAATATCCTGCGGCGTCCCCCCTTTGCCGCCTTGGGCGAAGGCAGCCAGCTAGGATCGTTCGCCGCGCATCCCTTGCTGCTGCTTGGCGATGACGTCACCACGGACCATATCTCGCCAGCCAGCGCGATCCCTGCCGACTCATTGGTTGCCGACTACCTCGTGTCCCGCGGGGAAAGCCGTGATGACCTCAATGTCTTCGCCTCGCGCAGAGGCAATTTCGAAGTCATGGTGCGCGGTGGATTCCACGCCAAAAACCTGGTGAACAAGCTCGGAGAGAACTTGCCGGTGGCGCATACCGTGCACGCCGGAACCGGGGATGCGCTTGCGCTGACCGAAGCGGCCAGCAGGTACCGCAGCCAGGGGCAGAGCACCGTCATCATCGCAGGGGAACGCTACGGCACGGGCAGCTCGCGCGACTGGGCCGCCAAAGTGCAGCGGCTGCTGGGAGTGCGCGCGGTTCTGGCAGGGAGCTTCGAACGGATCCACCGCTCCAACCTGATAGGCATGGGGGTGGTGCCGCTGCTGGTGCCCGAGCACGCCAAAGCGCAACTGCAGCACGTCGCAGCCGACGACCAGATCGGTATTTCGGTGGAGCCGTCAGCCATCGAGGTGCGCGGCGTGGTGCCGGTCAAGGTCGAGTTCGCTGGAGGGGGAGTCCTCGAGTTCGAGGCCCGCTTGGCCGCTGAAACAGAACTGGACCTGGCATTGCTCCGGGCAGGTGGCGTCATACCGCACCTGTTGGAAAAGACCCAGGCGGACTTCTGGGAGGTCGCACGATGAACAATGGGAAGGAGTCGGGGATGATCGTAGAAATTCGCGGCGATGAGGCTGCCAACGAGATGTTCTCCTTGGTGCGCGAACGGATCGTCAAGCCCCTGGCCGACCTATCGCTTCGAAGTTTTGACCTGTCGCTGGCCAACAGGGAAGCAACCGCCGATGCAGTGACCTTGCAGGCGGCCGCGGCTGTGAAGGAACATCGCGTCGCGGTGAAATGCTCGACGATTACGCCAACCGCGGCGCAGGTCGAGAGCCATGGGCTGAGCCAGCGCTGGAAATCGCCCAATGCGACCTTGCGCAAAGCGTTGAATGGGGTGATTTTCCGCGAGCCGATTGTGCTGGATGCTGTGCCGCGGATCGTGCCGGGCTGGGAAGCTCCCATTGTGGTCGCGAGGCATGCCAACGCCGATCAGTACCAGGCAACTGATTTCTACGTTTCCGGAGCGGGAAGCCTCACCCTGTCTTTCACCCCTGCAGATGGATCTGCGCCGCAGGTCCATGAGGTCACGGCCTTTGGGCCAGATGGCGGCGTCGCCCTGGGCATGTACAACAACATGGATTCCATCAGGGCTTTTGCCCGAGCTTGCTTCCGCCAAGCGCTGCGTTTAGGGCTGCCGCTGTATTTCTCCACCAAGTACACGGTGCTCAAGGAATACGATGGAGCATTTGTCGCGGCATTCCAGGCCATTTACCAAGCGGAGTTCGCCCAGCTATTTGCCCAGGCTGGGCTCAGCTACGAGCATCGGCTGATCGACGACATGGTGGCTTTTGCGATCAAGAGCCCGGGCGGATTCTTGTGGGCGCTGAAGAACTATGATGGCGACGTGCAGGCCGATATCGTCGCGCAGGGGTTTGGCTCGCCGGGCTTGATGGCCTCGGTGCTGGCCGGGGAAGACGGTGAAACCTGGCTATTCGAGGCGGCCCACGGAACGGTAGCCAGGCACTACCGGCGGTGGAAAGACGGCGGGCAGCTCGCCGCCAACCCGGTGGCCACCATTGCCGCCTGGAGCCGCGCGCTCGAGCACCGCGGGGCCCTGGACTCAAATGCTGAGCTGGCCGAGGCGGCTCAGAGAATCGACGCTGCAGTCCGGGCCACCGTGGCCCGGGGAATCATGACCCCGGATCTTGCCGGACTTGTCGGCACCGGCAACCCGGTGGGGACCGAGGAGTTTATTGATGCGGTGGCTGGCAGATTGCGGTAGCCTGCGATTTCCTCGCGCTCAAAGCACCGCGGTGGCATTGGCCGGCGACCCGGTGCCTCCCACAACGTTTAATGGCTTGATCGTCAGCAGGCACTCCCAGTGTTGCAGCTGGCTCATTCGCCGTGCCAGCGGGCCCAGGCGCCACAGCTCCCCGAGCGGAAGGCCGAGCTTCGCCAGGAATTCCTGGTGCATCATTCCGCGGTCATTCGGAGCCGAGGCGAGGAAGGGGGAATTGGTGGCCGGCGGCAGGCACTCCACTGCGAAGTTATCGGCCGCCAGGATGCTCAGTCCTGAATCCCACGCCCAGTCCAGCAGTTCCTCGGACTGAACCAATCCGGTGGCTTTCCCGGAGTCGCGTTGCCGGGATTTCTCCTCCGGGGATCGAGCCAGGAACCACTCGCTCCAGCCGGTGTGCACCATGAGCGCGTCGCCTTCTTCCGCCGTGATTCCCTGCTGCTCCATGGCTTCGAGCAGCAGGGACAGCGGAATCTGTTCCCCGGCTTCATGATCGAGCTGCCGGCCCTGTGCCCTGGCAAACCCGTCGAGGTCGACCAGGAGTCCACGCGTAACGAGGGGTTGATCCGACCAGTACTGTATTCCCAGCTCGGCGGTTCCGGGAATGATCTTTTCGTCGGGCACGCCGCCATAGAAGCCGACCTCGTCCGACCGTCGGTGGCGCAGCCCATCGATCTGCGATGAGCCCTGGAGGTAGAAGCTGTCCAGATAGTCATCGCGATGGGCCGGATGGTTGCCAAATATATGATGCTCTGGGGCACCTCGGGTTTTGGACATTCCCGGCGAAAAGGCATCGATCGGATAATCCAGCCCGAAGCATTCGCCCAGGCGCACCGATGCGGCCGCGGCAATGCGCTTGGCTGCATCAATTTTGCCCGGAGCCCCGGCCAAGGGGGAGGCAAACAGGTCCCATGAGGTACCGGCAAGCCGGCCCGGGCGCTGTTTCAACTCGGCACGAGTGGGGTACTTTTTCTTCCCGCTCATTTGGACGCGTTCTCCTGGGCGTATTTGCGCGGGGTGGATAATAGATGCGCGGGAAACGGCATTGATTAAAGAATATTTTGGTTTCGAGTGGATATTCTGCCAAAAGTACATTATCGTAAAGAGAGTAATTGTCGACCGCTGAAAAACTTGAAGGAGGATGGCGATGTTGAATAATAATGCTCAACGAGAGCAGTATCAGTTGCAAGCCGTCAGCTTCCAGGACTTGTTTAGCGGCACAGGTGAACCCCGCCAACCTCATCAGTTCGGGTTTCTGAAGCCACGTGCGCATCGACTCTTACTCGCCGGAAATGGTGAATGAATCACGCTTTGACCTGCCAGATCTAATATTTTAGTGCCAGTTGCCGCCCAGTTGGGTGAAAGCTGGAGGCGCGGTCGGCAATTCCCTTGGGAGTCGATGAACTAAGTTCATTGGCTCCTTTTCTATTTTCCATTCAATTGTTTTGCATGGGTTTAATTGTCGTGCCCGAAAATTGAAATAGGCGAAAAATTTATCCGCTTTAAGTTCCTAGCAGAAGGAAGAATAATGAATCGTCCAGCAGCGTTCCCCGTAGCGCTGACCGGCAGCAATGACCGCGTAAAAATGTGGGCCGCAGAAGCCGAAGTGGAACACGAAGCACTTGAGCAGCTGCGCCGCGTGGCTCAGCTGCCATGGGTCCATGGTGTACGAGTGATGCCCGACGTCCACGTCGGCAAGGGGGCGACGATCGGCAGCGTCATCGCCATGAACCAGGCCGTCTCGCCTTCAGCGGTGGGCGTTGACATCGGTTGCGGCGTCGCCGCCGTGCGCACCAGCATCCGTGCAGGCCAGCTAGCTGGCTTGGAGCTGCTGCGGGCCAGTATTGAAGCGGCGATCCCCGTGGGATTCAATGCTCACGACGAGCTGCCCCTGTTGCGCCGTTTCGGCTTGGGACCCGGGGTGGATCAGCTCTTCAACAGGTTCGAAACCCTGGATGAGAAGGTGCAGAAGCTCAAGAGCAAGGCCATCGGTCAGTTGGGGACCCTGGGAGGCGGCAACCACTTCCTGGAGCTGTGCCTCGATCAGGATGATCGGGTGTGGATTACCCTGCATTCCGGTTCGCGCAATATCGGCAAGACCCTGGCTGACAGGCACATCGGCATCGCGAAGTCGCTGGGGCACAACCAGGGCTTGGTCGACAAGGAACTGGCGGTCTTTATCGAGGGCACACCGCAGATGGATGCCTATAAGCACGATCTGTGGTGGGCGCAGGAGTACGCGGCCGCGTCGAGGGCCCTGATGCTCGCGCTGTTCAAGGAGGCCGTAGTCCGGCACTTCGAAACCCTTGATGTCCGGTTTGATGCGCCGATCAACGTCCACCACAACTACGTGAACGAGGAGATGATCGATGGGCAGGCGCTGCTGGTGACCCGCAAGGGCGCCATTCGCGCCGGTGCCGGCGATCTCGCCCTGATACCGGGATCCATGGGCACCGGATCCTATGTCGTGCGTGGGCGCGGCAACCCAGGATCGTACTTCTCGGCCTCCCACGGTGCCGGTCGCAGGATGAGCCGCACCCGGGCGAAGAAGTTGTACTCGGCGGATGACCTCGCCCAGCAGACGCTGGGCATCGAGTGCCGCAAGGATGCCGGGGTCGTGGATGAGATCCCCGCGGCCTACAAGGACATCCACCAGGTGATTGAAGCGCAGAAGGATCTCGTGGAAGTCGTCGGCCACCTGCGCACCATCCTGTGCGTCAAGGGATAGGACGGGTAGCGGCGTTGGCTGGAACCGCAGCATGCGGGGAAAGCCAACGCCGCGCACCATCTAGCGCAAAACGGTCCCAGTGCCCTATCATCATTGAGTCAGGAGCCACAGCCTTGTGGTTTCCGGCGCTCTCAAAAGGGGCGATACCCGTTGCCGTCAAGCAACTGGTAACGGCAGACATATATGGAATTTTCTTCAGCATCATTTCTTGAAAAGAGTCCATAATGTCTAGCGTTTCCGCAGCCATTGCCCATGCCCTGAAACCAGTTGCTCCGCAGATCTTCGGATTGATGGGAAATGGCAACGCCCACTTACTTGATGCCGCCATTCGCGCGGGATTCGACTACACCGCAGTGCGCCATGAGTCCGCAGCTGTTTCGGCCGCCGACGCCTATTTCCGGATTTCGAACCAGCTGGCCATTGCCACCACCACCTACGGTGCCGGGTACACCAACGCCGTGACCGCACTGGCTGAAGCCGCAGCGGCCCGAACCCCATTGCTATTTGTCACCGGTGATGCTCCCAGCACCGGATTGCGCGGCTGGGACGTTGACCAGGGTGCCATCGATGCTGGCGTGCGAGCACCTCGCTATGTCGTGGACCGCCATACCCCGGGGAGCACCGCGCTGCAGGCCGCCGCCCATGCGCTGCGCGAACAGGCCCCGGTGGTCCTCGCCATTCCCTATGATCTGGCAGCCGCCGAATGCGCTGGGGAAGAACTTCCGGATTTAGCCTCGCTGGCTTGCCTGCCACCGAGGCCGCGCCTGGAACCTGCAGCGCTGGCGCAGATCGCAACGAAACTGAATGCCTCGAAACGCACCCATATTCTCTATGGCCGGGGCGCGATCGATGCCGCCGAGCAGGTCAAGGAACTGGCGCAGAAGCTGGATGCCACCACCTCGGGCACGCTGCTGGCACGCGACCTGCTGGACTACGAATTTGATCTGGGCATCACCGGAGGTTTCTCCACCGAGGCCAATGCGGGCATCATCGCCCAGGCAGATACCGTGCTGGTCCTGGGCGCTTCCCTGAACCAATTCACCACGCGCTTCGGCGAGCTGATTAATGAGTCGGCGACGCTGATCCAGATCGATCTTGGGCCAGCTGCCACCAATTCCCGCGTCGACTGCTTTGCCACCGCCGAAGCCCAGAGCGCTGCCCGGGATCTGCTGGATGCCGTCCAGCTTGCCGAAAGCAGCTGGTGCTCGGGCCTTGATCTGAGCGATTTGCGCAGCCGCCCGGCTGGCGATGAAAAGGCCGAAGACGGGTTGCTGGATCCGCGCCGTGTAGCCAGCGAGCTGGAGAAGATCTTGCCGGCCGATCGAGTCCTGGTCCAAGATGGCGGGCATTTCATCGGCTGGGGCCCGATGTACTGGTCAACCACCGGCGCGCGTTCGCTGGCCTGCGTCGGCACCGCCTACCAGTCCATTGGCCTGGGAATCGCTTCAATGGTGGGTGCCGGCGCCGCGGCCGAAGGACGCACGGTTGTCCTGGCCGCCGGTGACGGCGGGTTCCTGATGGGCCTTGCCGATCTCGAATCCATCATCCGCACCATCGACAGCGGGGTGATCGTGATCTACAACGACTCTGCCTACGGTGCCGAGGTCCACCAGTACGGCTCGATCGGCCTGCATGAAGACCCGATGCTGATCCCGACCGTCGATTTTGCCGGCATCGCCCGGTCCATGGGCGCGACCGGGGTGCGGGTAGAGGAGCTCGCGGATCTGGCCGGGGTCAGGCAATGGGTGGCCGATGGCGCGCGTGGCGTATGCCTGGTCGATGCCCGCATTTCCGCGCGAGTTCGCGCCCCTTATATGGAAGAGGTGCTCGCGGCCAACAAGAAAGCCGCCGCGGCACTGGCATTACAATCCGATTAAGACGCTGGAAAAACAGCTTGGGTACGGCGTAGGGTTGACTCGTGCGCAAGATCTTAGTAGGAAC
>Ga0308169_10004396_pt1 | contig 13235 bp, 20 predicted proteins | sample PhyBR1_2_FD_202139 | JGI IMG/M metagenome (GOLD analysis project Ga0308169, IMG submission 202139) | Phyllosphere microbial communities from UC Gill Tract Community Farm, Albany, California, United States - DLSLSB.R1 | ecosystem: Host-associated > Plants > Phyllosphere > Unclassified | place...
GCGATGCCGAGTTCAACACCGGCGGCGTGCTGCACTTGAACAACGGCGGCGGCCCCGGCGCCACGCCTGACGGCCAAGGCGTCAAGGGCAGCATCGATGCCAACATCAAAGCCGCGTTCCCGTCGCCCAAGGGCTAACCTCGAGATTTATGCGCCATGACTTACCGCCTCAATGAGTTTCAGTTCCAACTGCCGGAAAGCGAATTGCTGGACGCGACGATCAACATCCTCAAGTTCCCCGAACTGGGCACTTCACTCATCGTCAGCCGCAGCTTGCTGGCTGAAGGCGAGACGTTGCAAAGCAACCTCGACGACCAGCTCAAACGCCTGGAAAAGCAAGTCCAGCAATTGCGTTGCCAACCCGGCGCCACCGTGCGCGTGGGGGCCAACCAGGAAGTCGAAGCCATCGAGCTGCGCAGCCAGTTCAACAAGGGCAACGAAAAGGTCTTCCAATTCCAGCTGGCCCTGGTCCTGCCCGGCACCCGCAAGATGCTTGCCCTGAGCTACGTGAAAGCGGAAAAACTCGGCGAGGCCGAGGCTGCGCATTGGGCGACGATCAAGGGCTCGCTGGTGTTTGACGCTCCGACCTGACAACCCCTACGCGCCTCATTGAGCGCTCTCGCGGCCAAAGAAAAAGGGCTTCAGAACCTGGTCCTGAAGCCCTTTTCATTGTCCGATTGAAACCGCGAATCAGCTGACCCGCGCCTTGCGCACCCCATCGGCCAGGGCGGCGCACAAACTCAACACCCCATCGATCGCCTGTTCCGGGGTATCGGCGCTGGCGATGTGGTCGATCAGCGCCGAGCCGACCACCACGCCGTCGGCCAACCGGGCAATCGCAGCAGCCTGCTCCGGCGTGCGGATGCCGAAGCCGATGCTGATCGGCAGATCGGTGTGGCGACGCAAGCGCGCCACAGCCTCTTCAACGTGCTCCAGCGTCGCCGCGCCAGCACCGGTGACGCCCGCCACCGACACGTAATACACAAAGCCGGAACTGCCATTGAGCACGGTGGGCAGCCGCACGTCATCAGTCGTGGGCGTGGTCAGGCGGATGAAATCAAGGCCAGCAGCCTGGGCCGGTTTGCACAGCTCGCTGTTGTGCTCAGGCGGCATGTCCACGACGATCAGGCCATCAACGCCGGAGTCCAGCGCCTCGCCAATGAAACGTTGCACGCCATAGCGGTGGATCGGGTTGAAGTACCCCATCAGCACCAGCGGCGTCTGGGTGTTGTCTTTGCGGAATTCTCGAACCATCTGCAGGGTTTTCGCCAGGTTCTGCTGGCTTCCCAGGGCACGGATGTTGGCCAACTGGATCGCCGGGCCGTCGGCCATCGGGTCGGTGAACGGCATGCCCAATTCGATCACGTCGGCGCCGGCCGCCGGCAGGCCCTTGAGAATCGCCAGTGAGGTGTCGTAGTTCGGGTCACCGGCCGTGACGAAGGTCACCAGGGCGGCGCGGTTCTGTTCCTTGAGTTCGGCAAAACGGGTTTGCAGGCGGCTCATCAGTGTTTCTCCTGCTGGGACTGTTCCATGTGGTGCATCACGGTTTGCATGTCTTTGTCGCCACGGCCGGACAGGTTGACCACCATCAGGTGGTCTTTGGGCAGGTTGGGAGCACGCTTGAATACTTCCGCCAGGGCATGGGCACTTTCCAATGCAGGAATGATCCCCTCCAGGCGACAGCATTTATGGAAGGCTTCCAGGGCTTCGGCGTCGGTGACCGAGGTGTACTGGACGCGACCAATGTCGTGCAACCAGGCGTGTTCGGGGCCGATCCCCGGGTAGTCGAGGCCTGCGGAAATCGAATGAGCGTCGATGATCTGGCCGTCGTCATCCTGCAGCAGGAACGTGCGGTTGCCGTGCAGTACACCCGGGACGCCGCCGTTCAGGCTCGCCGCGTGCTTGCCGGTCTCGATGCCGTAGCCGGCGGCTTCGACGCCGATGATCTCGACGCTCTTGTCGTCCAGGAACGGGTGGAACAGGCCCATGGCGTTGGAACCACCGCCGATGCACGCCACCAGGCTGTCGGGCAGGCGCCCTTCCTGGGCTTGCAGTTGGTCACGGGTTTCCTTGCCGATCACAGCCTGGAAGTCGCGCACCATGGCCGGGTAAGGATGCGGGCCCGCCACGGTGCCGATCAGGTAGAAGGTGCTGTCGACGTTGGTCACCCAGTCACGCAGGGCTTCGTTCATGGCGTCTTTCAGGGTGCCGGTGCCGGCGACGACTGGGATCACCTCAGCGCCGAGCAACTTCATGCGGAACACGTTGGCCTGCTGGCGCTCGATGTCGGTGGTGCCCATGTAGATCACGCAATCCAGGCCGAAACGTGCGGCCACGGTGGCTGTGGCCACGCCGTGCATGCCGGCGCCGGTCTCGGCGATGATGCGTTTCTTGCCCATGCGCCGCGCCAGCAGGATCTGGCCGATGCAGTTGTTGATCTTGTGGGCGCCGGTGTGGTTCAGCTCTTCGCGCTTGAGATAGATCTTGGCGCCGCCGCAGTATTCGGTCAGGCGTTCGGCATAGTAGAGGGGGCTCGGGCGACCGACGTAGTCACGCTGGAAGTAGGCCAGTTCCTTGATGAAGGCAGGATCCTGCTTCGCCACTTCGTATTCGCGGGCCAGGTCGAGGATCAGCGGCATCAAGGTTTCGGCCACATAGCGGCCGCCGAAGGCACCGAACAGGCCATTGGCATCGGGACCACTGCGCAGATTGAATGGGGTCGTAGGCTGGGTCATCGGGGGCTCCAGGCGAATGCGAAGAAAGACAATGAGGTCCACTCTACCCCTGACATCCCCTGGTGAAAACCGATAAGATCGCCACAACCTGTCAGGAAAACTCACAGATACCATGAGCCACGACCTGCCCCCGCTCAATGCCCTGCGCGCCTTCGAGGCCACCGCCCGCCTGAATAGCGTAAGCCAGGCGGCCGAACAGCTGCACGTCACCCATGGCGCGGTCAGCCGACAATTGAAAGCGCTGGAAGAACACTTGGGCGTCAGCCTGTTCATCAAGGACGGCCGCGGCCTGAAACTCACAGATGCGGGCATGCGTCTGCGCGACGCCAGCACCGATGCGTTCGAGCGGTTACGCACTGTTTGCGCGGAACTGACCCAGAGCACGGTGGATGCGCCATTCGTGCTGGGCTGCTCGGGAAGCCTGCTGGCACGCTGGTTCATCCCCCGCCTGGGCAGGCTCAACGCCGATCTGCCGGATTTACGCTTGCACCTGTCCGCCGGCGAAGGCGACCTGGACCCCAGGCGGCCAGGGCTGGATGCCTTGTTGGTATTCGCCGAGCCGCCCTGGCCGGCCGACATGCAAGTCTACGAGCTGGCGAGCGAGCGAATCGGCCCGGTGATGAGCCCGCACTATGCCGGTTTCCACCGTTTGCAAACCGCACCGGCCAGCGCGCTCCTGGACGAACCTTTGTTGCACACCACTTCTCGCCCCCAGGCCTGGCCGACCTGGGCACGGCAAAACGCCCTGGAACCTCAAGCAATGAAGTTCGGGCAAGGATTCGAGCATTTGTATTATTTGCTGGAAGCCGCCGTAGCGGGATTGGGTGTGGCGATCGCCCCCGAACCACTGGTGGCCGAGGACGTCAGCGCCGGTCGCCTGGTCGCGCCGTGGGGCTTTGGTGAAACCCCGGCACGATTGGCGTTGTGGTTACCCAAGCGCGCCGCGGATGGGCGCGCCCGGCAGTTGGCCCAATGGCTCAGGCATGAGCTGGGCCAACCCGCTCAATCACCGCGCTTGCACAGCAAGTAAGCGGCCAGCAAGCCCAGTGCCCCCACCGCCACGCCAGCCGTAGTCCAAGGGTGCTCCTGCGCGTAATCGCGAGTGGCGAGACCGGTTTCGCGGGTTTTAACCTTGACTTCCTCATAGGCGTCGCTGAGCAGATGACGAGAATGTTTCAAGGCACTTTCAGCGTTCGCCTTGAGCGACTTGAGGGTCTTGCGCGACTCGTCCGATGCGTCGTCCTTCAGGCTTTCCAACGACTTGAGCAGACTTTCGATCTCCGCTTCCATGCTTTGCAACGAGGCTTTGCGTAACGAAGTGCTGGCCATGGTGGCTCTCTCCTGCAGTGGTTGAGTACGTGTGTGAATTGGGACTCCAGCCGTTTCCTAAAGTGCAGTAAATCTGAACTTTCAAGGCGTAAACGGCGACACACGTAAGGCGAAAAATCGCTGCTAGGCTGTTATGACAACCTAAAAGGAGAACGTCATGAGTGATCATCACACGTACAAAAAAGTCGAACTGGTCGGCTCGTCTCCCACCAGTATTGAAGATGCCATCAACAATGCCTTGGCCGAGGCCAGCAAAAGCCTCAAGCACCTGGAATGGTTCGAAGTCACGGAAACCCGCGGCCACATCGAAAATGGCCGGGCCGCGCACTTTCAGGTCACCATCAAGGTCGGGTTCCGCATCGCCAATAGCTAAGCGCAGTGAACTTGCACGCTGGCGGAGTGCCATAGGAATGGCGATGCGCTATGGTGTACACATCACGGCGTTTCCTACCTGCCCTATTTGATCCGACCAAGGAGTGCGAGCGATGAAAAAGTTGATGGTGGCCCTGGGTTTGCTGAGCCTTGCCGGTGGTGCATTTGCGGCTGGCAAGCCCTGCGAAGAACTGAAAAGCGAAATCGCAGCGAAGCTGGATGCCAAGGGTGTGTCAGGTTATTCGCTGGAAATCGTCGATAAGGGCGCAGCGGCTGACGGAAAAGTCGTAGGTACTTGTGAGGGTGGCGCGAAAGAAATCGTCTATAAAAAGTGATTCTCTTCGAACGTCAAAGCCGACGCAGTGCGTCGGCTTTTTTATGGGCGTCATTCAGCCTTTCATGACCTGCGCCAGCAGTTCATAGGAGCGCACGCGGTCGGCATGTTCATACAGATCGCTGGTGAAAATCAGCTCATCGGCCTGGGTTTGCTCGATCAGCACCTGCAGCTTGGCGCGAATCTTCTGCGGGCCTCCCACCATGGCCAAGCCGAGGAAATCGCCAACCGCTTCCTTCTCATGGGGCAGCCAGAGGCCGTTCATGGTTTCGACCGGCGGGCGCTGCACCAGGCTCTGGCCGCGCATCAGCGCGAGGATGCGTTGATAGACCGATGTCGCCAGGTAATCCGCCTGCTCGTCGGTGTCCGCTGCCACCAGCGGTACGCCGAGCATCACATAAGGCTTATCGAGCACCGCCGAGGGCTTGAAATGATTGCGGTAGATGCGAATCGCCTCGTGCATGTAGCGCGGTGCGAAATGCGAGGCGAAGGCGTAGGGCAAACCACGCTCACCGGCCAATTGTGCACTGAACAGGCTCGAACCCAGCAGCCAGACCGGGACGTTGGTACCGGTGCCGGGCATGGCGATGATCCGTTGATCCGGGGTGCGTGGGCCGAGGTAGCGCATCAGCTCGGCCACGTCTTCGGGAAAATCGTCGGCACTGCCGGAGCGCTCGCGACGCAGCGCCCGGGCCGTCATCTGGTCGGAACCGGGCGCTCGCCCCAGGCCCAAGTCGATTCGGCCCGGAAACAGGCTCTCCAGCGTCCCGAACTGCTCGGCGATGACCAGCGGCGCATGGTTGGGCAACATCACCCCGCCGGAGCCAACACGAATGGTCGAAGTGCCCCCCGCCAGATAGCCCAGCAACACCGCCGTGGCGGAGCTGGCGATGCCATCCATGTTGTGGTGTTCGGCCACCCAGAAGCGGGTGTAGCCGAATTTTTCCACGTGTTGGGCCAGATCCAGGGAGTTGCGCAAGGACTGGCCGGCGTTACCGTCGGCGCGAACGGGCACCAGGTCGAGGGTTGAGAACTTCACTTCGGACAGCTGTTTCATGGGCCAGGATCTCCAACGGCGTTCCGGGCTTTTCTGTGGACAAAAGCCTGCCGTTTCTAAAGGTGTGTTCCATGCAATGTGGGCATATACCCGAGTTTCAATAGCTGCGAAGAATTTTCCTACTAAATTCGTCGGCTAATCGACCAGATGAACTTTTCCGGACGGTCTATCCTCACATCCCTGACAGCTGAAAACACCCAGGCGCGACCCTCGCGCCGGATCTTTAGGAGGCAGACATGGCGATCATCAAGAAAGCATCGGCTCATTGGTCAGGTGACCTGAAAACCGGTATCGGCTCCATCTCCACGGAAACCGGGGTATTGCGCGAAGCGCCCTACGGCTTCAAGGCCCGTTTCGAAGGCGGCAAGGGCACCAATCCCGAAGAACTGATCGGCGCGGCCCATGCGGGCTGCTTTTCCATGGCCTTTTCGATGATCCTGGGCGAGGCCGGGCTCAAGGCCGACAGTATCGACACCAACGCCGAAGTGACGCTGGACCAGGTCGACGGCGGTTTTGCGATTACCGCTGTGAAGCTCATTCTCAAGGCGAAGATCCCTGGCGCCAGCCAGGCGCAATTCGACGAACTGAGCAAAAAAGCCAAGGAAGGGTGCCCGGTGTCCAAGGTACTGAACGCCAGCATCACCTTGGAAGCGACGCTGGTGAGCTGACGCGCTGAAAGGGTCGCAGCCTCTGCAGGCTGCGATCTTTTTGCGGGCGGGCGAGCTGTTTACCCCGGCACAAGTGTGGTCGAATGCACGCCTGCGGTTTCAGCGCACAGGCAGTGCGCGCTGCAATGAGGAATTTCGAGCATGAAACGATTTGCCCTGGCGGTCATCGGCTGCGCCTTCGCCTCATCGGCCCTCGCTGCGCCCAAGTCCTGCGAAGAACTGAAAGAGGAAATCGAAGCGAAGATCCAGGCAAACAACGTGTCGTCCTACACGCTGGAAATCGTCACCAATGACGAAGTTCACGACCAGAACATGGTGGTTGGCACGTGCGAAAACGGCACGAAGAAAATCATCTATCAAAAGAATGACCGCTAGGCAGCCCTACGGCAGGCAACGGGCTTGTCGATCCTCGGCGACGATTTCTCGCTTGGCGTCGTAGAGCCGGGCGCTTGGGGTGAACGCCAGGCTGCGGGCCTCCAGGCGATAGCGTTGGCCGGCCTCGAAGTGATCATATCGAATGGTCAGGTAGCACAGCCGCTCTTGTGGTTCGCTCATCACACCCAACCCACCGCCACCGTAAACCTCGAAGTCGAAGCGCACCTCCAGCTCATGACTGCCCGGTGAGACCTGGAAGTAGCGACCATCGCGCAGCCGTTGGCCATCGAGTTTTTCCGCCATCAGCACCTTGCCACCCGGCGCAGGCATCGCGAAATCGACCCAGGCCAGGTTGGGATCGGCCGGGGGCAGCGGGCTGGTTGCACAACCGCCCATGGCGAAGAAGGCCAGCAACAGCAGTTGAACACGCATGGTCGGTTTCCTTGGCAATCAGGCCCTGAGCATAGCGCCGATCAGCTTTGCTGGCAGCCTGCCGGAGTGCCTTGGCCGACCATTTTTCGTTGTTGATCGTAAAGCTTGGCCCATGGCCGGAAACCGATGCTGCCGGCCTGCAACTGGTAACGCTGGCCGGCATTGAAGTCCTTGAATTTCACGTTCAAACGACAATCACGCCACAGCGGCTCGGCATTCGGGCCGATATTGCCGGGCTCGACGGCAAATTGATAACGCACCGTCAGCTCATGGCTGCCGGGTTGCACTTCGAAATAACGCCGGTCGACGGAGGTCTTGTCATCGACTTCCAGCGCCTGCAACGCGGTGTCCTGATGATTTCCCAGGTCGATCCACGCCTGGGAGGGATCAGGGTCCGGCAAGCCGGCGCAACCGGTCAGCAACAACAGGCCACTCGTCAGCATCAACACGCGCATAGCGAAGCTCCAGGCAGGCGAGATAGTCTTGCAGGCAGACTTTCCCAGGGTGATTCCAATTGATCAGGCCGCGTTCAAACCATCGGTTACTCGACCGTGTTTTCCGGATTTTGTTTCCAGGCCTCCTGCTTTTGTTACTGAACGGTTGCACCAGCGTCGGTTATTACGGCCAGCTCGTCGGCGGGCAACTGCGCTTGTTGCAGGCCCGCGAGCCTATCGATCAAGTGATTGCCGACCCCGTTCGCGCGCCCCAATTGCGGGCGCAACTGGCCCAGGCACGCCAGGCCCGGGCGTTTGCCAGCGCACACCTGCACCTGCCGGACAACCAAAGTTATCGCCTGTACGCGGACATCGGCCGGCCATTTGTAGTCTGGAACGTCTTCGCCACGCCGGAATTTTCCCTGGTGCCGCAAACCCATTGCTTCCCCATCGCCGGTTGCGTGGCCTATCGCGGTTACTACAGCCAGGGTGCGGCCCGGGGCGAGGCCGCGCTACAGCACCTGCAGGGCATGGACGTGTCGATTGCTGGTGTGGAGGCTTATTCGACGCTGGGCTGGTTCAACGACCCGATCCTGAGTTCGATGCTGCATTGGGGCGACGAACGCTTGGCGACGTTGATTTTTCATGAACTGGCGCACCAGCGCTTTTATGTAAAGGACGACACGCAATTCAACGAATCCTTCGCCACCTTCGTTGAACAGGAAGGCACCCGCCAATGGCGCGCCCATCGTGGGCTGGCGCCGGACAGCAGCAAGCAGGCGCAACAGCGCGATCAGTTTATCCAACTGGTCCTCGACACTCGCCAGCGCCTGGAAACGCTCTATGCCCAACCCCTGCCGGCCGAACAGATGCGCCAGCGCAAGGCACAGGCATTCGAACGCCTGCGCACCGACTACAAGCAGCTGCGCGACAGCCAATGGGCAGGCGACAAACGCTACGACGCCTGGGTCTATGCACCGCTGAACAACGCGCGTTTATTGCCGTTCGGGCTGTACGACCAATGGGTGCCCGCCTTTGCGGCGCTGTTCAAGCAGGCGAATGGGGATTGGGCGGCGTTCTATTCGGCAGTGGAAAAACTCGGCAAGCTGCCGACCGATGGGCGCAAGGCAGCCTTGGAGGCGTTGGCAGCATCGAAGGCTTCCGGCGCGTGAACGGACCCTATCGCGAGCAAGCTCGCTTCCACATTAGGTTTGGGTGACAGACGTAAAAAGTCGAGAACACCCAAATCCGTGTGAGAGCGAGCTTGCTCGCGGTAGCGGTCTCTACAGGTGTCGAAAAAAGTCATGAAAAAAGGGCACCCGACTCCATCGGTGTGCCCTTTTTTAAGCGCCCCCGGATTACGGGTTAACGCTGTCCTTCAGAAACTTGCCTGGCTTGAAAGCAACCGTGTTGCTTGCCTTGATTTTCACCGGCTCACCGGTTTGTGGGTTCTTGCCGGTGCGGGCGCCGCGGTGGCGTTGCAGGAAGGTGCCGAAGCCTACCAGGGTAACGCTGTCCTTGCGGTGCAGGGCGCCGGTGATTTCTTCGAGGACGGCGTTGAGCACGCGGTTGGCTTGCTCTTTGGTGAGGTCTGCCTTTTCCGCGATGGCGGCGGCGAGTTCTGGTTTACGCATGAATGAAGCCCCTTTGACGGTTTTTTTGTTGTTATGTCCGTGCTGTTCTCTTCGGAACAACCCCTAAGGCGCCGCAGGCTCTACTCTGCGGCAGACGGGAGTGAGGATGGCACGGGGCCGCAACCGGCGCCAGTGGCCGGCGGGCGTTTGTGGCCTCAAAAGCAGGGTATTTACGACAGAACGACCGGCATTTACGCCAGCAGCGCCGGAAGCTGCTTGTTCAGCGCCAGTTTCTCCATCACCGCCGCGCCGGTCAGCGCATAGCCCAGCAGGTTGCCCTGGGCATCGCGGCACAGGGCCTTGATGTCGGCGCCCTGCCCTTCGACGGTCCATACACCTTCGCTGCCTCGCGGCGGTGGCGAAACCACCAGCGGGCAGACCGGGGTTTTCACGGTGATCGGCATGGCGCCGTAACTGACGGCGGTCGGGTTGCCGGCCAGGGTTTGGGCCAGGGCGCGGGCGCAGCTCATCAGCGGCATGACGTAGAGCAGGTTCAAGCCATCGACTTCGGCACAATCGCCCAGCGCATAGATATTGCCGTGGGAAGTCTTCAGGTGACGGTCGACCACCACGCCGCGATTGACCACAAGGCCAGCTGCGGCCGCCAGGTCGATGCGCGGGCGCAGGCCGATGGCCGAGACCACCAGATCGCAGCCGATCACTTGGCCGTCCGACAGGTGCGCTTCCAAGCCGTCAACTACCCGTTGCAGGCGATTGAGCACCGGGCCGAGGTGGAAACGTGCGCCGAGGCTTTCCAGTCCGGCCTGTACCGCCGCCGCAGCAGCCGGGTGCAGCAGCGTCGGCATGACCTGCTCGCACGGGGCCACCAATTGGACTTCGTAGCCGCCGAGGATCAGGTCGTTGGCAAATTCGCAACCGATCAGGCCGGCGCCAAGCAGCAACACCCGGCGCTTGCCCGCGGCGGCGGCCCGGAAGCGCGCGTAGTCTTCAAGGTCGTTGATGGGGAAGATCAGGTCCGCTGCATCGCCCTGCACCGGCACGCGCACGGTTTCAGCGCCCCAGGCCAGGATCAGGTCGCGATAGCTCACCGCCTCTTCGCCGATCCACAGGCGCTTGTGGCCCGGGTCGATGCCGCTGATGCGCGTGTGGGTGCGCACTTCGGCGTTCAGTTGCTCGGCCATGGCGCCGGGTTCGGCCATGCTCAGGCCATCGGCGTCCTTGTTCTTGCCAAAGCCCGTGGAGAGCATCGGCTTGGAGTAGGAGCGGCCATCGTCCGCGGTAATCAGCAGCAACGGGGTTTCGCTGTCGAGCTTGCGAAATTCCCGGGCCAGGTTGTAGCCGGCCAGGCCCGTACCGACGATAACGACAGGTGCACTCATGTTGCTCTCCATTAGGCGAAATAATCAGCCGATTGCGATCATTTCGAAATCCATTTTGCCGACGCCGCAGTCCGGGCACAGCCAGTCTTCAGGCACATCTTCCCAGCGAGTGCCGGGCTCGATGCCATCGTCAGGCCAACCCATGGCTTCGTCATAGACCAGGCCGCAGACGATACATTGCCACTTCTTCATTCCGATACTTCCTCAAGATGTCAGGCCTTGGCCGGTATTTTCCAGCTCAGGGCGGTTTTGTACTGATCGATCGCGACAGATGCAAGCAGGATCGGCGCGACAGCCCTCGGCTCGGTCAAAATCGCCGACCGACATGGTAAGCTCGCGACCTCATTTGCTGCCATTCAAGACCCCTGTGCCGCCGACAAATTCGATATTTCCTACACTTCAATGGCTGCCCCAACACCTGCTGTCGCCCCGCCCGGATGCGTGCGTCATGGATTGGCTGTTTGACGAAGGCTCCCTGACCCGGCGCCTGACAGGCCTGTCGAACGATCAGTTCAGCGTGACACCGCTGTTCGAAGGCTGGCAGCCGTTGCGCGACGACGAGTGTGCCGCGCTGGACCTGGCCGAAGGCAGCGAGGGTTGGGTGCGCGAAGTGTATTTACGCGGCCACGGTGAGCCATGGGTGTTTGCCCGCAGCGTGGCGGCACGCAGCGCGTTGCAAGGCGACGGCTTGCACATGGACGAACTGGGCAGTCGCTCGTTGGGCGAGCTGCTGTTTTGTGACCAGGCATTCCAGCGCCGGGCGATCGAGGTCTGCCACTACCCGAGCGAATGGTTGCCGCCGCAGGTTCGTGCCAGCGCGCTGTGGGGTCGTCGTTCGCGTTTCGATCGAGGCCCATTGAGCGTGCTGGTGGCAGAGGTGTTCCTGCCACGCCTGTGGACGGTCGCCCGCGCCTATTCGGAGAATTGCTGATGTACACGCAACTGCTCAAATCCTTGAACCGCCTCAACCCGCGGGCCTGGGACTTCGTGCAACTGACGCGCATGGACAAACCCATCGGCATCTACCTGCTGCTGTGGCCGACGCTGTGGGCGTTGTGGGTTGCCGGCGAAGGCTCGCCGTCCCTGGCCAACGTCGTGATTTTCGTCCTCGGCGTGGTGCTGACCCGTGCCGGCGGTTGCGTGATCAACGACTGGGCCGACCGCAAGGTCGACGGTCACGTCAAACGCACCGAACAACGCCCCCTGGCGAGCGGCAAGATCAGCTCGAAAGAGGCGCTGGTGTTCTTCACCGTGCTGATGAGCGTGAGCTTCCTGCTGGTGCTGTGCACCAACGCGCCGACAATCCTGCTGTCCCTCGGCGGCCTGGCGCTGGCGTTCAGCTACCCGTTCATGAAGCGCTATACCTATTACCCGCAGGTGGTGCTGGGCGCGGCGTTTTCCTGGGGCATGCCGATGGCGTTTACCGCCGAAACCGGCCATCTGCCGGCGGCTGCGTGGTTGTGGTACATCGGCAACCTGCTGTGGACGGTGGGCTACGACACCTACTACGCAATGACCGACCGGGACGATGACCTGAAGATTGGCGTGAAGTCCACGGCGATCCTGTTCGGCGATGCCGACCGGGTGATCATCCTGACGCTGCAGGGCCTGGCCTTGGGTTGCCTGTTGCTGGCTGGCGCGCAGTTCAAACTGGGCGGCTGGTTCCACCTCGGCCTGGTGGCCGCTGCGGCGTGCTTCGCCTGGGAGTTCTGGTATACCCGCGACCGGGATCGGATGCGCTGCTTCAAGGCGTTCCTGCACAACCACTGGGCCGGGTTGGCGATTTTCGTGGGGATTGTGTTGGATTACGGGTTGCGCTGAATTCCAAACCTGTGGGAGCGAGCCTGCTCGCGAAAGCGGTCGGTCATTCAAGGATGATGTCGGCTGAACGGACGCCTTCGCGAGCAGGCTCGCTCCCACATGGATTTAGCCTTTACTTGGGCTTGGCAACTTTCCAGGCACCGTCCATCTTGCCGTCACCGGTCATGTCTCCGGCCTTCTTGTCCATCACGAAGGTGTACAGGGGCATGCCCTCATAGGCCCACTGCATCGAGCCGTCATCACGCTTGATCACGGTCCAGTCCCCCATGGATTTATCACCTGCCTCGGCCATCAGCGGTGGCCAATTAGCCGCACACTTGTCGTTGCACATCGACTTGCCGGCGGAGTCCTTGGCGAAGGTGTACAGGGTCATGCCCTTGTGGTCGGTGAACATGCCGTCCTTCTCCATCGCAGGATCGGCAGCCATCGCAAATCCAGGCAGGGCCAGGGCAGCAGATATCAGCAGGGTTTTCAAAGAAACAGTCATGCGCGTCATGGGAAACCTTCCTTTGTAGTTGTCAGGATTCGGACTGAAAAGCGTAGCCCAGGATTCCCTTTGCCGCCTCGCACAGAAATTTCTGTCACACGACTGCAATAATTCCGTTATCTAATGCGGCGCAAGACAGTTAAATGACAAGAGGATTACCCCATGGTTGGCAGGAGCATTCTGATCGTCGACGACGAGGCGCCCATCCGCGAGATGAT
>Ga0308169_10004398_pt1 | contig 13231 bp, 13 predicted proteins | sample PhyBR1_2_FD_202139 | JGI IMG/M metagenome (GOLD analysis project Ga0308169, IMG submission 202139) | Phyllosphere microbial communities from UC Gill Tract Community Farm, Albany, California, United States - DLSLSB.R1 | ecosystem: Host-associated > Plants > Phyllosphere > Unclassified | place...
TCTGGACCGTTTAGTGATGTTAATGACTGGTGCGACTTCAATTCGTGATGTGATTGCATTCCCTAAAACCAAGACTGCTGAATGTCCATTGACTCAAGCACCTGCGCCAGTTGAACCGAATCAATTGCGTGACTTGGGTATTCGTTTACGCGAAAAACCTAAAGCTGAAGTTAAAGTAGAAGCTTAATGCTTTAATTCAGTAATAAAAAACCCTGCTTAAGCAGGGTTTTTTATCCAATGGAGCGTAAAACCTTGTCGTTCAGCAAGGATAAAGCAACACGACATGAAGTGTCGTTTCACTCTTGTATGTCGCATTTCTAGGTGGTTTGAAATGCTAATATCGGTATATGAAAACACTTAAACTTCGCATAAAGGACAAACATCGTAAGATGCTCAACCAGTTAGCGTCAGAGGTGAATTTTGTCTGGAATTATGTGAATGATTTGTGTTTTAAACACCTTAAAAGAAAGGGTGAGTTTCTAAGTGCTTATGATATTGCTAAATACACAAAAGGCACCTCAAAAGAATGTAATTTGCACAGCCAAACGATTCAGGCTGTTACTGAAGAATTAGTTACACGTAGAAAACAATTTAAAAAAGCAAAACTGAAATGGCGTGTCAGTAACAAGAAATCAGCCAGACGTTCACTTGGGTGGATTCCCTTCAAGAAAGTTGCGATTAAATATGCTGATGGAAACGTTCAGTACGGTAAGTGTCAATTCACACTATGGGACAGCTACGGACTATCCAAATACAATATCAAGACTGGCTCATTCGTTGAGGATGCTCGTGGTCATTGGTATGTTTGTTTAGTTGTTGATAGCGCTAAAGCTGAAAAATCAACTGCAATCAAAGCAATCGGGATTGACTTGGGCTTAAAGGATATCGCCACCTGTTCGGATGGCACAGTGATTTCCAATCCTAAATTCTTTCGCCAGTATGAGCAGAAATTGGGAATTGCTCAGAGAGCGAGAAATAAAAAACGTGTCCGTGCATTACACGCGAAAATTGCAAGCTGTAGAAAAGACCATTTGCACAAAGCAAGCAGCATGCTTGTTAAAGCAAATGCACTCATTATTGTAGGGGACTTAAGTGCTAAAAAACTGGTAAAAACCAAGATGGCAAAATCGGTTTTGGATACCGGATTTTCAGCACTCAAAACAATGCTCAAGTATAAATGCGAGAACGCAGGGGTATTGTTTGAGGAAGTTAATGAAGCCTATACCACCCAAATCTGTTCGTGCTGCAAAAAAATCTCCAGCAGCAGTCCGAAAGGTAGAACAGGTCTTGGAATAAGAGAATGGCAGTGCGTAGAATGCGGTACATTCCACGATCGAGATATTAACTCAGCACTGAATATTCTTGCGCTCGGACATGAGCGTCTCGAAGGAGGAATCACCCCTCTTTAGGTGGGTGAGGATGTCAATGCATTGAGATCAAGACTTGAGAATGGCATAATAGCTGTCTATTTCTGTTTTGTGGTAAGCAACCTTATGGCTATGCGTCCTGCTGTCCGTCGTCGTGCACTTGTGTTAATTATATTTGCCATAGCTCAATGGTTGTTTATGCGTTATATCCTAGCCAATGGTTTGTTCAATATGGACACCAATCAACGTATTCTATATTTTTGTGTAAGTAGTTTAGGCGGGGCCTTAGTTATTTTTGTGAGTTTGATTTATATGGTGTTGAAAGGAAACGTTGACAAACCTTAATCACTTTTTCTATCTCCCCGGAATTGATAAGATTCTTCTAGAAATTTTATCCTATTTATTTTGTTCTCAAGAATTTTGACCTCATTTTCTGTGGTTTAGAAATGGTGCAGCATCTTTGATGCAATAAAACTCTTTCCAAAATTTTCTTTTTATAATGATCTTGGCCATAAAGAGCTGTGCATTTCTATGTATTTTTTATTCAAAGTTATCTCTTTACTCCCGCTCTGTGTCTTGCAATGGATTGCGTCTTGGATTGCCGTCCTCCTCAATAGCTATAATTCATCCATGAAACGGATTACCCAGATTAACCTGCAATTGGCTTATCCGCATTTAACGGTTCAGCAACATCAAGCTTTAACCAAAAGCAGTTTAAAAAGCCAATGTATGACCTACATTGAGTCCATTAAATGTTGGGGTATGTCGCCCGAATACAATTTAGCTTTGTTAAAAAATATTTATGGTGAGCAGTACTTTACCGAAGCCTTAGCCAATAAAAAAGGTGTGATTGTGGTAATTGCTCATTTTGGCTGTTGGGAGCTTTTAAATGCATGGCTTAATCAATATAGCTCCCCCATGATTATGTATAAGCCCCATAAAAATAAAGCAATAGATCGCTTTATCTTAGAAGCAAGACAACGTGTGAATGCAACTTTGGTTCCAACTGATGAAAATGGTGTACGTGCGATCTTTAAACATTTAAAACAAGGGGGCCTAACCGTAATATTACCTGATCATCTCCCTAAAGAATCAGGAGGTATTTATTCAGAGTTTTTTGGGCAAAAAACATTATCCACTACTCTGGTTTCGAAACTGGCCAGTAAAACCCAATGTAATGTCATTGGACTCAGTTGTATTCGTGATGAAACATCAGGATTTAATGTACATTGCGTACCTTTATCGGATAATATTTTATCGAAAGATCTGCAAACTTCAGTAGATAGCTTAAATCAAAATTTGGAACAGATGATTAATGTCGCACCTGAGCAGTATATTTGGTCTTATAAACGGTTTCGTAAAATTGAAGGACTAGAGAATATTTATAATAACTGTCGGTAAAATATATTTTAGATTTTACCCTATATTGTGATGAATTATTAAGGGTGGCATACGTATGTGCATCCTTTAACAGTGTAAATCAATCTATAGCTATATATTTATTTTTTATAATTATGATTAAATTTCAGATAATTAGTTTTTTTAGTTTAATTGATAAAATGTTACAAGGATATCTTCATGGAGTCTAATAGAAAATTTAAGATCCTTATTATTGGAAAACGTGGTGGAATTTTACAATGGTACGAAAACTTAATTGCAGCCCAACAACAAAATGCTGAGTATGCAATTGAAGGTTTTGCACTCAATCACAATAATATTAAAGAACGTTTTCTTAAAAAATTTCTTTCGAACAAAGAGATATACACGGCAGCTTTATTGAAAAAAAAACTAGAGAACTTTAAACCTGATCTAATTTTAATTGCTGATTTATTTTATTTTGATTCCCACTTGTTACAGGTATTAGCTTCATCTCCAGCAAAAAAAGCACATTGGATTGGTGACTTTTTCGATAGCCGACTCCTAAAATCAAAAAATATAATTGATCTGTATTGTTTTACAGACTCCAGCTTTATACAAGATGCAGCCGAACTGGGATTAAGCAACACAATTTACCTCCCACTCGCCTATAACCCAGCTGTTTTCTTTGATAAGAATGAATCTAAATCCAATCGTCTTATTTTCATAGGTGCTTGGAGTCTAGATCGTCAAGAATTAATTGAACAAATTCCAGTTCCAATGTCCGTGTATGGTAAAGGTTGGGATAAGCTTAAAAAACCTGAATGTGAGATTCACCCTTATAATATAAAATTAGATCAAGTTGCAGACCTATATGGACAACATAAATATGTCCTGAATGTAATTAATAAAAAAAATATTCGTCAAGGTATGAATATGCGTTGTTTTGAAGCACCTGCCTGTGGTTGTATTTTAGTCAGTGAATATGTCAAAGATCTTGAATATGCTTTTAATATAGAAACTGACATTATTTCTTTTTCAAATCCTGTAGAATTGTCTCAGAAACTCCAAAATATCAATATCAATCCTGAATTGGCAATGTATAAAGTCCAAATATGTCATAACTATAACAATCGGTTAAAGACATTAGTTAAAATGCTTTTATGCTCATAGCCATTTCATATAAGTAGGTTGCGACCCAAGTGTTTGTTAGTATTATCGTCCCTAGCTACAACCATGCTCAATTTCTAGAAGAACGAATTGAAAGCATTCTTAATCAAGATTTTCATAACTTTGAAGTCATACTTTTAGATGATCTTTCTCCTGACAATAGTGCCGAAATATTAAAAAAATATCAAAACCATCCAAAAGTTAGCCATTGTATTATTAATGAAAAAAATTCTGGATCAACATTTTATCAATGGAATAAAGGAATTGATTTAGCCAAAGGTGAATTAATTTGGATTGCTGAGTCTGATGATGTTGCAGATCCACATTTTTTAGCAAAGCTTGTTCCAAAATTTGATCAAAATCCAGATCTAGTCTTAGCTTATAGCCAATCATATCGTATGAATGCACAGGGTGAAGTAACAGGCACATGGAAAGATTGTACTGATTCAATCGACTCTGAGCTATTCACCCACGACTTTAAACTCTCGGGTTTAGAATATATTGAAAGATTTTTAACTTTTCAAAACACCATCCCAAATGCCAGTGGCGTTGTTTTCAAGAAAAAGTGCTATTTAGATGTCGGTGGTGCAAATCCAAGTCTTAAATTTATTGGTGATTGGGAGATATGGACTAAAATCGTTTCCCAAGGAGATATTTTCTTTACCCCTGAATGCTTAAATTATTTTAGATACCATGATACCAGTGTTATCGCCCAAGCTAAAAAAAAGAAAGATCACTTTGAAGTAAGAAGACAAGTCATTCTCTTCCGAGAAAATATGTCTTTCTTTTTTAATAATTACCGCAAAGTTCAACCCAAAGCTAATAAAGTCTATGCAATAAATCAACAGAAGCTATCAATCGAATTCAGAAAAAATGCTTCTTTAGCTATTCGACGGAATTATTACAAAAAAATTATTCCAACCAGTATAGCGGCGCTTAAAACCATGCCTATTTATGCCGCACCTTTTTATATTATTAAATTACTTTTACAGTTATTAATTTCTGTTTTATTGGTTACTCCATACAAATTATTAATTAATAAACTAAGATAAAATTTAAATTATATTAATTAATCCAACTCCTATTTAAGGAAGGCTGTTTATTTTTCTTAAACATAAAAACTGTTTTTAGAGTCAAAAAGATCATGATTTGATGCGAGTGGTCAGAAAAATTAATGGTATTTGATCGATATATCATTTTTATTTCATGATTTTAAAAAGAATTCCTTATCTGCGATTTAGATTAATTAAATACTACTTAATTTTAGAAATAACTTTCAAGGATTAAAATATGAAAATATTTGCATTTTATTTACCTCAATACCACACCATTCCTGAGAATGATACGTGGTGGGGAAAAGGCTTTACTGAATGGACAAATGTTAAAAAAGCCGCTCCTTTATATCATAAACATAATCAACCTCGTGTTCCTTTAAATCAAAATTATTATGATTTATCTAATGATGAAACACTAGCATGGCAAGCAGACCTCCTTAAAGAATATAAAATTGATGGTTTGTGCTTTTACCATTATTGGTTCAAAAATAAAAAATTATTAGAAAAGCCAGCTGAAAACTTATTAAATAATAAGAAAATAGATATGCCTTTTTTCTTTTCTTGGGCTAATGAGCCATGGACAAGAAGTTGGGATGGCTTAAATAACAACATACTAATAGATCAAGATTATGGTGATAAACAAGATTGGATAAATCACTTCAATTATTTAAAGCCCTTTTTCAAAGATCCTCGCTATGTTAAACATAATGGTTATCCAATATTTGTATTATATAGATCAGCTAATTTCAAACTATGCAAAGATTGGATTGAATGTTGGAGAGAACTCGCTCAACAATGTGGTTTAGGTGATATTCATTTTATATCATCCTTAACATCCTTTGAAAAAGATCCAAGAGAACTCGGATTTAATGCATATCTATACTTCGAACCAATGAACACAACATCCCATCACCTTTTAAACTATAAGCAATCTAAATCAGAAAAAATTACTAAAAAAATTTCCACTATCATTAATAGATTTCAGGGTTTTAAAGATAAATTAGACTATTTCGATTATGATCACACTTGGCAATCGATTTTAAATAAGAAAACTAGTGAAAAAGTTTATGCAGGTGCATTCATTGCTTGGGATAATACACCAAGAAAACAAGCAAAAGGTTCCATTTCCATAGGCGCAACCCCTATAAAATTTGAACAATATTTTTCATTACTATATAAACAAGCAAAAGATAACTATACACCCTATATATTTATTAATGCTTGGAATGAATGGGCTGAAGGTGCTTATTTAGAACCAGACACAAAATATCAATATCAACATTTAAATGCTATTCGAAATACTGTTGTGAAATCAAATTTACAATAAATTAAAAGCATCTTTGATAAGCCTAAATTATCAAAGATGCTTTAATCAAAAAAATTAATTATTTAAACTGTCGGCAGAATTATCTTTATCACTTACCAAAACCTCACCTACTTCAGATAAAGGCCAATCAATAGCAAGTGTTGGATCATTCCAAATAATCGCGCCTTCACTCTCTTTATTATAGTAATTAGTGGTTTTATATAGAAATTGTGTATTATCCTCTAATGCCACAAAACCATGTGCAAAACCTTCTGGTATCCAAAACATAGTCTTGTTTTCTGCACTCAGCTCAAGACCAACCCATTGACCATACGTTTTTGATTCTGGGCGAATATCTACAGCAACATCCCAAACCTTCCCCTGCACCACTCGTACCAGTTTACCTTGGGCATGTGGTGCATTTTGATAATGTAATCCACGTAACACCCCCTTTTGTGACAAAGAGTGATTATCTTGAACAAAGTGTGGAATAGGCAAATTAAGCTCATTTAATGCTTGTTCAAATCGCTGTTGATTAAAGCTTTCCATAAACCAACCACGGTCATCTCCAAACACATTGGGATGAAGAATCAAAAGCCCTTCTATTTTGGTTGTTTCAACTTTCATTTGGCTTCATCCAATAACTTATATAAATATTGACCATACTCAGTTTTCTTTAAAGCTTCTGCACTTTCAGCCAATTGCTCTTTATTAATCCAACCTTGATGAAAACTAATTTCTTCCAGACAGGCTACTTTTAAAGATTGACGCTTTTCAATGGTATAAACAAATTGTCCAGCTTCAAGTAAAGACTCATGTGTACCTGTATCTAACCATGCAAAGCCACGACCTAACAGCTCAACATTCAATGAACCATCTTTAAGATAGGCATTATTAATATCTGTAATTTCAAGTTCACCTCGAGCTGATGGTTTTACTTGTTTGGCAAATTCAATAACGCGGTTGTCATAAAAATATAATCCCGTCACAGCATAGGCCGATTTAGGTTGGCTTGGCTTTTCCTCAATACTCAGAACCTTACCTGATTGATCAAACTCTACTACACCAAATCGTTCTGGATCCGTCACATGGTAACCAAATACCGTTGCACCAAATTTACGTCCAGATGCTTGTTGTAATTGATCGCTAAAATGTTGGCCATAATAAATATTATCCCCCAAAATTAAGCATACATGATCTTGACCAATGAACTCCTCACCAATCAAGAATGCTTGAGCTAAACCATCTGGAGAAGGTTGCACTTTATAACTAAGTTCAATACCAAATTGTGAACCATCACCTAGTAACTTTTCAAAATTAGGTAAGTCTTCAGGTGTTGAAATAATCAACACTTCACGAATACCCGCCAACATGAGTACCGAAAGTGGATAATAGATCATCGGTTTATCATAAATAGGGAGTAATTGTTTAGAAACACCTTTTGTAATAGGGTGCAAACGCGTACCAGAACCGCCCGCTAAAATAATACCCTTACGTTTTAAGTTCATTTATTTAATATCTCCGTGAGTGCTCTTTTAACACCCTGTTCCCAAACGGGTAAATTCAACTGAAAAACCTGTTGTAACTTTTGATTATTTAATCGTGAATTATGCGGTCTTTGCGCAGGTGTAGGATAAGCCGATGTTGGAATTGCATTCAACTTATTGACAGCTAACTCACACCCTAAAAGACGCGCTTGCTCAAAAATAAAATTAGCATAATTAAACCATGATGTTTCACCACTTGCCACTAAGTGATAAATACCAACTTTACGCTGATCTGCTAAAGTTTGAGAAATGGCATGAACCGAGATATCAGCAATCAGTTCAGCTGATGTCGGTGCACCAATTTGATCATCAATGATAGAAAGTTCTTCCTGTTGTTGAGCTAGATTCAACATGGTTTTTAAGAAGTTTTTACCTTTTACAGCATAAACCCAAGATGTTCTAAAAATAAGATAAGCACAACCACTATCTATAATTGCTTGCTCACCTAATGCTTTAGTTTTCCCATAAATATTTAATGGCGCAATATCATCTGTTTCACTAAAGGGCTGATCACCAGCACCATTAAATACATAATCTGTTGAATAATGTACAAATAATGCATCAATTAATTGGCAAGTTCGAGCAATTTTTTGAATACTTAAATGGTTAATCTGATCTGCAAGTTCTTGTTCAGACTCAGCCAAATCTACTGCTGTATAAGCAGAAGCATTTACTACCACATCAGGCTTTACACTCAGAATAGTGTCACAAACAGCTTCTGTTTGACTCAAATCACCACATAAACCTATCAGTCCGTAACGATCTAAAGCAATAACTTCGCCTAAGGGTGCAAGTGCACGTTGCAGCTCCCACCCGACTTGCCCATTCTTCCCTAATAATAATATCTTCATTTATTAATACTGCTTAATTAACCAAGATTGGTATTCACCACTTTGTACGTGTTCAACCCACTCAGTATTCTTTAAGTACCATTCTACCGTCTTACGTAAACCAGTCTCAAAAGATTCTTCAGGCACCCAATTTAATTCATTCTTAATTTTTGTCGCATCAATTGCATAACGCACATCATGACCAGGACGGTCCTTAACATAGGTAATTAAGTCTTTGTATTGAACAATTCCTTCAGGCTTAATTGGAGCAAGTTCTTCAAGCAAATCACAAATTGCATATACAACTTCTAAATTAGCTTTTTCATTATGTCCACCAATATTATAGGTTTCGCCTATAACACCCTCTGTAACGACTTTATATAACGCACGTGCATGATCTTCAACAAATAGCCAATCACGAATTTGCTGACCATTACCATACACAGGCAAGGCTTTACCTTGTAAAGCATTTAGAATCATTAATGGAATCAGTTTCTCTGGAAAATGATATGGACCATAATTATTTGAGCAATTCGTAATTAATACAGGTAAACCATAGGTACGATTCCATGCACGAACCAAATGATCCGAGCTTGCTTTACTTGCAGAATAGGGCGAACTTGGAGAATAAGGTGTAGTTTCGGTAAATAGGTCTGTTGTACCTTCTAAATCACCATAAACCTCATCAGTTGAAATATGATGAAAACGAAATTCTGCTTTCTTTGTATCATTTAGCCCCAACCAATATGCTCGACTTGCTTCTAACAATTGGTATGTGCCAATAATATTAGTTTCAATAAAATCGAATGGTCCAGAAATTGAACGATCCACATGTGACTCCGCTGCTAAATGCATTACAACATTCGGCTGGAATTCTTTGAATAATTGATCCAATGCAATACGGTCACAAATATCTGTTTTAAAAAATTGATAACGTTCATTTTTTGATACTGAACTCAAGGATTCTAAATTCCCTGCATAAGTCAATTTATCAACATTTAAAACCTGATGTTCGGTATTCTGAATAATATGACGAACAACAGCTGAGCCAATAAATCCAGCACCACCTGTAACTAAAATTTTCATATGGGTATCCAATATCAACCTATTCTGAATTACAAATTCCACATTCAGACTGTAAATAATTAATTTTTATAAAATCAACTACTAAATATATTTATTTAATTTGAACGCAATAAAGCTTTTTCTTTATCATCCCAAACATATAAGCCCCCTCAAACGGACGACTTATAATTCTTAATAATTTAGCCATATCTAGCAGCATGATTTAAGTAAGTGAATTATAACATTCAATAAAAGCTTGGTATTATAGATTTAATCCCTTCCAAGCAATTTCAATAATATTATTTATGAAGAATTTGTCGATTTTACTCATCCATGATGATCGAGCTGGTCATTTGAACCCAAGCTTAGGTATTTGCGATCAAATTGAAGATAGTTTTCACACACAAATTTCTAAAATTAAAACGCCTTATTTAAAAAAATGGGGCATTAGTTTATTAAAAAAACTGTCTTGGTATCCCTCATTTTTCGATATTTTAGCTCAAATAGCCTATAAAAATGCCTCAATTCAACAAAACTATGACTTAATTGTTTGTTCAGGCATGCCTAATTTACTTTATGCTATTTATTTAAGCCGTAAATACAATTTACCCATTTATTATGCTGGAGATACCCGAAAAATTAATGATGCTTTAATTCAAACCACCATAACCGCATTACCGCAAAAAATTAAGACTCAGCAAGTCATCTTAACAACACCACCTGTAAAAAAAATCTTTAGTCAGCTACAAAATGATGTATTAAATTTAAACTCAGCCTTACTGGTATTAGGTGGACCTACGACCGAACACCCTTTTCAAAAAGCTGACTATGAAAATATTATTGATAAATTCATGCAGCTATGCGAAAAACAAAATCTTACTGCATATATTACCAACTCAAGAAGAACACCTGAACTTGAACGGACATGGGAAAGACTGCAAGATCATCCAAATCTTCAATTACACCTTATCAACAATCCTTGCGCTAAAAAATTCCATGAGCTGATTCACTTATCTAGCTATGTTTTTGTAACGGAAGACAGCACATCTATGCTGGCAGAAGCGATTCAATCTGGTCGCTTTGTCTCATCTATTTATATGAAAACTTCTGTTTTTGAGCCTTTAAATCAAAAATATCTCAAGGAAGGCTTAATAAGTCGACAGAATCTAGATGATACTTTTATCCTACCGAGCACTAGAGATTTAACCAAGTTAAATTTAAGCGAAGCACTCATAATAGCTATTCAACATAATCTGGAAGGTTGAACATGATTTCCGTTATTCTCACTCATTTTAATAAAGGCTTATTATTAAATCGTACAATCGAATCCTTACAACCTTGGGATGATATTGTGCATGAAATTATCGTGGTGGATGACCACTCTACTGATCCATCATGGAGCCAAAATTCAACGCACATTGTACAAACCTACCCTAAAATAAAAGTCATTCAAAATACTGAAAACAAAGGACCTGCTGTTCGCCTCAACCAAGGTGGTTTTGCAGCGACTGGTGATTATTTATTCTTTATGGATTCTGATGATGTATTAGCACCCAATCGCTTACAATTGTTTTTGACAGAGATGAAAAATCAATGTGCTGACCTATGCTATGGTAAAAAAGTGAAAATTCATGATCTGAATGAAATTCAGAAATATACCACTGCGACGTGGGAAAGCAGTACAAATGCTCTTAATTACATGTTAAAAAATAATATTATGCAAATGTGTGTACTGTGTAGTAAGGAACTTTTTCTAAAAGCAGCTGGTTGTAATGAAAAGATTTTTATTCAAGATGAGTCACTAGCCTTAAATCTAGGCAAATATTCTCAAAAAATCATTTCCACTGCCCTACATTGTGTATTTGTAATTTTAGATGAAGAGGAAACCACACGGGTTCGAGGCGAAAATCGTCTTTCTCGCCATCTAGAGCAACAGCACTATGATATGTTCTTCACCATTGATGATTTCTTGCAGAACTATCCAAACATTGATCAAGAAAATAAAAATATTCTCATCAAAAAAGCATTTTCAACCTATTGGAAAAGTATAAAAAATACTCCTCAGCAACGTTTTTCTGATTTGCTTATCTATTTTGGAAGCAAAGTTTCACCTGTAAAGATATGGGATAAAAATCATCAACATCTCATCGAGTACTTTGAAAACCTAGATCATGTTCGAAAAATTCGTACATAGAAAGAAGACCTAAAAACCTCTTTTCCCCAATTTCAATCTACATTTAACGGCAAACATCGAATCTTTACCGCTAATTTTAATACGCTGTAACTTCATAAAATCAGGATCCAAACCATCGATTCCTTCTTCTGTAGTTACAGCATTGCTATAGCCCGCTTGTTTTGCCAAAGTAACATCACGCTGTGAATAAATCCCAAATGGATAAGCAAAACTTGTCACCGATTTAGCCGTTAAATTTTCTAATTGTTGTTTCGATTGAGTTAATTCTGCCAAGCACTCGACATCATCTAATTTATTTAAATTGGCATGAGTCATGGTATGTGAACCAATTTCAACCAAACTACTATTTGCTAGAAATTGAACTTGCTCATCATTCAGTTTAGCTTCGCGCGCCAATTCACCACTATTGTGATGCGCTTTTTTATAAGTAGACCAATCACGATCATGACGATCGACCACCACATAAATAGTGGCTTTGGCTTGGTATTTCTCCAAAACTGGATAGGCATTTTCTAAATTATCTAAATAACCATCATCAAAAGTAATGGCTACAGTTTTTTCAGGGTGTTTCCCCCAATTGTTCTGCAATTCTTGCATTGTCACAAAATGAAAACCTTCTGCTTTCATCCATGCAACCTGCTTTTCAAATTCCTTTGGCTCTACGCGTAATTTATTGAACTTTGCACCATCAATATGCTCTCGCACCATATGGTACATTAATACACGTGGTCGTTTCCAGTCTAACGCTGGCTTCCACCATGCATATTTATAACTAAAGGTAATGACTAAAACCAATAAAAGAATAAGAATATAAATCACAAAAACAACCTGATTATTTTGCTAAAAGACATGTTGCCACACGCTCTGCTTCTTTAAAAGCATGAGGTTCAACTAACATTTCAACAGATGTATGTTCAGAAACTAAATTGGACTGAATAATTTGATCAATTGAACGTGTAATTCGATCCTCTTTTAATCGGTCAATTTCAACCACCCCAACTTTACAGCCCGCTGTTAATGCCTCAAAAATCATCGAAACACTATCTTCAGTCACCCAAACTGCTTCGGCCTTTTGCATTTCTTCAAAAATCCAGCCTTGTGGCGTCTTTTCAACTGGAAATATTTTCAGCTGACTTTTAAATGATTTTTCACTTAAATGAGCCAAAAACTCTTCCGGTGTACGTCGTGAAGTGGTCAGAATAATCTCAGCTTGAGGATGCAGATTAACGATTTGTTGAATTGCATTTAAAACTTTTTCTTCATTCCAGTGATGGCGTTTGGATGAGCCACCGAGTGCGATTAAAAATCTGTTTGGCTGATGTCGCTGTTCATTCACAATTG
>Ga0308169_10004399_pt1 | contig 13230 bp, 14 predicted proteins | sample PhyBR1_2_FD_202139 | JGI IMG/M metagenome (GOLD analysis project Ga0308169, IMG submission 202139) | Phyllosphere microbial communities from UC Gill Tract Community Farm, Albany, California, United States - DLSLSB.R1 | ecosystem: Host-associated > Plants > Phyllosphere > Unclassified | place...
TCCGTTGAGGGCCTCCGACAGCCAGTGTGAGAATCCGCGTTCCGACGTCCCCACGATGATGATGGGCGCGTCCAGTTCGGCGGCAACCTGCCCCAGCGCGCGGGCCGGATCCCCGGTAAGGGTCCGGAAGGACCAGTCCACCGGCCCGCCGTCCGCCGGCAGTTTCCCCACCGCCTGCTGGACCAGCGCTTTCAACTCCGTTGCCAGGGCCAGCATGTCGTCGTCGGCGCCGGGGTCCCGGGAAAGGCGGTGTGCGGAACGGGCGGGATCCCATTCCACCAGGTAGCTGGCTTCGTCCACATAGGCGCAGACCAGGGGTGTGGCCAGCCGGGCGGCAAGGGCGGCCGCGGTCTGCAGGACTTCCGGATGTTGTTTGGGCATGATGCCCACCAGCAGCGGGCCGCCGTTGAAGTGTTCCCCTGTCATGCGGTCAATTGTGCGCCGGGCCGACGGGTGGAAACAGGTGCGTTCGGCCCGGAAATTCCTGAAGTGCCGCAAGTCCCGAAAGTGCCGGGATGGAAGGCGCTAGGAAGCGTCGGGGTATGCGGTGACCACGACATTCTTGCCCCACGGATCCTCGGTGTAGCAGCTGATGAGGACCAGCCGGTTGGGCACCATGTCCCAGACCGCACTGTCCTTGAGGCCGGATTTCAGGTAGGTCGTGACGCTGTCCACCCGGTAGCTGATGGTTCCGGTCATGGTCTCCACCTCGATGCGGTCACCAACGGCTGCCGCTGAGCTGAGGTGGTTGAAGGGGGCGTCCGCACCTTCCCAGCTGTGGCCAATGACGTAGGTGGTGTTGCCCGAACCTTTGCCCGGCACGCCGAACGGGGCAAGCCAGTAGCCGTCCTTGGTGGCAGGCGGTTCAATGGTCCGGCTGGCCTGGGCTTCTCCGTCCACGTCCAGAGGGTGGATTGGCACGTCGAAGGCTGCGGACGGGTAGCGGATCCGGACCGGCGGGGCAGCGGCCGGAAGCTCGGGTTCCGCCACCACTTCCGCAGGCGGCATTCCGGGGGTCCGGGCGGCTGCGGTTGAGTCCGGTGCGGCAACTGCAGCAGGAACGCCCGTCCCGGCGATGGGAACCACGCCGCCTGTCGAAGCGGTTCCGGAGGAAGCAGCGGATCCCGCAGCCAGCGCAGCAGCCGCAGGACCACTTCCAAGGGACAGCGGCGCCGGCTGGAAAAGCGGGGCGCCAATAGTGAAGGACAGGAAGGTCAGGACGCCGCAGAAGAGTATGGCCAGGTCCCCACGGTTCGACGTTCCCCACGTGCGCCGCCATGTGTGCCGCCTGGGAGCGGCGTGCCGGCTTCGATCCTGGGTCATCGCGATCCTCACGGGTTGGCGGAATTGGAAGGAAGGCGTCCTGCCGGGCACTGGCAGGACGCCTTCCTTGTCACGGGGCCACTGGAAGTGGCGGGTTGTGGGTCAGCGGGCGGCATCCACGGGACGGGTCCGGCGGCGGACTGCCACGACCGCGCCCGCGGCAGCCAGTGCCCCAAGGCCGGCAAGCCAGCCCGGCCCGGTTTCGGAAGCTCCCACTGCTGTCTGGGCGTTGTAGCCCTGGTTGGTTCCCACGCTGACGGGTGCCTGGGCAGGCGCCTGCGGTGCTGCCTTCGGTGCCGCGGCTGCCTGCTTGGCAGGAGCCGGTTGGGCCGGCGCAGCCGCCGGGACCACAGCGGCGGGCGCCTCAGGTACCGCTGCAGGCGGGTTCACCACGGAGTTATCCACGACGACGGGCGGTTCCCCCACGGGCTTGTCGACGACGACTGGCTGCTCCTCTGCAGGAGGCGTCACCACCGGTGGCGTCACGGGAGGGGTAGCAGGAGGATTGTCGACGACGGGCGGTTCTCCGACTGGTGGGGTCACCACCGGAGGCGTCACGGGAGGGGTAACAGGAGGATCGACGACGACCGGCGGCTCCACGGCAGGTGGCGTCACCACCGGGGGCGTCACGGGAGGATTGACAGGATCAATCACCTCACCCGGCGGCAGCGCGGCGCCGCACTCGTTGACGTAACGTATCTTGCCCGCATTGTTCCAGTTCAGGCCGGCGGGAAGCTTGGTGGTCGGTGGAATGATGTCCTGTGAGTGCTGGGCATGTCCGCCCGCCCCATTGTTGTCAAAACCCATCTGCGTGAGGGTGGTTCCATTCCAGTGGCAGACCACCACGTGGTCAGAGGCCGCAATGGCGGGAGCGGTGAGGCTGAGCAGGCCGAGCCCCATCACCCCCACGGTGGCTAAGGTGCGTTTCATGTTCTCTCCCCATCTATGCGTAAAACGGACCATGGTGGGGGAAAGGCCAGCGGCGACGCCGTATGCCCCAGCAGCACGGTCAGCTTGCTTTGAGATCTCAGGCTAGGAGCGCGTATGGAGGCAGTCGCCAGTAGCGGATACTCGTCTTTTCCGGAGCCGGGGCGGCTAAGTTACCTGCCGGTACCCTAAATGCCGCGGAAGCGCACCTGCTTTGACCGAAGAACCTTGTCCAACCCCGGGGCCGCGCCTAGCGTTTTAAGTGAGCCAAGGAGGCGAACGTGGAGATCTTCATGTGGTGGCTGGACCTGGATCTCGCCAGCAAGGAGTGGCTGCGGCAAAACCTCTATGCGGAGGAGTTGCCGCTTCCGGTCCTCCAGGGCATCGCGGAGGCCGGCGGGCCCCATCCGGGCAATCCCGCAGCCGTGCTGACTGCGGCGGACTGGGACTTCATCCAGACGCAGTCGGAGTTCGTGGACTGATCCCCGTATGCCGGGGAGGGGGATTTGCGGGGCCGGAAACCGTTGCGCGTCTGCCGTTCCGGTGGTTGCATGGTCGGCATGGCAACGGCGGCAGAAGCATATGTCCTGGCAATCGGCACCAAGAAAGGACTGTGGCTGGCCACGAGTCCGGACAGGCGGGACTGGTCCTTCACCGGCCCGCATTTCCTCATGTCAGAGATTCCCAGCATCGCGATCGACACACGGGAAGGCCGCACCCGGATCCTCGTGGGAGTCCGCAGCCCGCACTGGGGACCCACTGTTGCGCACTCGGATGACCTCGGGGCCACCTGGACCGAACCGGAACAGGGCGCCATCAAATTCCCCGAGGACACCGGGGCTGCGCTGGAGCGCGTGTGGCAGATCTACCCAGACGCCGGTTCACGTCCCGGCGTGGTCTGGGCGGGAGCCGAGCCCATTTCCGTCTGGAAATCCACCGATGGCGGAGAACATTTCGAGCTGAACCGCGGCCTGTGGGACCACCCGCACCGTACCGAATGGGGTGCGGGTTACGGCGGGGCGGCGGCGCACTCGATCGCGGTGGACCGCGAGGGCAGTACGGTCCATGTCGCCATGAGCACCGGCGGCGTCTACCGTTCGCTCGACGGCGGTGCCTCATGGGAAGCGCGCAACAAGGGAATTTCGGCCTACTTCATGCCGGATCCAAACCCGGAATTCGGCCAATGCGTCCATAAAATTGCAGCGGACGCCGCAGTGGGCGGACGCCTGTATGCCCAGAACCACCACGGGGTGTACCGCACGGATGACAATGCGGACACGTGGACGTCCATCGCCGAGGGCCTGCCCGCGGACTTCGGCTTCGTCATGCTCGCCCATCCCCGCAGGGAGGGCACTGCCTGGGTGGTGCCGCTAAAGGCCGACGGCGAACGCATCCCTCCTGACGGGAAGCTCGCCGTCCACCGCACCGACGATGCCGGGAATACCTGGAAACGCCTGAGCAGCGGCCTCCCGGAGCACGAATACAACAGCGTCCTTCGGGACGCCGCATCGGTGGACGCTGCCGAACCGGCGGGAGTGTATTTCGGTACAAGGGGCGGGACGGTCTACGCAAGTGCGGACGAGGGGGAGACGTTTCGGGAGGTGGCCTCCCACCTCCCGGACGTCCTGTGCGTCCGGGCGGCAGTGGTGGCCGGTGCCTGAGATCTCGGTGCTGCTTCCCAGCGTCCTGCAGCCCCTGGCCGGCGGGCAGTCCGTCCTGACCACGCCCGCCGACGGGCCGGTGACGGTGGCAACCCTGCTGGATATACTCGCCGCCAGCCATGCGGTGCTGGGCCGGCGGCTCCGTGACGAGACCGGGGCGCTCCGGAGGTTCGTCAACATCTATGTCGACGGCGATGAGGTGCGGCGGCTGCAGGGCCTGGACACCAAGGTACTGCCGGGCCGGGAAGTCCTGATCATCCAGTCCGTCGCCGGCGGCTGAACCACCGCACCCGCAGGAACACGCGCTGCGCGGGCGCGCGCCACCGGCCACGGCAAGTTCGAGCCAAAATCGTTGACAATTTCGTGGGCGATCCGTAGCGTCGGTTTCGTGCAGTACTGATCGGCTGCATCCATTCCTAGCGATGATGCGACAGGAAGGTACAGGGTGGCTGCGAGCCTGAGCCTCAAGGACGTCAACCTGCACTTCGGCGGGGTCAAAGTGCTGCAGGATGTCAGCTTCGACGTCGAGCCCGGCGTCATCCTGGGCCTGGTCGGGCCCAACGGCGCCGGCAAGACCTCCCTCTTTAATTGCATCAGCGGCCACTACAGGCCCAGCTCAGGGGCAATTTCCATTGACGGCACAGAGGTCTCGGGCAGTGCTCCGTCCCGGCTGGCCCGCTTGGGCCTGGCCCGCACCTTCCAGCATCCAGCCCTGCAGTTGAACGCCACAGTCCTGGAGAACGTGCTCCTCGGCGCCCACACCCGGCTGCCCGGCGGCCCGGTATCCTGGGCGCTCCGGTTGCCCCGCACCGTCCGGGCCGAGCGCGGAGTCCGCGCCGAAGCACTGGAACTCCTTGGCCGGGGAGGGTTGGGCTGGGCGGCGGAGCTGCCGGCCGATGAACTCTCGCATGGCCTGCACAAAGGCATCGAGCTGTGGCGGGCGCTTCTTTCACGGCCCGCACTCCTCCTGCTCGACGAACCTGCAGCCGGACTGTCCCACGGCGAAGTGGAACAGCTCATCGCAACAGTCAAACGCCTCCGCTCCGAGCAGGACATCACCATCATCATCGTGGAACACCACATGGGGCTGATCTCCGCACTCACAGACCAGGTTGTGGTGCTGGACCACGGGCGCAAGCTGATGTCCGGCACCGCAGCCCAGGCGCAGTCCGATCCGCGAGTGATTGAGGCTTACATCGGGAAGGACGCCGCCGATGACGCTGCTTGAACTCAAGGACGTCACCGCGTCCTACGGGCCCGTGCAGGTGCTGGACGGGGTTTCACTCAGCGTCCCGGAGGGCGGCTCGGTGGGGATTCTCGGCGCGAACGGTGCCGGCAAGACCACAACCCTGCGGGCCATCAGCGGCACGGTCAGGACCGGAGGAACCATCAGGTTCGACGGCCGTGACATCCGGGGCCTCCGCTCAGACCAGGTGGCGGCCCTGGGCATAGCCCATGTGCCGGAAGGCCGCGGCACGCTTGGGCAGCTGAGCGTCCGGGAAAACCTGATGGTGGGCGCCTATCTCCGCAAGGACCGGAAGGCCATCGAAACGGATATCGACTACTGCCTCAATCTGTTTCCGCAACTGCAGGACCGGGTGGGCTCCCGGGCCGCGGCCCTGTCCGGCGGTGAGCAGCAGATGCTGGCCGTGGGCAGGGCCTTCATGGCCAAGCCCAAGCTGCTGCTGTTGGACGAGGCATCGCTGGGGCTGGCACCGGGTACGGCAAAGACGGTGTACCAGGCCATCCGCCGGCTACGGCTGGACTCCGGCATAGCCATGCTGGTGGTGGAACAGAACGCAAACCTCGCGTTCTCACTGGTCGACACCGCGACCGTCCTGGAAACAGGCCGCAACGTCCTTACCGGCACGTCGGCCGAGCTCAAGGGCATGGATGAGATCCGCCGCGCCTACCTGGGGGGCTGAACGGCATGGGAACCTTTATCCAACTCGTCGTCGACGGCCTCGCCACCGGCTCCATCTACGCGGCACTGGCCCTGGCAATCGTGCTGGTCAACCAGGCCACGGGCCTGATCAACTTCGCGCAGGGCGGCATGGCCGTGCTCTCCGCCTACATTGCCTATGTCTTCCTCCAGCTGGGCCTGCCCCTGATCCTCGCCATCCTCATCGCCGTGGCGCTTTCCTTCGTCTTCGGCGCCCTGGTGGAGCGTTTCCTGGTCCGTCGGTTCGAGCGGGGCGACCCCGACACCGCAGTGGTGGTCACGATCGGACTGCTTACCCTTGTCACCGGCATCTCCGCGGTGCTGTGGGGCTACAACAACCTCGCGTTTCCGTCGCTCTTCCCTCTGACCAGCGTGGAGATACTGGGGGCGGTGGTAAGCGTCAGGTCACTTGCCACGGCGGTGACCATCGTCGTCATCATGGTGATCCTGCAGCTGCTCTTCCTCCGTACCAAGCTGGGACTGGCCCTCCGCGCCGTCGCCGACAACCCGGCGTCGGCCGCTTTCTCCGGCCTCCCCGTGGGCCGGCTACTCATGGTGGGCTGGGGGCTCGCGGCAACCCTCGGCGCCATCGCCGGAGTCCTGGTGGCACCCCAGCTGACCCTGACGCCGGGGATGCTGGACACCGCCCTGGTCTACGCGCTCGCCGCCGTCATCCTGGGCGGCCTGAACAGCCCCATCGGCTGCGTGGTGGCCGCGTCGGCGATCGGTGTCCTGGAGAACCTGGTGGCCGTCTACATTCCCCTCATCGGCCACGACCTCAAGATTGCGGTGCCTTTCGTGCTGATCTTCGTCATCCTCATCCTCCGCCCACAGGGCCTGTTCGGCAGAAAGGTCGTGGTGAGGGTCTGATGAGCACCGCTGACGCCACCGCACGCCGACGGCGGGTCCGGGCTGTCCTCGCCGCCCTGGCGGCGGTTCTGCTGGTCGCCGCGCCACTGATCCTGCCGGCGTTCGCCAACCAGACATTGGTCCGCATCGGGGTCTATGCGGTGGCGGTGCTGGGGCTGAACATTGTCATGGGGTACACGGGCCAGGTCAACCTCGGGCAGATCTTCTTCGTGGGCCTGGGCGCCTATGTCACTGCGTACGGCGTCAACCATGACTGGAACATCCTGCTGGTATTCGTTGCGGCCTGCGCCATCGCCGGCGTGGCGGGCCTGCTGGTGGCGCTGGCTGCCGCACGCCTTGGTGGCCTGGCCATCGCGATGGTCACCATCGCCCTGCCCATCGTCGGCGTCCCCCTGGCCAAACGCCTCTCCGAGTTCACGGGCGGCTCCCAGGGCATCTCCGCACGGTTCACCGATGCCCCGGATTGGTCCGGGCTGGCCAACGACCAATGGCAGTTCTACATCGTGCTGATTGTGACGGCCGGAGCATTCCTGCTGGCCAGGAGCCTGGTCCGCGGCAAATACGGGCGGGCCTTTGCAGCGGTCCGCGAAAATGAGGCTGTTGCCGCCTCAATGGGCATTTCGCCCTACCGCACCAAGGTCCTTGCCTTCACCATCGCCTCCATATTCGGCGGCGCAAGCGGCTTCCTGTACCTCGCAGCGGTGCAGTACACCTCTCCGGAGACCCTCAGCTTCGGGCACTCCATCAGCCTCCTGGCCGCCATGGTCATCGGTGGCGCCGGAAGCATCGCCGGTTCGCTCCTGGGCGGCGCCTACTACGTCTTCGTTCCGCAACTGACCAACTCCATCGACCCCAACCTCACCACCGTCAGCCAGGGCGCGATCCTCCTCGCAGTGCTGTTCCTGCTGCCCGGCGGCCTGGTCAGCCTGCCCCGGGCGGTTCGCAGGCTCACCCGCCGTGCCGCCCCGCGCCGTTCCACCGCCCAAACTGCACCGGAGACTTCCCCGCAAACCGCTCCCGCTCATCGTCCGGTACCGGATGCTGCGCCGGAGGGACACGAACAAACAGAGAGGCAAGATGGACCATGAAGATGAGAAAGAAGCCACGCGCGGTACTTGGCGTCGTTGCCGTGGCGGCCGCCGTCGCGCTCTCCCTGTCCGGTTGCAGGGGCGACAGCGGCGGCCAGGGCGGTGGTGGCTCGGCGTCCTCCCCGGGGATCACTGACTCGGCGATCACGCTTGGGATCACCACCCCGCTCAGCGGTGCAACGGCCGGGCCGGGCAAGTGCACCGTCGCCGGCGTCTCGGCCTACTTCGGTGCCGTCAACGCCGCAGGCGGTGTGAAGTTCGGCGACGGCAAGACGCGCACTGTGAACATCAAGTCATATGACGACGCCTACGACCCCCAAAAGTCCCTGGCGAACTTCCAACAGATGGTGTCCGACAACGTGTTTGCCGCCACGGCGGGCCTGGGAACGCCCACCAACCGTGCGTTCCGCGACGCTGCCATCAGCCAGAAGGTCCCGCAGGTGCTGGTGATGACCGGTGACCCGCTGTTCAGTGACCGGAAGCAGAGCCCGTGGCAACTGGGCTTCGTGCCGATCTACCAGAATGAGGGCGGGGCTTTCGGAAAGCTGCTGGCGAAGTCGGGTGCGCAGCACAAAGTGGCCATCCTGTCGCAGAACGATGACTACGGCAAGGGCTACGTCGCCGGCTTCAAGGACGCCATCAAGGGGGCTTCCAACATCTCCGTGGTGGGGGAGCAGACTTACGAGGCCACCGACACCTCTGTGGATGCGCAGCTGACCCAGCTCGCGTCCTCCGGGGCGGATGTCTTCTTCAACGCCATGTCCATCACGCCGCTCACCATCGCGGCACTTCAAAAGGCGCAGCAGATCGGCTGGAAGCCCAGCTGGTTCTTGCCCTCCAACACGTCCAGCCCGACGGCAATCCTTGAGCCCGGCGGGGCCACCGCCTACCCGGGCATCTATTCAGTGTCATTTGCCAAGGCCCCGCAGAGCCCCGCCTTCGCCAAGGACGCCGACGTGGTCAAATTCCTTGACGAGCTGAAGAAATACGGGAATTACCCGGACATGCCGGCGTTCCCGCACTGCATGTGGAGCTACATGGTGGGTGCCACCCTTGAGAAGGCATTCCAGAACATGAAGGAGCCCACGCGGGACAGCTTCATGACGGCGCTGCGGGACATCAAGGACCTGAAGGCGCCACTGATGCTGGAAGGAACATCCGTGGACACCACGGTGGACGGCCAACCTGCGGTGTCCTCGGTGGTGGTGCAGAAGTACAACGGCAAGGGATACGCAACTGCCGAGAACTTCGGCTGATCAGGATCAGGCCCGGGACGCGCTGGGCAGCGGCTTGGCGCGTTCCGGTTCCTCCAGGCTGTCGATGAGCTCGAGCCCCCGCCGGGCCCAGGCGATTTCCCCGCGGGCCCGTTCTACGAGGCCTTCATAGGTGAACCGCTTGAAGGCGATGGTCCGTTCATGGTCGGCCGGGTCCGTCACGGCCAGGCGGCGCACCAGCATCGGGTTGTCCACCTGCGCGATGCGCTTCAGTTCACCTTCCCATTGGGCCAGTTCGGCCTCCCACTGTTCCTGGTGGCGGCGGAAAAACGCCCGGGCCGTCTCCGGTGACGCCGCCTCAAGGTAGGCCGCCCGCAGGTGCGCGGGGTCGCGGACCCGGGCGTACTCCAGCGGGGTCTGCATCCAGTCGAGGAAGGTCTGGTTCCCGGCGTCCGTCACGTGGTAGACCCGCCGGGTGGCGCGCTGGCCCCTGGGCTGCTCCTCGCCCTCGATGAGCTGCTCTGCTTCCATCTTGCGCAGCTCAGGGTAGATCTGGGAGTCGGGGGCATGCCAGACGTGGCCCACGGACATGGAGAACTGCTTCTGCAGCTCATAGCCGGACAGCGGGCCCACGCGCAGCAGGGCCAGCAGCGCGTACCGAAGGCTCATGCGTACTCCTTCAAGGGCTCAAGGAGAGTGCGGGGGCGGTTGCGCCCCCGCACTCCAGAATCCCCAGCCTAGGCCGACTGGTAGTTCGTCCGCCAGCCGCCGTGGTACGTGGCGCGCGCCACGGTCGAGTACGGGACGGGGCTGACCACGGCCCGGACTTCAGTCTGGACATGGGGTTCGACGGCGGCCTTGGCAGTTCCGCCGTTCGGCTCGCCCCACACGACCTTCAGTTCCGTGCCTTCGGGGACGTTGGGATCGATTGTTGCCAGTGAGAGCGCACGCCGTTCATTGGCGCTGTAGCCGGTGAACATGGAGTACCCCACCACCGTGCCGTCGGCGTCCATCACCGAGTCGTAGTTTGCCGAGCCGTAGTTGGCCAGGGGCAGGTCGAAGAACTTGTAGCTGGGCCCGTCCACGTTGAACAGCGACGCGAAAATGGAGGTGACATCCTCGGCGTCCCAGGCCAGGGTGACCTTCCTGCGCTGCGTGGCGGGGTCGATCCGCTCGAGTGCGTCCCGGCCGATGAAGTCGTGGTCGAACTTCACGAACGAGCCGTAGCCCAGTTCCCAGGGGGTGAGGTAGTAGTCCTCGATGTTCCCGGACACGAATGACCCCGCGAGGGTCCCCGTGGCTTCGTATCCGTCCGCGGGTAGCCATTCGCGGTAGCCCCGCTCCGCTTCGCCGGTGTAGATGGCGGGCAGCGGGGACGGGATCCAGCCGGACTCCAGGGTGTTGGACGGGTATGCCCGGGAGCCCACCGGCACCAGCCCGAACTCGGCGCCCGCCTCCACGATCGCATCCCGGATGCGGTCGTGGTCCGCGTACGGGCCCCAGACCTCCAGCCCGGGGGCACCGGCCATGCCGTGCCGCAGGGTGCGGACGGTGGTCCCGGCGATGGTCATGGTGGACATGTTGAAGAACTTGAGCTGCTCCAGCGCGCCGCCGTTGAGCTTTTCGATGACCTGCCAGGCATTGGGTCCCTGGATTTGGAACCGGTAGTACTGGCGGGTCACGGGATGCCCGTACGGCCGTGAGGGTGAGCGCCGGTCCACGGTGATGTCAAGGTCGCGGTAGCCGCCTGTCTCGCCGTGGTACAGCAGCCAGTTCGCGGCGGGGGAGCGGCCCACATACACGTACTCATCCTCCGCCTCATGGAAGAGGATGCCGTCGCCGATCACGTGGCCGGACTCGGTGGTGGGCACGTACTGCTTGGCCTTGTTCACCGGGAATGAGGCGGTGGAATTGATGGCGGTGGCCGTAATGAGCTTGATCGCATCCGGGCCCTTCATGAAAAGGTTGTCCATGTGGTGGGACTGGTCGTAGAGAACGGCCGTCTGCCGCCATGCGGTCTGCTCCTTGATCCAGTTCTGGAAATCGGCCGGCACCACCGGATAGATGTAGGAGCCGATTTGGGAATTGCGGAGGAGGTCCACCGCCCCTTTGGACGCGTCCAGGACTTCCTGCAGATTTTTCGGTGCCACGATGAACCTCTTGTTCTGTAGTGGATTGTTGGTGGTATCAGAAGACGATGGTCTGGTTGCCGTGCCGGATGACGCGGTCTTCGGCGTGCCACTGGACGGCACGTGAAAGCACTGCACGCTCCACGTACGCGCCCCGGGCTTGAAGGTCAAGGGCCGAGTGCGCGTGCGTCACGCGGGCGACGTCCTGCTCGATGATCGGTCCCTCATCCAGGTCCTTGGTCACGTAGTGCGATGTGGCGCCGATCAGCTTGACGCCCCGCTCCTTCGCCTTGCGGTACGGCGCTGCGCCCACGAATGCGGGCAGGAAGGAGTGATGGATGTTAATCAGGGGAACTTCTGCCGAATCAAGGAAGCCCGGTGACAGGATCTGCATATAGCGGGCCAGCACCACGAAGTCCACATTTCCGGCCAGCAGTTGCAGAATCTGTGCCTCGGCCGCCGACTTGTCCGGCCCGGCGGACGGGACGTGGAAGAAGGGGACACCAAAGGAGCGAACGTCCTCCGCGGTATTGGTGTGGTTGGAAATCACCATGGGGATGGTGACGGGCAGTTCGCCCCTCCGGTGCCGCCAGAGCAGTTCCAGCAGGCAGTGATCGGAGGTGGATACCAGGATGGCCATGCGCTTGGGTATGGACCGGTCCGTCAGCGTCCAGGACAGTCCCAGCGGGGCAAGGGTCTTGGCCACATCGGCCTCGATTTCAGGCAGCGCGGCCGTTAGGTCGGGCCGGTTGAATACCACCCGTTGGAAAAAGTCGCCGGAAGAGGGATCACTTGAGTACTGGTCCAAAGAGACGATGTTGCCCTTGTTACGGGTTACGAGCGCGGCCACGGCGGCCACGATGCCCGGCTGGTCCGGGCCGTGGACAATCAGGCAGGACTGGTCCTTGCGGGACTCCGTGTGCAGGGCCATTGTGTGCCGTCCCTAGCCCGCTTCGCCCGTGAAGTGCCGGACCCAGTCCGCCGTCGCCAGCAGGCCGCCGAAGGTGTAAAAGTGCAGTCCGACCTGCGAGTGCAGGTCGGACTGCCCGGGTGCATCCTCGGCAAGGACAGCGGCCAGATCGTTGACGAACCTGTCCGGCCCCGCATCTCCCATCAGGTTGGTCAGGGAGAAACCGTATTTCTTGACGATCATGGCGTTGGCTCCCACTCCGAACCGGCGCGCAAAGCCGAGGAGCCGCTTGACCCCTGCCGGTCCGGGTGTTCCCACCCGGATGGGCGCCTTGATGCCCCTGGCCCGGACCTCGTTGATCCACCCGGCGACCGGCGCGGTGTCGAAGGCAAACTGCGTGATGATGAAGGCGTCGATGTTCTGTGCGGCGAGGGCTGCGGTTTTGTCTTCCAGCGCCCGCCAGAGAGTCTCCTTGGGGATAGCGGGATGACCCTCCGGGTAGCCGCCGATTCCTACCTCCCGGACGCCGAACTGCTGCAGGATCCCGGTGTCGACCAGGGCGAGCGAGTCGGCGTACGGGCCCTCCGGTTCGGCAGGGTCGCCGCCCACCACGAACACATGCTCGGAAGCACCCGCCTCCTGGAGGCGCTGGAGGAACTTTTCCAGGTCACCCCTTGACGCCAGCCGGCGCGCTGAAATGTGTGGCACCGGGATGAAGCCGAGGTCCCGGACCGCCTTGGCCGCGGCCACCCGCATCTCCAAGTCCTCGTTGCCGAGAAAGGTGACGTTGATGCGGGAGTGCGGTGGAATTTTGTCTTTTGCTGCGATGAGGGCGGGAATGTCCTTGCCGGTCATTTCCAGCGAAAAATCCTTGATGAGTTCCAGTGAGGCTGCCCGGTTGGGGGCGGGCACGATTCGAGTCGCCATCAGGTCATCCTTTCGGCGGGTGCAGCGGTGCACCCGCCTCCGACATTACCTATCCCGGGGAAACCTTGACCCTACTGCCGCCCGCCCGCCTAGCCCTCCGCCCCCTCCGGTTCCAGGTGGGCAATGGCGCGGGTGTCCTGGAAGGCCCGGACCCCCTCGATGCCCTGCTCCCTGCCCATGCCGGACTGCTTCATGCCGCCGAACGGGGCCCGCAGGTCCAGCCGCGTGGCGCCGTGGTC
>Ga0308169_10004401_pt1 | contig 13225 bp, 14 predicted proteins | sample PhyBR1_2_FD_202139 | JGI IMG/M metagenome (GOLD analysis project Ga0308169, IMG submission 202139) | Phyllosphere microbial communities from UC Gill Tract Community Farm, Albany, California, United States - DLSLSB.R1 | ecosystem: Host-associated > Plants > Phyllosphere > Unclassified | place...
CCGGGTACGGCAACAAGATCTCGGGGCTCAACCTCGGCCAGAACGCCCCCGACACGGCGACCGCGTTGTCCTCGGGCGCGTGGCCGCAGACCGGCGCGAACGCGCCGAAGGCGGGCAACTTCGGCCTGATGGCGCAGCATCTCAACATCGGCTACCTCAACGGCTCGTCGTACGGCATCAACCTGGCCGGGTCCATCAACCTGCCCGGGCTGAAGATCCTCGTCGTCCCCGGCGACGCCACCCAGTCCTCCTGTCCGACGTCGGCATCATGAGCGAGGCGAGTCACATGACGCAACACCCCACGATCACGCAGGAGCGCACGGGGAGGCGGCGGGCCCCACGGCGCGTCGAGCGGCGCCACGGTGGTCGGGCCATCGGCCCGCTGGCCGTGCTGCGCCAGTGGTTCCGCGCGTTCCGCCGCACCCGGCCGTTCTGGGGCGGCCTGTGGACGATCGTCGCGGGCGCGGAGATCATCAAGGCGATGTCGTTCCAGATCGGCCTCGCCCTGACCGGTGGCTGGTCGTACTCCGCCGGCTACGTGATGGGCGGCGCCCTCATCCTCTTCGGCCTGGTCGCCTGGTTCGCGCCGCACTACCGCGGTCTTGCCGGGATCCTCGCCTTCCTGATCGCGCTCGGCGCCTTCCCCACCGCCAATCTGGGCGGCTACCTCTTCGGCAGCGTCGTGGGCGTGGTCGGCGCCTCGATGATCTGGTCGTGGGGGCCGAAGCGGCCGAGCAAGCGTCAGCTGGCGAAGACGACGCCCACCGATTGAGCAATCGATGCAGCACAAGCGAAGAGACCTCACGCTGGGCGGGCGATATCGCCGTGCCCGCGCGCGGCTCCTCGCCGACGCCGCGGCACGGCGCCGTGGCACCCGACGCCGTGCGGTTCCGATCGCGCTCGGCGGCACAGCGATGATCGGCGCGATGTACGGCCTGGTGTCCGCCAACCTGCTGGCCGTCAACTTCACCACCATGGACAGCACGGCCTCGATCTACACGAACTACCTCGAGGCCCAGCAGGCCGCGGGCTTCATGGCACCGGGAACCTCGACGGCAGGAGGCCAGGTGGTCGCCGAGCTCGGCATCAAGACCCTCAACCTGGTCGGCCTCTGCGTGATCGAGCAGCAGTCCACGCCGTTCGCGATGTCGATGGTGCTCACCGCGGGCATGCCCGTCCCCGACCCGACGGCGAGCGGCAGCTCCTTCGACACGAGCACGCCGCCCCCGAGCCCGTACGGATCGAGCGCGGCGGCCGGCACGGTGAGCGCCAAGATCAACGCGGCCGGGCAGGTGCTCAACCCGACGACCGACCCGGACATCGTGCACGGCGACTACGGCTACCTCAACGCGCAGCTACTGACCGCGTACGGGTTCCAGGTGGCCGGCCTGGACCTCGGTGTCACCGCGGACCAGGTCAACGGACCCAGCTATGCCGGCATCGGCAACTGGCCCACCGGCAGTGGCGGCCGCACGCCCACCGCGGGCGACTTCGGCATCTACGCAGGCCAGCTCAACCTCTCGGGCACGGCCGCGAACACCTACGGCCTCAATCTCCAAGGATCGATCTCGTTGCCGAACCTGCGCATCCGGGTGCGTCCCGGATCCCTGACCCAAGCCGACTGCAGCTGATGGCGATGAAGGCACTGCACGAGGCCCGGGTCCTCTTCGCTGCGTTCCGTCGGAGTCGTCCCTTCTGGGGCGGACTCTGGACGATCATCGCCGGGGCATGGATCGTCAAGGTGATGAGCTTCCCGATCGGGATCGCACTCAACGGCGGCTGGAGCTATTCGGCCGGCTACGTGGTCGGCGGCAGCCTGATGGTGTTCGGCGTCATCGCCTGGCTCGCACCGAACTACCGGATGCTCGCTGGCGTGGTGACCTTCCTGCTCGCGATCGCGGCCTTCCCCGTCGCCGACCTCGGCGGCTACCTCGTCGGCAGCCTCCTGGGCATCGTCGGCTCCTCGATGATCATCGCGTGGGGCGACAAGCCCGCGCGGCTCGAGCGCGGACGGCGACGCAAGAGGACGAGGGCGGCATGAGCGGCCCGCTGCGCATCGTCCAGTCCGATGGCGCCCAACGCTGGATCGTCGCGCTCACGGTCTGCGTCCTCGTGACGGCGATCGCCCTGTGGCCGCACCCCGGACAGGAGGGCGATGCCGCCCACGCCGCGCTCGCGACCTGCCCGAAGACGCCGGCCTCGTACAGCGGCCTCGTGAACGGCAACACCCTCTCGCTCGGCAACGGCACCACGGTCACCCCCTGCATCCCCGACGCTCCGATCCACATGCGGCTCGGCTACAGCGACGGCGGCACGGGCGGAAGCGTCGCGGGTCTCACCACGCAGTTCACGACCGATGGCATCACCTTCCCCGACGGGAGGTACACCTTCTCCAACAGCGGGTGCTCGATCGGCGTCACCTCGGACACCACCCTCGCGAAGCCGACGATCCTGGAGTTCGCCGACGGCACCCAGTCGGCCGGGCCGAGCAATGCCAGCTACTACGGCAACACCGGGTTCTTCTCCTGCGGGACCGCCAGCAACCAGTACAGCCACCTCGGCTGGCCGACCGGGCGCACCCAGGACAGCAACGCGATGCTCGTCCACATGCGGCTGAAGAACCTCAAGATCTCGAAGAACGCCTACATGACCGTCACACCCCAAGCGGACCCCGCATCGCCCACGGCCGCCGGGACCGGTCAGTACTCGCTGACCTTCACGCCCGCGGATCAGAGCAACGCGGGCTGGAACATCGGCGACTCGTGCGTCTACACGGATCTGTGGCTGCGGGCTGACACCCACATCAAGGTCAACGTCTTCAGCATCAACACGAGCGTCGGGCAGCTGGCCGGTGACAACAGCCTCTGGGGCTCGATCCTCTCCTCGATCGCGACGATGAGCGGTGTGCCCGGTCTGGAGCTCGACGGCTGGGTCTACTACATGAACACCAACAAGGGCAGCGACTGCACGGGCACACCGACCACGCTCAACCTGCCCAGCACGAACATCGGTGTGACGCCATGACAACGACCACGCCCCCTCGGCGCACGGGCACACGCTGGCGGACATCCCTCACCCTGCAGGCGATCGGCGTGGCCGCGCTCCTCGGCCTCGGCTCACAGATGTGGGCCGGCCGCGTGATGGGCCTGGGCGGCCTGGGCCTCGTGGTCCAGGACCAGAAGGCGCAGTTCAACACCGCACGGCTCCACACGACCAACGTCGGCTTCGGCATCGTCCCGATCACCTCGCGCAGCACGTCGGGCGACGCAACGAAGTACGCGCTGCGGATGGGCTTCGCCAATGGCGCGCTCGACGGCTTCTGCCTGTCCCAGTCGAAGGACTTCGGCGGGGTCCTGGGCACCTGGACCATTCGGCTGACGTCGCGCGACACCGTCACCAACTCCTACGACGTGGCCGGGCAGAACGTCCAGTTCGACGTCACCTCGGCATCCTCGGCCGGCACCCCCAACACGTCGGGCAACGGCATCACCCTCGCGGGGAATGTCGCGCTCGGGGTCGCCCCCCAGACGATCACCACCTGGCAGAGCGGCGGCGTCGATGTGACGAATCCACTGGACGCCCCGGAGGACTACACCGCCATCGACGGCCGACTCTTCGGGATCGACTCGGACGTCGGCGATCTCTACAACGTCAAGGGCGACATCTATGACGCGATCATCCAGGGGCCCATCAACATCAAGGGCCTGAAGATCGAGGTCCTGCATGACACGGCCGCCAACGTCGGCTGCAAGAACATCCCGATCGTCTACTGACGGCTTGCCCGGGCACGTGGCCCGACCGCGGGCTCCGAGTCGAGGATCAGACGGCGACCGCACCGAGGTCGCGCAGCATGCCCCTGATCAGGCGCCGCGAGGTGCCCACGTTCTCGAGCAGCCAGCCGACCCGATCGGGATCCTGGAGCGCGTCGCACCTGCTGAGCGCCTCGATGTGGACGTCGTCGAGCGACACCATCAGAAGGACCAGCCACGGGCCCAGGTCGAGCTTGCGAGCGCAGGCGAGGACCTCCGCCATCACCACCGGATCGGCCGTCGCCGGCACGTTGGCCAGCAGCGGGAGGAGCTCGGCGGGCTGCAGGGCGAGGGCCGGCAAGATGACGTCCCAGGTGTGGTTGCGGGCAACGGTGTCGATGACGATGTTGCGCACGCCATCGGTCTGGCGGGCCGCCTGACCGATGATCCGAGCAGCCTGTCGTACCGACAGCGCCTCCAGCAGCATGACCGCCTCGTCGAGGTGGGCGTTGATGGCGGCGGCCTGGACGATGTCGAAGATCCGGTCGTCGCCGAGCAGGTCGACCACCCGCTCGAGGTCCTTGGGGTCGTCGACGTAGAGCGCGATCTGGAGGATCTCCGTGCCGCCGATGAGGCCGAGCAGCTCCTCGAGCGCACTCAACGTGATGACCGGCACCAGCCGGCCGGCGGTGACGTACTGCCGCCGGCGCAGGAGCAGCCGACCGACCTCCACGATCAGCTCGTCGGACAGGTGCGCGGCGATCGGGCCGATCCGGCGCGGGTCGAGGGAGGGCGCCATGTCGGCGATGAACTCGGGGTCGAGGTGCCGGGCGACCTTCACCGCGTCCTCTACCGGCATCGCACCCGCCACGCGGGCTGTCAGCTGGGCACCCATCGACTTCTGCACGATCGCAGCGAGCACGCTGGGCGGGACCAATTTGGAGACCGCAGCGAGCCGGTCGAAGCGCGACTCGTGGCGCCGGTACGTCGTCAGCTCGACCTCGTGCCGCAGGGACCGGATGGTGACGGCCGGGACGCTGTCAAGGAAGGCGAGCTGAGCGGGGTCGACGGCCAGCACCTGGGCCAGCTTGGCGATCTCGAGGCGGGAACCCTTGTGCATCACGCCAGCTCTCCCAGGATCGCGCGGGCCGGCCCGCGCACCGGCCACGGCAACGCCTCGAGAGCGCTGGCGATACCGGACTCGATGTTCTTCTCCTCGACCGCGAGGGCGAGAGCGATCGCGGCATCCAGCTGCCAGAGCTGGCCGGTGTCGAGTGCGCTCAGGCCGTCGAAGGCCTCCGGCTCGGCGCCGACCCTGCTCGCGATCGACGCCACCACCTCGGTGTTCTGGCCCGCGAGAGCGCTCGTGCCGTCGGCCGGACCCATGCCGCTGTCCACATCCATGTCGTATCCCCCAGCTTCGACGAGGCCCTCCGATCCGAGCAGCTACTCGTCAGTAGTGTGCGGGCTGTCACACCCCGGGCCTACGGCCCGGACGAGCCATTTGGACTGGGACCCCCGGGGGGACCGCGGATCTCGCTACCTTCAGCGGCCGCGCCGCCACACGACCACGGACTGCCCCGTCTCGGGCGGGCGGATCGCCGGCACCCGCGAGGCGGACGCGGTGCCGAGACGGCGGGCCGCGAGCGCGTCCCGGAGCAGCTCGCGGGTCACGGCCAGCTCGGCGAGGAGCTCCTCGTTGCGAGCGGTGAGCGCATCGACCTTGTTCTCGAGCTCGAGGATGCGCCGCACGCCTTCGATGCCGATGCCGGAGGAGGTCAGGTCGGCGATGGTGCGCAGCAGTTCGAGGTCGCGGTGCGAGTAGCGGCGCCCCCCACCACCGGTGCGTCCGGGCGTGATCAGGCCCATCCGCTCGTACGTGCGCAGCGTCTGCGGATGCAGCCCGGTCAGCTCCGCGGCGACCGAGATGACGTAGACCGCCTGCTCGGGGTCGGGCGTTCGCTGGCCGGGCTCACCGGGACGCGCAACCACGGCTACGCCTGCGACGGGTCGTCGAAGAGCTTGCTGCGCAGCGGCTTGTGCGCGGTCGCGTCGCGGTAGGCCTCGACGGCTGCGCGCGCCGCCGGGTCGAGGACGGCGGGCACCTGCACCTCGACGGTGGCGAGCAGGTCGCCCACCGTGCCATCGGCCTTGCGGGCACCCTTGCCGCGGACCCGGAACGTGCGCCCGTTGGGCGTACCGGCAGGGATCTTGAGCGTGACCGGGGCACCGGCCAGGGTGGGGATCTTGATCTCCGCGCCGAGCGCCGCCTCGTCGAAGGAGATGGGCACCTCGATGGTGAGGTTGTCGCCCTTGCGGCCGAAGACCCGGTGGCCGGTGACGCGGACGGTGACGTAGAGGTCGCCGGCCGGGCCGCCGTTCTCACCGGCGCCGCCCTTGCCGCGCAAGCGGATCCGCTGGCCGTCCTTGACCCCGGCGGGGATGCGGGCCTGGATCGTACGCGCGGAGGTACCGCGCCCGCTTCCCATGCAGGTCGGGCACGGCTCGTCGTAGATCAGCTGCCGGCCACCGCAGCGCGGGCAGGTCTCGTTGAGCGAGAACGCGCCGCCGACGCCGTTGACGATGTAGCCGGCGCCGTCGCACTCGGGGCAGACCTTCGGCCTCGTGCCAGGCTTGCCGCCCGTGCCGGAGCAGTCGGGGCATGGGGCGTCGGAGGTCAGCCGCAGGGAGATGGTGACGCCCTCGAGCGACTCGTTGAAGCCGATCGTCGCGGTCGACTCCACGTCCTGACCCTTGGTGGCGCGGCCGCGCGTGCGCCGCGTGCCGAAGCCTCCGGTAGACCCGCCTGCGGCCCCGCCCCCGAAGAGGTCCCCGAACATGTCGCCGAAGCCACCGCCGCCGGCCTGGCCACGGTCACCGAAGAGGTCCTCGAAGCTGTAGCCGCGACCGGCACCGCTGCCCGCCGGGAAGCCACCGCCCTGAGCACCGCCGCCGAAGCCGAAGCCGCTGCCGTAGAGCGAGCGCATCTCGTCGTACTTCTTGCGCTTGGCGTCGTCGCCGACGACGTCGTACGCCTCCGCGACCCGCTTGAAGCGCTCGTGCTTGGCCGCGTCGTCGGGGTTGGAGTCGGGGTGGTTCTCCCGGGCCAGCTTGCGGTAGGCCTTCTTGATCTCCTCAGCGCTCGCGTCCTTGCTGACACCGAGCTCCTTGTAGAAGTCCTTCGTGGCCCAGTCGGACCGGACAGACTCGTCCGCCACCCCTCCTCCTTCCCTTCGCTGTTACGTCGTGGTGCTTCGTTACTCGGGATCGACGACCAGGACCTGAGCGGCCCGGACGACCCGATCCCCGATCCGGTAGCCGGCCTTGGCGAGCACCTTGACAGTGGTCACCTCGACCGAGGCATCCGCGCCGAGGTGCGACAGCGCCTCGTGCAGCTGCGGATCGAAGGCCTCGCCCGGCTCGCCGAACTTGCTGAGGCCCTGGGCCGTGACGACCCGCTCGAGCTGGTCGGCGACCTGCTTCAGGTCCTCCGAGAGGTCGCCGTGCTCGCGGGCCCGGTCGATCGTGTCGAGCACCTCGACGATCGGCGCCAGCACCTTGTACGCGGCGTTCTCGGCCACCAGCTCGCGGTCGCGGTCGACGCGCTTGCGGTAGTTGACGTACTCGGCCTGGAGGCGCTGCAGGTCACCGGTCAGCTCGTCGATCTTGGTGGTCAGGGTGTCGCCCTCGGGCGCACCGGCCTCCTCCTCGGATCTCGATACGCCTCCTTCGTCGGCTACTCGATCAGCATCGCTGGTCGAGTGGTCCGAGCCGCTAGGCGAGGGCGTATCGAGTCCCTCGGCGACCTCCGACTCGTCCTGGCCGTTGCCCTCGGTCACTTGGACTCGTCACCCGGCTCGTCGACGATCTCGGCGTCGACGACGTCGTCGTCGGCCTCGCTCGTCGCGCCACCGGCGCCGGCCTCGCCACCCGCGGCGGCCTGCTCGGCCTCGGCGGCGGCATACATCGCGGCACCCATCTTCTGGCTGGACTCACCGAGCTTGCCGATGGCGGTCTGGATGGCGTCCTTGTCGGCCTCGGTGTCCTCGAGGATCGCCTTGAGCGCGTCGACGTCGGCCTGGACCTCGGTCTTCACGTCCTCGGGGATCTTCTCGCCGTTGTCAGCGAGGAACTTCTCGGTCGAGTAGACCAGCGAGTCGCCCTGGTTGCGGACCTCGACGGCCTCGCGGCGCTTGGCGTCCTCCTCGGCGTACTGCTCGGCCTCGCGGACCATCCGGTCGATCTCGTCCTTGCCGAGCGCCGAGCCGCCGGAGATCGTCATCGACTGCTCGCGGCCGGACGCCTGGTCCTTGGCCGAGACGTGCACGATGCCGTTGGCGTCGATGTCGAAGGTGACCTCGATCTTCGGCACGCCGCGCGGGGCCGGCGGGAGGCCGGTGAGCTCGAAGTTGCCGAGCGCCTGGTTCTGCGCCCAGATCGCACGCTCGCCCTGGGCGACCTTGATCTCGACCGACGGCTGGTTGTCGTCGGCGGTCGTGAAGATCTCCGAGCGCTTGGTCGGGATCGTGGTGTTGCGCTCGATCAGGGTGGTGAAGACACCGCCCTTGGTCTCGATGCCCAGCGAGAGCGGGGTCACGTCGAGGAGCAGGACGTCCTTGACCTCGCCCTTGAGGACACCGGCCTGCAGCGCGGCGCCGACGGCGACGACCTCGTCCGGGTTGACGCCCTTGTTGGGCTCCTTGCCGCCGAGCAGCTCCTTGACGACGTCGGTCACGGCCGGCATGCGGGTCGAGCCGCCGACGAGGACCACGTGGTCGATGTCCTTGATCGCGATGCCGGCGTCCTTGAGGACGTTCTGGAACGGCACCTTGGTGCGCTCGAGCAGGTCGGCGGTGATCTTCTGGAACTCCGCGCGGGTCAGCGTCTCCTCGAAGTGGAGCGGGCCCGACTCGCCGTGCGTGATGTACGGCAGGTGGATCGTCGTGTTCTGGCTGGAGGAGAGCTCGATCTTCGCCTTCTCAGCGGCCTCCTGGAGGCGCTGCGTGGCGATCTTGTCGGCGCTGAGGTCGACGCCGTTGGCGTTCTTGAACTTGCTGACCATCCACTCGACGACGCGGTTGTCCCAGTCGTCACCACCGAGGTGGTTGTCGCCGGAGGTCGCCTTGACCTCGACCACACCCTCGCCGATCTCGAGCAGGGAGACGTCGAACGTGCCGCCACCGAGGTCGAAGACGAGGATGGTCTGGTCGTCGCCCTTGTCGAGGCCGTACGCGAGCGCGGCGGCGGTGGGCTCGTTGACGATGCGCGCGACGTTGAGGCCCGCGATCTCGCCGGCCTCCTTGGTCGCCTGGCGCTGGGCGTCGTTGAAGTAGGCGGGGACGGTGATGACGGCGTCGGTCACCGGCTCGCCGAGGTATGCCTCGGCGTCGCGCTTCAGCTTCTGCAGCACGAAGGCGCTGATCTGCTGGGGGGTGAACAACTTGTCGTCGATCTCGACCGACCAGTCCGTGCCCATGTGGCGCTTGACGGAGCGGATCGTACGGTCGACGTTGGTGACCGCCTGACGCTTGGCGACCTCGCCGACGAGGACCTCGCCGGACTTGGCGAAGGCGACGACGGACGGGGTCGTCCGGGCGCCCTCCGCATTCGCGATGACGGTGGGCTCGCCGCCCTCCAGGACCGACACCACGCTGTTGGTGGTGCCGAGGTCGATGCCGACCGCACGTGCCATGGGTGTTACCTCCGAAGAAAGTGGTTGCTCTGCGGCCATCCTGCGCCGCGGATCTCAGTCTTGCAAATAAGTTGAGCCAACTCAACTCAAGTTTGCTCATACATTCCAACTGAGGTCCGGCCGGATCCATTCCCCGATGTAGCCGTCCCGGGGAATACCTCCCCCCATGCCCGGTTGGGACAGACATGAGCGTTCCTTCGCTGACCCTCAACGACCAGACGACCATCCCCCAGTTCGGCCTCGGCGTGTGGCAGGTACCCGCCGACGACACCCACCGCGTGGTGAGTGAGGCGTTCGAGCTGGGCTACCGCCACATCGACACGGCGCAGATGTACGGCAACGAGGCGGGTGTCGGCTCGGCCCTCGCCGCCTCCGGCCTCGCCCGCGACGAGGTCTACGTGACCACGAAGCTCAACAACGGGTTCCACGAGCCGGCCCGCGCCAAGCAGTCGCTAGAGGAGTCCCTGGAGAAGCTCCAGCTCGACCAGGTCGACCTCTTCCTCATCCACTGGCCGCTGCCGAGCAGGTACGACGGCAACTTCACCCGTACGTGGGAGACGCTGGTCGAGCTGCGCGATGCGGGCCTCACCCGCTCCGTCGGCGTCTCGAACTTCCAGGCCGCCCACCTCGACACGATCGTCGCCGCCACCGGCGTCGTCCCGACCGTCAACCAGATCGAGGTGCACCCGTACTTCGACAACGCCGCGCGCGAAGCGACCCTGCGCCACGGCGCGCTGGTCGAGGGCTGGTCCCCTCTCGGTCAGGGCGGGGGCGAGCTCGACGACCCGGTGATCACCGGTCTGGCCGAGCGCTACGGAAAGTCGCCCGCCCAGGTCATCCTGCGCTGGCACCTCGACCGCGGCGACATCGTCTTCCCGAAGTCGACGCGCCGTGAGCGGCTCGCGGAGAACATCGACGTCTTCGACTTCGCGCTCACCGGCGAGGAGATCGGCGCGCTCGAGGCCCTCGACAAGGGCGAGGCCGGGCGTACGGGCCCGAACCCGGACACCTTCGACTGGATCCCTGCCTGACGCCCTGGCGTCAGCCGACGGTGACGGACACGACGTTGGAGGTCTTCCCCGACGTCGTGTCCCTCATCCGAAACTTCTGCACGCCGAGCTGACCGGTCTGCACGTAGGTGGAGAACTGGCCGCCCGAGACGGCCACGTTGACCGACAAGAAGTCCTGCCACGTGCCGCCGAGCTTGCGCTGCACCTGCAGGATCGCGCCCTCGCCGCCGGGGTAGACGCCGGTCAGGTCGATCTGCTGCATCGGCGCGACCGAGGTCTCACCGGCTGACAGCGTGATCTGCTTGGCCCGAGCGCTCGGGCTCTCGCTCGGCGAGACGGACGCGGTGTCCGAAGGCTCCTCGGTCGGCTCGGCAGACTCCGTCGACGGCATCAGCGTCACCAGCGGCGAATCGGGCGTCGGCGTCGGCGAGGGGGTCGGGAGGTAGAGGGTCTGGCCGGCCGAGGAGGAGCCACCGCCACCGCCGACGCCGAAGACGTGGCTGCCCACCATCGCCACGACGCCGAGCACCAAGCCGACCGCGACGGTCACCGAGACCAGCGCGATCAGGCCGGCGAGAATCGGGTGCTTCTCATCCTGGGGCAGCTGCACAGGCTTCCTTCCACCGTTCCCTCGAGCGCTTCGCCGCCCATCTTCGCAGGCGCGCCCAACGTGCGGCGAACCCGCCGGCCGCACCACCCCGGCTCGTGCCGGTCACCCGGCCGGGTCGATCCCCAGGATCTCGTGCTGGAGCGCGACCTGGTCGCGCACGGCGCGGCAGGTCAGGGTCACCGGCGGCGTGTGGGTGCTGTGCACCCGGACCACGTACGCCTGGCCCGCATGGGCGAACGACGCCTCGGTGAGCAAGCCGCCGTCGCCGGGCGCACCGATCTGGGAGCGCGAGACGAGTCGGACGCCGCCGGGCGTGGCCACCTGCAGCTGCCTGCGCAGGGCGATCTCGGCGGCCTGCACCGGCATCGGGTAGCACGTCCGCCCGCGCAGGTGGTCGAGTTCGACCTCCCCGGCGAGGCGTGCCCGGGCGATCGCGACAGCCGACTCGGGCGTGAGGCGGCCGTAGTAGAGACCGTCGGGCGCGATGAGCATGTTGGCCGCGAACCGGTCGCCGCCGAGATGGGAGACCTCCCAGGTGTGCTCGGGCAGGGCTGCCTCGAGCGCGGCGGCCACCGGGCGGCCCTGCTCGGCGCAGCACGCGTCGTGCCGTCCGTGCGTGCAGACCGCGAAGACCGGCTCGTCATGGGCGTCGAGGCCGAGCGAGTGGCCCGCGCGCAGCGCCGCGAGATCGAGGTCGAGCACCGCGCGCAGGTCCGGCATGATCGCGGTCTCGGTCCAGGAGTAGGGCGCTCGGGCGTGGACCGCGAACAGCCGACGCGGCTCGTCGGCGCGCGCCGTGCGGCCGGGGCGGCGGATCAGGAGGAGGCGAACGCCCGCTTCGTGGGCATGGGTGCGCAGCTCCTCGGCGAGCCCGTCGGGGAACCGCGCGTCCCGCAGCGCGTTGACGCCCCACGGTCCGGGGTGCTCGAGCAGCAGGAACGCGGCGACGGTGGAGGCGCTGCCGGCGAGATCCTCGGTACGGGCGGCGCTGGCGACCGAGCAGCGGAAGTCGCTCAGCGCGCCACCTCGAGCAGCCCCTCGCGGACCAGTCGCCGGCACAGCACCAGGCGGCTCTGCTCGTCCAGCTCCAGCTCTGCCGGAGTGAAGCTCGCCGCGCCGCGGATCTGCTGCAGCACCGGTTGCAGGCGCGCGGGCAAGGTGAGCACGCGGTCGCCCAACAACACGTCGAGTCGGCCCTCCGGCACCGCCGACTCGGCCCTCCGGCGCAGGACGCAGGGCCGTCCGGCGCGTCGGCGCAGCACCGTGTCGTCGCTGATCTCGGTGATCGCGTCCAGCAGGCCGCCGGCCGCACGGACGGGCCGCGTGGTCAGGAACCGGCGCACCTCCGCGTCGGCGGCCTCGTCGGCGTCCACGCCCCCGATCGCGTCGGCGAGCTCGCGCAGGCGCTCGGCGAGGCCGTCCTGCAGCGCGCCGGGATCATCGAGGTAGCCAGCGGGCAGGTGATCGTCCGGCGGGAGCAGCCCCTCGACCGTACGCCGGAGCAGACCGCGCCAGGTGAGCTGGTTGATCCCGATGGTGACGTGCAGCGAGACCGCCTGCTGAGCGCGGGCCGCGTGGGGGGTGCCGGTGGGGAGGTAGAGGGAGAGACCGGGCTCCATGGTGATCGCCTCGACCGCCGGACCGGTCTCGCGGGTGGCGGTGATCTCCCAGTCCTTCGCACCGGCGGTCTGGAAGACGAAGACGTCGTGGCTGTCGCTGTGTACGGCGAAGCCCTGGGAGTCCGGCGGGGTGAGGTAGGCGTTGGCCTGGCACGGATGGCCGAGCTCCAGCTCGAGCTCGGCGACCAGGTCCGCGAGCGGCTGGTGGTAGCGGTGGAGGCCCTGGAAGACGATGGTGGCTCCGTCGCGGAAGAGCGCGAGCGCCTTGGCCGGGTCGACCAACCCGCTCATGGGTTGTCCGGCGATCGTGGCAGGACGGGTGAACCGCTTCTCCGGCAGGACCGCGCCGTCCTGGGCGATGCGCAGCGCAGGGGTGCGCAGCGCCGAGCCGGTCAGCAGCCGGTCGGCGTCCTCGAGGGAGAACAGGCCTGCCAGCCGCTCAGGCTCGGTGCGGTGGAGATGGGTGTGGGAGGCCCAGATCTTCTCGGTGAAGAGCCGGGCGTCCCCACTCAGGAGATCGAGCGCGCTCAGGACAGTCCGTCCGT
>Ga0308169_10004402_pt1 | contig 13224 bp, 21 predicted proteins | sample PhyBR1_2_FD_202139 | JGI IMG/M metagenome (GOLD analysis project Ga0308169, IMG submission 202139) | Phyllosphere microbial communities from UC Gill Tract Community Farm, Albany, California, United States - DLSLSB.R1 | ecosystem: Host-associated > Plants > Phyllosphere > Unclassified | place...
CGGCGTTAACGGCAGTTCTCGATACCCCGCAAAATCATCTGCACGCACTGTCACGGATCTGGAGCGCACTCGGACAAGGACATACATCAATGTGGGAACTGTGGTGGACAGGGAGTCGTCATTCAGCGGCATCAGGTCTTCCCCGGGATGGTCACGAACGTCCAGATGCCGTGAGTCTTAAGTCTTGCTACGGGCATGCCGGCTTCGCGCGACGTCATTTCATACGTAGGGAAGAACGACGCTGATGGCAGATGCTCTCACTGTGGAGGTCAAGGCAAGCGGATAACACGGATGTGCGGGACTTGCCGCGGCGAGAAGGTCATTCAGATACAGCACAACCTTGCCGTGCATATCCCGGCCGGAGCGCCCGAAGGGTTCGAGGAGGTCTTTACTGGTGAAGCGGACGAGAGCACCGAGTGGGAGGCCGGAGATGTCGTGGTCCGGGTCAAGAGCCGAAGGGATGAGGGCAAGGGCGGGTGGGGCAGGAAAGACGGGGGCATCATCGGGCGAGTAACGCTGAGCGTTGCTGAGGTGGGTTCACAGGGCTTGGAACAAGGGGTGCAGTGCTGATCGCAGGCCTTACTTGGATTCACGAGGACGCTGAAGCATCTTGATGGGAGATCGATCACGATCAGCCGGAAAGGTACGACGCAGCCGGGCGAGGTGGAGGTGATCGAGGGTGAAGGTGTGAGTTGCTGTGTTATGGGACGTTCTCCGCATCCGGAGCTCACAACAGATGCCATCTTACCACGACATACCGCAGGGAGACATGTACATAGAGTACTCGGTGGTCATGCCAACGGAAGTATCCGAGGCATCACGGAGGAGTGAGTCGAGATCGGCTACACTTGAATACTGCGCTGATAAGCAGAGCTTGAGGAGGTCTTTGGCACGACAGGCGCCGACCACGATGAATTATGACGATAGACGAGCAGCATAGAGCACAGCGAAGAACCGTCAGTATCAGTAGCCGCATCCGCGATGTCAACATCCGCAATGTCATTTGCCTCAGGTCTGTGAATGGCCGTCTCGCCTGAGCTCGACCTTCCGACACGCACCAGTGGTCCCCTGTTGCCCCCAATCTACTTGACTGCTGAAGATCGCTGCGTGACAGCATGTCTTGTCTCCGGAGGTGAGCTGAAACGTGAACGAGGATGTTTCACGTGACGCGGAATCAAAAAGTTGCTGGCGGCTGGCTCGTCGGCTTGCTTGCCGGCCGAAGCTACATGACATGGTTTCGTACTTTGCATTCACTGCACACTCGTACAACAATCCCTTGACACAATGACTGTCCGTACACGATCGCCCAGCCCGTCTTCGGGACCCTCGAAAAGAGCCAAAGTCGAACAACAGGCGCAAAAGGATATCACTCTGCCGATCGGAGAGGCGTTGAACAGCTGGCATGAGACGTACGAGAAGTCGACGCCGTACAAGCATGCTGTCGTGCCTGGACTGTTGACCGATGAGCTGGTGAGTGATATGTGGCTAGTACAAGCTGGCGCTGGACGTCGTGATATCAAGTTGTGTTGACGACCAGCTCGAAGGTGTTGTCGAGGAATCGCGCACGTATGGCGTCAGAGGCGAGGAGGGGTCATTGCCGGGCTGGGGCTGGGAGCAAAAGGAGACCGACATCTACAAGGCAAGTCAATCTTTCTGCCGTGCTTGGCGCCCATGACTTACCATCGATCAAGCGGATGTGTGCTCATTGCAGATCCAACAAACGCCGGACCTCGCATCGCTCGACCCTGAACACCTGCCAGAGGAGACGCTCGCCGCGCTGCCTTACCTGAACCGCTTGCGTTCAGCCCTTTACTCGCCCGACTTCCGAGCTTTTGTCCGTAAAGTGACAGGATGTGGTCCTCTGTCCGGGAAGAAGACCGACGGCTCCGTCGGGCTCTACTCACAGGGGTGAGCCCGACCTTCTAAGCCCCATCACGCGCGGCTGAACCCAGATCCCACTTGCTTCTGCACGACGACTCCATCTCCACCCGCGTCGTCTCCTGGATCCTGTACCTACCCAACTCGCCCACCTCCGCTCCGTCCTCGTCGCATCTCAAGCCATCTGCATCGGGCAAATTCCTCAAAGGCTGGGACCCGGCATGGGGCGGCTCGCTCGAGCTTTTCCCGGTTGAGTCGGGCGAAGAGACCGGTCTGCCCGGCGTGAAGAGCGTGCACAAGGTACCTGTGCAGTGGGGACAGATCATCTTCTTCGAGGTCCAACCTGGGAGGAGCTACCATTCGGTCGAGGAGGTTATCGTGGGCGATGGGAGGCAGAGGCTGGGTGTTAGTGGATGGTTCCATGCGCCCGTGGAGGGCGAGGAGGGGTACGAGCCTGTGGATGACAAGAAGGTCAAGGCGGCCTTGAGCTCCCTTGCGCAGATCGTAAGTCCTCTGACCTTTTTGGCTAAGTAGTTCTCCGCAGGGATGAATAGCTCACTCTCAGACCTCGGCGCCTACCCTGCCTCTCACGCCATACACGGCAGACCCGCCCGCTGGCCTCTCCTCGTCACACTTGTCCTTCCTGTCGAAATACCTCGCGCCATCATATCTCTCCGCCTCGACATTGGAGAAGCTCTCTGGGCAATTCGAAGCCGCCTCCGAAATTGTTCTGCACAACTTCCTCGCCCCGTCGGTAGCGGACAAGCTCAAGGCGGAGACGAAGGGCATCGACATCCGTGAATACCCCGCCAAACCGGCGATTGTCCCTCAGGAGCTGGGCGAAGGAAACGGCTGGTCCCTTCAAGGTCCATCCTCGAAACACCGCTACCTCACCCTCGCGCGTTCAGGCGAAACCTCCACCCCGACGATGCAGGACGTCCTCACCAACCTTCTTCCTTCCGAGGCGTTCCGAGCTTGGCTCGGCGTTGTTTCGTCTCTGACGCCATTGGCCCACCGTACCGAGGCTAGGCGGTTCAGGAAGGGATTGGACTACACGCTGGCAAATGGCGAGGATCGTTCCGGCGAGGCGAGGCTTGATGTCTGGCTGGGAGCGAGCTGGTGGGCGGACGTCCCGGTTGGGAGCGATGCGGAGGATGCGCTGTTGGAGGAGGGCGGATGGGAGTGTTACCTTGCCAGTCCGGAGGAAGATGAGGATCCGGCCGTGTTCCAGTCCAAGCACGCCAAGCAGGCGGCGGAGGCGTCGAACAGCACCGAATCCAACGGAGCGAACGGCAAGCACGCCGATGCCGAAGATGACGAGGCCGAGGGAGAAGAGCAAGAGTTTGAACTCGAGATCAACCAGGAAGAGTCTGACGAGCTCACGCCATCGGACTTTGACTCGGACTCGGAGGATGGCGAGGACGACGGACCGCTCTTGACGCAGGCGGTCTCGTTCAACAAACTTTTGCTGGTGCTCCGGGATCCGGGAGTTATGAAGTTTGTCAAATACCTCGGTGCCGGAGCGGGCGGGAGTAGGTGGGATGTTGGTGGTGAGTGGGAGATTGGGATGTTGGAGGAGGATAGTGAGGGTGAGGGCGAAAAGGGGCAGGCCGAGTAGCGCTATGCGTTTTTCGTGGACGTCCTGTGTCATTTTTCGGGGATTCATCACGCCCTCATCCGTAGTCTCGATGAATCCCATCTCCAGATGCATACTTAACGAGACATCACTCGTCCGGTGGCGGCGGTGCGACCAATTTCGAATCCACCTGATGCTGGACTCGCTCCGCCTAGGTTCGCGTTGAGGTCAAGCCTGATGATTCCACCAGCGCACGTCTCCAACTTGCATTGAGCACCAAAAGCTGTCTGCTTGATTTCCATGAGACCACAACGAGACTTGCAAGGCCTCGAGTGGAGAGCGCTCGCTTCCACTCGAGATCTGACAATCATGGTGCAGTCATTGTGGCCTTCGTTACTGAAAGTCGTGAGCATTTGGGTGCAGCTCGAGGTTGGTGCGCTGCACCACTCCGACCGTTAGCGCACCACATTCACCCAGCTGGAAAGTTGCTTGGCTCTGACAGATTCGGATGAAGGCAGTTCCGCCATGGTACGGTACTTGCACGCGATTTTCTGTACAAGATGCTAGTCGCAGGACAGAGGTGTGGAGCATGTGCCAACATCTCCTTGTCCTTCATTCTCTCCACTTGTCGCGATGGAGCGCCTCGGGCCTTCTGCACGCTGTTTCGGGGTCTTTCGCCGAGTGGCCTCGCTAGGGCGTATTGCCCTCCATTGTGCCGCCCTGCTACATTTAAAGGCTCTGATCGACAAATCCTTCGCACTACCACGACCACGACCACCATCACTGTCACACTTCGGCTGTCAAGTGAGGCTGCAGCCGACCCTGGACATAATGACAGAATCCTCTGAACCTACCCGGGACCATTCCCACACTGGAGCGGAAGATTGTGAAGATGAGGGCTACTTCACCTGTCCCCCTACTTCTCCTCCTCGAGCATCTCAGCAGTTCTGGGGCTTGAAGACTTTTGAACAAGCACAACAGAAACCTGGACCACCAAGCAAGCGAATGACTTTCACCTCGGTCACGGGCGTCTGGTCAGGGGAGGCCTCTCACGACCCCGAACCAGTCCAAGACCACCAAGAAACCATGAACAACGAACAGTCGTCGAAGGGCAAAAAGGAGGTCACGACCCTCGAGCCCCCTCATAGCGCCCAGCGTCCCGAGACCACCCAGGCGCCTATGGAGACTGAGTTGATGCCGATCCAGGAGCCGACCGAAGAGTCACGACCCTCCACCGCCAAGCGATCCTGTTGGGCTCAGCTGAAGCGCAAGTTAAGCTTCACGAGGTAAGTATGAGGTTTGTCAACACTTGTCCATGCACGGTACCGAGACCGCGATCGGAGCTAGACGGTCTGTTTGCGAGTGAGAGCGGGGAGCATTGTTCAGTAATATGCATACACATATGTGCTTTGGGACGGACAAACGGTGCAGGACTCTGAATGTTTAGCAGGGAAGGGGGAGGGTGGACACCCAGCGCAACACGCACCACCTACCCCACGACCATTTAGGACCTCGGAGGTTATAAAGGATTGGCCTGCCGTCCCATGGCATTTGTCGCCACTGACATCTCTCCGCCACCATACGTGATCCCTCTTCGATATCGGTCCGTGTCGGGTTCATACGTCAACGGAACAAACACCTTGTATTTGCCCGCGGATTCTCTCCACCTCAGTTTCGTACCTGTGACGATCCGTTGCTCAGTATCATGTGGTGTAAGTTGGCAGATCCCACGAAGACAAGGCAGGTTCTCGCTGACGAGATGTTTCTCGGCGTCTTCGAAATCCCATGCATTTCATATTGGACAAGCTCAAACCGGCTGCACGGTCGGCCCAAGACGGTGCGGCTACCAGTGTTTGCAGTCGTTCGCACATAGTCGCAAGAGTGTATCTACTGTACTAAAGCATGACTAGCGCGGACCTATGCTACGTGGGTTGTCTCTCCCTTCTCGTTCGCCCTGGACGTCACTGGGCCTACTTGGTCGTGTTCTGCAGTTGTGACTCGCTGCGCGGAAGGACGCTCCTTCCGCCATGCACGGTAGGCAAAGAACGTCACCTGGTTTCAGCGGTCTTGAGACGAATTGTGCCGAGCTGCAACTCACGATCGGTCCGATGAAGATCACGGGCCAAGCTGCTCCGACCATGAACCTGACGTATCCGTTTGCCCAGCTGGATAGGGGTCAGCATGCTGCAGCGAGCGATGACCTCCCACTCACTAGGCAAGAGAGACCCCACTGGCGGCCAACTGCTGTTGCAAGGTCGCCTTGGGGACCACGAACGACCCCAAGGCCGCCCAAGCCGTGGCAGAGTTGTTCCTTCCAATGACGGTCACGGCTATGCCGGAGGCGAAGACGAGCAGCGTATTGAGGAAGAGCATAAGGGGCGAGAGGAAGAAGATGCGCCGGAAGAAGGAGTAGAGCGGGATGATACCCAGCGAATAGATGAAGAGGATCAGGCCGGTCACGGCGATACCGCCCGCTCCGACGCTAAGAGCGTACCCGGCAGCGGAGATGTCGTTCGTCGCGATGATGAGGGTGACTGGAGTCAGCGCGGCTCGTTCTGACGCCTCTCACTCCCTCGAGCAGCAGCCGCCTCGGACTGATGGCCGATATTGATGTTTCGCCTGTGCAGACTGTTCGAACATCCGGCGAGGGAGGCCGTGCCGGCGAGAGTGGCAAAGAGGTAGACGAGGCTGTCGAGTCCGAATCGCATGCTGGCTGCTGACTGAGTGATCGGCTCAAGCAGACACGGTTGGACACGATATATACCCCACGGAGCCTCAACGACCACCCGGGGTAGGGCACGAACATAGCCGGTTCTCGTCTCATATTTGTCTCAGAAGCCGTCGGTCAGCTGACTTTGAGGAGACCAACAACAACTTCTTTGGGACTAGCCATTCCGTTATTGGCAGCTTCTCGGTGCGGGGTGTCTGGTCAGCTTGCTCAAGAGACGCGTGATGTTGGATGGCTTTGTGGACGAGTCCGGGAAAACCGGGGGGCACTATATCACATGGAAAGCCAAGAACAAGGCTCCGGCTCCACGGTAAGCGTCCGGGCACCCGATCGTGGATGATGACTCCCTTGAATCTCTGCGGATGTTCGGGATGGCACAGTCTGCCCAAGGGCCGGTCAGCATACCGCGGTAGGGCCCATGCGGACGCCCGACTGCCAGAGGGTCGAGACTCGATGGAATTGGAAAATGTACCCTTCCTGTCCGACAGAGCCGAGACATACGAGCTTTACTTGCAAAGTGGACCAGGCTGGGCAAGTGCACGAGAGACGTGTGCCGGCCTTTTTAGAGTTGAGGCAGGCTCTTTGCATCCGGGACGAGGGGTGGACGGACGGGATCGAAGATCAACAGACAGGAGGTTCGCGACCCGGCCGGCGACTGTCATAGCCGAGATCGGCCAGCGCCAAGGTATCATGGCGGGGCTCCAGTGCGCAGCGATCGAAAGAGAGCGGTTTCGCTCTTCGACGTTTGCAGATCACCGATTCGCGGTATGCATGACCTTTTGGGAGGCACCTCGCTCAATATGCAGCTCTGAGTATCACCACTCCCCGCAGTTGACAGATCTCCAAGAAACCACTGCGCGGTGACCCCGCCGTCGCTACCTACGTATCTCGCTGCTGTTATTTTCGGCGTTTGAGCGTCATCGTGACAAACTGTCATCCCCACCTTGGACCATGCCCATTAGCCATGAAACCCACTGATTCGAGTGACCCTTCTTACACTTCACTACACCATGAACACAGAAATCCAGCCCCCTCGGAAGAACCACCCGAACTGGGCGCTGTACCAGAAAGAGCAGTTCTTGCTGTCTCAACATGGCTCGCACCCGGACTTCTCCACACACCCAGAAGAGCTCGAGCAAAAGGCAAAGGAAACGCTGAGCAAGGGCGGGTGGCTCTATGCAAGCTGTAACGCGGGCCTAGGATGGACTGATCGAGCCAACCGAGAGGGTGGGTTCGTGCAAAGGTCGACGGACTGACAGCAGCGTTCTTCCGCTACCGCATTATTCCCCGAATGTTGGTCGACACGACTGCACGCGACACGAGCATCGAGCTGTTCGGTAGGAAGCTAAGCGCTCCGATCTGTTTCAGCCCAATCGGCATCAACAAGGTACGACGTTGGCCTTTGGAACGCGGCCGGCTGACATGCAGATCTACCACCCTCAGGGAGAACTCAACGCGGCCAAAGTCGCTGGCGAGCTAGGCCTGCCATATGCGTTGTCCACCGCGGGATCGAGCTCAATCGAGGACGTAGCGAAGGCGAATGGAGATGGCATACGATGGTTCCAGGTGGGCGCCCGTCCCCTGGCCAGGCTACTGACCCCCAGCTGTACTGCCCTCACGATGAAGAGCTTGAGACGAGCCTACTGACACGGGCACGGGTGCGTCTGGACGGACTGGCTAGAAGCTTACAGTTCAGGACAACGGCTTTGACGTTTGGCAGGTCAGACAGCTTGGACGTGATCCATGCTTATCCCAGCGTCATGACCCTCGACACTTGGCAGCTCGCCTGGTGAGTCGGACAGGCCGAGCTTGGCTCATCCCAGGCGTCACCGCGACATCGCCAACTCCAACTACGCGTTCTACCGCGGCATCGGCGCGGAGATGGGAACGTCAGACCCCGTATTCCGCCGTCGGATCAAGGAGCATGGACTCGACCTCGAGAAGCAGGAAGACCAAGCCAAGATTGGAGAGCTGTGGATCGACCAAGTCTGGCATGGCAAGGCGTTCACCTGGGAGAAGATCCCAGGGTAAGTGGCCAGGTCTTCCCAGATTACTGACCGTAGCTTGGTGAAGAAGTGGAAGTCATTGACCAATGGGCGCCCCTTCCTGCTCAAGGGGATTCAGTGCGCCGAGGACGCAGTCAAAGCGATGGAGTGCGGATGCGATGGTGTGGTCGTCAGCAACCACGCCGGTAGGCAGGTCGACGGAGCGATAGGCAGTCTCGAGGCACTCCCAGAGGTATGTAAGCTGGTTAGGTGGATACTTGTTGAGCCTGCGCTGACGACCAGGTCGTCAAGGGTAGGCCTGTGCTTCACATCCTCTCCTGACATGCAGCGATCGGCGATAAGGGAACGGTCCTCTTCGATTCAGGCGTGCGGACCGGTGCCGACGTGTTCAAGGCGCTAGCGCTGGGTGCCAAAGCGGTCTGCGTGGGCCGGCTATACAGTGAGTGGAAGCGGATCATTGGCGAGGGGGCGGTCGATCATTCGCGTGCTCACAGCAGTCTACGGGATGTCGATTGCGGGCGAGGCGGGCGTGCGCCACGTCATGCGTTCTCTCCTTGCGGACTTCGATATCCTGATGAATTGCGCGGGTGTCAATCGCATCGAGGACATCACAGCCAATCACCTTAGTGAGTCGTGGTAAGATGGTTCAGCTGATATCTCAGAGGAGCTACCGTACGCCAGCTCGGCAGGGTTGTATTAGGCCATATGACCGATTCCCCTGGGCTATGCAGATTGAAGTGGTTCAGGCCATGGGACTTCGCCCATGCTCATAAGGCCGCAATGCACTTGCCATTACGAGTTTGATGCGCAAGGGGTATTGCATTTCTGATGCAGGCTTCCGTTGCAGAGCTTACCCAGGGCAACCAGATCTTGACTCTTGACAGGGACACTTTGTCCCCTGCGCCGGGACGCCGCGGGTGTAGCCATTGCGTTCTCCCGAGGCCGCCCTGATCCAAAAGACCCCTCAAATTTAGCGAGTCACAAGCAGCCAGTCTCGCTCTCAGGGCCGAAGGTCATGAAGCAAATAGCCAAGAAGCAGCCACAAGGGGCCTTCTGTTCGGACGCAGCTCGGAACTGAGCCGAGTATCAATCATCTCCATAGTGGCAGAATGCTCGCATAACGCCTGCACCCTCATTCAGTCGGCCCCGGGCATTTCAGTGAGCACCCACCCACCTCGTCATCGTCATCGGCAAACCCCCATCGGTCCTCGAGCCTTCGCCGAACAGACCATTTGACACATCCCCTCCGAAGATTTCCGAATTCAGGCAAGCCGTGTTGTAATATACTGACTCGGTATCGTTGTAGCGGAGTAACAGTGAGGGTGGTCTGGAAGGATGAGACCCTCTCAAGCACGTCAAACACGTCAAGCGCGACATACGTAGTAGGCGGTCCTTTCGTCTGTCCTTTGATGCGACAATTCTAGACATTTGCACGTACCCGGCTGAGGGTGGATTCGTGCAAGGAGTGGTTAGTTTGCCCGGAGGCGAGTGGGCAATGGTGGGGTGATGCCCCTTGCACGGGTCTGGTTATATCACCCTTCATCCGTCAGAGAACAGCGCAGAACAGCACAGCTTCGTCAGCCATTCAACCATAAGTCAATCGCTTACTCGCTTCGACGTCCGTCAATGTCAGCCGCGCTTTGCCAGTAGGTCATCAAACAGGATACGTGCCGATTGTGGTCTTTGCCTACAAATCGCCAGATCCGACAAACCCACTCTGTCCGCAACCACGGTTGAGCGCTCTTGCCACTACAGCCTTCCGGCCATACTCTCTCCGCCGCCAGGCCCGCGGGCTGGTCAGAGAACGATAGCGCCCTCCTTCGTTCGGGTATACGCCAACTCTCCGGGTGCGAACGCAATTGCTGCTGGACTGGCAGCGAGCGGCCCCCTCAATTGACATCGCTGATCGACTTGTTCCTGCAAGATCCGAAGCCACCTCACCTTTGTATCGCGACCGCTTTCTCAACCGCACTCGCCTCCCTACAAGTATCCCTGCATGCCCATCGACGTCTCCTACGCGCCCTTCGCGCCATCCTTCCCCGGCTGGGTCAGTGGGCCCGTGCCCTTGGGCCCAATCGCCCCGGGAGAGTTCATGCCCCGATCCGGGCCCGCCCGCGCGATCGATTGTCTCCCCGCACCCAACAAATGCCTGCCCAACGGGCTGCGCAACCCGTGGGCACCCTACGCCGGGGAGACGTACCAGCCCGTCAGCGTCGCTGTCGCCAATCGGCAGATGCATCAAGCCACCGGCGGCTCGCTCATGCTTGGCGATGGCGGAGGCGGGTCGGTGATCACGCCAAGCCACCTCGTTGGCGCCGGGGCTGCCGGGTCGCTCATTGCCCCCAGTGCGGCGGGGGTTGTCCTCAATAGCACGACGGGGACCAGAATCGCGGGCGGCCTGGGTGGACTCCGAGAGGATGACGGGTGGAACGGCTCGGCGGGGCGAGACCACCGTGGTGTGGAACCGGATTTGATGTCGACGTCAGGCGCCCTAGGACCGATCGCGTCCAGCGCGAGCTGGATGACTTGGTCGTCGCCGGCAAACCATGTCCCCTTGTCACGCGCGCGGTACAACCCGCCGAGCCCGTTAGTGCTTGCCCAGTCGTCGCCGAGGGTCCTTCCAGGCGGCTACGGCCAGCCCGCTGAATCTGTGTCTTTCGTCCGGCCACGACGCCACTGCATCCGGCCCGCCATGTTCGCCAACGGATTGGGCAACGGCACTGGGAATGGGACTCAGATCGAGTGTCCCGAATGCACGCCCCGCACGAGGTTCGCCGCTCCGGCGGGAGGTGCAGAGAGCCCGTACCGCAAGGTCGCGCAAGTTGGGCATGGTGCACCGGTGAGGGGATCTCCGTTGAGAGCAGAGAGGGAGTTGCCGCTCAACCGCAAAGTCAGTTTGAAGAGTCACAGATCGGGAGGCACACCGCCGTCGAGGCGTTGCAGCGAGTGCTCGGGGACGCAAGACGGGTGACGTTGTGTAGCATTGATTTGATATTCCGTGAGTCCGATCAGTGTGTCCCACGCGTCCTGTGAACATAGTTCGGTGATGTGCCGTTTCATCAGTTGTTATATGCAGTATGTGTACATGTGCCCATCTGTCGTGCTGTCATCACATCAACTAGAGCGCCGTTCAGATTTGCCCGCCGTCCAGCATTTAGAATACCCGCTGCTGGCGAGCGAGCTCAAAGGGGTCCACCGCGGTGTTCAGTTTCCTCTGATAGTCGTCCCTGGGCCTCAGCTGGGGTTCTACGCCGTGCGCGCTGGGCATACCTGAAGTTCGCCTTCATCGTCTCCAGTCTATTGTTCGTGCGCTCCACCTGCGCAGCCAGCGTCTCGATGTACCGCTGATGGTTCTGTATCGTCTGCGAGATGACTGTCTATCAGCGCTCCGATCATTGCATGGGACGTCGCTTGCTCACCTTCCGGCGAAGGCCGCTCCGTGCTGGACGCAAGCGACTCAAGCGCGTTTCGCAATTGCTTCCAGTCAGCAGCTGTTCAGTATGCTCCATCTTCGGTATGACTCACCGCGATCGTCTCCTTGTACTTTGTTACTCGCTCCTGCATCTCCTTCGCAGCCTTGACGAAGATCCTGCTCGTCAGTGCCTGCTCGCACGCCACAACGTTCACACTCACTCGTCCGTCCGCCCTTGTTCTCTCCCCGCTGGTTGTTCACCACATCCGCGACGACTTTGAGGTCCTTCTCGGCCTCTTTGACGCGTTGATCGTGGATGATGATCGTTTTAGCGAGGTTATGGAAGGTATGATCCAGCGCAGAGCATTCCTGATCGTCAGCCGCCGCTACCTGCCCCGCAATGCGACCTCGGGCGGAACCTCGACTCACGCTTTGCGCCGCACGGATATCCGCTGAAACTTGGTACAACGCCCCCGTAAGCTGCGTCCGTTCCCGCACGCGCTTGCCCTCCTTCCGTTTGGCCTCCATGTGCGATCTGGAATCAGCCCAACCAAGCTATTACCTTGACCGACGCACTGCAGATTGCTCAACGAAGTCTGCACGTTGGCCGGGATATCCTGGAACCGCGTCGTGCCCGTGACCTGTTGGTTCGCCGGCTGCGCGACCGCCTGCTGCTGGTTCCCAAACAGATTGCTACTGGGCTGGGCGGCGAGTGTCGACTGCGCACCGAACAGGCTCGATCCGACCTGTTGCTGCTGCTGAGGCTGCTGCGTTTGCGACTGGCCAAACAGCGAAGACGTGCCCTGAGCGGGCTGACTCGTCGATTGTCCGCCGAAGAGCGATGTTGAGCCGGTAGCCGGCTGCGTCTGGGCTTGATTTGGCTGTCCGAATCCGCCAAACAGGCTCCCCGTACCCGTCGTCCCCGTCTGGCCCGCCCCGGGAGTAGCGGGCTTGGGCCCAAACAGGCCTCCTCCTCCTCCAAACAGGCTCGATCCAGCCGGCTGTTGCGCTTGTGGTTGTTGCGGCTGAGATTGCCCGAGACCGCCGAACAGACCTCCCGTTGCCGGCTGCGACGGTTGCTGCTGGTTCAGGTTCTGTCCCAGACCCCCGAACAAGCTCCCACCAGCAGCAGGTTGCTGCTGCGTCGAGCTCTGACCCAGTCCGCCAAACAAGCTCCCGGACGCCGCGGGCTGACCCGGTGAATGTCCCTGCGTTTGGCTCTGAGTTTGGTTCTGATTCGACTGTCCGAAACCACCGAACAGGCTCCCGCCGGTTGCGCTGCTTCCGATGACGCCGGTCGTTCCTGCGGCGGGCTGGGTCGACGATGAACCGAAACTGAAAGACGGGGTGGGGTTGGTTGTTGGTGCAGCGCCCGTGATGTTAATAGATGGATTTGCGGGCGCGGCCGGCTTAGCTCCGAAGCTGCCAAACCTACTGTCAGTTGGGTGCAGAAGCTGGTGTGTGCCGTACTCACATGATGAGTGCGGCAAGAGGTAGAGTAGATTGAAGGTGAAATCAAGAGGAATGGGCTCCAGCTGAAGTTGCCCGTAGTATTCGCACACCTATCTCAGTAAGCTACTTATGTCACGTGGTGGCGCGCCTAATCCGGGGTTGTTATTGATTT
>Ga0308169_10004403_pt1 | contig 13219 bp, 9 predicted proteins | sample PhyBR1_2_FD_202139 | JGI IMG/M metagenome (GOLD analysis project Ga0308169, IMG submission 202139) | Phyllosphere microbial communities from UC Gill Tract Community Farm, Albany, California, United States - DLSLSB.R1 | ecosystem: Host-associated > Plants > Phyllosphere > Unclassified | place...
TGTCGCGCCTCCCGATCGGTGACCTCGCGACCCAGTACTTTGCCGACCGCCACATCTTCTGCGCGGGCCGCGTCGCGACCGACGACCTCAAGCGCGTCGTGAGCGCCGTCGGCGGCGCCGTCCAGAGCACGTGCAGCGACATCCGCGACGAGCACCTCGGGTCGTGCGACGTCTTCGAGGAGCGCCAGATCGGCGCCGAGCGGTACAACCTGTTCGAGGGCTGCCCCAAGGCGCGCACGTGCACGCTCGTGCTCCGCGGCGGCGCCGAGCAGTTCATCAGCGAGGTCGAGCGCAGCTTGAACGACGCCGTCCAGGTCGTCCGGCGCGCCGTCAAGAACGGCACCGTCGTCGCCGGCGGTGGAGCTACCGAGGTGCGTCCCTCTCCTTCTTCCCCCTCTCTAGCTCGGATCTGTGCCTCTGCTGACGCCCTCGCCCTGCTCGCAGATGGAGATCTCGGCCTACCTGCGCTCGCACGCGCGCACGCTCCCGGGCAAGGCGCAGCTCATCATCAGTGCGTACGCCAAGGCGCTCGAGGTGATCCCGCGCACCATCTGCGACAACGCCGGCCTCGACGCGACCGACGTCCTCAACAAGCTGCGCATGCTGCATGCGCGCGGCGACACGTGGGCCGGCGTGAGCGTCGACGACGATGTCGAGGAGGCCGGCGGCGGAAAGGGCATGGGCGTCGCCGACAACATGGAGCGGTTCGTGTGGGAGCCCGCGCTCGTCAAGGTCAACGCGCTCGAGGGTGCGACCGAGGCGGCGTGCGTCGTGCTGAGCGTCGACGAGACCGTGCGCTCGCCGTCATCCGCGGTGCGTCCTCCTCCCTCCTCTTCCTTTCTCTCGCTTCTCGAGCACGAGCTGACTCGGGGCTCTTTCCTCGTGCGCAGCAGCAGCAGCAGGCTCCCCCGGGCAGGGGCGGCATGCCCGGCCGCGGCATGCCCAGGCGGTGAGCGAGGGACAGCGCGAGCGAGGTGACGACGGGCAGGCCTGGTAGAACGACATTCCTCTTCGCAACTTGCAAAACATGTGTACACCTAGCAGCTACTCGTGCGAGCTCGAGAGCGCTGTCGTCGCTCAAGCTCCCCACCTCGGCTCGCTCCTGCTCCTCCTCGCCCTTCTCTCGACCAGCAGCCGGCGCATGGCCGAGCGCTCTGTGCCACGCACCCGAACCAGCTCAACATCGTCGCTCTCGCTCATCGCCGCCCTCCTCGCTCTCTGCGCCCTCCTCCTCCTCCGTCAGCCCTCGTCATCCGCCCCGGCCACGATGAGCCCTCCTGCCGACTCGCCAAGCTCCGCCCGAGGCCGCCAGCTGCGCATCGGCAGCCTCAACATCCGGTACGACTACCACGCCCGGCACCCGGTCCTGTCGGGCGCGCTCTCGCTCGGCGCCAAGGTCGGGCTCGCGTCGTCCGGCGCATGCGGCAAGGAGGAGCGGTACGGCGAGCGGCGGTGGGCCGAGCGGCGCGAGGCGCTCATGGACCTTGTGCGGTGGGAGGAGCTCGACGTGATCGGGTTCCAGGAGGTGCTGTGGGGCCAGCTCGGCGACCTGCGCGAGCTGCTGGGCGAGGACGAGTGGGGCTTTGTCGGCGTCGGTGCGTCCTCTCTCTCCTCCTCTGCTCCCTCTACCCATACAGAAATTTGCGCTGATCCGAATGCACCCGCAACAGGACGCGATGACGGGCGCGAGAAGGGCGAGGCCGTACCCATCTTCTTCCGCCGCTCCCGCCTCACCCTCCTCTCGACGACCCACCGCTGGCTCTCGCCGACGCCGACCAAGCCCGGCTCAAAAGGGTGGGACGCCGGTCAGCCGCGCATGGTGACGCTCGCGCGCTTCCGGGACCAGGGCGGCGACGGCACGGCCGAGGTCCTCGTCGCCAACACGCACTGGGACGATCGCGGCCTCGACGCGAGGACGCAGAGCGCCAAGCTCATCCTGCAGCTCGTCGCCGAGGAGCTCGCCGCTGCGCGCGCCGAGGGCAGCGCCGAGCCGCTCGCCGTCGTCCTGGGCGACCTCAACTCGCCCGCCGAGGAGGACGGGTACCAGGTTCTCACCGGGCGGCGGTACCCGCATGAGGCGCGTGTGGGAGTGGGCAAGAACGACGACGAGGCGCAGACGAGCTGCTACGACGCTCGGCACGAGCTCGCTGTCCGAGGGTCGGCGCTCGCAGGTCCGGGAGCTCTCAGCAGGTGCGCCCGCTCTCTCTCCTCTCTCCCTTCTTCTCCTTCCACGTCAACCATGAGTACAGAGCTGATGCATCCCCTCTCCTCCTCGTGCAGTCGATATGGCCCGCTCAACACCTTCACCGGCTTCAACCCCTCGGACGAGCCCAAGGTCATCGACTTCATCCTCCCGCTCGCCAACGCCGCCTTCCTCCCGCTCCCCTCCTCTTCCTCGCCCTCCTCGCCCTCAAGTTTGGCCGCACCCCCATCGCCACCGGCTCGACAGCCGCAGTGGAAGGTCGGCAAGTACGGCGTCGTGCAGCACTTCTTCGAGGATCTCGCCGGGCGCCGACCTGCGGGCGAGGAGGGCCGCGAGGACGCCATGGTGCGCAGCGACCATCGGCTCGTCGTCGCGCGGTTCGAGGAGGCCGTCGAGCGCAGTGGTCGGGCGGTGCAGGGCGAGGGAGAGCGAGTCGGCGCGCGAGAGGAGGTCAGTGCGGGCGGGTCCGTGCCGCCGTCGTGAGCTGCAACACGGCGCTCGTCTCCGTCCGGCTCGGGATCCGCTTCTGCGAGAGCTGCTCGTCGCTTTCTCGAGCTGCTCGCCGGCCCCTTTCGTCGCAGCGGTCCGCGGATTCTCCACGGCGACCGGACCTCCGCCGTTTCGGCTCCTGTCCGCCTCTCGCTTTCTCCTTCCTCCCACTTGCTCGCGCTCGTCGCCACCAGCATGGACGCGCTCGTCACCATCCGCACGACCGAGAACCCTCCTGTCGAGCTCGACGTGTCCCGCGCCGTCCTGTGCGTCGGCAGCAAGGTCCTCGCCGAGCTACTCGCCGAATCGTCGACGACGAGCATGGTTCTCAACGAGACGGCGGCGCACCTCAAGCCCTTCCTGCGCCTCCTCAACATGTCGCACGACGAGGGCGACCCCATCGGCGAGCTCGAGCCCGAGGACTGGCCCGTTGTCGCTCGCCTCGCCAAGCGGTACAAGTCGCGCAGCGTCTCGGTCGCCGCCCTCGCCATGTGCTGGTGCGTCCCTTCTCTCTGCTCACGCTCGTCATGCTCCTGTACTGACGTCGAACCTCCTGCAGGAAATGGGTGAGCGCCGACGGGAGCGACAGCCTCGAGCGCGTCGCCGCGTTCCAGACGGCGATGGAGCTCGGCAGCGGGCACCTCGCCAAGCAGTTCATGCTCCGCCTCCTCGAGTACCAGTTCAAGGACGAGATCGACAAGGCGCTCGCCGGCCACGAGGACAAGTTTGTGCATCGCCGCTCTCCCTCCCCCTCGTCCTCCCTCTCATGGGTTGCAGATGCTGACTCGCCGTCCCGCAGGCCGAATGGACCGCCTCGCTCAAGATTCACGCCTTCGAGTGCGCCCTCAAACCGCCCAACCTGTCGCAGTGCGAGACCTGCACCGAGGACAGCGGCGAGACGCTTTCCGAGGCGCGCTGGTACCAGGCCATGCGCACCGCCCTCGCCGAGTGGCAGCCACTGCGCGCGAGCCACCCGTTCTTGAGCTATGCGCGCGGCGCGAGCGAGGCGTCGGGCTTGTGCAGCATGTGCGAGGACGCGTTCGACGAGCGCGCGGCGGCGTTCGAGCAGGAGTTCCGCGACTCGGCGCCCGAGTTCCCTCTCTGACCAAAGGTGCGTCCTCTCCTGCACAGTTCTTCAAGGCCTGCAGCTGACTCTGACGTCTGACCCCTGCAGGACTGCGCGCGTCTCGCACAACGCCGTCGAGCCGCCGTCTCTCGCCGACTCGTGCCTCGTTCCCTCCCTCTCCGTACAGCTACCCCTCGTCTCAATGTACTTCAGAGCTTTCTGTGCACTCCAAGCGAGCGAGATTCTTCAAAGCAAGCGAGAGAGCGAGCGAGCTGAGCCCGACTCGCCGACGACTCGAGCCTCGCGAGGAGCTCTCGGTGGAGACGATCGGGTCCGAGGCGGCACCGTGAGGGATGCCAGACTGTGCTCCTGCTCGATCGAGGCTGTCCAGAGAGCATGTCAGAGCTCTGACGAGGCAGGAGCGCTGGGCGAAGTCGGTCGCGACGACGAGCTGGTCCTCGCTCGTCGCCCGTTCGCTACACCTCTCGAGCCGAGTTGCAGGTGCGTCCCTACGCGAGCGTCAGACTACTGGACACAGCTGACCCCAGTCCTCGCCCCTGCAGGTCCCATGTCGCCCGCACCCTCCTCCCCATCCTCATCAGCATCTCGGCTCGAGGCCATCCTCCAGCGCCCTCCACCGCTCGACCTGGCCCCAGCAGACTTCAGCGAGGTCACGCAGGCCCTGACGACCGACGGCAAGCCTCGAGCCCTCGCCCTCGCCACCCTCGCCCGCTTCCTCTCGCCCGCCCCCACCTCGACAACCCGCACCTCGCTCCAGCACGCCCTCCAGTCGCTCCTCGCCGGCACCGACTCTCGAGAACTCGCTCAGGGCCTGTCGACCCTCAGCGCCGTCCTCCAGGTCGCCCCTCCCCTCGCCGCCGACCTCCTCAAGGACGACTCGCTCCGGTCCCACCTCGAGGACGCCGTCGAGCTCATCTCGCAGCCGCCGACACGGTCCACGGCGCCGACAGCAGCAGCACGAGGGGAGCGCCTCGCCCTCGTCGAGCTCCTCTCGCTCGCCGCCGGGCAAGCGGGCATGCGCGCGCTCGTGCGCCGGTCGGCGGGACCTTGGCTCGAGGGCCTGCTCGGCGCGCTGGGCGGTCCAGTGGGCGGCGAGGATGCGCGGGAGAAGGCGCTCGCCGCGGTCGCGGTGGTCAAGCTGCGGCTGGGCAAGGACGAGGTCGCGGCGACGGGCTTGCCGGCTAGCGAGCCGGACGCCGAGCAGCCGCCGTCGAGGTGGACGCTGGAGGAGCTGGCGCGGCTCGCGGCCAAACTCGTACCTCTCGGCATGCGAGGCTCGGAGCCGGACGACGAGGTCCTGCTCCCTGCGCTCGAGGCGCTTGCCTACCTCACCCTCTTCCCCTCGCCGGCGATCAAGGCGACCGCGACCAGCACCGCCCTCCTCACGCCCCTCCTGTCGCTCGCCCCAAAGCAGCCGACGACACCGCCCGCCTCGAGCAGCGCGCGCGACTACGCCCTCGCGACCTTCCTCGACCACCTCACCGCCTTTCCGACGCCGGACGCCGAGGGCGAGGCGGCGCAGCTCGAGCGCCTCAAGCGCTTCGCAGCCGCAGCTGCAGCAAAAGGCGCCGCCAAGCTCGAGCCCGAGTCGGTCGAGTCGGTCACCAAGCGCGTCGCCCTCCTCGTCCGCCACGACCCCTCGCCCATCCCGACCGTCCGGCAGCTCTGCCTCTCGCCCTCCCTCCAGACCCGCCGCCTCGCCGCACGCATCCTCCACGCCCTCGTCACGCCTCAACCCGTGCGCGGCGCCCTCCTGCAGGCAGGAGCAGCGCGCCTCTTCCTCACCCTCATCCGCCAGCTCCCGACGCCCTTCTCGCCCGCCGACGACACGCCCGCACCGCAAGGCCTCGCCAAGCTCCTCATCACCGCCAACCCGCTCCTCGTCCTCGGCCCGACACCCGACTCGCCCCTCCTCCTCGAAGCCGCCGCCGCCCTCGCCCTCCCGCTCGGCGCTCCCGCCGCCGCACCCGCCTCGACAGCAGGCGGCGCCGACCTCCTCCCGCGGTTCGAGGCCCTCATGGCGCTCACCAACCTCGCCTCGGTCGGCCCGACGCTCGCCGACAAGCTCGCGCGCCTCGCGCTGCGCGACCGCCCGACGGGCACGAGCCTCCTCGCCGTCGTCGCCGACGAGTACCTCCTCAGCACGCACACGATGGTGCGCCGCGCGGCGGCCGAGCTCGTGTGCAACGTCGTCGCGAGCGACAGCGGCATCGCCTTCTTCGAGCCCGCCGCGGCGTCGGTGTCGGCGTCGGCGTCGGCGGGCGAGGGTCCGGCACCGGCGGCCGCGGGCGAGAGCGCGAGCACGAGCACGTCGCGGCTGCACGTCCTCGTCGCGTTCGCGAGCTCGCCCGACACGCCGACGCGCCTCGCGGCCGCCGGTGCGCTCACGTCGCTCGTCTACGCGCCCTCGATCGTCGCCGCGCTCGTCGCGCGCCCCAAGTGGGTCGAGCTCCTCGTTGCGCCGCTTGAGGACGACGAGGCGGGCGTGCGGCACCGCGTGTACGAGGTTTGGAGGGTCGTCGGCGAGGCGGTGCGGCCGATGGAGGGGGAGGCGAGGGAGCGCGCGAGGGAGGGGATGAGAAGCGGCAGGGTCGCTCAGCGGCTCGGCGAGGCGAGGGCGAGGGAGCAGGTGCTCGAGTTGCGAGAGGTGGTCGAGGCAGCCGTAGCTGCTGTTGGCGAGGCGTGATCGTCGCAGGTTCGAGGTCTTCGTCGCAGCGACGAGAGGCTCGAGCGCGACCTTTTCTGCTCGTTTCAGCTTCTTCTTGCTCTCTCGGCGAGCCTCTCGGGCCGCCGGGCTGCTCTCGCGAGGACGATGCACGAGCCTCGTGATTGGCTCCGCGGAACGTCCGGCTCGCTCTGTCCGATCCGAGGCGACGTCCTCTCGCTCTCGCCCTGCCCTCCTTCTGTAACCTCGTCGCTCGCGCTGCTACGAGATGGACGACACGATCACGTTGCGCACCTCGGACGACCCGCCGGTCGAGCTCAACGTCTCGCGCGCCGTGCTCGCTGTCGGCAGCAAGGTCTTCGGCGACATGCTCTCGATCCCGTCGGGCTCGTCGGCTGGGCAGGAGGCCAAGGTGGACCTCGCCGAAAAGGAGCACGAGATCAAGCGGTTCCTGCGCCTCCTAAACCTCGCGCGCGAGCAGGGCGACCCGCTCAACGAGCTCGAGGACCAAGACTGGCCCGTCGTCGCCAAGCTCGCCGACAAGTACGACTCGCCGACGATCCGCGCTGTCGCTCTCTGCAAGTGCTGGTGCGCTCGCCTTTCCCTCCTGCTGCACGTCAATGAGCTAAGATTGCGCTACGGGCAGGTCATGGTCAGGTTCGCCCAGCTCCAGCGCCTCGCGCCAGCAGAGGCTCGCGAGATTCCACACCGCTGCCGAGCTCGGGCAGCCGTTCCTCGCCAAGGCGCTCATGATGGGCGTGCTCGCGCAATCCACCGCGATGGACATGGGCGAGGAGCACCAAGGTCGTCAAGTTCAGTTCGTGCGTCCGGTCTCTCCCCCAGGCTGACTTCGGGGCGCACGTGCACACTGACACAGCCGGCAGGACGAGTGGCTCGAGTCCCTGCAGGCGCACCTGGCCGTGCTCGCGCTAAAGGCGACGCCGCCCAACGTGTGCGAGCCGTGCGCGGATGGCCGCAACGAAGAAGACACGGTCGAGGTCTCGTGGTACCGCGCCATCCGCGAGATGGTGGACCGGTGGAGCGTGTCCACCGCGCACAGCCCTTTTCAGCGCTGGTGCATGTTGCCCAACCCCTTGTGCTCGGCGTGCGACGACGTCGTCTTCAACCATGCCATCTCGCTCGACCGCCAGTATCGCGACAAGGCGCCCAACTTCCCGCTTTAGCGTCCTCAGTGCGTCCTCTTTCTCTCCTCGTCGTCGAGTCGGGCAAGAGCCAACTCTTCCTGCTCGCCCGCAGCCCGCCGTCGTCCTCTCGCCGCACTTCCTCGCCCTCATCCCTCCTCGCACACGACTGCTTGAGCCTCTCTCCTCCTTCGTAGCTTTCTCATCAATGCAAGTCGTCGTTCCAGTACCACCACGCCCGACGAGAGCGAGCGAGAGAAGCGTGAGCGAGACTGCGGACGACGGAGCTCGAGCGAGCAGGAGCGAATGAGCAGGAGGAGCCGCCCTGCAGCACCTGAGGGGCGGAGCGTCGAGAGCAGCTTTAGCTGGGCAAGCAGCACTCCTTACAACGCAGCTCGAGCGAGGTGGACGAGGGAGAGCTCGCTCATCAGACTCATCGCTCTCCTCGACCACAGCTCGTTCTAGCTCTCGACCCACGCCTCGTACCACCTCGAGCGCAGCAGCAGTCTACACCAGCACACCGCAGCGACCACGACAGCCCGCCCGCAAGCGCCACACGGTCTTCCCCGCCCCATCTCGCCTCTCGAGCTCGACCTCCCCGCCCTCAGCATGTCCGCCTCCACTGCCGACGCTCAGCAGCAGCCCCAGCCGCCCGTCGCGCCCGCCGAGGAGCGCGCGCTCGCCCTCTTTGCGCGCTCGGCCCTCGACCTGTTCGACATGTGGCCCGCCCTCAGGCTCGCCATCTCGCACGGGTGGGGCGGCGACGGCAAGGAGGGCAAGACGGCCATCGCCGAGGACGTCGTCGACCTGTTCTACTCGGTCGCCACCTCGGGCACCGCAGCAGGCGCGTCGAGCGCGGGCGCGAGCTCGAGCCTGATGGAGCAGGGGATCCCGCTCCCGGCCGCCGACGACGTCGCGGCGACGCTCCTGTACGTCGTCGGCAACGAGTTCGACGTCGACCTCGAGGACGGCTCCGAGGTGCTCGTCGCGCGCGACCTCGTCGCCCTGTGGCGCGAGTGCCTCAAGCGCGTCCTCGCCGCGCCCGACGGCGCAGAGTCGCCAAAGGGCGAGCTCGCGCAGCGGTTCAGGGAGGGCGCAGAGCGCGCACGGGCGCAGGACCGCGGCGGCGCGAGGTTCGAGGCGAGGCGCGAGGGCGGCGAGGGCGAGTCGAGCGACGAGGGGAGCGAGTTCAGCGGCAGCGAGTCGGACGAGGAGATGGAGGGGATCGAGGAGGAGCAGGCGCCGCAGCTCGTCGAGACGAGGCCGAGGGAGGAGCCCGTCGTCGACGAAGACGGGTTTGAGCTCGTCCAGACGAAGAAGAAGGGCGGCCGGCGATAGAAGGGAGGGACGTGCGCGGCAATGCAGCCTCTCGCTCTCTCTTTCTCGCTCTCGTGCGCGTGCGAGAGTCTGTCTACGGGCGTGAGTTGCACAGCGTCGGAGAGCTACGAGATGCTTGCTCGAGAGAGCGGGCGAGCGCTCGAGGGGTAGGAGGCGAGGCGGGGTCTAGACGGATAGAAAAGGGCGGGCGAGCAAGCACAAAAAGGGGGATGACAAAGGTACAGAATGAAAGGGTCGGGCACGACAGGACTGCTGACGACGAGGACGAGAGCGAGAGGAGAGAGCTATGTGCACGAGGGAGAAGGTGAGGAAGGGTCGAGTCGGGCCGAGAGGGGCTACCGGTTGAGCGCCTTGTAGTAGACCTGCAGGAGGGCAAGAGTCAGTACGCGCACCGAGTCGACGAGACAGGGAGAGAGAGAGGAGGACGCACGATGGTGACGAACTGTGCAGGCCGAGGACGAGCCCGAGAGAGAGGGAGAGGGAGAGGGGGGAGAGGGTCAGTGCGTCGTCCTCGTCGTCGACGACGAAGAGAGGAAAGAGAGAGCGGTCGACGCACCTTGCGCTTGTACCTCGTCGTGACGCCGACGCTTAGGAAGCCGCCCTTGATCGGGCTCGCCGCGAGGTGGTTGATGACCGAGTGGTCGGGCTTGGGCAAGATCGAGTTGTCGTCGCCGCTGCCCTGCGTCACGTACGCCGCGTGGTTCAGCGGGCCCTTCTCGAGCTGCGCGGGGAGCGTCGGCGGCTGGACGCCTGCCGACGCCGGCGGCGGCGGGAACTCGGGCGGCGTCGAGCCGTCGTGGGGCCCGTTCGGGTGCGCGGCGTAGTACGCGCCCTCGAGCTCGTCGCGCGCTTGCTCCCACTCGCCCCACGCGACGAGCTCGGCCGGGATCTCTTGCGACCAGTGATGGTCGTCGTCGGCCGGGTCGTGCACGCCCGCCGCCGCGAGGCTCGCCCCGCCGCCGGCGCCGTCGCCCTCCTCGTCGGGGCCGACGGGCCAGTACACGCCGTTGTGGTACCCGGTGCCGCCGGCGACGTAGGCCCGAGACGCCGGCGCGCCGAGAGGCGTCGTCGTCGGCGTCGTCGTCGACGAGGCGCCGGCTGCGACAACGGCCGAGGTCGGGACGGGCGTCGAGGTCGGGACGGCGGTCGGGACAGGGACGCCCGTCGCTGCTGCCGACGTCGCCGTCGACGTCTGGATCGTCGACGAGGAGGCAGGGCCCGAGGCCGGCTGCGGCTGAGGCGGCGGCGGCGCCCAGACGTTGACGGGGATCTTGCTGTTGAGCGCGTTGACCTGGAGGTAGTTGATGAGGTTGCCGTCGGCGTCGGTCGCGACAGGCAGGTGCTTGGACGCCTTCCACTCGTCGTCGACGATGAACTTGAGGCGGTGCGGGCCGGGCGGGAGCGAGATGAGGGCCGAGAAGTCGGACGGGCTGCGGGCGCGAGGGGGTCCAAGTCAGCTCCTCGCCTCGAGAGGGACATCCTCCGAGCGAGAGAGAGAGAGAGAGAGAGAGAGAGAGAGAGAGAGAGAGAGAAAGAGAGAGAGAGAGAGAGAGAGAGAGAGGACGTACTCGGTCTTGCGCAGCTCGATCTTGGTCTTCCAGCCCTTGGCGAACGTGCCCGTGACGAACACCTCCCTCGGGCCCTTTGCCGCCTTGCCCTTGCGCACATCGGCGTTCTCCTGCCCGTCCTCGTTCTTCCACTTGATGAGCGTCGGGACGCCGCCCTGCCCGGCGCCGAGGTCGACCGCGGCCGCCATGAGGCTCTGCGCGATCGTCTGGCTCGGCACGCTCAAGAGCGGGATCGGGATGGCGGCGACGGGCGCGTTGAAGACGGCCGGCGGGAGGAGGACGGCCGGGCTCGGGACCCGGCTGCCGTCCTGCGCGATGTAGGCGGCGCCTTCTGCTGCAGCGGCGTCGGCGCCGCTGCTGCCGCCGGGCCCGTCGGTCGGGGCGAACGCGCCGCCCGTCGGCGTCGTCGGCCCGCCCGAGCCCGGCGGGGACGCGATGACGCTCGTGCCCGAGGGGATGGCCTCGCTCGCGAGCGGGAGGGCGTCGGTCGGGACGACGGGCGCGAGGACCGTGTCTGAAGGCTGGGCCGACGGCGGGCTCGGCGACGCCGTGTGCGGGATCGGGAGCTCGTCGTGCGTCGGGAGCGGGAGGTGCGAGGGGATTGCCGAGGCGGGCGTCGCCGTCGCGGCCGAGGACGAGTGCGAGTGCGAGTGCGAGGTCGAAGACGAGGACGGCGCGAGGATGCTCGACGCGGCGCCGCCGAACGACGTCTGCGGCGAGGGCACGACGCGGCGCACGTCGGTCCCGCTGCGCGCCGCGTCGGGCGTGTCGTACCCGGACCCGCTCGCCGTGCTCCCGGCGCTGTCGGTCGTCGTCGTCGAGCCGCCGGCGCGGAGCGCGCGCGCGCGCTGCGCCGGGTTGGACGCGCCGGGCACGTTCTCGCGCGAGGGCGGGCTCCCGACGACGGGCATGTTCTCGGTACTCATGAGGACGGCGCTCGTGAGGCGCGCGCTCGCGCCGAACCCGGGGTGGGTCGTGTCGTCCGGGTCCATGAGCGGGCTCGCGCCGATGGCGCCCATGCCGGCGTTGGTGAGGCTGCCGTCGCGGGCGCCGGGCCCGCCGCCGCCCGGGGTGCGAGGCGAGGGCCTCGCCGAGCCCGTGCCCGGGATGGCCATGGCGGCTGCGGGTTTCGGGGGAGGGGCGGTCGGGGTCGGGACGAGGGCGGGCGGGGTCTTGAGGAGGGTCGTCTCGTCGTCCTGGCGGCGCGGGCCGTACACGACGTGGTCGGCCTTGCCCTGGAGGGCGCCGCGGAGCGAGCCGCCCTGGCCCTCTGGCGGGTCCGGGTCGAGCTCCTCGTCGACGACGGGTGGGCGGTCCGAGCCTTTGCGGCGCGGGAGCTGGGGCGAGGGCTGGACGTCGGGGAGCTCGATCGAGGGTTTGCGTCGGCGGGTCGAGTGCGGGCGGTGCTGGTGGTGGTGCGGCTGGGCGGGCGAGTCGGCGGGCGAGGGGAGCGAGACGGTGCGGGAGCGGGGCGAGTTGCGCGACGAGCGAGTCGAGCCCGGGGGCGGTTGGGGCGTGGACGGGTTGTTGCCCATGGCTTGACGGCGAGTCGCTGCGAGGCAGGCAAGGCATCAGTCGGCTGTCGCTGCAGAGCGAGGGGCGGCCAGAGGCGACCCCACTCACCGAGAGCGACGAGGGCGAGTCGAGGACCGAGGCGGGCGCGAGCTCGAGTGGGGCGGTGCGGTGCGGCGAGGTGTGGTGGAGGAGCTCTAGCTGCGCTGTCCCAGCGTGGGCTTAGCGGGCGAGCGGGTGGGTGTGGAGAGCCAGAAGGGCGAGGCGACGAGCTGATGGCCGTGGCAGCTGGCCCGCTCCCTCGATGGGGGCTAAACAGCGCCTTTAGTGTACTCCTGACAGTATCGTACGGCACCACAGCCCCTCAGACTAGCCTTCGAGCGAGAGCCGCCTGTCACCTCTCCGCGCCGCGACCTTGCTCGGACGATGCGGCCTGTGGCTCTGGTCTCTGCCTCGCCCAGTCTCTCGAGCGCAGTCATGCTGCACGCGCTGCTCGCACTCGTCCTCGGGGCCGCCCTCGCCCTCGCACAGCAGCCCACCCCGACGCAGCCACCTCGTCCTCCCTTCGTCGTCGCCCAACCACCCGCCGCCGACCACACACAGCACCACCTCGCAGCCCGCCAGGCCGTCTCGTCTTCCTCCGTTTCGATCCCCAACACCGCACCGTGCGTCCACCGCTTCCCCCTCCTGTCCCGCCACCGTGCCCTGACCCTTCCCCTCTCTCCCGCTCCCCTCGCAGAGCTGGCGGCCTCACCTACCTCACCCCGGCTGCGACAGCCGCCGCGTCCTACTACAAGATCGCACAGGACAACGCCATCACCTTCGGCTGGAACTACACCTCGCTCTAGTCCGTCCCCCTCCTCCTCCTCCTCCTCGCTCGCCCAGCACACCTCGACTGACCCTCTCGCCCTCCCTCGCTCGCAGCGTCACGCCCACCTCGCTCACCTTCGAGGCTCGCTGCTCGGCCAACGGCTTCACCTACCCGATCTCGGTCGTCCCCGGCGCCCAGACCTCGCTCGTGTGGGACCCGTACGCCTACGCACAGTCGTCACCCAACGCCATCCCCTTCGCCCAGGCATCCTACACCCTGCGCGTGTACGACGAGCGCGGCGCAGACGCCACCGCCGAGGCCGGCCGCTTCAACGGCAACAACGCCATCATCAACTTTGCCCTGTACTCGCCCGCGGCCTACACGCCGCTCGCCGAGGGGTGGAC
>Ga0308169_10004404_pt1 | contig 13219 bp, 14 predicted proteins | sample PhyBR1_2_FD_202139 | JGI IMG/M metagenome (GOLD analysis project Ga0308169, IMG submission 202139) | Phyllosphere microbial communities from UC Gill Tract Community Farm, Albany, California, United States - DLSLSB.R1 | ecosystem: Host-associated > Plants > Phyllosphere > Unclassified | place...
CTCGAACAGCGGCTTGGCGCCGAACTGCATCGTGATGTTGGCTGTAGATAGCACTTGGTAACCTTCCTGCGGAGTTAACGCGACATGCGCGGTTCTATTCAATTAACCGCGCATTTTACCATTGCGTCGCTACAGAGTGAGCAGGCTGCCGCTATGGAGACAGGGAAACCCTCTCAGCCGACGCGGACGGTCGGATAATCGGACATCGTCAGGCGCCAGCCCGAATCGTCCGACACCAGATGCCCCTGCGCCCCGAAGGGAATCGTCACCCTGCGCCGGATATGCCCGAACTCCAGCCCCGTCAGCACCAGACACGGCAGGGTCGCGCGCAGATAGGCCAGCATTTCGTCGAAGTTGTAGCCGTTATCGGCCGGCGACAGGCGGTAACCGGAGAAATCGCCCAGCACGATCGCGCGCTGGCGCGCCAGTACGCCGGCCTGCATCAGCTGCAGCAGCATGCGCTCGACCCGGTAGGGGTGTTCGGCAATGTCTTCCAGGAACAGGATGCCACCCTCGATCCGCGGGAAACAGGCGGTGCCGGCCAGCGACACGATCATCGCCAGGTTGCCGCCCCAGACCGTGCCGTTCACGTCCAGCGCCGGATTGCCGCGCATTTCCTCGCCCTTCTGCCCCGTCACCGTGTGGGTCGGGCCCGCCAGGCAGCGCCAGAAATCGCCCAGGGTGAACTCGTCCGGCTCCGGCGCACTGAAATCGCCGGCGAACATCGGACCGGCATAGCTGATCGCGCCGCGCCGGGCGTAGAGGGCCATGTGGAAGGCGGTGATGTCGGAGAATCCGACGAAGATCTTGCCGCTGTCGGCCATGCGGTCGAAGTCGATGTGCGGCAGCAGGCGGGTCATGCCATACTGGCCGCGCAGCGCGATCACGAGCTGCACGTCGGGGTCCGCGGCGGCCGCGTTCAGCTGCGCCAGGCGGGACTCGTCGGTGCCGCCGAAACGCAAGTGGCGCTTGTCGTGCTCGTAGTAGTTGTGGACCAGGATGCCCTGGGATTCGAGGCGGGCGATGCCGCGCGCTACTGCTTCGGCATCGGGCGCATAGCCGCCCGGCGCGACCAGCGCGATGCCAATTTTCGGAGTGATCACTGTTTGACGAAAAGCCGCGGTGTTGAGTCGGGTGTCATCTTACCGTGGGCATGGGCGTCGATCAAGGCAAGCAGCCTCTCCATTAATTGGGTCGGCAGGTCGTGACCCATGCCTTCGATCACTTCGAGGCGGGCGTTCGGGATCGCCTCGGCGGTGTCCGCACCGCAGGCCAGCGGCACCATCGGGTCGGCCGCGCCGTGGATCACCAGGGCCGGGGCGACGATGGTGCGCAGTTGCGGGGTGCGGTCGCCGCTGGCGGCCACGGCCAGGATCTGGCGCAGCACCCCGCCGGGGCAGCAGTTGCGCCGCAGCGCGCGCGCCACCCGGCGCCGCAATTCCTTTTCCGGGGTGGGATAGGTCGGGCTGCCGATTGCCTGCAGCAACTGGACGCCATGCTCGACCATGGCATCGGCATCGTTCGCCCCGGGACGGCGCATCAGCGCGCGCTTCACGGCGGGCGCCGGTCCGGGCAGGCCGCGCCGTCCGCTGCTGGACATGACCGACGTCAGGCTCAGCACGCGCGATGGATATTTGGCGGCCATCAACTGCGCGATCATGCCGCCCATCGACATGCCGACCACGTGGGCGCGCGCCACGCCGAGGGCCGACAGGACCCCGACCGCATCGTCGGCCATGTCTTCCAGTGTATAGGGTGGGCGGATCGGCCAGCGCACCAGCGATTTCAGCCAGGCCAGCGCCAGGTTCGGGGTGCCGGCATGCTCGAACTTGGTGGACAGGCCGGTATCGCGGTTATCGTAACGGATCACGTAAAAGCCGAGATCGACCAGGCCTTCGACGAACTCGTCCGGCCAGGCCGTCAGCTGCAGGCCGAGGCCGGAGATCAGCAGCAGGGGGACGGCCTTCGGATCGCCCGCGGTGTCGAAGGCGATGCGGATGCCGTTGGCGTTCAGGCTAGGCATGGCGGCAACACTCGCATCGGTATCGCCCGCGCGAAGTACGGAAGCTGCAGGGGTGCTGCGCGACGGTCGAATGGTCCATGTGGGTCTCCGCGCCAGGGTCTCCGCGCCACCATGCTGGTGGCGTGGATTCAGCATACCATTTCCGGCAAATCGGGGGCGCTACGGGATGTGGCGGAACGAGGCGGAACTAGCCCTTGCGCGCCGCGCGGCGCTCGGCAAAGAAGCCCCTCAGCATGGCGCCGGCTTCCTCGGCCAGCACGCCGCCGACGACTTCGGTGTGGTGATTCAGTTCCTCGCGCGCGAACAGGTCGAGGACGGAGCCGCACACGCCGGTCTTGGGATCGGTGGCGGCGTAGACCACGCGCGCCAGGCGCGCGTGCATCATCGCGCCCGAACACATGGCGCAGGGTTCGAGCGTCACGTAGAGTTCGCAGCCCGGCAGGCGGTAATTGCCGAGCTTTTCGGCGGCCGCGCGCAGGGCATTGACCTCGGCATGCGCGGTCGGGTCGTGGCGCCCGATCGGCTGGTTGAAACCGGTGGCGATGACTTCGCCGTCCTTGACCACCACGGCGCCGACCGGCACCTCGCCGGCTTCCCAGGCCTTGCGCGCTTCCAGCAGCGCCAGCGCCATGTAGGCACCGTCGCCGTCGCGGACGCTTGCGCTCGGCTCTGGCAGCAAGGAATCAGGCATCGGTGATCTCGGCCCAGCAGTTCGGGGTTTCGTGCAGCACCAGCTTCTGCAGGCGCAGGCCGGTACCGTAGCGGTCGGTGTAGGCGGCTTTCAGGATGTTCCAGGCGACCTGGGCCAGGTTCTCGACGGTCGGGATGCGGTCGATGACGATGGTCTTGTGGCCCGGCAGGCTGGCCAGGAAATCGCGCACCTTCTCGTCCTTTTCGTAGACCAGGAAGGCGTGGTCCCAGACGTCGACCAGGTGTTCCTTGGCGAGCGCCTTGATGTCCGAGAAGTCCATGATCATGCCGTTGTCGGAATTGCCTTCCGAATCGATGACGGCGCCGGTCAGCGTGATCTCGAGGGTGTAGCGGTGGCCGTGCAGGTTGCGGCACTGGCTCTTGTGGTCGGGAATGCGATGGCCGGCATCGAATTCCAGCTTGCGGGTAATGGTCAGCATAAATGTGGGCAATACTGGCGCTGGAGCGCTCAGGGGATTTGCAGGAGTTTGTGGGTCTGGATGCTCAGCTTCCACTTCGGATTGCGGCGGCAGGTCTCGATCGCCAGGCGGGTATGCTGGGCGGCCAGCAGACCGTCCATCGGCTGCACGTAGAAATTCTCGAAATCGAGGTGTTCGTAGGCGGTCAGGTCCTGGCCGGCCTGCGGGATCACGACCTTGATTTCATTGCCCTTCCCGACCACCAGCTTCGAGCCCATTTTCGGGCTGACGCAGATCCAGTCGACGCCTTCCGGCACCGGCAGGGTGCCGTTGGTCTCGATCGCGATCGTGAAACCGCGCGCGTGCATGGCGTCGATCAGGGCCTTGTCGAGCTGCAGCAGGGGCTCGCCGCCGGTGAAGACGACATACTTGCTGGCCGGGTAGCTGGCCGGCCACAGGCCGTCGATCTCGTCGGCCAGCAGCGCCGCGTCCTTGAACTTGCCGCCTCGCTCGCCATCGGTGCCGACGAAATCGGTATCGCAGAACTGGCAGACGGCGCTGGCGCGGTCGCTTTCGCGCCCGGTCCACAGGTTGCAGCCGGAAAAGCGGCAGAACACGGCCGGACGGCCGGCGTGCGCGCCTTCGCCCTGCAGGGTATAGAAAATCTCTTTGATGCTGTAAGTCACGGTAAAAGTCCGGTTAAGCCTCTCGTCAACCTTCCATTATACCGCGCGCGGGTGCAGCTGCAGTAGACCCTGAATTTATTGACTATCGGCAAAATCTATCCGTTCGGAAAGTTATACCTTTTCTTAGCGGAAAGTTCCTACGACTTTAGGAGGCCGACCATGAAGACCAGCATGCAACACGTCCGTTACGCCGTCTATGCCCTGGGCGCCATCCTGCTGCTGGCCGGCCTGTGGCGTGCCGGCACGGGGGGCGAAGCCGTGCTGCCTGAGCGTCTGCGTGCCGGAGCCGTCCTCCTGCTGGGCATGGGCGTGCTGTACGCGGCCCTGTTCCGGTGGGTCCGCAGCGAAGACCGGATCGCCGGCCGCGAGGCCGCGCTATGCCGCGAAGAATCGGCCCGGACCCGGTCCGACCGGGCCTTTGCGGAAGCGGACCTGCTGCTGGCCCGCATGGCGGCACGCGCCAGCGGCGACTGCGCCGGCGATCCGGAGGGCCAGCTGCTCATCATCCAGGCCGAGCTGGCCCAGATCCAGCAGCGCTGCACCGCCGACCAGGCGATTCGCAGCCGCCTGGACCTGCTGCGTACCCGCCTCGACCGCCTTGGCGCCAGCCTGCGCAGCAATTCCCGCGCCGCCGAGCCCGGGTGACCGCGGCGGCGGCTTCATGTCATCCACTTCTAGGAAAATTCCTGCTTAAAAATCTTCTTGCCTTTAATCAAGAGGGCGCGAAGTGCCGTGCCGCAGAATCGAATCTTGTCAGCAATCAATTAGTTGCTCAACAGACAGATCAGAGGACGGCTTATGACAGGCACGACGACAATGCAAAGGCTCATGGATGGCGCGAGCGCGAACGGTGAACGTGCCTTCGCGCACCAGCTCATGGAAATGCTGGCGATTCCGGTATTCGTGCTCGACACCAGTTGCCGCGTGATGATCTGGAACCGCGCCTGCGAGCACCTGACCGGCGTGCCCGCCAGCGAGGTCGTCGGCACCCGCGAGCACTGGCGCGGCTTCTACGATGAACAGCGTCCTACCCTGGCCGACATGGTGGTGCAGGACCGCGCCGGCGAGCTGCCGAGCATCCCTCCGCGGCAGGGCTACGGCATCCCATCCGGCCAACCCAGCCATCTGTCGGCCGAAAGCTGGTTCGACATGCCGCGCGTCGGCCGGCGCCGCTACCTGGCCCTGGATGCCAGCCCCATCTATGACGAGCGCGGCCGCCTCGGCGCCGTGGTCGAGACCCTGCGCGACATGACCGACGAAAAGATGGCCCAGATCGCGCTCGAGCAGCTGGCCACCCGCGACGGCCTGACCGGCCTGGCCAACCGCCGCTGTTTCGACGACACCCTGCAGGCCGAATGGTCGCGCGCCCTGCGCCAGCGCCAGCCGCTGTCCTTGCTGATGGTCGACGTCGACAACTTCAAGGCCTTCAACGACGCCAACGGCCACCTCGGCGGCGACGAATGCCTGAAGCGCATCGCCACCGCCGTCGCCAGCGAGATGCGCGCCAACGACCTGGTCGCCCGCTATGGCGGTGAAGAGTTCGCGGTGATCCTGCCGACCCAGTCGCTGAAGGGCGCCGCCAGCGTCGCCGAGCGCATCCGCACCAGGGTCGAGCAGCTGCAGGTGCCGAACCGCCTGGCGGCTGGCCAGCGCGTCACGGTCTCGATCGGCGCCGCCACCGCGCTGCCGTCTCCGGACACTTCCGCGTCCGAGCTGGTGGCCACCGCCGATGCCGCCCTCTACCGCGCCAAGCACATGGGCCGCAACCGCATCAGCCTGCCGATTTCGGAACCCGCCTGAGCCGCATGCATACCTGATTGTCCTATATCTTTCCTTGGGAATACACTATGCTGTCGCGCACAGTATTTTCCCCAAGGAGATCGCGTGACACAGTTGTCCAAGTTCGTCCCGCTGGCAGCCCTGCCCATGGCCCTGTCCATGGCGCTGCCGGCCCTGGCGGCGCCCGCCTCGGCGCCTTCGAAATCCGACGTCCTCCCGTTCAAGGCCCTTGAGAAACAGCTGCCGAACGGCCTGAAGGTGATCGTGGTGCCGACCGGCTTCCCGAACCTGGTCTCGGTCACCATTCCGGTGCAGACCGGTTCGCGCAATGAAGTCGAGCCGGGCAAGTCCGGCTTCGCCCACTTCTTCGAACACATGATGTTCCGCGGTACCAGGGCCTACCCGCCCGAGAAGTACCAGGAGATCATCACCAAGGCCGGCGCGCGCCAGAACGCCTATACCAGCGACGACCTGACCAACTATTACACGACCTTCGCCAAGCAGGACCTGGAAACCGTGCTGAAGGTCGAGGCCGACCGCTTCCAGCACCTGGATTATTCCGAAGCCGCGTTCAAGACCGAATCGCGCGCCGTGCTGGGCGAATACAACAAGAACAGCGCCAACCCGATGCAGAAGCTGTTCGAGGTCCAGCGCGACGCCGCCTTCAACACCCACACCTACAAGCACACCACGATGGGCTTCCTGAAGGACATCGAGGACATGCCCAACCAGTACCAGTATTCGAAGGTCTTCTTCGACCGCTGGTACCGCCCGGAGCGCACCACCATCATCATCGCCGGCGACGTCGATCCGAAGAACGCGGTGGCGCTGGTCGAGAAATACTGGAGCGCTTGGCGCCGCGGCTCCTACAACGCCGCGGTCCCGGCCGAACCCGCCGCACAGGGAGCGCAGTACCGCCACGTGAGCTGGCAGAGCCCGACCCTGCCGCTGGTGACGGTGGCCTTCCGCGCCCCGGCCTTCTCGGACACGAAGAAGGACCAGGCCGCGCTGTCGATGCTGCTGTCGCTGTCGTTCGGCCGCACCTCGCCGCTGTACAAGCGCCTGGTGCAGGACGAGCAGAAGGTCGACCAGCTGTTCGACTACACCCCGGCCCGCGTCGACCCGTCGCTGGTGACCATCGGCGCCCGCGTCAAGAAGCCGGAAGACGCCCTGTACGTACGCAATGCCATCCTCGAGACGGTGGCGAAGCTGCGCGACGTCCCGGTCACGAAGCAGGCGCTGGAAGATGCCCAGTCCTCGGAAAAGTATGGCCTGGTCCGCAGCCTGGACAACACCGACACCATCGCCCAGACCCTCGCCTCGTATGTCCACTACGACCGTTCCTATGGCACGATCAACCGCTACTACCGCCTGATCGACACCCTGACCCCGGCCGACCTGCAGGCGGCGGCGCGCAAATACCTGGTCGACGACTCGATGGTGGTGACCACCCTGTCGCACGACGCCCTGCCCGCCGGCATCGAGGCCCTGCCGAAGCTGGCCGACATGGCGCCCAGGGCCGCCGACGCCCGATTCGACGTGCTGGTACAGAAGACCGCCCTGCCGCAGGTCCGCTTCAAGCTGCTGTTCGAAGCGGGAGCTAGCCAGGACCCGGCCGGCAAGGAGGGCCTGGCCGCCCTGACCGCGGCCATGGTCGCGCGCGCCGGCTCCTTTGACCGCAAGTACGACGAGGTGACCAAGGCCCTGTTCCCGATCGCCGGCGGCTTCGGCGAGCTGACCGACAAGGAAATGACCACCTTCACCGGCACCATCCACAAGGACAACTGGAACCAGTTCCTCGACATCGCCCTGCCCCAGCTGCTCGCCCCGGGCTTCCGCGAGGACGACTTCCGCCGCCTGAAGGACGCCCAGAAGAACGCCCTGGTGCTGGACCTGAAGGACAATAACGAGGAAGAGTTCGGCAAAGAGCGCCTGCAGGCGAATATCTTCGCCGGCACGCCCTACGGCCATCCGGTGCTGGGCACCGTCAAGGGCATCGACTCGATCACCCTGGACGACGTGAAGAACTTCTACCGCCAGGCCTATGCGCAAGGCGCGCTGCACGTCGGCATCTCGGGCGACGTCAGCCCGGAGATGACGGCCCAGCTGAAGACCCGCCTGGCCGGCCTGCCGGACGGCGCCGGACTGCCGCGCATCGCCAGGCCGCAGGGGCACATGCCGCAAGGCCTGGAAGTCGAGATCATCGAGAAGAACACCCGCGCCACCGCGATCTCGTTCGGCCTGCCGATCGAGGTGAACCGTGCGCACCCGGACTTCCCGGCCCTGTGGCTGGCCAAGACCTGGCTGGGCGAGCACCGCGCCTCGAACTCCTACCTGTACCAGCGCATCCGCGAAGTGCGCGGCATGAACTACGGCGACTACGCCTACATCGAAGCCTTCCCGCGCGGCATGTTCGGCTTCTTCCCGAGCCCGAACCTGGGCCGCAAGTCGCAGATCTTCGAAATCTGGATCCGGCCGGTCGCCCCGCAGAACGCCCACATGGCGCTGCGCATCGCGCTGACCGAGCTCGGCAAGCTGATCGACCAGGGCCTCACCCAGCAACAGTTCGAAGCCACCCGCGACTACCTGATGAAGAACGTGTTCGTGATGACCGCGACCCAGGACGCCCAGCTCGGCTATGCCCTGGACTCGCAGTGGTACCGCACGCCGGAATTCACGCAGATGATGCGTGACGGGCTGGCCAGGCTGAGCGCGGCCGACGTCAACGCCGCGATGCGCAAGCACCTGTCGGCAAAGAACCTGTCGGTGGTCTTCATCACCAAGGATGCGGCCGGCCTGAAGGACAAGCTGGTGAGCGATGCCTTCTCGCCGATCAGCTACGACGCGACCAAGCCGCAGGACCTGCTGGACGAGGACAAGGCGATCGGCGCGATGAAGCTGGGCATTCGTCCGGAGGCGGTCAGGATTACGCCGGCGGTGCAGGTGTTTGCGCAGTAAGCACCCGCGCAGGCGGGAGCCCAAGTGGACGCTCACAAAAAAACGCCGGCATCAGCCGGCGTTTTTCATGGGGCTAGCCCCCGATCACGAAGTGGCCTTGTCCCAGCCGTGGCGCACCGCCGCCTTCATCTTGTCCCAGGTCGACACGCCGTTCTTGCTGTAGCGGGTATCCCAGTCGCTGCGCAGGCCGGGCTCGACCTCGTCCCAGTTGCGGCCCTGGTAGCGGGCGTCGCTGTGCATCTGGGAGCCGTAGCGGTAGGCCGGCTCGTAGTCGTTGTAGGTGTCGCCCGAGCTGGCATAGTTGTTGGTCCAGTGGGTGCGGTAGTAGGAATCGTCGTTGCCGTCCGGGGTCACCTTGTCCCAGCCGTGGCGCACGGCGGCCTTGACCCTTTCCCAGGTCGAGGGTTCGCCGACGTTCTTGCGGTCCCAGTCGGTGCGCAGGTCGGATTCGACGTCGTTCCAGTCGCGGTTGCGGTAGAGGTCGTTGCTGCGCATCTCCGTACCGTAGCGATAGGCCGGCGCGTAGTCGTCGTAGCTGCTGCCCGAGCTGGCGTAGTTGCTGTCGTAGTGGCTGCGGTAGGTGCTGTCGCTGTCCGAGTCCGGGGTGATCTTGTCCCAGCCGCGGCGGATGGCCGCTTTCATCTTGTCCCAGGTCGAGACGCCGTTCTTGCTGTAGCGGGTATCCCAATCGCTGCGCAGGTCGGATTCGACGTCGCTCCAGTCGCGGTTGCTGTACCTTGCGTCACGGCGCATGTCGGAACCGTAGCGGTAGGCCGGCGCGTAGTCGTCGTAGCTGCCGCCCTGGCTGGCATAGTTGGAGTTCCAGTCGTTGCGGTAGTAGCTGTCGTCGTCATCCAGGTTCGAAGCGCGCATCGACGCCCGGTCCTGGCCCAGCGATTCGACCTGCACCTCGGTATGGCGCACGCTGTCGCTGATGTTCTGCTGGCGCTGCGACACTTCCTTGCCGACCACGACTTCCTCGACCACGCGGGCGGTCTTCTGGACCACCGCTTCCTCGGCGTTTTCGCGCATCTCGATCGACTGCTCCTTGAAGGCGGTGGCGTCGGACGGCGAGATCGGCTGGTTGACCGGGTGGCGTTCCACGTTCACGTGTTCTTCGCGCAGGTTGACGCTTTCGTTGACCGGGGTCTCGACCACGCGCGAAAACACGCGCACGCCGCCGCGCTGCACTTCACGCTTGCCGATCTTGAGGTCTTCCTGCACGACCGGAATCGCGGTGCTGCGCTGCTCGTTGTGCATTTCGCCCATGTCGCGCTGCATCGAACCGGACTGGCCGGCGTCTCGTTGCACGGAGCCGGTCTGGATGGTGCCGCCCAGCGAAGCATCTTCCTCGTCCCGCAGCGAGGAACTGCCTTGCAGGGACTCGCCTTCCCGCAACTGGTTGCTGGCCTGCATCGAATCCGAACGCAAGGTCGTGCGGGGCATCGGTTCCTGGTAGGTCTGGCCTTCCGGTACCGGATCGTTGATGGTCTGGGTGCCGAAAGGGGCGCGGTCGCCGGTTTCGCCGCTCAGCGAGCCGGCGCCGTAGGACGGTTCGCGGTATTCGCCCGATTGCGAGGAGATCGGCGCGGACTTCTGGATGCCGCTGCCGGCGCCGGCGCCGGCGGCCAGCATGGCCGGGTCCAGCGAGCTGGCGGAGCCGGTCAGGTCGTGGCGCTCGTCCAGGTCGATCGGGCCGAAGCGCTCGAGGATGTCGGCCGCGCGCTCGACTTCCGGCTCCGATTGGGTAACGAGGGTCAGCACGTGGTGGCCACGGGTGACGGCGTCCGAATAGCGCTCGACGTGATCGCCGTTATCGGAGCCGAACAGGCCGGTGAAGAAGTGCTTGACCTGGGCCATGAAGCCCTCGTGCACTTCGCTGGTATGGGGCGTGGTGCCGGTCAGGCTGTCGGTCTGTCCGGTCGGATCGGCGCTGGAGACGTTGACGTCGGTGCGGGTAAAGCCCGAGGCCAGCAGTTCGTCCATTGCATTCTGCGCGTCGCTACGGTTGTCGAAAACCGCTACTAGGGTATGTTGCATGGTAGATCCTCCGATTGACATGTCATTCAGGTGGGCGGTCGCCGGCCTCGTCGAAGCGCTCCACGCTGACCTGCTCGGACTTGAGCATGACGGTTTCCGCGTGGTGCTCCTCGCGCCGGGTTCGGGTGATGCGGACTTCCTCCTTGATGCGCACGCGGCGTTCGACCACGAGGACTTCTTCGAGGATCGGCACCACCAGGGTATCGCCTTCGTAGCGCGTGGCGGGCGCAGCGTCGAGCGGGACGATGCGGTCCACCGGGACGTGGCTGATTTCAACTTCGTCGCGCGTCAGGCGTTCGTCGATGTGGCAGGGATGCTCGGCGACCGTCTTGTGGATGCGCACGCCGCGACCGGTATCGACAACCTGCTTGTCGACCTGCACTTCCTCGCGGACCACCGGCACCTTGAGTGGCTCCTGTCCGTTCGGTTGCACTTGGTCAATTTGCACGGTCCATCTCCTCGAGTCACGACGCTAGAGCAATCGAGGTTACCGCAAAAATTGTCTGAACCCGCGCACCATTGACTATCTACAAACGTGAGTCATGCAAATGGATTGTCGACCGTCTCCACCGGCGGTGGCGGCAGCTGATCCGGAAGATCCCGGCTTTCGAGGCTGGCGACGACCTGCCCCAGCAGCGCATGCAGGCGCCGCGCCGCCTCCAGGCCGTGCTTGTCGGCGGTCAGGTCGACGTCGCCGGAAATGGTGATGCGGTCGAGGCGGTTTTCCAGCATCAGGCGGCCGATCTCGATCACATCGGCTTCGTTTGCGTAGGGAACGAACGCGGGTGCGTCTTCTTTCTTGCTCATGAATTCCTCCTGTCGCCCTTGTTCTGGCGGATGTTCGGCAGTTTCAGCATGCGCTCCTTTTCCTCGTCGCTGAGGGCGGGCAGCAGGTTGATGCCGATGATGCGCTCGAGTTCCGGGATCGGGATCACGTTCGGCTTGGCGTCGGCGGTGTTTTCCACGAACCAGGCGGCGCCGGCCTTCTGGCGCGGGCTGTACACCAGCTTATACAGGTGGGTCGGCACCAGCACGTTGCCGACCTTGCGCAGGTTGCTGCCCAGGAAAGCGGGGCCGGTCACCACGTAGAGGTCGCCTTCCTTCTTCGCCATCTTGCGCACCACGCCCTCGATGCCGGCCCACAGGTGGCGGTTGTTCTCGCCGTCCTGGGGCACGATGTTGGCCAGGCTGAAGCTGTCGCGCTGGCTGTCGCGGTTGGGCATGTCGCCGTTCGGCGCCATGTGGCCGCGGTCGTAGCCGCTGCGCGCGTAATCCGCGAGTTCGGCGCGCTGGCCGGCCGGCAGGCGCGGCTCGGCGTGGAAGGAATTCTCGCGCGTCAGTTGCTGGGCCGATTCCACTTCGTTCGCTTCGAGGTGCTCGGCCGACCACAGCGGCGTGCGCGTGATACCGGAGTGCATGACGCTGAACACGTTGAAGCACAACTCCTTGGTCTGCGAGGCCAGCTTGGGATTCTGGATCTGGGGCGCGCGGCCGTCGAGATAATGGTCGGCGCAGGACGCCGGGCCCCGCGCCCCTTCGGACTGGGAAGCGACGGGCGTGCCGGCGCGGTGACTGTCCGCGGCGTGCCGGTCGCAGCCTCCGAGGATCAGGAGGCTGGACGATAAAACGAGCGGGGCGAAGGACTTCAGAAGCATGGCGATGTACAAAGATCAAACGTGCCGCCATTGTAGCCGAGTAGGTATTGCGGGGCGTCAGAAGATCCGTGCAAGGTCGCGCACGATAGAAAACGCCTTTCCGGATGGAATGTTATAGAATTCCCGCTTTCCAAAAGCTAAAGTGCATTTGAGCAAACATATTGGTAATGGATAAACACTCCATTCCCGAGGATCTCCGGCGCTTCGTGCTGACCAGCATTCCTTCGGTCCCTTTCCTGGAAGCCCTGCTGCTGATGCGGGCGGATCCGGAGCATGCATGGACCCGGGATACCCTGGCGCGCCGCCTCTACGTGCGCGACAAAGTGGCGGAGGGCCTGCTCGACGAGCTGTGCCGTTCCGGCATCGCCGCGCCATGGCCGGACGCCAGCGCCGACGCCTATTGCTACCGGCCGCGCGAAGACGCGCTGCGCGAGCGCATCGACCGCCTGGCGGACGTCTACGCGAGCCACCTGGTCGAAGTCACCCACCTCATCCATTCTTCCCTCGACCGCAAGGCGCAACAGTTTGCCGACGCCTTCAAATGGCGAAAGGATTCCTAAGTGGCGTTTACCATCTACACTCTCTGCGCCCTGACCTCGCTGGCCTGTGCCGTGCTGCTGCTGGTCAGCTACCGCCGCACCCGGCACCGCCTGCTGTTCTGGAGCGGCTGGTCCTTCGTGGCGATGACGGTGAATAATCTGTTCCTGGTGCTCGACAAGATCGTGTTTCCCGATCCCGACGTCGACCTGCTGCCGGTGCGCCTGATCGCGGCGCTGGTCTCGATGCTGCTCCTGCTGTATGGCCTGATCTACGAAAAGGAATGACCGTGACCGACATGCTCACCGGCGCCATCGCCATGGCCTCGACCGTGATCGCGCTGTTCTTCCTGCGGTTCTGGCGCAGCACGCGCGACCGCTTCTTCATGTATTTCGCCCTGTCCTTCGGCATCGAAGGCGCCCACCGCGTGTA